>Ga0153940_1000212_pt1 | contig 34162 bp, 26 predicted proteins | sample TSNJ024MetaG_FD_104736 | JGI IMG/M metagenome (GOLD analysis project Ga0153940, IMG submission 104736) | Attine ant fungus gardens microbial communities from New Jersey, USA - TSNJ024 MetaG | ecosystem: Host-associated > Fungi > Mycelium > Unclassified | place: USA: New Jersey, Brendan T. Byrne... | reverse complement strand
CCCGATAACCAAAACCCCCTTCTTTTTTTTCCCTCCACTTCATGGTTTTTTGTTTTGCCACTACTTTCCCTCCCCCCCCCCCAGCTTGTGCGCTAGATACTCCGATTGATATTGATACCGAGGCAATACTGATTAACAAGAATACTAATGGTGAATTACAGATAAAAATCGGCGCAGCTAGTCCCAAAACGTTCACAGGCGAACTTACCATCGAGGGTACGTGGAAGACGAACGGGGTCCTCGGTACGGATAATAACGTGATCACCGTCGAGGACGCAGATGTCGATATCACACTGAAAAGCCTGACCATCAACGTAAGCAATACATCATATATTGAGAGCTGCGCGTTTGCCATCACAGGCAATTCTACAGTCAACCTCACCCTTGAAGGCGACAATATCCTGACTAGCGGCTACGAACGCGCGGGAATTGAAATGGCTTCCACCGCGACACTGACCATCGACGGCACGGACAAAGACTCCCTCACCGCAACCGGCGGCCATAACGGCGCGGGCATCGGCGGCAAAAAAGGCGATGATAATAGTGGCGGCGACGGCGAGAATGGTGCCGATGGCGGCACGGTCACCATCAACGGCGGCACGGTAAACGCCAACGGCACCAGCGACGGCACTGGCATCGGAGGCGGCCTTGGCGGCTACAGCAGCAGCGGAACCGGAGGCAACGGCGGCAGCGGCGGAGAGATCACCATCAGCGGCGGCACGGTGAACGCCACGGGCGGTATCTACGGTACGGGCATCGGGGGCGGGCACGGCGGCGGCAGCGGCGGCAGCGGTGGCAGCGGTGGCACGGTCACCATCAGCGGCGGTACGGTGAACGCCAAAGGCGGCAGCTTCGGCGCGGGTATCGGCGGCGGGCGCGGCAGCGGAACCGGAGGCAACGGCGGCAACGGCGGCACGATCTCCATCAGCGGCGGCACGGTGATTGCCACGGGCGGTTACGGCGCGGGTATCGGCGGCGGTTTCGGCAGCGGTTTCGGCAGCGGCGCGGGGATAATCTCCATCAGCGGCGGCACGGTGACAGCAGCCAGTGTCCACTACATGGATATCGGCGGTTACGATAGCAACATAAATAATAGCGTCACAATCACAGGCGGCAGCGTCAGTGCAGATCAAGGCGGTGGTATCTATTCCGTCAACCCCGCGCCAACCGACGGCAACGGTAACAACGTATATCTGAACATCCTCCAGGTCGGCGAATCTCCGGTTGCGGGCGCGAGGCTCTACAGCGGGAATATCGACGGCGAGACGATGATCCCGAATGCCGACGCGTTTAACGGAGTCTACGGCATTCGGGACGTCGTCAGCGACGGCAGCGGCTTACTCTACTTCTGGCTGCGAGCGAATGACCCCGGTTATGTCGAGGTTATCACGACGACGCTAGCTCGATACGGCAAAGATTTCGCGCGAGGCAGCGGCAACAACAACACGACCACGGTGTTGCCCTTCTTGGGCATGTATTCGTTCTCAAGCTCAAGCAGCTGCGCCGCGGGCGCGGCTGGCGGTTTGGCGCTGTTTGGGGCGGCGGGTGTTGTGATCATGCGGCGCAAGAGGCGCAGAGAGTACAGGTCGTAACCGCGAGCCGTAACCGAACACGATAAACGGAACATGAACGCCCGCGGGGATAGAAAAAACCTGCGGGCGTTTTTGCCTCCGCCGCGTGTCGCGTGGTTTGGACGTGTCCGTCGTTGTAAACCAACGCCGTACCACCTGTCTTTGCGAGCGAAGCGAAGCAATCCAGGGGTGACAAAGATGACAAACTGTAAATTCTGCGACTTGCAACGGAGAGAATACGCAGCCGACCGACGAGTTGTCACGAAAGAAACATACGACGAATAAATCACTGCATCTGCGCCCGAGCTGGATTGCCGCGTCGCTGCGCTCCTCGCAAAGACAGGGGGTACGGCGTTGGTTTTGGGTATTGTCCGTGGTGACGTGGGCAAATGCTTGGCTTTAGTTCTTCTCAAAGACAGGGGGGGCGGCATTGGTTTTAGTGCTGTCCGTGGTGACGGAAACCCGAGGGCAGACGCGTTCATATAGTCGGCCATTCCTTTTTGTCGATTTGTGGTATATCATTGACGCATATTCAAGACAGATGGAGATGGTATCTTGCCCGATTCGTCGGTTTTTTACAGGCAGGCGGCGAGGAAAAAAATATTATTCCTCGCCATGGGTTTTTTCTTTACATTTGGGTTTTCCAATGTCAGTTATTTCCTGCCGGTCTATTATAAACAGATCGGCATCGCTTCCGCCGACGCTGCGGGGTGGTTGGTCGCGTCGTTTTATATTACCTCCGTCATCTCGCGCCCCTTCCTCGGCAACGTGGTCAGCGTGTTCGGGTTTAAAAAATCTTTTTACGCCGCGGGCGCGCTCTGCGTAACAAGCTCAATAGGCATTGCCCTCTCGGGCACGCATTTCATACCGGCTCTGGTCTTTAGGGGCGTCTTCGGCGTCGGCTCGAGTCTCTTTCAGATCGGGCTCGCCACATATCAGGCGATTGCGTTCAGCCGTGAAGAGCGCGGGCGCGCGTTTTCGCTTATCATGGCGGGCGGGCTCGCGCCGATGATGACGCTCCTTCCGATTGCCGATTACCTTTTGCAGCATCGATGGAACAACGCGTATATAATCTTTCCCATTCTCATCTGCCTGGGTGCCGCGCTCGTCACACCGAGGATTCCGGGCCTTGACGACGCGCCGCTCCCGAGGGTGGCGCGAGGCTCCGGCAGAGATCACCTGAGCGGCTTCGTCAAATGCTTCCGTGTCCGGGCTCTGCGCCTCGCGTTTCTGGCGATGCTGACGTTCAGCGTCACTGACGCCGCCGCGGCGTTTATGGGGACGATGACCGAGCATTATGGGCTGATGGCGTCGTTTTTTCTGTCGTCCAACGCGATAATCGGCGTAGTCATGCGGCTTTTCGGCGGCAGAATCCTCGACCGCTACCCGCGCGAGAAGATCGCGTCGGTCACAACTTGCCTGACCGCTTCTTCGCTGCTGTTTGCGTCGTTCTCCCCCACCGGGGGCTCGCTGATGGCGTTGGGCATGGTATACGGCGTCGGCATGGGTTTCGGGTTCCCCGCGCACCTCGCGCTGGTCTCGGACTGCGCGCCGGCGGAGCTGCAGCCGCAGGCGATCTCGTTCTCCTGGTTTGTGATGGGATGCAGCTTCGCTTTCGTGCCGCTTCTCTCCGGTTGGCTCGCGGAGTTATCAAACCCGGTCCTCGCTTATCGCATGATTGTCACGCCCGCTTTGTTGCTCACGATCGCGTCGTTTTATCTCCGGCGGCGCGCCGCGGCGTGACTTGCCATTTATAGTGTAAAATAAATGTCAATGAAGCCTAAACTTTTACTAGGAGGCGCTCCCATGTCTGACTTCAAAGTTGTTGGGAAACCAATCCCGCGCCTGGACGGCCCCGAAAAAGCCTGCGGCGCGGCGCGGTTTTTGGCCGACAGAGATATCCCGGGCGTCTGGATCGGCGGAACCGTGCGTTCGCCGACGCCTCGCGGAAAACTTCTCGCCGTGAGAAAAAACCCCGCGTTCGACTGGACAAAAGCGGTCGTGGTTACCGCCAAAGACTTGCCATCGGTGAACTTCGTCCACATCGTGCGCGACGACTATCCGATTTTGGCGGACGAAATCGTAAACTACGCGACGCAAGCCGCGGCGCTCGTCGCCGCGCCCGACGAAGCCACATTGCGCGAGGCTATGGCGAACATCACGCTTGAGATCGAACCGCTTGAACCCGTCCTGACAATGGATGATTCGCTCGCGCAAAAACAGATCATCCGGGGCAGCGACAATATCGTTGACGAGTATCACATAAACTTCGGCGACATCGACAAGGGGTTCGCGGAAGCGGACTTTATCGTAGAAGGAACCTACTCGACGGGCTTGCAGGAGCATATCTATCTCGAACCGCAGGGCATGGCGGCGATTCCCACGGACGACGGAGGCGTGGAGATCACGGGCTCGATCCAGTGTCCGTTTTACGTACACAACGCTGTCAAGACCGCGCTCGGCATGGACGGCTCGAAGGTTCGCGTGCGCCAAACGGAGGTTGGGGGCGGTTTCGGCGGCAAAGAGGACTATCCCTCAATCCTGGGGGTCCGCGCCGCTCTGCTGGCCATGGCTGCCGGGCAGCCGGTGCGCATGATTTACGACCGCCGGGAAGATCTTTACGCCTCTCCCAAACGTCACCCCGCGCGCATCCTACACAAAACAGGCGTCAAAAAAGACGGAACCATTACGGCAATGGAAACCGACATCCTCTTGGACGCGGGCGCGTATACGACGCTGACAATGGTCATTCTGCAACGCTCCGTCCTGCACGCAAGCGGGGCGTATTACATCCCCAACGCCAAAATTCGCGGGCGCGCCGTGGCGACAAATACACCGCCGACCGGCGCTTTTCGCGGCTTCGGAGCGCCTCAGTCGATTTTCGCCATCGAGCGCCACATGGACAAAATCGCCCGGGCTTTGGGCGTTGACCCGCTCGATTTGAAGCTGAAAAACGCCATTCAAAACGGAATGAGCTTCCCTCATAAACAAATTCTCGAAAGCGGCGTCAGCGCGAGCGACGTTCTCTCCCGCGCGGCGGAGCTGTCCGACTACCGGGCAAAACGCGCCGCGTACGCGAAGGAGTCCGCCGAGGCCAAGGCAAACGGCGGGCGCGTCCGCCGAGGCATCGGTATTTCCCTCGCGCTTCACGGCAGCGGCTTCACCGGTTCCGCCGAGGACACGATGGGCACTACGACGCGCGTTGTCTACGACGACGGCGTTTTCACGCTGCGCACCTCCTGCGTGGACATGGGACAGGGCGGCGCGACCGTGCTGCCTCAGATTGCGGCGGAACGCCTGTGCGTGCCGATTGAGCGGGTGCGGCACCCTCTCCCCGACACGAGCGAGTGTCCGAACAGCGGCCCAACGGTCGCCTCACGCTCAACCATGTTCATAGGCCGCGTCCTTGACAAAACCTGTGCCGCGCTGATCGAAAAACTGCGCCTGTTCGTCGCCGAAACCAAGCGGTGCGAGACGGACGCGGTGGCCTTCGCCGATGGCTTCTTTGCCTCGGAGGACGGCTCGCGCACGCCGATTCTCGAGGCGGCGGAGCTCTACAAAACACGATGCGGCGCGCTTGAAGAGACGCAAACGGGCATGCCCTCCGGAAAATCGCGCTGGGATCCCGAAAAGTTCGAGGGAGACGCCTACAAGGGATATGCCTGGATTGCGCAGGCAATTGAAGTCGAGGTTGACATGGATACATACGAGGTGAACCCGACGCTGGGCACCGTGGTCGCCGAGCTTGGGCGCGCGATCAACCCCGCGCTGGCGTCCGGACAGATCGAGGGGGGCGTGCTGCAGGGCTGCGGATGGAGTCATATAGAATCCCTGAACGTGGACGAACGCGGCATGTACACGGCGGGGCATATGAGCGAATACCTCGTCCCTACCACTCTCGACTCGCCGAAGTGGAACGTTGAGCTGATGGAAGTCCCCTCCGCGGAGGGTCCTTTCGGGGCGAAGGGCATCGGCGAGCTTCCCGCCAACGGCGGCGCGCCCGCGTTTCTGGCCGCGGTCGAGAACGCCGTGAACGTCTGCGCCGACTACATCCCACTCACCGGAGAAAATCTCTGGATGGAGCTCGAAAAGCTTGAACCGAAGAACTACGCGGGGGGTGACGCCCAATGAAAATCAAGATTACTCTCAACGGAGAATTGCGCGAGATTCGGGTTCATCCCATGAAACGGATGCTCGACGTGCTTCGGGAGGACTTTGGACTGCTCGGCGCGAAGGAGGGCTGCGGCGAAGGCGAGTGCGGCGCTTGTGCGGTAGTTATGGATGGTTTGCCGGTCGATACTTGTCTTATACCCGCTGTTCAAATGGCGGGGCGCGAGATCGTGACCATCGAGGGGCTGGGCGCGGCATCCGGCCTTGATTTGCTGCAGCAGGCGTTTTTGGACGAGGGCGCGATTCACTGCGGCTTCTGCACGCCGGCTATGATCATGGCAGGCTACGCCCTGCTCTCACGCAACCCCCACCCCACCCGGGAAGACGCCGCTGTGGCGCTCTCGGGCAACATCTGCCGCTGCACCGGGTACGAAAAAATCATCAAAGCCGTGATGAGGACAGCCTCTCTGGGCTACGGCGAGAAGGCGGCGCGTTTCCCAAGCCTTGCCGACGGCACTGCGCCTATTTTTGAGAGCGATGAGATTGGCCGATATTTTGCGCCCGCCTCCCTCGCCGAGGCACTGGACATTCTCCGGCGTCACGAGGACGTACTGGTCTTCGCGGGCGGAACGGACATCGTCCCAGACATAAAAGCGCGCCGAGTATCGCCCGGGCGCGTGATGGACGTCTTCGGAGTCCCGGAGCTGAACGGAATCGAGCAAGCCGCTGACGGGAACACGCCCTTCATCCGCATCGGCGCGTGCGCTACGAACACGGATATCATGCGCAGCGAAATCACGCGCAAGCGCCTGCCCGCGCTTGTATCCGCGTCCTCTCGCAGCGGCGCGGCAACAATACAGAACCGCGCCACCATCGGAGGCAACATCATGACGGCCTCCGGCGCGGGCGACCTCCCGGTGGCGCTTCTGGCGCTCGGCGCGCGCGCGGTCGCCTCCGGGCCGCGCGGCGACCGCGAAATGTCTCTCGACGACTTCATCGCCGGATATCGCAAGACCGCGCTGCAAAAAGGCGAGCTGCTGAAAGAAATCCGCGTGCCCGTACCGCCCACCGGGACCCGTCAAGCATTCTATAAACGAGGCTCGCGCAAGGCGCTGACGTTGGCGCGCGTCTCGCTGGCGTTCTGCGTCCGCTGCGAAGGCGGACGCGTCGCCGAATTTCGCGCGGCAGCCGGCAGCATGTCGCCCATTCCCCTGCGGCTGAAGCTGTTAAGCGAGGCCATGCCGGGGCGCGAGCTGACACCGGCGCTGGCGGACGAAGCCGCGCGCCTGGCATACGCCGACGTCAACCCGCGCAAAACACCGCTCTACCGCAAAACGATCGTCGCGAACCTCACACACAGATTCTTCACCGGACTTCTGCGAGAGGAGGAAATGATCGAATGAACGAACTTCTTGCCGCGGCGAGGGGCGATGCTCCATGTGATTTGGTGATCAGGAACGGGCGTGTGGCGAATGTCCTCTCGCTCGAATACGAAGAAGCCGACGTCGCAATCCACAAGGGAGTTATAGTAGGCGTCGGAAAGGGTTACGCGGCGAAGGAGACCGCGGACGCCTCCGGGTGTGTCCTGATACCGGGGATGATCGACGGACACCTTCATATCGAGAGCACCATGCTGACGCCGGCCGCGTTCGCGGACGCGGTGCTGCCGCGCGGGACGACGACCGTTCTGCCCGACCCGCACGAGATCGCAAACACATGCGGAATGGCAGGGATAGAGTTCATGTGGAGGGATTCGCTGCGATCGCCGCTGGACATCTTCTTCGCCGCGCCCTCCTGTGTCCCGGCGTCATCCTTCGAGACGCCGCGCGAGGAAATCGACGCCTCCGAGTTGGTGGACGCCTTCAACAGCTGTTGCTGCACACACTTGGGCGAGATGATGAACTATCCCGGAGTCATCGGCGGAGATCCTGCAGTGTGGGCAAAAATCACGTCCGCGTCGAAGCAGGTTAAAACAGCGCATCTTCCGGGCGTCACGGGACGCGCGCTCTGCGCGTACCTGCTCTCGGGCTGCAACGGCGACCACGAGAGCAACTTCGCGGACGAAGCGCTCGAGAAGCTACGCCGCGGCGTTTGGGTCATGCTGCGCGAGGGCGCTACCGAGCACAACCTCGAGGAGACAGCGCGGATTATCCTAGAGGACGAGGCGAGGCACTCCAGATGCATGGCGGTGAGCGACGACCTCACCGCCGACTACATTCTGCGTTTGGGACACATGGACCACAAGGTTCGCCTCATGATCGGCCTCGGCATTCGCCCCCTCGTGGCGCTCGCGATGGTGACGATCAACCCCGCGCAATATTTCCGCATGTGGGACAGGGGCGCGATCGCGCCCGGCATGATCGCGGACATTGCGATGGTTGACTCGCCGGAGAACTGCCGCGCGCTCAGGGTTTGGAAGCGCGGGCGTCTCGTCGCCGAGAACGGCGATATCCTCCGCAGCGCGGGGCCGCCGCCAGCCGCCGAGCTGCCCGTTTCGGATACGCGGCGGATCACCGTAAACGAGGATTCTTTCCGCATCCCGGCGCGCGAAGGGTATGACATTAGGGTAGTCAGCGTAATCCCTGGGAGCGTCCTGACGCGGCATCTGGCAATAACTCCGACAGTCCGCGGCGGACTGCTCACCGCGGATCCGAAGCGCGACCTCGCAAAGATGGTCGTGATCGAGAAAAACCGCGGCACAGGGCGCGTAGCGGTTGGCTTCGCCTCGGGCTTCGGACTGAAGCGCGGCGCGTTCGCCTCATCTGTCGCGCACGACGCGCACAATTTCGTCGCTGTCGGCATGGATGACGCGTCGCTGGCAAGCGCGCTCCGTTTCCTCGCGAAAAACGGAGGCGGGCTCGCGGCAGCCGCGGACGGAGAAGTAATCGCATCCTTCGCCCTGCCGATCGGCGGCCTGATGAGCGACCGCGAACCGGCTTACGTGGCGGACGCGGTGAGCTCGATGGAAAAAACCGTAGCGGAGCTTGGCGTATCCATCGGACACCCGTTTATGGCGCTGAGTTTTCTCTCGCTGTCCGTGATACCGGAGCTGAAACTCACAGATCAAGGGTATGTCGATCTCTCAAGAGGCGGCGCACAGGATCTTTTCGCATTGCATAACGATATAACGGGAGGTAGTCAATCATGAATCAGTGGCTGGAAAAACAGTTCAAGCTAACCGAAAGAAAGACGGACGCGCAGACCGAAGTCATCGCCGGGATCACAACCTTTATGACCATGGCTTATATTATCTTTGTCAATCCCGACCTGCTATCGAAAGCGGGGATGCCCTTCGGCGCTCTCATGGTCTCGACCTGTCTCGCGGCGGCGTTCGCGACCATTCTCATGGCCTTCATGGCCAACTACCCCATCGCGCTCGCTTCCGGCATGGGGCTTAACGCGTTCTTCGCCTTCTCGGTCGTCATCGGAATGAAAATTCCGTGGCAGGTCGCGCTTGCGGCTATTTTCGTCGAAGGCGTTATTTTCATACTGCTCACAATGACCCGGCTGCGCGAGCAAGTCATCAACGGGATACCTATGTCGCTCAAGCACGGAATCTCCGCCGGGATCGGGCTTTTCATCGCGTTTATAGGCTTTCAGGGCGGAGGCATCACGGTCGCGAACCCGGCGACCATGGTCGGGCACGCGACGTTAAAGGGCAACCTGCCCGCTCTCTTGACCATCGCCGGCTTGGTTATTATCGCGGCTCTTGAGGCAAAGCGCGTCCGCGGAGCAATCCTGTGGGGCATTATCGCGACGACGATTCTCGCCATCATCGCGGGCGTGGCGAAGATGCCCGGCGGTATCGTATCCATGCCGCCTTCGATCGCTCCGATCTTCATGAAGATGGATTTTGGGATGTTCGCCTCTTTCGACTTCTGGATCATCGTATTCACCTTCTTCTTCGTAGATTTCTTCGACACGGTAGGGACGCTGATCGGCGTCTCCGACCGCGCGGGATTGCTGGATAAAGACGGCAACCTTCCCCAGGCGCGCGAAGCGCTGATGGCGGACGCGGTCGGCACGGTGGCGGGCTCGATGCTCGGGGTCTCCACGGTCACATCGTATGTCGAGAGCGCAAGCGGCGTCGGCGTCGGCGGACGCACGGGGCTCGCATCGCTTGTCACGGCGGGGCTCTTTCTGCTGGCGATATTCTTCAGCCCCCTCGTTAGCATCGTCCCCTCATGCGCCACCGCGCCCGCGTTGATCTTCGTCGGCGTATACATGATGATGGGCATCGGCAACATCAATTTCGGAGATTGGACGGAGCTTCTGCCCTCCGTCATGGCCGTGTTCGTCATGCCCTTTACCTACAGCATAGCGACGGGCATCGAGTACGCGATCATCACCTATGCCGTCGTAAAGCTGATCTCCGGACGCGCAAAGGACGTCAGCGCCATCATGTGGGCCCTCGCGATTATCTTCGCGGCGAAGGAATTGTTTCTTTAAGAGAACGCCCTCAAGCGCAAACGCCGGACATAAGCCCGGCGTTTGCGCTCTTTTTCAATACCCCTTGCGCTTGCCTGTTACTCTGCCACGACCTCTTCCGTGGCGTCCTCCGCGCGGATGGGGACGGCGAGCTCGGCGTTAAGGCCGTGTTCGATCAGTGCGGCCATAAACGCCGGAGAGTGCCCGATTGGGAGGCGTTGGAGTATCTCCGCGCTGTTTGCCATATCGCGCAGGATGTCGTCTACGGCGTCCGCCAGCGGGCCGGGGGACGCGTCAAAGCATTTTTCGAGCGTCTTCGCGAGCCAGTGCAGATGGCTGGCTGCCCAACCCGGCACGTCGGAGGCGTTGTCTTTGATCGCTTTCCACACCAGGCGGAGAGCTTTTGGCAGCTCGCCTCCGAGGAGAGCGCGCTCGCCCGCCGCCCGCGCCTTGAACCAGCTCGTTACGCCCCGTCCGTGAGCGCCGTAGAAAACCATCGCGTTCTCGTAGGATGCGAGCTCGCAGTCGAGAATCGCTTCCATCAGGGCGCGGGTTTCGTCATCCGTTCCGCCCAAACGGATGGCGTTGGAGAGCATGACTTCCGCCATATGATAGGGCGGTTGGAAGCAGAGGTCGTTGGTCGAGAGGACGCGCGCGTAATCCTTGAAGAACGCGGTCATCTCGTCAACAGGCATCTCTTTCCCGTCAAAGTCCTCCGCGGCTTTTGCCATGAAGACGGCGGCTTCTTCGGAGCGGCCCTCCTCGAGCAGAGCCGAGGCTAGTATCCGGAGCTTGCGTCCGTCCCAGCCCAGGCGAACCGGATCACAGACCGAGAGCAGCGCGTCGAGGCGGAAGCGTTGCGCGCGCGCGGCTTCTTCCGTCTCGTCCTCGAACAGCGCCAGAAACCTGCGTTCGGCTTCCTCCGGGGTTGGGGGCAGGATGGGCAGTTCATTCTCGGCGTAATACTCGAGAACGCCATCCGCGTATGACAGCCATCCGCGGATGAACGCGAGAACCGAGCGATGCGCGCTTAAAATTTCCTCGTGGAAGGCGACCCAGCGCTCGACCATCTCGACCGATTCGAGGGCGCGGGTCTTCGTGAGCTCTACGGACGCGAGGTACACGTAGCTCTGCGTGACGAACGCGAACATGGGGTTTTTCCCGTGCAGCTCGTCGAGCAGGCGTCCCGTCTTCTGACCGAAGGCCACGCGCCTCTGCGGCTCCAAGCCTGCCGCGGAAGCTTTGGCTACACAGTCCTCGATCTCGCGCATGATATTCTCGGCTTGGCCGAGGCCATCGAGAGCCTGCGTGATGTTGCCCTTTATCCGCGCGAGCGCCTCCTTTGGGTCAGCGGATGTGCCTGCTTCGCGGACGACCTGCGCGGGCGTTTTCTCAAACGGCTCGAGCGGGGCGACTTTCTCTTCGATGAACTTCGCGAACGGCTCGACCTTCGTCCCCGCGATCAGAGCGCCGCCTTCGGTGCAGTCCCAGGTTGGCGTGTTTCGCGTCCGGATAAACGATTCAAAGGCACGAAGGAACATCAGCCATACCTCCGTCGTCTCCACATATCCGCCCAGAGCCCCCGGGACGCGATAGACCGGCCCCTGCTCGACGCTTTTTTGCAGTTTATTGAGCTCTCCCTCGCCGAAGATGTCGCCGGCGTGGGTCTTGCCTCCCTCGCCCAGAGCGAGATCCTGTCCGATCAGCGCGACGGACGACGCGCCCAAAACCGAGCCGAGCATATAGTTCATGTGCGCCACCGACGCCCCGGACGGAATCATGTTTCCGCCCACGACCGCGCCCAAAAACCACTGATCCAGCGGCAGCTCGGCCTTGCCGACGATCGCCTTCGGGCCGGGCCATCTGCCGTAGATCTTGGGCGTGCAAACGGCTTGTGTTATCATCAGTATCCGCGAACATTCCTCGGGATACAGCTCGACATTCTCCGCGAAGAGCAGGTCATACGTCGGAAAGCCGCGCTCGAGCGCGCAGACGATGTGAGGCGGAATGCCGCTTTTCAGCATCTTGCCCAAAACGGCGTCCGTCGCGACTATAACCGCCTTATCGCGCACCTCGCGCAGCAGGTCGAAATTCTTCTCAAGGGACGGTCCCGCGGAAACGACGATGAACGGGCGATCCTTGAAGTGGCCGACCATCGCGGTCGCGCGGCTGCCGTAGACAATCCAGGGCGACATAAGCGCCATCTGACGCAGGCCGAGCATCGTGTCCTCCGCGCTGTTGCCGAGCGCGTTCAGGCGCAAAACCGCCCACTCGCGTATTTGAGCCGCCATGTCCGCGAATTCGGACTCAAATACGGACGTTTCTCCCTCGTGGGCGGAAATTTTCGACAGAGAGATCGTAAACACGCCGAACGCGGACACGCCGACGCCAAGCGCTTCCTGCCGCAGTTCTTCCGCGGCGCGGTTGCAGAGAAGATTGCGTTCCGCCTCGGGCAGATCCGCCATCGCGGGCGTTATCTCGGGAAGGGTGAGGAAGACCGGCCTGCCGGCCGAGGGCATGGCGCGATAGACATGCGTCAGGTGCAGCGTGTAGGCAAGCAGCGCGAGACTCGGCTCGACGACGACCAGCGACAGCGCGTCCGCGGGGAGCGCGCGCATCGCCTTGAACAGGTACGGCGGCACACCGACACCGTAGAGAAAGAATACGGAGCTGTCCTTCGTCTTGCGGCTCCACTCAAACTTCGGGTCGCCGTCGGGTTGAAAAAACGGCGCTCGCGCCAGCCCATCTATCCATCTGCCCGCGGGCGTGGTGTTCTCCGTATGCTCGAAGGCATGTCCGTGCCCGTGGGCGTATTCTTCCAGCGCCGAAGCAAGTTTCGGCTGCAATCGGCGCAGTTCTTTCATATTGCTCTCCCAGACCGCGAGGCTCTCGGGAGCGCGGTGCAATTCCTTTGCCATTATCGACGCCTCCTATAGGAAAAAGCGGGGCGACGGGCAGCGCCGCCCTGCCTGACCCCGTGATCTGAAACCGCGTTTTTTAAATAATTATTTTTTCTTCTTTGCAAGCAGATCGGATACTCCGCCGGAAGCGGGAATCGCGGGAATCTTGGCGGTGAGGGCTTCCTCCGCCGCTTTTTGGTTCTCCGCGACGATCGCCTCCCACAGCTCTTTGCGCCAAACCTGCACCGTCCGCGGAGCTTGAATGCCCAGGCGAACCATATCCCCCTTGACCTCTACGACAGTGATCTCCACGTCGTCGCCTATGCGCAGCGCCTCTCCGGGTTTGCGGCTAAGTACCAGCATCACGTCACCGCGCTTTCTCGGCGGCCAGCGCCTGTTCGCGAATCTTCTCCCGCATGCCATCGTCGAGTACGGGACAACGGAAGCCATACTCTTCATTAAGGGCAATCGCCTGCACAGCGAGGCGGGATGAGCGGCTGGCGACGATCGGCGCCTTGAGGTTGGCCGTCATCTCCCATGGCTTATCCGGAGGGATCGACAGGACGATCAGAATCGCGGCGTCGTCCTCGGACATCTCGCCTATCGGCTCGAGGGCTTCGCGCGGAATCTGCGCGTTGTAGTCGGCCTTGACCGCGTCCGGTGTGGTCACGGGCAGCGCGAGCGCGCCGTCCTCGGCGCTCTGCATCCATATGATGGCGTTGTTATCGTCGCCGACCAAGATCCATGCATGGCGCTCCTCGAAGCCGGGAATGCCGACCGGAAACGTGATGACGTCGGACTCGTCGACTTCCAGCTCTCCGAACCGTGTCGAATTCAGTTGAATCATCTGCATCTCTCCATTCTATCTCAAGAAGTCCAGCAACGATGGTTGTATGATACGCGCTATCGCGGCGAGGCTCGCCTCATACACGCCGCTCGCCATTTCATACTGCGTGATTACCTCCGCCAAGTCGATGCCGACCGTATTGGTTCTGATTTCATCATAGCCCGTGTTGTTAGTTATGAGGCGGCTCTCCGTCATCGAATAACGGTTGATCAGAGCGCCCGCCAGCGCGCGGTTCTTGAGCAGCGTGTTCATCCAGTTGTCGAGCTGCCCGATCATGACGTCCGAAATACCGTCCACATTGCCGCCTTCGACCGTATTGATAAGGTTGTCCATGACTCCAAAGAAATCTATCTGTTTTTGGTTGTTGCCCGTGCGTATGGCGATGTTCTGGTTGTACGGGCCGCTTCCTCCGTGCGAGCTGCTCGTCTGTCCCTGCGCGAAGCCGATGTCCATCGGGATGCCTCCCGTGCCGCTTATCTCAAAAGTATACCCTTTAGGCGACCAGATAGCCAGTTGCTTGCCCGTGATATTCCCCGACGCGTCCTTTGTGACCAACACCTCGGCGACGATATCCTGTCCCTGGAAGCGGGTATTGATCAAGTCGGCCAGTTCTTCGGGGCTGTGAACTACCGGGCCTGCCGCGGCGCTCTCGCCGTCCCAGAGGTCGATAGTGTGCGACGCGCCGTTTACGGTGATCGTCAGTGTGTCGTCCGCGGACGGCGTCCAACCGAGCATATTGTCCCCCACCAGCCCCGTGTCGAAACCGAAATCCGCCGCCACCGTGCCTCTGACGTCGAGCGCCGACACAGCCGAGCCGTCCTTCGCCGCGATAGACATCTGCACCGTTCCGCCGGAGACGGCCAGATTGCTGTCGGTAAATGACACGTCGAGCCAGTCTCCCGCGTAATCTCGAATGCGGTTTGCGATAACTTGCAGCGTCTCGCCTTGCAAAACGGGGATGTCTATCGTGCGCCCTGCCGTGCTGATGCGGATGGTTCCCGCGGTTGCCGCGGTTGCCGTGTCGGACGCTTGGCTGCTTGTGATGCCCGCGGCGATGCCGAGCTGCATTGCGACGCCGCCCGTGTACTCGCTGAAGCGCGGGTCGCCGTAGCCCTTGTCGGTGATGCGCAGGGGCTCGCCTGTCGTCGTGTAGAGCGCGAAGGTCCCGGCGTCCGGGTTGGTCGGGTCAATATCGTTGCCGCTCCAGGCGAGCAGCGTTCCGCCGTATTGCTCGTTGACCTGCCGAACGATCGCCGCCGCGACCAGCTCCGCCGTGCCGCAGTTATTTTTGCAGACCTTCACTTGGAAGGTGCGCTCGCCGACTTTGACCTCGAGCAGCGCGGGAATGTTCTCGTCGAAGACGCCCGGGCCGTCGCTTGGATAGAGCACCGCGCCGCCCGCGTTTGTGCTCGTGCCCGTGAGCGCGGTGCAGACGCCCAGGTCAGCCGCGTAGCTGCCCGCCGCGTAAGCCGTGCCGCCGACGGTCTTGCCCGGCCCGTCGTATACGGCGAAGGCCGAGCCGTCGAGCGTGCGCAACACCAGGCGCTGCGTCGCGTTCTCGCTGTTGTCGCCGCTGTTGTTCAGCGGGTCGGCGAAGGGATCGCTGCCGTCCGGTTCGTCCGTCTCGACCACCGCCTCAAGCCACGAGCCGCAGACGCTGTTGATACGTTTGGCCAGCTCTTCCAGCGTCAGATTCGCGCTGTCGTTGATAAACACCTCGCTGGTCTTGCTGCCGTTAACGAAAACTAAATGCAGCGCTTCACCCGACGCGGTTGTGTCGCCGAGCGACGCGCCGACGGCGTACTCGGCGCTCTTTAACGCAGTCTCGACGCCCATCATCGCGGCAAATCCAATATGTGTGTGATCGTTGTTGGTATAAATCGACGCCGAGCCCGTTGTATGCGACGCGAGAACCGCCGCGCCCTCGCCGTAGCCGCTCAGCGTAAACGGCTTGCCCTCGGCTTCGATCAGAAGCCACTGCGATTGCGACGCGCCGTCGGCGGCGAGCCCCGTCTTGATCGAAGCGTTAAAACCGGGGATTATGCCGCCAAGCGCGTTGTTCAACTCATTCGCTGCGTCCTCAAGCGTCGTGCAACCCGCCAGGTCAATCCAATATTCTTTGCCGTTGTACAAAAACGAAAGCGCGCCCGCTCCGCCGAGTTCAAAATTATCCGCCAGCTCGCCCGTCTCGAGAGTGTACTTGCCGGAGGAGTTCGGCGAGGCGCTCGAGTTCGCGGAGGCTCCCGCGGAGAAGAGCGCCGTCAGGCCGCCGGTCGCGATGACGTCGAACGCGCCCTCGGCGGATACTATCTCGAGCGCTCCGCTCGCGTTGATCGACGCGCTCAGCCCCGAAGCCGCGTATGCGTTGATCGCGCCCGCGATGTTCGTCATCGTGTCGCCCACGTTGACATTTATGGCGATGACTTCGGTTCCGCGGTTGATCGTCAGAACGCCGGGTGCGATGCCGGCGTAAGGCTGCGAGACGTTGAACGCGCTCGTCGTCAGAACCGCGTTGCCCTGAACCATCGCGGAGCTCGCGGTCGTCTGCTGTTTCACGAAGAGGTTCGCCGCGCCCCCTGTCGCGGTGAGCATGAAATAATCCCCCGGGGTGCGCGAGACGACGTCGATCCACTCGGACGCGCCGTCTGTTTTGTACGCCGCCCACATCTTTCCGTCGGGCATGGCGTTGATCTTGGCCGCGATATCCTGCAGGCTTTCGCCCTTCTCCACGTCTATGCTGTAGACCGAGTTGTCCGAGAAGCGGAAGACCAGCTCTCCGTCCGCGCTTGCGACGCGGTTTAACGGGCCGTACGCCGCGCCCTTGACGCCCTCCGCGATGGGGTTCGCGTCCTCCTCCGGCCAGCTCGTGAGCTGCACGGGCTCGCCGGTCAGGCTTTGGATCTGCAGATATTGCGTGCCGCTGTCGTAGTCCTTGACCACGGTCGCTTTCAGCAACCTGCTGACGTCGCCCATGTCCTTGCTGTTATTGATAAGCGCCGCGATTTCGTCCAGCGTATAGCCTTCTCCAAGCTCGCCCGGGTCGCGGTAGCGGTTGTAGTCGGTCGGGTTGTCGAGGCCGTTTTGAAGCTCGTCCGTCCATTGTTCGGGTATCAGCACCTTGACCGTCTGCCAGCCCACAGTGAACTCGAGAATTTCGCTCCGTCCGCTCCACTGAAAGCCTATCGGGACTTCTACCCCCTTGAGGTAGTTGGTCGTCTCGTCGAGCGGGAAGACGTCGCGCCCGCTCAGCGAAACCTGTCCCGTCTGCTGGCGCGAGAACTCCCAGTAGAGCTCGTAATTGTTGCCGTTGTAAACCACTTCGCCGTTCGGGCCGAGGCCGAACGGAATGTCGCCGGTCTTGAGCCCGGCGAAGAGATACTCCGAGCCGATGGTCGCGTTGGCGTAGCTGCGCATCGCTTCTTGAAGCTGCTTGAGCTCGACCGCGATCGCCTCCAGGTCAACGCCCTCGTAAGCGCCGTTGCCTGCCTGGAGAGTGAGCTCGCGGATGCGCTGAAAGGTGTCGTTCATCTGTCCCAGCGCGTCGTCGGTGAACTTGAGCCACGACTTCGCGTCGCGCAGGTTGGAGATATACTGCAATCCCTCTGTGATCGAGGTGTCCAGCCCCATGCCCTTCGTCACCGCGTTCGGATTCTCCGAGGCGGAGCTGTACTTCCGCTGCGACGAGAGCTGCTGCTGAATATCGATCAGCTTGCTCAGGTTGTTGTGCATGTCGTTTAGCATCAGCATCTGCATCATGCTGTTGGTAACTCTGTAGGTCATTGTCCTCACCCGCCTCCGTCGCAGTCCTCAGAGCCCCGCGCGCCCCATGCCGTTGATTATGCGGTCAAGCATGTCGTCGAGAGCCGTCATGTATCTCGAAATACCGCCCACTCCCTGTTGAAACTTGATGATGTCGAGCATCTCCTCATCTGTGCTGACGCCCATCACCGATTGCCTCTGTGACTCGATCTGGTCGGTAACGCTCTGCTGCGCCGTCAGCATGTAGTTCGCGGTGTAGCCCTGCGCGCCGAGGTCGTAAACAAACTCGAGAAAATACGTGTTAAAGTCCGCCGTGCCTGATCCAAACAGCTTCGCCTGTTTTAGCTGCGCCATCCGCAGAGCGGTGCTGCCGTCGCCGCTGCCCTTGCTGTGGCCCGTCCCGTCGCCCGAACCCGCCGCGAGCAGGCTGGTATCGTTTACGACCGCGGCGTTCAGGTGAAGGTTCTTCGACGCGCCGTAACGGCTGTTGATATGTTGAAAGAAAGCCGTCCCCGTGGTCTCGAGGTTGTCGCCGCTGCCGTGCCCGGAATAGTGAACCGCGTTGACCTCCGTCACCAACTCCCATGCAATCTGATCGAAATAATCCTGAAAACCCAAGATCATATCGTCGCGGCACTCGATCATGGCAAATATTTCGCCGTTAGTGATATGAGGGCGCACGGTGATCAGAGTCGCGTCGTTGCCGGAGAGCGCGCCCTGGTCGGTGTAATAATGGTTGAGTCCGTTAAGGTTCAGGCGAATGCCCGAGCCGAAGCGCGAAAGCGTGTCCGCCGCGGGGTTGTTCCAGTTCAGAACGTTTCCGTATCCGTCGGTCGTCTTAAAAATCCTCGCCTCCGCGAAGCTGTTGCTCTCGGATAGATAATGCCTGCCGTTATAGATAAAATAGGCGTCATTCACATATACGCCGCTCTTGCTGATCGTGGAAGCGGCGGCGGAGTCCGTGTTGAGCTGCATGTAGCTTGTGGAGTTCGTGCCGCTGTCCACGAAGCCGAGCAGTTTCGCCACCGAGAAGTCTCCGTTCGCGCCGCAGACGCTGCCGGGCAGAATGTTGATTCGGTTCGCCTCGCCGGCCACGTTGCTTGTGAGCGCGATGTAGACAGAGCCGTTGGGCTCGGTGATAACGTTCGCGTGCAGCCATTCCTCCGGGCTGTCGGGCGCGCTCCCCGGAGGGTTGGTGGAATAAACCGCGGGGTCGCCCGAGACAAGGTCGCTCTGATAAGCCGCGTTGATCTTGTTGGCTATCGTGCGAAGGGTGTCCTCCGCCGTCACGGTGATCTCGACCGCCGGGTTTTTATTTGCGATCTGCATGTCCGAAGCCAGCGTCCCTCTGATATCAGTGATCGAGAGCAGATGACCGCGCATGGCGTCGGTATTGGCCGCCTCGACCGAGAAGCTGCCCGTCGCTTTGTCGAAGCCGGCCGAAAGCTGCGGATACACGGCAAGAGCCGCGGCCAAGTCCTTCGAGGTCAGATCGCCCGACGCGGTGACTCCGAGATTGGTCAGGCCGTTGTCGGTCGTGATCCTCCATGCGCCTGCGCCGCTGTCATATTTAATATTGACATAGGTCTCGAACTCGCCCGCGGCGATGCGGAACTCGTACTCGTCCTGCTCGCCGGGCAGGGGCGCGGAGAGGATGACTCCGTCCTTGTATGTGCGGCTCGACGCCTTCACTCCGGCGGTCCCCACCTGGAGGCTGAACGAACCCTCGATGCCCAGCGCCTGATCCTGCGAGTAGATCGTGTCAAGACGTTCGCCGCCCGCAAGCTGCCCCATCGCGCCGCCGACGCTCCACGTCAGGCCGTTTGCCAGGCGCTCGACATACAGCTCGTGAAGGCCGTTCTTGCTGCAGCTCGCGGGGTCGGTCGCGCCGCGCTCAATGACCACCGACGCCACCGAGAGGTCGCTGATGTGGTCGTAGATGTTATACTCGACCTGAACGTCGTAATAGCCGTTGTTGCCGACCATGGGCACGAGAACGAGGTGGCGGGTGTTCTTGATCTCCGTCCCGCTGCAGTTGTAGGTTGCCGCTCCCTGCACGAGCAGTTTTCCGTTAAGCTCGATCTTGTAGTCGCCGTCCGCCTGATCGATCGACGCGCTGCCCACAGAAGCGCCCGTCAGCTTGCAGAGGCGCTCGGCCAGCAGGTCGCGCTCGTCGAGAAGGTCGTTGGGGTTCTCGCCCTTCCCCTGCGCCAGGGATATCTGTCCGCAGAGAACGGCGATCTTGTCTATCAGCCCGTTCGCCTCGCTCACCATCTCCACGATCTGGTCGTTAAGGTCGGAGCGGAAGAGGTCGTACTGGTTGCGCATGCCCGTCAGCGAAGCCATCATCGTCTGCGCCGACCCGATAACCGCCGTGTACGACTTGGACTCGGTCGGATAGATGCTCAAATTCTCCATGTCGCTCCAGAAGGTGTCCAGCGCGTGTTGGAATGTGTTGTGGTCGTACTGGCCGACGTAGTATTCGAGATTGGTCAGGTTGCTCACCTTCGTCTCCCAGTAACCGAGCGTCGGGAGCTGCTTCGTGTACAGCGCGTCCAAGAAGGTGCTGCGTATTCTCGTGATCGAGTCGATCGACACACCCTGGCCGGTTATAAGGCCCGCAGTGCTGACGGAAGAGTTGGCGCTGGCGTTGACCCTCTGCCGCGCGTATCCCTCGGTGTTGGCGTTCGCGATATTATGCCCCGCGGTTTCGATTCCCCTCTGATAATAGTTCAGCGCGGCGCTTCCCGACGTAAGTCCGGCAAATAAGTTTCCCATGCGCTCGGACGCTCCCTTCCTTCGATAAATTTATAAGCCTACGCGGCCAACGCCGTTGATAATCTGGTCTAACACGGCCAACAGCGTGGTTATATACTGAGAAGCGGCGTTAAACGCGGTGTTCATGGTCACGATGTTCAGCATTTCTTCGTCCGCGTTGACGCCCATGACCGACTTTCTCTGGATCTCGATCTGTTCCACGACGTAGTTCGAGTTATCCGCCATCGTCTTGGCCTGCGCGCCAAAGGACCCCAGATCCGCGACGAAATTGGTGTAAAGCCCGTTAAAATCGGTGGTTCCGCTCATGAAGAGCTTCGCCTGCTTGAGCTGCGCCAGCGATAGGACGTTCGTTCCGTCGCTCCCGCCCAGCGATTTGCCGCTGCCGTCGCCCGTCGCGGTCGCGAGGCGGTTCTGATCCGCGGCGAGCAGTTGGTCTACGGCGAGTTGGTCAAACGCGCCGTAACGGCTCGTGATTTGGTTGAAGAAGGCCATTCCCGTGACCTCGGCGTAATCACCCGCGCCGTATCCGGCGTAGTGCAGCGCGTTGAACTGTGACGCGAGCTCGTACACGATGTCGTCGAACGTGTCCATTTGGCTCAGGAGTACGTCGTCGCGCAGCTTGATATTGGCAAAGATTTCACCCGACGTCAGGGGATGGCGCACGATGATCGTGCTGTCGCCCTGCCCCTTCAGGAAGACTCGGATGCCCGCGGAAAACTCTTCCAGTGCGCTCACCGCCGCCTGTCCCGTCAGGGCAACCTTACGCGCGTCTTTAAAGTCGTTGCTCGAGGACAAATACTCGCGCCCGTCGTAGATGACATACGCGTCGTCAACGAACACGTCGCCCTCGGGCGTGTAGCGGGTGGTGATGGAATTGTCGGACGCGTTGATTTGAATATAGCTGGTGACGTCGGTCTGCGCGCTTTGCCGGTTGTCCTCGACCAAACCCAACAGGCGCGCCACGTGCATCTCCGGCTCGTCGCCGCCGCATACGGAGCCCGACAGGACGTTGATGCGCGCGGCCTCCCCCGCCGTATTGCCGGTGAGGCAGAGGTAATAATAGCCGTTTGCGTCCCGCTCGACGGTCGCGTGCAGCCACTGCTCGGGCGAGCTCGGCGACGCGTCAGCGGGGATGGTCGTGTAGGAGAGCGTCCCCGCGTCCGTGCGGTCGTACCGGTAAGCGTTGTTGATCTTATTCGCGATGGTCTGCAGAGTGTCGTCCTCCGTGACCTCGATCAGCACGATGGGGTTCTCGTTTGACAGCCCGCAAGACTGCGTCAGCGTCCCGACCATGTCGTTGATCGACAACAGCTGACGGTCCGTCGTCTCGATCGTCAGCGTATAATTTTCAAAAGAAGCTGTAATGTTGTATTCGGCGTAATTGGAGCCGATAAATTCGCTCATGTCCCGCACGGAAAGCCCTCCGCCCGCGCCCGTGGACACCGCGCTGTTGCCGAGGTTGTCCGATATAACCCACTCGGAGCCGCTTGCGTCCCATTCGAGCGTGATGATGCTCTCAAAGCCCCCGGCGGCGATGCGGAAAGAATAGCCGGTCGGCTCGCCGACGCCGGGCTCGCCGAGCATTAAACCGACGCCCGGCGGCGTGCTCTTGAACGCCTCGCTGAGCACACGGACGCCGGTTGAACCAACTTGCAGGGCAAACGATCCGTCGATGGCCAGCGACTGGTCGGCACCGGCGACCTGGTCGAGGCGGGAGCCGCCTTCCAGCTGGCCGCTGCCGTAGCCGACCGTCCAGTAAAGCTCGTCCGCCGTGCGGACGACGGTCAGTTGATGCGTACCGTCCATTGTGCAGCTGTTCTGCGCGGCCCTGAGGTCGTCGGCGCGCCGTTCGATGATGACCTGAACCACATCCGGGTCGCTGGTAATGTCGTATTGGTTGTATTCGAGCTGCACCTCGTAGTAGTCGGAATTGGCGGGGTTTTTGACGAGCGCGAGATGCCGCACGTTCGAGCCCTGCACTATCAGGACTCCGTCGATTGATATTTTATAATCTCCGTCGAGCTCATCGCGGCTCGTGCCCACCGACGCGCCGGTCAGTTCACAGAGGCGCTGCGCGAGCAGGTCGCGCTGGTCAAGCAGCTCGTTCGGCTCCGCGCCCGCGGCGGTGACTTTGCTAATGCCCGCGTTGATCACCGCGATCTGGTCAATCAGCGCGTTGGCTTCTTCGGTCATAGCCCGGATGTCGTCGTTGATCTCGTGGCGGTAACTCGTATAACTGTTATAAAGCGAGCCGACGAAGGTGACGAGACTCTCCGTCTCGGGCAGTATCGTGCTGCGGATGGCGGAGTCGCCGGGATAGACGTGTATAGTCTGCAACGACTCCCAGAACGAGTCGAGGACGTTGTTCAACTGCGTGGCGTTCGTGTCGACGATAAACGTCTCCACCCGCGACGCGCCGGTTTTCATTGTGTTCCAATACGAAAGGTCTATCGTCGCGCGGCGCAGCTGCGCGTCGAGAAAGAGATCGCGCATACGCTCGATGGAGGTGATCGAGACGCCTGTGCCGAGTTGGCTTGCGCCGGAAGCGTTCGAGAGCGCGGCGGAGGCGGACGCGTTTACGACCTGCCTGCTGTAGCCTTCTTTTGTGGAATTGGTCGTGTTTATCCCCGCGATCTCCATGCTCTTGCGGAAATACTCGATAGCTCGCCGCCCTGTTTCTATACCGTGATAGGTGCTGACCATACCAATCCCCCCGAATGTTAGCGCAACATAAAACCCGGGGAAGCGCGTAGCCTCCCTGGGTTAGTATCGACTGTCAGCGTGTGAAACTTTTGGGGGTTAGCCTGAATTTGGCGTAAAGCCGAATATCAGATGCGGGTGTCGAACGATCCCATCGAGCCGACTCCGGCGGAGCTCTGGCCCAGCTTGCGCCATTCGTTGATCAGCATCTCGTTGAGAGTGTGAGCTTCTTCCATAAGCCGCGGCAGAATCGCCATCTCGGCCTTCAGCTTGGATACCGTCTTGAGCAGGGCCTTTGCCGCGTCCAAAACCGCGGGCGCGTCCTCGGGCGGAAGCGCGGCGGCGATCTCCGAGACAATGGGCGCGCAACCCAGCGTCTTCGCGAGCTCGTCCGCGGTCTTCACTCGTTTGGTCTCGATAGCCTGGCAACGGACGGAGACGTGCCGCAGATCAGACATCAGCGACTGCAAATCAGAGAGGCGGCCGTCTTTGAGAGCCTCCTTCTGGCTCACGACGACCGCCAGCAGCTCGTTCAGGATTTCGTCCTGCTTGAGCAGCGTTTCTGTTAACAGAACCTGATCGGACATCAGTCTTCGGACCTGGTAATACCCGCCCACACCAAGCGCTGGGCCAGGGCGCGGAGATTGGGGTTGTACTCGCCGTTTTCGATCTGCCCCCGTATCTCGTCGACCTTCGCCTCGCGCACCTCGGGGGTCTTATTCATCTCGTTCGCGATGTTGGCCAGCTCGCGGGCAAAAGAACTGACCGCGACGCCATCCCCTTGGCCGGACACTCTTTCGGACTCGAAATCAAGCCACGTGCCTCTCTTGCCCTTGACGCCGCCGACTTGCCCTCCGACAGAAATCTCGTTGATCTTATCAATCATCACTCTCTCACACCTCTCGTGAGTTGGAAACCATCTGTTAGCCTTATTATCGGCAAAAGCGCGGGATCCTTTAGAGGGTTCTCATAGCCATTTTTCGTATTGGTCGAGCTTGGACTCCCTGAGGATGTTGCGCACTGTTCCCGCGATTGCCTCGTCGAGCGGCAGAAGAGGCAGGCGGCAGGGGCCTCCGTAGAGCCCGATCGTGTCCATCGCGGCCTTCAATGCGGGCACGCCCCAGCGACGAGTCACAGCGTCACTGACCTTCATGATTCTGCCCTGCAGATCGCGCGCCTCGTCCATGCGGTTCTCGTCGAAGGCTTGGCACAGCCTCACGCACGCGCCCGGATAGAGGTTAGCTACCGCCAGCGTTCCGCCCAAAACTCCCACGGCCAGCGCGGACAACAGATAGTTGCCCGAGCCGCAGAAGACCGAGAAATCCGGCCCGTTCGCGAGGGCCGTGTAGGAGAGCTGCGTCATGTCGCCCGCCGTGTCTTTGATTCCTATTATATTGGGATGCCGTGAGAGGTGGATAATAGTCGCCGCGTCCATGTTCACGCCGGTATTGCCCGGCATGTTATAAAGGACGACCGGTACGGGCGAAGCGTCGGCTGTCTTTTCAAAGTAAGTGATCACCGCGGGCATTCCCTGCCCTTTAAAATAGTGCGGAGGAAGGAGCAAAACGGCGTCCGCGCCTGCATCCGCGGCCATTTTGTTGCATTCCGCGGTGTGCTTGACGGAGGCGAAATGCGTCCCGGTGATGATCTTCTTGCGGTTTTTGCCCTCGCCCGCAACCTTGCGAGCTACCGCCGTCAGCGCGGCGCGTTCGCTCGCGTCGAGAAAGGGCATCTCACCGTTTGACCCCGCCACGACAAAACCGGTCAGAGGCGAGCTGTTCCATTTTTCGAGATTGTCGCGATATGCTCCCCAGGCTATTTCCTCCGTTCCGTCATTTGCAAACGGCGTTGGTATCGGCGCGTAGATACCTTCAAGAAACATACTCATCGCTCCCTTTATATTTTGTCTTCCACTCTTCCTCAACCAGTGAAAAACGCCCGCTCTCGATCAGATAGCGCACTTCACGCTCGTCCGTGCCCAGAATCTCCGCCACGTCGGTGACGGAGAGGCGCCGATCGGGATAATCGCGCAACAGCGAACGGATTTTTTTGTACAGCTCGCCCTGTTTTGTTTCGCACGCGGAGCAAAGAGGCCATTTACCGACCTCGTGTACTACCGCTTTTTCGCATAACCGGCACTTGCCCAGATCAAGCTTCATCCGCATTACCTCCGGCAGGGCACCTCGAGCGCCCTTCGCTTCCGCTCCATACCATTGCGCCCGACATACGAACCCCCGCGCGCAGAAGGGCGTCTCTCGCCGCGCGCATCGTACTGCCCGTCGTGAAGACGTCGTCGATTAAAAACGCGCTCGCTCCCACACCGGGCGCGCTCTTCACGACGATGGCGTCCCGAGGCAGGGAGCGAACCTCTCCGCCCTGTTTGCGCGCCTGACGCCGGACTCTGCGCTTCCACGCAAGAAGCGGGCGAACGGGTATGCCCCACAATCCCCCGGCTCCGCGCGCAATCAGTTCCGCTTGATTGTACTCTCTTTCGCTCTCCCTGTGCAGGGGCACGGGGACAATAAAATCCGCGGCCGGTTTCGCAATCGCCCCTGCCAGCAGACGCCCCATAAGCAGCGCCGCGGACCTGCCGCTGCGGTATTTCATCACATGGACGATCTCACGGTTTACCCCGTCGTAGGACGTGCCCGCGTAACAATACGGCGACGACCGGTGAAGCGCGCAGGGCGCAAAACCGCCGCACTCCACGCACAGAGCGCGCGTCAGCCGCAATTGCGCTATCAGACAGCCCTCGCACACTACCCGCCCCAGCCTTCCGCAAACCGGACAAACCGCGGGCAGGAAAACATGTAGCAGCGAATATAAAAAATTGCCGGAGCGCCCCAGTGAAGAAATCGGAAGAAGCGTCTCCGGCATACGCAAGACATCCCGTATTTATTAACGCAACAGGCTCGACGCTACGCCATTGACTCCGCGTCTCTGCGGAGGGCATCCGCGCGGTCGGTGCATTCCCAGCGCGGCATCGGCTCGAGGTCGATTCTGCCCATGTGTCCGTAGGCCGCGAGCTTGCGATAGTTCGGCTTGCGGAGGTCGAGATCGCGGATGATCGCCGCCGGGCGGAAGTCGAAATGCCTGCGGATCAGCTGAGTGATCTTAGTGTCGGAGATTTTGCCCGTGTCGTAGGTCTCGACCATAATCGAAACCGGGCGCGCCACGCCGATGGCGTAGGCTACCTGAATCTGGCAGCGAGCCGCCAACCCCGCGGCAACGACGTTTTTCGCCGCGTAGCGGGCCATGTACGCCGCGGAGCGGTCGACCTTCGTGGGGTCTTTTCCGGAGAAAGCGCCTCCGCCGTGCGGCACAACGCCGCCGTAAGTATCGACGATGATCTTGCGCCCGGTCAGGCCTGTATCCGCCTGAGGGCCGCCCAGTACAAAGCGTCCCGTCGGGTTGACCAAAATCTTCGGCTTCCCGTCAAGCAGCGATTCGGGCAGAACCGGACGTATTACATGTTCGGCGATATCCGCCTCGATCTGACTCTCGTCGACCGCGGGATGATGCTGCGTGCTGACCACAACCGTGTCAACCCGGACCGGCTTGATGCCGTCGTACTCGAGTGTAACCTGTGTTTTGCCGTCCGGACGAAGATACGGCAGTACAAGCTCTTTGCGAATGCGCGACAGACGGCGGGCAAGCTTGTGCGCCAAATCCATTGGCATGGGCATCATGGACTCGGTCTCGTCGCACGCGTAACCGATCATCATTCCCTGGTCTCCCGCGCCGATTCCGTCGATCTCCTCCTCACACAGATCATGCTCGTGACGGAGCTCGAGCGGTTTGTCGACGCCGCGCGCGATATCCGGCGACTGCTCGTCGATCGCGGTAATGACAGCACAGGTATCGCCGTCGAATCCGAACTTGGCCCTCGTATAACCGACCTCTTTTATGATAGAGCGGACGATTTTGGGTATATCCACATAGCATCCTGTGGTGATTTCTCCCGTCACGACAACCAGACCGGTGCTTACAAGCGTCTCGCAAGCCACACGCCCCATGGGTTCCTGCTCGAGAATCGCGTCAAGAACACCATCGGAGATCTGATCCGCGAGTTTGTCAGGGTGACCTTCCGTCACGGATTCTGCCGTGATCAGGTACCTTTCTTTGCTCAAACGAACACACCTCCCGTAAAAATTCAGCTTCTCCAGCTGTTTACTGTATCTTTTACCACGCTTAGCGTTTTATTGCAACTCATTTTGCGTGCGATCAGGAATATTCGATGGGGACTCGCTGAAAAATCATGAGCCCCTCGCGGTTTTCAAAACCGTGGCGCATTAAAAAGGGTTCCAAGTCGCTTGAGAATGTGGTAATGATGGGTATATTCTTCACCGCGGGGTGATTCAGCGCGTAGTCGATCAAGTGAGAGCCGATCCCCTTCCCCTGGTGGTCAGGGTGAACAAGAATGTCCCAGAGCGACCCGCGAAAGACAAAATCGGTCAGCATACGGCAAAAAGCAACCAGTCTGCCGTTATAGCGCACGGAGAAACAGAGGTTCGTCCCTCCCAGCATTTTTTCGATCTGTTCAAGAGAGCGGCTGCGCCCCCAGTGGGTAAACCTGTACAGGTCCCGGAGTTCCGCCGGAAGCACAGCCAGCTTGCTGTCATAAAACAGATAGTCGCTCATTCGGGGAGATGCCCTATCGTAATATCGGGCAGCTCGTCAAGCAGCTCGGGATGCTCTTTATCCGCCAAAGCAAGCCCGCCCAGTATCTTTCTCAGGTCTCCCTGACGGGCGTCCATGCCGACGTTGAGCTGCAAAACCTGCCCTGTTCCGCAACGACCGCAGGTCCACGTAACACGCGCGACCCCATCCATATCGGGAGCTCCTGCCAATACCTTTGTCTCACCGCAAGTTTGACATCCGACGATCAGCATACGAACACCCTCTTTCTATTCTGATTATTGCGTTTTGGGAGAAGATTCAATGCCAATTCTTACGTTCACCGGTCCTTCTGTAAATATATCTGTGGCGGCTGAAAAAGTGACCGTAATGTCGCCCTTCGCCGCGCTCATCTCTTCCGCCGCGTTGTAAAAGTCCATCGAGTCGAGGTTGCCTACCGCGCCTGAAATCGGATCTTGCAGCACTCCGCGGTCGACCGCCTTGCCGTTTATCTGCTTGAGGAAGGTATACAGCAAATCGGCAGCTCTCTCGGGCTCCATCCCGCCGCGCATGGTGATCTTGCTCAGCACTTCGTCTTTCCCGAAGATCAGCTTGCGGTCAAAAACATGGATGCCACCCGTCACTGCCTGTCCCCAGACGCTGTTCGCCAGAGCCGTAAGGCGCAGAACCTTGATCCCATCCGATGAGGCCATAGCAGCCTCGGCCTCGCTTTGCGACTCGCTGTCGATGACGACACGCGGAGCCGCCGCGCTCCCCATACCCTGTACTTTGAGCGCGATCATTTCCTCCGCCTGGCGAATCAACCTGGTAAAGGCGGCGTCGAGCTCGGTTCGCGCCGCGCCTCCGGGAAGCGAAACCTGTGAAAGAAGCTCCCCTCCGGCGACCAGGATCCGGCCCTCTTTCATTTGGGCGAGTCCCGCCTTCAGGGCGCTTGATTCCGCCCGCAATCGCACCAGCGATTCTTCAAGCTCCTCGCTCTCCGCCTTTAACTCGTTCATCTGCGTCATAAGCGCCTTGCGCTCTTCTTGAGCCCTGAGCGTCTGCTCTTCGGCGGCGCTTAGTTTTTCGCGCGTCGATCCCAATTCCGCGGATGCGCCATCCAGCTCTTTTTCGACCCGCTCCAGGTTTTGACGGCTTTCAAGCAGGCTCAACTCCATGACGTCCAGCCTGATCTGGCTTTCGTCGATCTGCTCTTGTTTTTCACGGGATTCGAGCATCAAACGGGATATCTCTCTTTGTATAAAATTCGTACCGTAGAGCGCGCCTCTGACCGCATCCGACGTTCCCGCCGCGACGCCGAGCGTAACTACGGCGATTCCGATCCCGGTCAGAACCGTGATAATGGTCGACGTGTAACGCGGCCGTAAACCGAAGAAAGATATCCGCTTTTTGCCAACCTTCATCCCCACGGCATCTCCGACATACGAGACAACGGCGCTAACGGCGATCATCAAGAGAATCAAACGCCAGTTAAACTCTGAGAACGAAAATGGCAAGGTGAACCTCACCTCCCGTTTGCATATCGGAACCACTGCATATAGTTTACGCTCTTAACGGTATTCCATCTGGGCAAATTGGCTGATTAATTCTGACCATTGGCAGCAAAGACAAAAAAAGGCAGAAATCGCCGCGGCGACTCTGCCCGTTGTCGGACATGCCTTGGATGTTCGGTCGCTTACTTGGAGAACAACTCGACGACAAGGATCTCGTTGACGTCGATCGGGATTTCTTCCCTGATAGGCTCGCGAACAAGCGTACCGCTGAACTGCTCCATGTTCTTCTCGATGTAGGGCAGCTGGAAGTTGCGCAGATCCTGGAAATTCGTGCGGATCAGCTCGTTGTCGCGCGACTTCTCGCGCAGAGAAATCACGTCGCCCGGCTTGCAGTCATAAGACGGGATATCGACTTTCTTTCCGTTGACGAGAACATGGCCGTGGTTCACGATCTGGCGCGACTGGCGGATGGATCTGCCAAAGCCGATGCGGTAGACCAGGTTGTCCAAACGGCACTCCAATCCCTTAAGCATGGCCACGCCCGTCATCTCCGAACTCTTCTGCCCGCGCTGGTAATAACGGACGAACTGGCGCTCGAGCACACCGTAATACGCCTTGATCTTCTGTTTCTCCATCAGCTGAAGCCCATACTCGGAGACCTTCCTGCCGGGCCTGCCGCCCTTATGGGACTGCTGGCTGACACGTTTGAGCGCTTTCGGGTGGTTGTAGACGTTCACGCCCAGACGACGGCTAAGTTTGAACCTGGGCTCTCTTCTCGTTGCCATAACGACACTCCTTTTTCTTCGGATGCTTTATTGGGGACCGGCCCCTTATTATCAACCAATGGATTTTAGCACCGCAACGGCAATGTGTAAACAGCCACGGGAAAATTTATTTTTTTAATTTTCAGCGGCACCGACAGTCCCCTTCATCCGTTCCGCGCGAGGCGCAGCCGCACCCTTCGCAGTGAGCGCAGCCGGTCTTCCCCGCTTTTTTTCTGCAAATATGATACCAGATAGACCCGCCGACAAGAGCGACAGCGCTTACAGCGGTGATTAAATCAATACCCTTCAAATCAAACACTCCTTATCTCAAACAACTTACACAAACAGCGACGCCAGATGATAGACGATAAACGAGCCCACCCAGGCGGTCAGAAGCCAAAAACCGATGGTGATCCACAGCCATTTTGCCGAGCGCATTTCCGCGTTGGCGGTCGCAACCGCGGCCATGCAGGGCACGGACAGCAGGTTAAACGTCATGAACGAGACCGCGGCGGCGGGAGAAAAAGCCCCTACCAGCGCGAGACTGAGCGCGCTCGCCGCGCCCTCGTCCTCGAGCGCGTCCCCTTCGAGGCCCGGCGTGTAAAGGACTCCCAGCGTGGAGACTACCATCTCTTTGGCGATCAGGCCCGTTACGATCGCAAGAACCGCTTTCCACGCGTCCGGGGACGACGCAAATCCCAGAGGCCTGAAGATCGGAACGGCCAGCGTGCCGAGTACGCCGACGATGCTTTCTAAGCTGTTTGCCTCGACCATCTCAAGACGGAAGTTGAAGTTGGAGAGGAACCAGATCACGACCGTCGCGCCCGCGATGATCGTGGTCGCGCGCACGACGAAGCCGCGCAGCTTCTCCCATAGATGCGGAACGAGGTTGCGAATCCGCGGCAGGTGGTACGCTGGCAGTTCCATGATGAAAACCGACGCCGCGCCCTTTAAGATTGTCTTGCGCAGTACAATCGCCGCCGCGATTGCCGTCACTATGCCGATTAGATAAATAGCGAAAACCGCCGTGCCCGCGTTGTTCGGAAAGATTGCCGCGGCAAACATCGACCAGATCGGAAGCTTCGCGCCGCAGGAGAAAAACGGCATCAGCATAATCGTCAGCCTGCGTTCTTTTTCGTCGTTCAGCGTTCGAGAACCCATCATGGCAGGAACCGAACAGCCGAAGCCCATCAGCAGCGGCAAAAAAGCCTTGCCGGACAGGCCGAAACGGCGCAGCATCCGATCCATCAAAAACGCGGCGCGCGCCATATAACCGGAGTCCTCCATTATAGAGAGGAAGAAAAAGAGCATCAGAATTTGCGGCAAAAAGCTCAGCACCGCTCCCACACCCGCCAGCAACCCATCCACGACCAACCCGTGAACCCACGGAGAAGCGTCCCGCGCCTCCAAAAACGCGCTTGCGGCTTCCGAAACCGCGTCAGTGGCGTCCCCCATCCATCCCTGCAACATGACGCCCGGAGAGGGAATTCCATCTTCGGTCAGCAGGTCGGTGAACATCATCGGTTCCGCGAACGTAAAATGAAAGACCAGGAACATGAAGAAGAAAAAGATTGGCAAGCCTAACACTTTATGAGTCAAAACAGAGTCGATTTTATCGGACGTCGAAAAACGCGCGTCATTCGCGCCCCTGTCCATCGACCGGGCGCATTGCTCCGCGATATAGCGGTATCGCGCGTCGGCCACGGCGGCCTCCATGTCTCCCTCAAAAGCCGGTTCAAGACGTATGCTGCCCCTGATTTCCTCGATCTCGCGCGACAACTGCTCGTCCGTCAGATCATCCGGCGAGTCCCCCTCCAGCGCCTTCACCGCATAAAAGACGGGATGCGGGATTTCTCTGTCCCGAAACAGACCCACAAGCCGGTCAAACTCCTCGGCGAAGGGCGACGCTTCGAGGGGCGAGCGGGCGTCGCGTTTTTTAGCGGCTTCCCCGCGTGCCGTTTCCATCAATACTTTGACACCGTCCGCGCGCAGGGCGCTGATCGGGACTACCGGCGCGCCGAACTTCTCGCTGAGGGCATTCGTGTCGATTTTGACGCCGCCTTTTTCCACGATGTCCATCATGTTGAGCGCGATTACCACCGGGATGTCCGACTCGAGAATCTGCGTGGTCAGGTACAGGTTGCGTTCGATGTTCGTAGCGTCAACGATGTTGATGACCAAATCGGGCTCGCCGCCCAGAATATAATTCCGCGCGATAACCTCCTCAGGCGTGTAAGGAGAAAGCGAGTATATGCCGGGAAGGTCGACGATGCTAACTTTTTCGTCGGCATATTTATAAACGCCCTCTCGGCGATCAACGGTCACCCCCGGCCAGTTGCCGACGTGCGCCGTGCTTCCTGTAAGCGCGTTAAAAAGCGTTGTTTTCCCGCTGTTGGGATTGCCCGCGAGAGCGAATTTCATAACGATTCCCCTTCGTTTATCTTCATCAAGACCGATTCCGCCTCATCCTTGCGGATGGACAGCTCATATCCTCTGACCGTCAGTTCGAGCGGGTCGCCAAGAGGTGCCGTCTTCCGCAGCGCGACCTCCGTGCCCGGCGTGATACCCATGTCGAACAAGCGCCGCCTTACGGCGTGGTCGCCCTCAACCCGCACAACGACTCCCGCCTCACCGGGCAGGAGTTCCTTCAAACTTTTCTCCATAAGACAAAAAAACCTCCCATTGAATTCGCTTTGCGGACGGCCGATCTTTACTCGACGAATATCTTAGCCGCGAGTCCGTTGTTGACGACCAAGCGGCTCTCCTTCACTCTGATAACAGTGTTGCCCATGTTGTCGGACATCGGCGTGATAGTCTGCCCCGCGAGTATCCCCAAATTTTCGAGATGACGCTTGACCTTATCCTCCGCCGCGACCTTCGCAACCCTCACTTCGCCGCCCAGCGGCGCCGCTACAAGTGGCAACATAATTACCGCACCTCACTTAGTTGATATTGGGCTGATTGTTTGCTCGGTCTAACTGATCCGCAAAAGCAACAACACAAACCCTTCAAATCATTCTTTAAAGATTGTAAAGCCTAACATTTAGATTGTCAAGGACGCGCGAGGGCCGGTAAGGCAAATATTGAGAAAAATTGAGCGAGTTTGGACAAGTTTCCTCATCCGCAAAAATCACCGAGAAGACCGTGGCGCGACTGCGGAAAATCTGTTAAAGTTATAGTGAAAATATGGTCGTCAGCGGGTGCGGAGAAAATTGCGAATATATCTATCTATAACAGAATGAGGGGTTGTCAAGAACGATGAAAACTATCCTCCATCGCATGGGCGTAAGAAAAATAGCCGTTCTTTTCCTGTTGCCGTTGTGCCTGTCCGCGATTTTCACGCGCGCGTCGGAAGCCGCCATCACGGAAGAACAGGTCAAACAGGCGTGGAAAGACGTTTGCGCGCTCGCGGAGATGCAAGAGCTGCCATTGTCATTTGAAAAAGACAAGGTGCCGAACGCCTGGGTCACGGCGGGGAAATCGGTGACGGTTACGACGGGGCTGATGAGCCTCCTTGTCCGCGAGGAAGAAATGTTCGGCGTGCTCTCCCACGAGGCGGGGCACGCAAAGCTGAAGCACCATGAGAGCCGGGTGCAGAACAACGTCGGCGTGAACATCGCGGCCATTCTGCTCGGCAGGGCGCTCGGCGGCAACTCGCTGGGCAACGTCGCGGTCGACGTGGGCGCGGGGCTTGCGACAGCGGGTTACAGCCGCGAGCAGGAGGTTGCCGCGGATGATTTCGCCATCGACCTCGCCTTCAAGGGCGGCAAGGATCCGACCGGGATCTACAACGCGCTGCAGCGGCTCTCTCTCTATGGCGGAAAAAATACGCCGTCGGGCTTCAACTCTCACCCGCCGGACGACCGAAGGCTCAAACACGCGAGAGACCGCATTCTCGCCAAAAATCCAAATATCGTCATCACGGAGGTCGAAAAACCCAAGAGCGCGGATACTTCCGGTAAATAACGCGCGCTATTGCAAAATATACCGATGAAAGCCCTCCCCTCGCGGTTTATAAACATGCGGGGGGAGGGCTTGTTATAAATAAAGACTGTCAACGGTCTGAGAAAATGTCACTCTAACTCGTCCGAGAAAATGTCACTTTGATATTTTCTCGCTACGCGTTCATAGCATATGATTTTGTGTTATTCTTTCTTCTGGTTACCGTGGATAT
>Ga0153940_1000211_pt1 | contig 34280 bp, 29 predicted proteins | sample TSNJ024MetaG_FD_104736 | JGI IMG/M metagenome (GOLD analysis project Ga0153940, IMG submission 104736) | Attine ant fungus gardens microbial communities from New Jersey, USA - TSNJ024 MetaG | ecosystem: Host-associated > Fungi > Mycelium > Unclassified | place: USA: New Jersey, Brendan T. Byrne... | reverse complement strand
TTTGAGGGCGGTTTTAGTACCTGGTGAAATCCATTGCTTACGGAGACTTAAGCGCGAAGGCTTTCCTGAGCGCTTTAGTCGTAGTTAGCAATTAGTTCACCAGGTACGTTGCCCGGGTTTGCGTAAAGCACCTATCTTCCCACAGTGGCGTCCTGGAAGCCAACATATTAAACTATTTCATCACCGTCCGATGTTATACCAGCTTCATTTGCCGGTTGCGTTTCGTCAGTTCCCTTCACTTCACGGAATATTTTCATAAATTCTTTACCGGTAATCGTTTCTTCCTGAATCAGGAAATCAGCAATTTTATCAAGGGCATCCCGATTTCCGGACAACAACTCTTTCGCCTTGTTGTAAGAATTCCTCAGCAGTTCCATAACCTCATGGTCAATTTCTGTAGCCGTATCATCACCGCAGTTCATAACTACCCTGCCATCCAGATACTGATTTTGTGCGCTTGCCAACCCCATCAGTCCAAATTTTTCCGACATCCCATACTGGGTAATCATAGCCTTGGCAATCTGAGTTGCTTTTTCAATATCGTTCGCTGCACCGGTAGTTATGTTACCAAAGACGATCTCTTCCGCCGCGCGGCCGGCTAACAGCCCAACAAGCATGGTTTCCAGCTCACTTTTAGTATTAAGATACTTTTCTTCTTCCGGAACCTGCATAACATATCCCAACGCTCCCATAGTACGGGGAACAATGGTAATCTTCTGTACCGGCTCCGCATCCTTTTGCAGTGCGCTGACAAGAGCATGACCAACTTCATGGTAAGATACAATACGTCGTTCTTCCTGACTTAAGATACGGTCTTTTTTCTCTTTTCCAACTAAAACCACTTCCACTGCTTCAAATAAATCTTTTTGGGACATTGCTTTTCGACCGTGCTTTACCGCCAGAATAGCTGCTTCATTGATCATATTAGCCAAATCCGATCCTACGGCACCGGAAGTTGCCAGAGCAATAGCATCAAAATCCACCGTTTCATCCAGAGAAACATTCTTTGCATGTACCTTTAAGATATTAACACGTCCTTTTAAGTCCGGCCGGTCTACGATAACCCGGCGGTCAAATCGTCCCGGTCTTAATAAAGCCGGATCCAGCACTTCCGGCCGGTTGGTTGCCGCCAGAATCAAAAGACCTTTGGAGGTGTCAAAACCGTCCATTTCTGCCAAAAGCTGATTTAATGTCTGTTCTCTTTCGTCATTTCCGCTGCCATACCGGCTGTCACGGGTCTTTCCGATAGCATCAATCTCATCGATAAAAATGATACACGGTGCATTCTTCTTTGCTTCTTCAAACAAATCACGTACACGTGATGCTCCCACACCAACAAACATCTCGACAAAATCCGATCCGGACAATGAGAAGAACGGTACATGGGCTTCACCTGCCACTGCCTTGGCAAGCAGGGTCTTACCGGTTCCCGGAGGTCCTACAAGCAGAGCGCCCTTTGGCAGCTTCGCTCCAATTTCCACATATTTAGCCGGATTGTGCAAAAAGTCAACCACTTCCTGCAGCGATTCCTTTGCCTCATCCTGGCCGGCAACATCTTTAAATGTGATTCCGGTTTCTTTCTGCACATATTCTTTGGCTTTGCTTTTTCCGACTCCCATCATACCGCCGCCTTTATTAAAGCGTTTCATGATAAAAGATATACCAAAGAACATTATTGCTATCGGCAGTACAAAGCTCAGGATGGCCGAAACAACCGAGCCTGTCATATCCGGCGGCTTTTCGGAGAATATGATTCTGGTGCCATCAAGACGTTTGGTCAGCTCCGTAGCATCCTCCATGGCTGTCGTTGTATACTCCAGCTCCAGCACTTGATCTTTTTTCTTTGTTGGTGTGATTCTCAGCTCTCCGGATTCTAAAATTACTTTTTCAACCTCGTCGTCATTTACCATCCGGATAAACTCACTGTATGCGATCTCTTTACTGGTAGAATTGTTAATGAAGCTGCCAAAGAGATTCCATAAAACCAGCGTAGCTAATGTACATACTAAAATAATCAAAAGCGACTGCTGGTTCTTGTTCCCATTCTTATCTGATCCATTCTTATCCGATCCGTTTCGATTTGATTTCTTGGGGTCTTGTTCCATCTTTATCCTCCTTGTATACCTCTACTATTATAAAGAGGTTAAAAAAATAAATCAATAAGCAGATTATGAAAAGAAGACTCCTTTTCTAAAACTTTTCTTAAAAAATTAAAATTCTTCCTAGTATTATCCTTCTATCTTGTAGTATACTATTTTGTGATGTATATTATTTATTGTTTTTTCTAACATATTTAGTATTGTACCGAAACATTTCAAAAACTATTATAAAAAACAGGATGTGTACAAATGAACGTAGGATTTGACAACCAAAAGTATCTGCAGATGCAATCAACACACATTAAGGAAAGAATTGCCCAATTTGGCAATAAGCTTTATCTGGAATTTGGCGGAAAGCTCTTTGATGATTACCACGCTTCCCGGGTTCTGCCCGGCTTCGCTCCTGACAGTAAGTTAAGCCTCTTAATGCAGCTATCGGATGATGCGGAAATTGTAATTGTAATTAATGCATCGGACATTGAAAAGAATAAAGTCCGGGGCGATCTGGGAATCACTTATGACATCGATGTGCTGCGCCTGATCGAGTCATACCGTTCCAAGGGATTGTATGTCGGCAGTGTGGTTATTACCCAATACGCCGGTCAAAACAGTGCTTCGTTATTCAAAAGCCGTTTAAAAAAACTAGGCATCAAAGTATATATGCATTACGTCATCAATGGTTATCCTGCCAATATCCCCCACATAGTAAGCAAACAGGGATTTGGCAAAAATGATTACATCGAAACTTCCCGTCCGCTGGTAGTCATTACTGCCCCGGGCCCAGGAAGCGGCAAGATGGCAACCTGTCTGTCCCAGCTTTATCATGAACATAAGCAGGGAATCCGGGCTGGCTATGCTAAGTTCGAGACCTTCCCAATCTGGAATATACCGCTGAAACACCCGGTCAATCTGGCATACGAAGCAGCAACCGCTGACTTAAACGACGTTAATATGATTGACCCTTTCCATCTGGAGGCATATGGCGAAACCACAGTCAACTACAACCGGGATGTAGAAATCTTTCCGGTATTAAACGCCATATTTGAACGCATCTTCGGCGAAAGTCCTTATAAGTCACCCACTGATATGGGGGTAAACATGGCCGGCAACTGTATCTCCGATGACAAAGCCTGCCGGGAAGCGTCCTGCCAGGAAATTATCCGAAGATATTATGAGTCTTTAGGACGCCTGGTGGAAGGACAGTGTGGCGAAGAGGAAGTATTAAAACTGGAACTGCTGATGAAGCAGACTCAAACGGTCATCGAAGACCGCAAGGTAGTGACCGCCGCTTTAAAACTGGCTAATTCTACGAAAGCACCGGCGGCGGCCATGGAATTAAATGATGGCACTACCATCACCGGTAAAACTTCAGCTCTTTTAGGACCGTGTTCGGCAATGCTGCTGAATGCTTTAAAACATCTGGCGGGAATTGACCACGAACTGCATGTTATCTCACCGGAATCGATTGAACCAATTCAGACATTGAAGACGCAGTACCTGGGAAGTGTTAATCCGCGGCTGCATATGGATGAGATTTTAATTGCTCTTTCAGCATCTGCGGCAACCGATCCGCTTGCCAAAGCCGCCTTGGAACAGTTGCCTAACCTGGCCGGCTGTCAGGTACACAGTTCCGTAATGCTTTCACCGGTGGATATCAAGTTATTCAAACGGCTTTCAATTCAATTTACGATGGAGCCAAAGTATGAAAATAAAAAAATGTTTTTTTAAATAGACAAAGGAGTCTGCTTATGCAGGCTCTTTTTGTTTTTATTACTTTAACGAGCGAAAGCGAGCCCCCTTCGGGGATACCTATATGCCATTCCTATATGCCATTCGGCAAGAAATAGGAAATGCAAATATCCGCTTTGACTTTTTAAGTACATCATATAAAAATAGGAGGAAATAATATGTCAGTAAAATATGTATTTGTAACGGGAGGAGTAGTGTCTGGCTTAGGGAAAGGGATTACTGCGGCATCACTGGGACGTTTATTGAAAGCTCGGGGATATAAGGTGACTATGCAGAAATTCGATCCGTATATCAACATCGACCCAGGGACTATGAACCCTATTCAGCATGGTGAGGTATTTGTCACGGATGACGGAGCCGAAACTGATTTGGACTTAGGACATTATGAACGCTTCATCGATGAAAGTCTGGATAAGAACTCCAATGTTACTACCGGAAAAATTTACTGGTCGGTTTTGCAAAAGGAGCGTCGGGGAGACTTTGGTGGTGGTACCGTGCAAGTGATTCCACATATTACGAATGAAATTAAGAGTCGTTTTTACCGGGATTTTTCTTCGGATGAGACGAGTATTGCCATTATCGAAGTGGGAGGAACGGTGGGTGATATTGAAAGTCAGCCGTTTTTGGAAGCTATTCGTCAGTTTCAGCATGATGTTGGCAGGGAAAATGCCATTTTAATCCACGTAACTTTAATACCTTACTTAAAAGCATCCGGTGAAATAAAGACAAAGCCTACACAGGCCAGCGTGAAAGAACTACAGGGTATGGGAATCCGGCCGGACATGATTGTCTGCCGCTCGGAAGTTCCGCTAAATCCTGCTATCAAGGATAAGATCTCTTTATTCTGCAACGTTCCCAGCAGCCATGTTATTCAGAATCTGGATGTGGAATACCTTTATGAGGCTCCCCTTGCCATGGACCGGGAAAACCTGGCTCAGATAGCCTGTGAGTGCCTGAACCTCCCATGCCCCCAGCCGAATCTTGATGACTGGACCAAAATGGTGGAAGCCCTGCACAATCCCACCAAAGAAGTTAAGATTGCCCTGGTGGGAAAGTATATTCAGCTGCATGATGCTTACCTCAGCGTAGCAGAAGCATTGAAGCATGGCGGCATTGCAAGCCGGGCTACAGTTAATATTATGTGGATTGATTCTGAACTTTTAACAAAAGAAAATATAAATGAAATCATGAAGGATATTGATGGGATTTTAGTCCCCGGGGGCTTTGGTGACCGAGCCATTGAAGGAAAAATTCTTGCCATCCAATATGCCCGGGAGCATAAAGTTCCATATCTGGGGATTTGTCTGGGAATGCAGTTGGCTATCGTAGAGTATATTCGTAATGTAGTCGGATATGCAGACGCTCACAGCGTCGAGTTGAACCCCAAAACGAATCACCCTGTTATCGACTTGATGCCGGAACAAAACAATATCCAAGACATTGGCGGAACTCTGCGTCTCGGCGCATATCCCTGCGTCTTAGAAAAAAACACACTGGCACATAACTTATATGGCAGCACCAGGATTTCCGAACGCCACCGTCATCGCTATGAGGTAAATAATGACTATCGCACTGTCCTTACCGAACATGGCATGATTCTGTCCGGACTCTCGCCGGACAGCAGGATCATAGAAATGATCGAACTAAAAGACCACCCATTTTTCATCGGAACACAAGCCCATCCCGAATTAAAATCACGGCCCAACATTCCTCACCCGCTTTTCCGTGGATTAATTGAAGCTGCACTTGAATATCAAAACCTGACAAGATAACTTAGCAAACCCTGGTAAAAATGCGTAAATCCAGTGTACGGTACAGTTCATATTTAGTAAAACTGTACCGCACACTGGATTTACGCATTTTGTCACTCAGTATTTGTATAATGTCACCTGCTTAACGAAAAGTTCTCCTCATATCCATTCGGATTCATGGTCTGCCAACGGTACGAGTCTGCACACATTTCTTCAATTCCAAATTGAGCCGTCCATCCCAGATCCCGGGCAGCTTTCGTTACATCGGCATAGCACTCTGCTATATCTCCCGCTCTGCGTGGTTTGATTTCATAAGAAATCTTCTTTCCACAAGCTTTTTCATAGGCCCTGACTACTTCCAATACACTATATCCCTTACCCAGGCCAAGGTTATATATTCCAACCTCTGACAGCTGACCCAGTATCTCCATTGCCTTCACATGGCCCTTGGCCAAATCCACCACATGGATGTAATCGCGTACCCCGGTTCCATCCAAAGTATCATAATCATCGCCAAACACACCCAGGCAAGCCAGTTTTCCAACGGACACCTGGGCAATATATGGTACCAGATTATTGGGAATTCCTTTGGGATCTTCGCCGATCAATCCTGATTGATGTGCCCCGATAGGATTAAAATAACGAAGCAGCATAATTTTCCACGCCGGGTCTGCAGCATATAAATCGGTCAGAATCTGTTCTAACATTAATTTTGTCTGTCCATACGGATTAGTAACGCCGCCAGTTGGACATTCTTCTGTAATCGGGACAAAAGCCGGATCTCCATACACCGTAGCGGAAGAACTAAACACCAGCTTCTTGCAGTTGTATTGACGCATCACTTCACATAAATTCAGTGTCCCCGTTAAGTTATTCTGGTAATATTCCAGCGGTTTTTCCACTGATTCACCTACTGCTTTCAGCGCCGCAAAGTGAATCACCGCATCAATTGTTTCTTTCCGAAAAACCATTTCCACAGATTCTTTATCCAGAATGTCACCCTTATAAAAGGTTAGATGTCTCTGCGCAATCTGTTCAACCCGCTCAATCGCCGCTTTACTGGAATTGTATAAGTTGTCCAGTACCACCACTTCATGCCCATTCGCCAAAAGCTCTACACAAGTATGACTGCCTATATAGCCTGCGCCTCCGGTTACTAATATTCTCATCTGCAAATCCTCCTTTGGACACTGCCGTCCATTACATCATCTCCAACAGGTGCTTCCAGTTACCTGATTTCGTATTTTCTTTAAAATAACCCAGCTCCTCTTGAATCATCTCTTGCCAGCTATTTGATTCTACCATATTTTTTTTAGTATCACCAGAGTACCGGTTTGCGAATTTTACCATTCCGTTGTAATTAATGCAGATTTGCATGATACCATTTTTGCTATTATGTTTGTACATGGCTATCTCTATAGGTGTTCCGCCATGCGAGCGGGGAAACTCCAACAATTCGCTTAAATCGGTCGCGAAATGTATCGCTCGATTCAAATCCGACAGCTGTCGCGACATGCTCAATAGATAAATCTGTTGTTTCCAGAAGTTGCTGCGCCCGTTTTATTCGAGCTGCCAAAATCCACTGCAGCGGCGTTGTTCCGGTTTGCTCCTTGAATTTCCGATTAAATGTACGGATGCTCATTTTTGCAAGTTCGGCTAACTGCGCAACTTGCAGCTCCCGCTGTAAATTTTCCACAATCCATAGGAGGATTGAACTGAGATTGTCCTGGGAGTCAGGCGTTTCGTGGGTGATCATTTGTGACTGCCCGCCGCCTCGCTCAAGCGGCATAACGATAAATTGCGCTACTTTGGCTGCAACAGCGGCGCCGTGGTCATTTCGAATCATGTGCAGGCACAGATCCACTCCGGAGGCGACTCCAGCCGAAGTTAAAATTTGGCCGTTGTCTGTAAACAGGATATCGGGTTCCACGCGGATTTGCGGAAAGCGTTTAGCAAATACATCGGCAGTTTCCCAATGTGTCGTTGCCCGCAGCCCGTCCAGAAGCCCAGCTTCGGCCAGAACGAAAGCTCCCGTACAAATAGAGGCGATACGAGTTCCCCTGTCGGCGGCGCAACGTAGTGCTTCAATGACCTCAACTGGTATTTCCTGCGAAATATTAAGTAGTCCTGGCACAATAACCGTATCCGCTTTGTGAAACCAATCCAAAGATTCGGACAGCGCGAGGCGAAACAGGGAGCCGGATATGTAGCTACCCGAGCCGCAAACCCTCACATCATATATAGGCTTCCCTTCGCGGGACTTGGTCATTGAGAATGTGTCCAGCGGTATCGCCATATCCATCGCGATAACGCCGTCCAGAACAAGTATGGCGATCTTATGCATAATTCCTCCCAAGAGTGTTGATTTTACACTAAATTATAGCAGAGGTGGGGATACGATTTCAATCTTGTCTTGAGTTTGGCGGGAAATTGGGGAAAAATGACTGTTTTGCCTGTGTTCATTCGTTCCGATTTGATGTAAATTCAAAGTACACACAGAAATTGTGAATTTACCAAAAGGAGATAATAACATGAATACCAACCTCATTACCCATCCGTCAGAACCCACCTGGGATAAACCGCTGTCAGTCGCCACGCTGATCTTTCCCGGAATCACCGCCATTGATTACATCGGCCCGGCTACCGTACTTGGGTTTTTCTCCAATATTGATCTGTGCTGGAAAGACCTCTCGCCGATTCCCTCGGATATCGGGCTTCCGATCATGCCGACCATGACCTTTGAGGAGTGCACAGGCAAATATGATATCTTGCTGGTTCCCGGCGGCGGAGGAATCGGCGGGGTGCTTGATGACCCAGAGATACTGGAGTTCCTGCGCCGGGTTGCCAAACGTTCGGACTATGTTACCTCCGTCTGCAACGGCTCGCTGTTCCTTGCCGCAGCGGGGCTGCTTGACGGGTATAAATCGGCGACCTACTGGGCCGTATATGAAATACTCGAAAGCTTCGGCGTGACTGGCGTCAGGCAGCGCGTGGTCGAAGATCGCAATCGGATATCGGGCGGCGGCATGACCGCTGGTATAGATTTCGGACTGACCCTTCTCGCCAAGCTGCGCGGAGAAAAAGCCGCGAAGCTCGCACAGCTGCTTATCGAATATAATCCCGCCCCGCCGTTTTCATGTGGCTCGCCGGATCAGTCTGAGCCGGCAATACTGGAGCTTGCCGGTGACGTGACGCAAGGGCTCGCGCAGTCGATAATTAACGGAGCAGAGCGGAGTAAAAAACTCCGATAATTGAAAACTGGATATCTTCAAATACTTTAAACTGGCAGTTCCATAAACATGAATGAGTTAAAAATGGAGAAACTCAAAATAAAACATCTATTGACACCAATCTGCTTTAGGTATACACTAAAAACGCATTTGAATATTGATGTCTTCAGGGCAGGGTGAAATTCCCGATCGGCGGTAAAGTCCGCGAGCGCAAAAGTGCAAGATTTGGTGTGATTCCAAAACCGACAGTAAAGTCTGGATGAAAGAAGATGTGTTGAAATTGATACGTAACATTAGCAGAATTCTTATATTCTGTTTGACTTATATGTTCGTCATAGATACGCTTAATTTTAGCACCTAAAAGACAACCGCAATCTTTCAGGTGCTAATTTTTTCATTTTGAGGAGGAATACCATCATGAGTAACAGAACCAAAAAAATCACCATGGTCGCCATGCTTTGCGCCATCGCATACGCCTCCGTAGCCGTATGCCGAATCCCCCTTTTTAACTTTCTAGAATATGAACCAAAAGCCATAATCATCACCATCGGCGGCTTCATCATGGGTCCCTTAACCGCCTTTCTTGTGTCACTGATCGTCTCAACCGTAGAATTGATCACCATCAGCACTACCGGATTCATCGGCTGGATCATGAATCTACTGGCAAACTGCGCCTTCGCCTGCACGGCCGCCATAATCTACAAAAAGAAACACACCTTCTCCGGCGCAATCATCGGATTAACCGCCGGAACCCTATGCATGACCGCCATAATGCTTCTATGGAACTACCTCATCATCCCTCTCTACATGGGATACCCCCGAGAAGCCGTAGCCGCCATGCTAATCCCTATATTTCTGCCCTTCAACCTGATCAAAGGTGCAATCAACACCGGCATCACAATGCTCCTATACAAACCCATCGTCACCGCCCTGCGAAAATCCGGCCTGATCGCCGGCTCCAGCACCACCATAGTCGGAAAACGCAATATCGGAACTATCTTAATCTCCCTCACAGTAATCGCAACCGGCATATTAATAGCCCTCTCCCTAAACCACGTTATCTAAGAAAACTCAAAGTAAAGCTTACCACCACCTCCCTCCGGCCACCACGATGTTATCCTATGTGCCTTGGGCAGGTGATGTGCCGTATGTTTGCCAAAACCATAGCACGAGTGGATTATCATCTTATGTAAAAAGAGCCAAAATTCTTGGGCAAAATGTGTCTCCCAGACACATTTTGAATTTGTCTGAAATGCGTATTCATCAGAATACGGATTGAATACAAATGATCCCAATAATTTTGGCTCTTTTTACATTAGATGATAACCACGAGTGCTCCGGTTTTGGCAAACATACGGCACATCACCTGCCCAAGGCACATAGGATAACATCCCCCCTACCCCTACCATCTCAAAACCCCCGAATACTATCCCCTTCATCCCCACTACTCTTATCAATCCCCCTGATCACAACATAATACCCATAATCCTCACTCACCTTAACCAACACCCGTTCATCCACCTTCCTCCCCATTATCGCCTTCCCCAGCGGCGACTCTATACTAATAAACCCTTTCATAGAATTCCCCCGAATAGACGTAACCAGTTTATAACTCTCCGTCAAATCATCCTCCTCAAAATATACCTCAACAGTATTATTCAGCCCAACCTCATCCTCTTTCGATTCATCCGGCACAATCCGAGCCGTCTTCAACATCCGTTCCAAATACCGAATCCTGCTCTCATTCTTATTCTTATCCTTCTTCGCCGCATAATACTCAAAATTCTCACTCAAATCCCCATGCGCCCTGGCTTCCTTCACTGCCTCAATAGCCTCTTTACGCACCACCAACTTACAATACTCAATCTCTTCTTGAATCTTCTTCACATCATTTTCAGTCAACTGTTCCCGCATAACAATACCCTCCATATTGCCCTATCATAGCACTTCCAGAAAGCATTTTGCAAGCTGTTTTTCCCCGCATCAAACCATTTCCAAAGCCGCTTTAAATCCGCCGGAGAATCCTTAGTCAACTGACAGCAATTGTGGTGTATCGGAACCCATTAAAACAGACTCTTGTGTAGGAATGTAAACACCCTTGTTCTCATCTCGCCCCTGGAGAACATATTTTGCGTCTTCATCTCCAAAGCTATCAGCAGCCTCCTTGGAGATAGCGGCAAAATCATCGGTACGAACACGATTGAGAATCAGACCTAACACCATGTCGCTATACTCTGTCATCATATTATAATCACCCTGGGAATCTCCAGCTACAAAGATGGGACCTCTCCCGTCGTACTTAGGAGCAATGAATTTGTCAATGGTCTGCTTTTTACCCTCGCCCTGTGTCTGAAAATAATTATCGTCAAATTCATTGATATAGCGCCCTTCCTCATTAGTCTTCAGTCTCATGGCATAGACATTCCCCTCTTCAACATTGAGACTGTATTTTGGATTATATGCCAGAGCCTCAATAACATCAATAAAGGACGCAGAGCAGATATAGACATCAAAGCCGTTAGTCATGAGCTTATTGTACAAGTCTACGCTCTCCGGTGGTATTGCAATAGAGGTCTTGTAGCTGACGCTGACAACGCCGGCCTCGCTTTCATATTCCTCCGGACTGGTCCATATGATCTTTTCCCACTTATTGATTGCGAACCAATAGTCATGTGACTCTGTGGCCAGCTCCCGAACCTCTTCTGAGGTCATACCGGTAAACAGGTAGGTTACCCAAGGGTAGCTGACAGCGGCGTCAAAAGTATCGCCGATGGCGTAGTAGAGATAGCGGACCTTCGTAATAAATTCTGTAAACTGCTTTGTCTGCTTAATCTCCTCCAATTTCATCTCACCGCCATGGCCAAGGCCTTCATAGTTTTCACAGAGCCAGGTATAGGCGGTTTGACAGTCCCTGGCCACAATTTCCACATTGAGAGTCTCACCGGCAGCATTATTGTAGTCTTCATCAAAGTCCTCCGAAGGAACCTCTGTAATTAGCACATGGTACATTTGATCCGGGCCAATTTTAAAGCGCAGGTTTTCCAATTGATAGATGAGCAGGGCCTCCTCCACATCAAAGAATGAGGTGGTATTATCAAAGTCAAAAACCACATAGGGTTTATTCATTTCATTGTAGTCCGTGCTCCGGATACCGTAATCAGCCATAAGTCTATTCAACGCATCTCTTGTCTCCGGAACCCAGTTGTTTTCCTCCAGATCCAGTTCTGTGTCTGTTTGCTCCGATATCTCCGGTAATTCTGTAACTACCGCATCCGCGGACGGGGTCGCTTCCACTGTCGAAGCTAAATCGGTACTCTCCCGGGCTTTATCTGTGGTACAAGCCACCATGCCAATTGCAAGGGACAAAATTATTAATGTCAGAATTGATCGCTCTAGAAATCGTTTCATTTTCTTCCTCCTTAAATCGTTAATTGAAAACAAAAATCAGTCAAGTTACAAAAACACCTGTTTCTAAGGCAGATACAACAACCTCCTTCCTATCAAACTTACTCATATGACCAGGGGGTATAAATCGAAATCCGATGACAATCCTTGTTTTTGCCCAAATGTGTTCATAGACAAACACCCTCGGCTTCTAAAAACGCAAAAAAGCGCCCTGAACCCACTGGTTCAAAACGCTACGTTGCATTCCGTTAGACTCCATGCCACATCGCATAAAGTACAGTTAATTAATTTTATTTTATTTCATTTTGTTTGTCAAGTTTAAATGCCCATCTTCTTGAGTTCACGGTTACGGTTCGTTACAGTTCATACGGCCACTATTCCGCGAGGTATTTTTTGTGAGTGGAGCAAAGCAGAAGTCACAGAAAATCTTAGGATTGACAGCGCAAAAAAGGTTATTTTTGTTGGAAATTATGGTATGATATGATAACATAAGAATTATGTTAAGAAAGGAAGGTCAAAACTATGATTGAAATGTATACCGCACGTACATCTGAACTTGACGAAATTAATGAGGCAATCAGCGAAATTAAAAATCAAATTGATTTTTCTGCCCTGAAAAAGTATTCCGGCGGCTTGATATTCTGTCATTTAGACTTTATTGATGCCGGTGTAGTAGAAGCCCTCTGCAACGAACTGCCTTTTGATGTTATTGGAATGACTTCCATGGCCAACGCAGATGAGCACGGCTATAGCCTTTACGACCTTGCTCTTACAGTTCTCACCAGCGATGAGGTATCATTTTCCGTTGGTATGACAAACGGCATTAATCACGATAACTATGAATCTGAAATTGATCAGTTATATAATAAAATCCGCAGCAATGTGGACAGTGACCCAACGATGATCTTTACTTTTGTACCTTATATCAGGGATGTGGCGGGCTACGAAGTTGTTGCCGCCATGGATAAATCCTGCCACAGTATTCCGATGTGGGGTTCGATTACCAGCAGTATTGATTTTAATTATGAAACGGTTCAAACCATCTGTAATGGCAATGCCCTCGGAGCCGGATTGGCGATGATGTTTGTTAACGGACCGGTTGAACCTAAATTTATCGTTTCTTCCCTCCCGAAGCGCAACATTTCCAACAATCGGGCGATTGTTACCAACAGTGAAGGTGCAATATTACGGGAGATTAATGATTTGCCTATCTTAGAATATCTGGCTAACATCGGCTTGATAATTACAAAAGAGAACATTACAACAACACCGTTGATGGTATATTATGACGGATCCGAGCAACCCGTTGCCTTAGGTTTTTACACCCTGTTTGAAGATGGTTCTGTTTTATCCGGCGGCGAAATCCCGACGGGAACCTCCTTGGCAGTAGGAAGTATTGACTCTCAGGGTATCTTTGAATCTGCCCAGATTGGACTTTCACAGATATTAGACTGCAAAGAACGGCAGGCAACCCTGCTGCTTCCATGTGTAACCCGCTATATTATGCTTTCACCGGATCAAGAAAGTGAGCTTCGCCTGATTGATGAAACCCTTGCAGGCAGCGAGAAGGCCTTTATGATGGGATATTCCGGTGGTGAGATCTGCCCAATGCCCGGACCGGACGGCAAGTTACACAATCGCTTTCATAATTATACATTTTGTGCATGTATTCTTGAATAACCGTTACTTACGGGGCATATGAGGAGGGATGAACTTGGGGGAATCTGAATTAAACAAAACTGAAGAATCGACTTTGCAGGCTCAGATAAAACAGCTAGACCGTGAGAACCGTAAGCTGCGCCGTGAGATCATCCACCTGAAAAATGCCCTTACCCATGAAAAGCTTGCATCTACCACGCTTTTGAATCAGCAGAAAGCCAGTACCTTTATCCATCGGGAAAGGGAACGATATCTGGCACTGCTGCTGGCTAACTCTCCCAGTATTATTTTGTTTTTAAACCCTGCCGGCAGAGTTGAGTTCTGTACCGATTATTTTGTTGCCAAAGCAGGGTTTATCAATGCGGCAGACGTACAGGGGCATACCCTGACGGAGATTCTCGCCGCTTTTCTGGATCATGCCTCCCATGAAAAACTGCTGGAATACAGCCGCCGGGTCATTCACTCCAACACACCGATTTCCTTTGATATAACATTTCGTTTTAATAAAGACGGTGCCCCGGAAGATTTCGCGGGACTGTTGGTAGCGATGAAAGATGAACAGCCGGACACATGCGGCATTATGCTGATGTTTCATGACGTTACCGACTTGAAACGTTCCCGGGAAGAAGCCTTGGCTGCCAGCCGGGCAAAAAGTGATTTCTTATCCAATATGAGCCATGAAATCCGAACACCGATGAATGCCATCATTGGTATGACCTCCCTGGGTAAACGGGAAATAATCCTGGAACGGAAAGATTATGCTTTTGAAAAAATCGAAAATGCCTCCATCCATCTATTGGGAATAATTAATGATATCCTGGATATATCCAAAATCGAATCAGGAAAAATGGAATTATCTAACATCGACTTTAACTTTACGGAAATGCTAAACCGGGTGAAGAGTGTTATCACCCTCAAAATGAAAGAAAATAACCAGCATTTCTCTGTTGAAATAGACCCCAAAATACCAACCGGCTTATATGGCGACGATCAGCGCCTGGCACAGGTTATCACCAATATTCTGTCAAATGCAACAAAGTTCACACCAAAGGATGGTTATATCGAATTTAAAGCCACCCTGCTGGATCAGCAAAAGGATGTATGCAAGATACAAATGCAAGTGACGGACTCCGGCATTGGGATATCTCAGCAGGAACAGAAAAAGTTATTTAATCTTTTCCAGCAAGCTGAGGCCGGAACTTCCCGCAAATATGGCGGCAGTGGTTTGGGACTGGCAATTTCAAAGCGGATATTGGAATTGATGGATGGAGATATATGGATTGAATCAGATACAGGAAAGGGAGCTTGCTTTTTCTTTACGGCGACCCTGAAGATTTCTGAACAAGATAAGGTTGCTCACCCCACTGACCCTTTGTCAGCAATGGAAGCTGGAGATGTAGCCACAGACTTTTCCAATTACACTTTATTACTGGTGGATGATATCGACATCAATCTGGAAATTGTAATTGCATTGCTGGAACCAACCGGTATTACCATAGATATAGCCAAAAGTGGCAAAGAAGCAGTTGATGCTTTTGCTGCTCACCCCAGCCGTTATAATTTAATCCTGATGGATGTCCAGATGCCGGAAGTTGACGGTCTGCAGGCCACCCGCATGATTCGTGCCCTTGATACCCCCCAGGCTGCTGCCATACCGATCGTCGCAATGACTGCAAATGTCTTCAAAGAAGACATCAAAAAATGCATGGACGCCGGTATGAATAACCATCTGGGTAAACCTATCGTTATGGCGGATGTCATGAACACACTTTCATTTTACCTGAAATAGACTGCTGCTTTTCCCGGAATTATATTAGGAAAATACAATATAGACTGCGCACTTCTGATTCTTGATCAGCTAGTGCGCAGTCTCTAACATTCTCATTTTTTATCGCGATGAACTGTAATTGTTACTATTCAGCCTTCGACTGTCCCGCGAGGTGTTTACAGCATTTCTGTGCATTCTTGTTGCGGTTCAGCCGAAGGCTGAAATTAACCTGTAATTACTTGTCTTCTTCCTCTTTTGTTTCTTCCCCATTAGTAACTGCGTCCTCTTCTTCACCTGCAAGCTCTGCATCTTCGTTATCTACTTCGGGGGTCGGTGTAGCAACTACTGTGGTGATTTCTGCATTGTCTACGATAAAGTTCAATACTCTTTGGGTCAGAGCATTTTGCTTAATGTAATTTTCACCATACTGTTCAAATAATTCTTCTTCACTCAACTGAGTACTGGTGGTAAATTCATTCACTACTGCCTGACACTCTTCATCAGAATATTGGAACCCTTCTTTTTTAACAATGGCATTGGCTATCAGCATCTGCTCTGCTACATCTTCGGCATACCCTTCAGCTTCTTTTTCGAAATCTTCTTCCGACACTTCCTGAGCCGCGAGAAGTTCCTCCAGCGTCATGCCGAACTGAGCCGCCTGGCTCTCCATCTGATTCTTATAAGTTGCTTTTCCGTATTGCAGAACAGTTTCGGGATATTCTGTAACTTTGGAGCTTTCTATAACTTGCTGCCATACGGTCCACTTAACTTCCTCCTGGGCACTTTCCTCGTTGCTTTTCTCCAGTTTCAAGTGGAGTCCTTCTTTGAACTTTTCTACATTCTTATACTCTGTATTAGCTGCCACCCATTCATCGGTAGGCTCTTCCAGTGGTCTTTTAATAGCATTAATGGTTACGGTAAATACCACCGCCTTGCCGCTCAGATCTTCACGATAATCTTCCGGAAACGTTAAATCCAGATCCAGATTCTGACCTTTCTTTGCACCGACTAATCCATCTTCAAACCCTGGGATAAAAGATCCTGAACCAATCTGAAGTTCTTGTCCTTCAGCACTTCCGCCATCAAACTCCTTACCATCTATCTTACCAACGAAATCAATGTCAACAATGTCACCTTCCACTACAACTTCATCCTCACCAACTTCTTCCGGATACTGTCCAAGCGCGTTATTCACCTCTACGGTAACTGCTTCATCGGTGACTTCATTCACCTCTTTGTTTACCTTGATTCCTTTATACTCGCCCAGTTCAACAATCTTATCCAGATCAATATCATCCAAAGAAGGTGCATCCGTCACTGTTGCCTCGCTGCCGGATGTTTCATCTTCCTGGGGCTCTTCTTCTTGCTTGGCATCGGTATTCTCTTTCTTATCACCACAGCCTGTCAGTGTTGCTCCCATTGCAAAAACCATTGCAAAAATCATCAAATATTTTTTCATAACAAATCCTTTCTAAAGCTCCTCTTTTTTCTTTATCTCATCAGGCCCCATCCCAGCTTTCTAAGCCGGTCGCAGGCCTGGTGCTATCATATACACTCTTTACATCAAAAAGGTCAGACAACTTATCCGCACCATTAAAAAGATCCTGATACATTCGGTATCCATCCAGATTCCGTCGACCCTGACGCAGATACTCGGAACGCTGCTGCATCCAATACTCATTGGAATCCACATTACAGAAGAAACGGAACCCCTGATTTTTCAAATAGGTGTATTTTTCATTATCGTCCGAATAGTCATTCCAGCCTCCAATATCCGTACCAAACGGGAAAATCAGGATATCCGACGGACCAATTACATTGGCCACCCGCTGCTGCCATTTATCAGCATCTTCTTTCACCTTGGAGAAATCACTGCCATAACTGATATGCCCATAACTATGGCTGGCCAATTCCCAGCCATCCTTTTTCAGCGCTTCCACCACCGGCTGAGCTGCGGCAATCTCTTCTTCCATATTATAGACACCGTATTCTTCTGCATTGGTATTGCCTTCTTCCGCTGTCTTCGCCAAATCCGGATCGGTCCGGTATCCCAGCACCCCGTTATATCCGGTAAACGCCAGAATGGCTTTGGCTCCTTGATAGGAAAAATCCGGGTGTTCATCAATAAATTCATTTAAAACCGGTACCAGATCATATGCACCGGTTACTGTTGTTCCATCTTGCTGAATATACTCAGTGGTTGGCCGTCCATCCTCGCCTACCACCATTTTACTGGCGAATCCGTCACCACTCATGTAAAAATAGTAACATACATCGTCCTGTGACATGACAAATGGTTTTTTCCCTTCCGGAAGCATAATCTTCCCCTTAGAAAATACCGTGTTGCCATTTTCATCCGTAGTCTCCTCCACCATATCATGAATCCTGACCAGCACAAAGCCCTTGTCATACATCTGCTGCAGGATTCCCTTGAATTCATCTATGGTTGTCATCACCTGATTATAATCGCTGATCTTATATTCATCATCACCACTTAAGTTCCAGGTGATTGACGGTTCCGCAACCAGAATATGAAAGAATACATGAGGAATAGTGTCCACATCTGCTTCTACCAATTTGTTTTTTGCCTCTTCGTATAAAGCGATCGCTCCGGCAACCTCATCACCGGCCGCCTTGTCTGCTACTCCATTCAGCCTTTCAATAGCACCATCATAATCATATCCAAGTGCTAACTTATCTGCTTCAGAAAGGGTACTTTTCACTGTTTGCTCTTTTTCCTGCTCTTCCTTGATCTGCTGTTCCTGTTCTGCTTTTGCTTCAAGTTTTTTTTGTTTATTTTTTTGAATTCCAGCCCGGATACCCAGAATGCATCCAATCAATACGATAACCAGAACCCCGATGATAACCAACCGCATAATTAAGGCCTGCTGCCTGCGCTTTGCTTTTTTTTCTTCCCTGGCCCGTTCCAGTCTGCGTTTTTCTGCAGGATCCGCAGATCCCGAAACACCTTTCTTCGACCTGTTTTTTTCTTCCCTCATTAGTATTTTCTCCATACTTGCTATTTTTTATCCGATGACTAACCAGCTCTAATACCCCCGCCTTTGCAGGCGGCGGCATAAGAGCTGCTATGTTTGACTTTATAATGCCGGTACATCTGTTCTTCGTGGATCCAGAGCTGCTGCCGCATCAAATAAATCAGAGGTACGGTTCTGTTCACCATGCACGTCATTCCACAGGCGATATCCATCCAGATTACGTCTGCCCTGACGCAGATAATGATCCCGCACTTGTACAAAATACTGAGTAGACTCCACGTTACAGTAGATATTGAATCCCTGGCTTTTCAGATATGAGAACTTAGCATTCTCCGTTGTATAGTCATGCCAGTCGGAAAGATCCTGCCCATGGGCAAAGATAATCGTGTCCGTCCCGCCAATCAAAGGGGAGACATAGGACATCCATTTTTCCGTATCAGCCTGAATCGTCTCCAGACTGGAATCCCCTACCCGAATATGCCCCCAGGTATGGCTGGCGAACTCCCATCCCTCTTCCTTCATGGCATCCGCAACCTTAGTGGCTTCCTTACAATCTTCCTCCCAGTTAAAATCAGGATTGGCATCCAGCCATGCCTGCTGATCCTGGGATAAGTTTTCCTTCGTTTTATAAGAAATATCTGTTCGATATCCAAGAATACCGTTATATCCGGTTAAAGCAATCATTCCTTTGGCACCGTGATAAGATGCATCGGGATGTTCCTCAATGAACTGATCCAGCAGCGGCACACAGTCATAAGCACCTGTCACTACAGTACCATCATCTTCCAGGTATTCACAAGTTGGCTTGCCGTCTTCACCAAGGATCATCTTGCTGGCAATTCCCCGGTTATCATAGCTGTGATAATAGCTTAAGTCGTCCAACGACATTATGAAAGGGGTCTTGTCCTCCGGCAGCATGATTTTCCCTTTGGTGAAATGAACTGTTCCATCCTCATCCACCGTCTGATTCACCATATCATGCAGGCTTACCAACACATAGCCTTTATCATACATCTGCTGCGTAATGGAATTGAACTCATCCACCGTTGTCATCCACTGGGCAAATCCTGCTGCCGTGCTGTCATTACCAGCAAATGCTTTATCCGGATCCACTACCAGCGAATGGTAGAAAATATGCGTTACCTGATCTATACTTTTGGTTGAAAGGGTGGATTTTTCCGCCTCATACTTTGCTATCGCAGCGATAATATTCGCATCTTTATCGTAATTCTCTATCGACTTTAAAAGCTCTACTGACTGATCGTAGTCATAACCCAGAGCCACTCTTGCGGCTTCTTCTATCTTATCCTGCCGCTGGGCATTCTTTTTTTCTTCCGCCTGAATCAGACGCTCCTGCTCGGCTTTTTTCTCTGCCCGCTTTTGCTGTGTCGTTTTTACCCCGAAGGTAATCCCGATAATACATCCAATCAGAATCAAAATCAAAACTCCCAAAGTAGCTGCCCGCAGTATCAATGTTTTTCTTTTCTTTCTTCTGATACGCTCTCTTCTAGCTCTCGCTATCCTCTTTTGCTTTTCCGGATCGAGATTGGCAGTATTTCTTTCTCTTTTGTCAGCCATCTAAATTTCCCCCATAATCTTAACCCATATTGCCATTATAGCATAACTCTCCTTCTTTTCTATCTTTTTTTCCCTATTTAGCAAAAATTAATATTTGCCTTTTGGAAAAAATGATGATAGAATGAGATACATATGAAATGAGGCGCCGGCCTCTATTTTTTACGAATTGAGGAGGTATATAACATGTCAACAGGGTGGATTGTACTTATTGTCATTTTGGTACTTATGGTGGCAGCACTAGTGACTCTTTACTTTCTGGGCAAACGGACTCAGAAGAAACAAGCCGAACAACAGGAACAGATGGAAGCTGCGAAGCAGACTCTTTCCATGCTGATTATTGATAAAAAGCGGTTACCACTGAAGGAATCGGGCTTACCACAGATGGTCATCGATCAAGCTCCAAAACTGATGCGCCGGTCGAAGATGCCGATCGTAAAGGCAAAGGTCGGACCGAAAATTATGGTTTTGGTCGCGGATGAGAAAATCTATGATTTAATTCCTTTGAAGAAGGAAGTTAAAGCTGAGGTAAGCGGTATCTACATCATGAGCGTGCGAGGTGTTCGCGGGCCTTTGACCGCACCGGAGGAAAAGAAGGGATTTTTCTCACGAATGAAAAAGAAAATCACCGGATAAACAATAAAATGCCAGGAGGCAAAGGATTCAGCTAAGCGCAAAATCCTTTGCCTCTTTTGATTTGACGTTGACTACCAGGGTGCAGTCAGCCAAATATTCTTCGTTGATTTCCAAGGCGTAATCCACATGGACATCGATATGATCGTGATCTTCCTGAATCTCCAGGCTGGTTGCGGCAATTCCCATCTGCATTGTGCCATACGGGGTGGTGTAATAAGAGATATTCTTCTTTTCCCTTTCAAATACCATATGTACGTCCACAGCGCCTTTTTTCCATACTTCTAGTACATTTGGGGTAATCTTGATCATGTTCTGAGCGCTGCCTTCAATACCTTCAAAGCTTTCTTCAAACTTGATAAAGGTATGCCCATTGCGGTGATAGTAATTACCAACCGTGATCAGTTCAATTGGCTCCACTTCTTCATCTGTACTGATAAATTGAAGTCCCTTTATGCTAATTAACACTTGTTCTGTCATTTTCCACCTCTAATAATCGTTACTATTCAAAGCATATGTGAACAGTAACTAATAATCTTCAATATTAATCTGCTGTGTCATCCGTACATCGTAAGGCAGTATAGAATTGGCAAACTGGGTAAACTTCTTCGCTGCATCACTTACAAAGAAACGGTAAGGAAATTCTTTTTCCTTTTTACTTCTGTTCTCTAAATCCCGCTCTTTTAACAACCGCTCTAACTCACATGCAGTTTCATATGCCGGATTTACCAGCCTGACTTTTTCTCCCATAACCCGGCCAATAGTGGTACTTAACAGGGGGTAGTGAGTACACCCCAGAATCAGGGAATCGATATCTTTTTCTTTTAAATCATTCAGATAACGTCTGGCAACTTCATCAGTTACCGGATCCTCCCGCCAGCCTTCTTCTACCAAAGGCACAAATAGCGGACAGGCTTTGCCTATCACGTTAATATCCGGGTCTATAGCACAGATATAATCTTTATATAACCCGCTTTGGATGGTACTCTCTGTTGCTATGACACCAATTTTTTTATTGGTAGTGGATGTCGCCGCAACTCTTGCACCAGGCTTTACCACTCCAACGATTGGCATTTCCAGTTCTTTCTCTATCTCATCCAGCGCCAGAGCACTTGCGGTATTACACGCAACTACGATTGCTTTTACTTGCTGGGTCTGAAGGAAACGGATAATCTGTCGGGAATAGCGAAGGATGGTTTCTTTGGATTTGCTTCCATAGGGAACCCGGGCAGTGTCTCCAAAATATACAACTCGTTCCATGGGCAGATTCTTCATGATCTCCCGTGCAACAGTTAATCCACCTACCCCGGAATCAAACACACCGATTGGTGCTTCTTTGTCAATTTTCATCATATTTCTCCATTGCTTCTTTATGCATATCCTTTATTCTAACTGCTATAGAGAAATAATTCAAGAATTTTCCGTTTTGCATTTCAGTTTTACGTTATAGTTCAGCCATGCAATTTTGAATTATATATGCAAAAGAGATATATGAAGGTGATTGGGGGGAGGTAGTTGGTTGGCGGACGGACGCGGCCAAAGGGCATGGGATTGCGGAAAGCACCTATCTTCCCGCAGTGGCGTCCTGGCAGCCCACAAATTGAAATATCTCAACTTTTGAAAATTCATATATCTGAACTACGTTTCACTTTATGGTTTAGCTGAACAGCCACTTAAACCGTACTTTTACCTTGCCCCCTTCTAAAATGCTATCATATTCTTCTTCGGTCAGAATATTTTTTAATTTCTCTTTATTTTCTTCCGGCACCACCCCTTGTATCGAATCGATAAAACACAGGCTGGGATACACCACACACCACCAGTTTCTGCCCTTTGCTTCACCAATTTTAATCTGCAGCGCCTCATAATCCCCGGACGGGAAAGTGCAGTCACCATAAGTTTTTACCGGAAAATATGCTTCTGTAAGAACTGCTTGCACCGGATACTGATATCCGGATTGTTCTATTTGCTGTTCTGCGGTTTCTTCGATGTCTTTTAGGTGCCTCGCTAAAACTTCACGGGAATCTGCTGCCGAATCGGTATCTTTTATGATTTCCCGGAGGTAACTTACAACGGTATCTTTTACCTGCATTTTCAGTTGCTGATCTTCTTCACTGTTACTGTTTGCCAGGACATGAAAGCGGATAATCTCTTTTGCAATGCCCTGTTGTACCTCAATCGCATTTACCTTTCTCATTGTTCCAACTATGAATGCTCCGGTTAGTCCGATTATCAGTGCCGTCATCCAGACCCAGTTTTTCTGCCATATATTTTTCATATTACTATGTACCTCCTAATATTTCTGTATTAGGAGTATTACCCTGTTTCTTTTTTTTAATCACGTATGGAAGGAATTGTTGGGATGTCGTCTTTCAAATCCTGGGGGTATTAGCGTTAAAAAAGAGATGCTTTTGCATCTCTTTTTGATATATATTCTTTGCTGCTTTATTCGTTTCCCTTCAGACTTTTTACAATCGCATACTGCTGGTTGTGAATATGCCGCTTCATGCATTCAACCGCCCTCCCAGCATCCCGGTCATTCAAAGCCTGATACAGTTCCCGGTGTTCCTCGGCCAGACTGGTTCGTACCTTCCCGTCCTTCAGATATTCCACACGGTAACGATATATCTGTTCCCGGAGGTTATTAACAATCTGGATCAGCCGCTGGTTCCCCGTTGCCTGATAGAATAATTCATGAAATGTTTCATCGGCCTGGGCTAACTTGGATACGTCCCCGCAGTTCATGCAGGCTTCAAAGGCCGCCTGTGCCTTGCCGATTTCCTCCAACTGCTCATCGGTAACCCGCGCACATGCTGACGCCATCGCCAGTTCCTCAAGAGCCAGACGAACCTCTAAGACATCATTCAGGTCTTTCTCCGTGATCGGCGCTACCTGGGCACCTTTTCGGGGAATCATGATGACCAGCCCTTCCAGCTCCAGCTTTCGGATAGCCTCACGTACCGGTGTCCGGCTTACACCCAGGCGATTCGCCAGAGTAATCTCCATCAAACGCTCTCCCGGCTGTAATTTGCCATATAAGATTGCCTGACGCAGTGTATTAAAGACAACATCCCTTAGCGGCAGATACGCATCCATCTTCATTTCAAAATCATTTGTCATTAGTAATTCCTCCATTGTTAAACACCATTGTTATAAAAACCTGTCAAAAAAACCCGTTTTATAATCCTGCTTTTCTTAAACTTTCTACATGCTGCTTCTGCTTTCGCCTTGTTGTCAAAAAGGCCAAATACGGCCGGCCCGCTGCCACTCATCAAAGCATTAACGGCACCCTGTGCAATCATCTGCTGCTTAATTTTCTGAATTACCGGATAAGCAGGGATGGTAACCGTCTCCAGCACGTTACCCAACCGCTCTGCCATGCCATAGAAATCATTCTGATCAATCGCTGTGATCATTCCTTCCACATCCGGATGCCGGGTAATGTTCCTGACATTCAGATTGGAATACACAAATTTTGTGGAAACACTGATTCCCGGTTTGGCGATCAATACATATCCTTTAGGAGCCGGACTAAGTGGCGTCAACTGTTCCCCAATCCCTTCAGCAAGAGCGGTTCCCCGCATAATGCAATAAGGCACATCAGCACCGATCTTCACTGCCCGGTCCATCAGCTCCTGCATCGAAAGCCCCAGCCCAAACATCCGATTAGCCCCAACCATAGCTGCTGCTGCATCCGAACTTCCGCCGGCCATACCCGCCGCAACCGGAATTACCTTATTCAACTGGATATCCACCCCATCGGTTACATCAAATTCATCCATCAAAAGACCGCAGGCCTTACATACCAGATTATTCTCATTTACCGGAAGGTAAGGCAGATTCGTCTTCAGACGAATTCCGGGCCGGGATGAAATATTCATCTCCAGCTGGTCATACATCCGTATGGTCTGCATGATCATTTTCAATTCATGATAACCATCTTCTCTTTTTCCAATTACATCAAGGGCCAGATTAATTTTAGCCAATGCTCTTAATCTCATAGTATCTCCTACCGCTTCATTTGCTTCCTTTGTACTTTGTATGCAGTATATTATAATTTTAAAAAACATTCAACCATATCTGCTAATATTCTACTTTTTTCACCAATAGCAACGAATCCATTGGCTGAATATCTTCACTTTCCAAATGATTCAATGTCTTAATCGTGTCAATCGTAGTATAAAAATTCTTAGCGATATCCCAGAGTGTATCACCCGGCTGTACCAAATAGCAGATAATTCCCGGCATATTCTCCAGCTTCTCCATATTCAACTCATGCTCCTGAATTTCCGAAATAATTGCTTCCTGCTGCCGCCGCAAAACAATGGCATTCAAATTCATTACAATTTTTATCTCAATTTCACTGCTATCCACCATCGTTGTCGACAACTGCTCCAAATCCGAACGCAGATAATACTTACACTGATCATCAATATCCGACGCCTCAATCATGTGGGTAAATGGTATCGACGTCTCCATGGAATAAAACGGCATATCATCATCACTAACAATATACAGAATCCGCACCTGCACAATGCCCTCCACAAGAATACCATTTTCCACAATCCGGGCCTCATCCATCTTCACCTTACCATCACTATGGCAAATCTGTAAAATCTTTCCCTGTGTCTCCTGCATCGCCGCTCTTTCATTCACCCGGCACTTAGAATAATTCTTAACCAGCAGGCTCTCCATCATCTCGTCACGGCTGATCGGCACACACTCCTTATGAGGCGTATACACATCCAGCAGTAAAGTCTGCTCCTCCTCCTGATAAATCTTCATATCCAGCTCCAGCACCACTTCCACCTGAAGAATCCGCTCCTCGCCGTCAGAATCCGGCTTTACCTCCATATTTGACTGCTGAATGCTCACCTCAATATTAGGAATCATATCATCCATGCACCCACTGCACTGCAATTCTCCGGAAAATGGAACTGCCTGCTCCACCCATTCAAGCGGATTACTATCATCATCACCAGAATAAAGAGCGAATGCAAACAATTCTCCCTTCACCACCACCTGATCATTCTCCGCCCGGATATCCAATCCCCTTACTTCTATATCATCCCACAAAATATCATGAATATTCGGCTTATTTGAAGCCAGTGTAACATCTTTCCTAATCCTCATAGTATCTTTTTTATGTACACCAAGACCAAGCACCCGAATCGTTTTGCGCTTCACCGAAAGATCCTCTTGTTCCTTTAATTCTACCGGCATCTGCAAGTCCGACAACTCATCCACCGAAGCCTCAAAAGAAATAATCGACTTAATATTCAGCTTCCGCGAGTTGATCATATTCATACTTAGATCCTCAATCTCCCATTTCAGGCAGATCTTATCCCCACTCTCCAACCCATTCAGATGCAGCGTCTCCTCAATCGGCAACAACCCACTCAAACTATATATCTTCTTCTCCGGCGTATCCGACACATACAACAGATAAAACTTCAAATTCCCCCGCACCTGCGCCTGCCCATCACCAACCAGAGCCTCCTCCAGCAAAACCTCCCCCTTCTTCTGTATCATCCTCCCCACATCCGGCTTCACATCCGGCACATTATAATCCTCATCAAAAGTAACCTGATTTGTCGCTTCACTTTTCCTACGAATCATATGCAAATTCTTCTTTATTAATTCCAAACCTATCCCTCACTTCTATACATTTTTCTTTTATTCTATGATACAAACCCCAAATTTATGATAACTTTCCAGTCCAAGCCCGGAATAATGAATACAAACAATAGTTACAATTCAACCTTCGATTTCCAGTCATAAAAGCCCGAAAACACCTCCCCATTCAAAACAGAGTAGGTTCGGAAACTCCGAAGCCGCATTATCACTGTCATTCTGAGCGTAAGTGAAGAATCTCACCTCTGGAATTTCGTAAACTTTTAGTGTATAAGATTCTTCGCTGCGCTCAGAATGACACTTGACAAATATTGGTTTCCGAACCTACTCACAACACTCCCACACCTGCCTCCTGCCAATACCCAGGGTCAAAAGCCCATTTCGCCGGAAGGGATGCGGGGCGGGCGGGGGGCTGTAACGTTGGCAAAACCATAGCAAGAGCTGCTAAAGATACTTACTCAAATGGGGTACGGATTTGCGGGCAAACACTCGCTTCCGAAGCGAGTGTTTGTATCCATCTGAAATGCGTTTTCATCAGAAAACGGATTGAATATGGATAGTCCCGCAAATCCGTACCCCATTTGAGTTAGCATCTTGCAGCGAAATGCTCTGGTTTTGCCAACGTTACAGCCCCCCGTCCGCCCCGCATCCCTTCCGGCGAAATGGGCTTTTGACCCGTCCTCACTCAAACACCACCGCCAAATCCTGATACTCCACCTTGATCACAATATAAGGATAAGAAACATTCTGCTGCTGCTCATCCTTCTTCGACGGCCCCACTAATTCCGTCCCCACATGAATCGCCTCCTCCGAAGCCACCACCTTCTTCACCTGAATACTATACCCCCCGGAATTCTGCAGCCCATACCCCCGCAGAATATAAAGAAACTCCCCACTCTGATAAGTAGCCTGAAAAGCCTCCCCTTTCCTCTCCTGCACAACACTCAGCACCTCCTCCGGTATATCCTCCTCCTTAACCACCGTATACTCAAGCTCCTTCTCCTCCTGTGCATTCATATTCCGTATCCCGCATCCTGCGATAACCAGCGAAAGACAAATAATCAATAAAATCTGACCACTCTTACTCATCATAAATTGTCCTTATTCATAATTACTATTGATTATATGCATCAGCACACATTTTAGAACTTGCATACCACACCAACAATGTATTATAATAAACCTTATATTCCGCAGCATACAGATCCAACACCTTCCGGCGTTCTTGCTGCCAGCGGCACTTAAAGCTTGCCTGACAAAATCCATCCAAGCCACTGCCGAATATGAGTTTACAGGGGGTACTATGTTACGTTTTATCATCATTTGCATCATTGTCGGGGGATTCCTGATCCTTTCCATTCCACTTCTTTGCGTTGAATGGATCATCGGAAAATTTGCTCCCCGCACCAAAGACATCAGCTCATTACGAATTGTCCAGGGCGTTTTCAAACTTGTTCTATGGGTTACCGGCGCAGATATCACTGTGATTGGTGAAGAGAATGTCCCCAAAGACAGAGCGCTCCTTTTTATTGGAAATCATCGAAGTTTTTTTGATATTTTAATTACATATTCCCGCTGCCTGAATGTGACCGGGTATATCGCAAAAAAAGAAATGCTGAAGATTCCGCTCCTTAACTTCTGGATGATGTACCTGCACTGTCTGTTTCTAGACCGGGTCAACCTTAAGGAGGGCTTAAAGACGATTCTAAAGGGTATCGAAGAACTAAAAAACGGTGTGTCCATCTGCATCTTCCCGGAAGGAACCCGAGGTACAGCGGACAGCGAGCTTTCCATGCTGCCATTTCACGAAGGCAGCTTTAAACTGGCCACAAAAACAAATTGCCCCATAATTCCGATGGCGCTTTGTAATACCGCGGGAATCTTTGAGGCACAGTTTCCAAGGATCAAGCCTTGTCATGTGATACTTGAATATGGCAAGCCGATCATCCCGTCCGAGCTGTCAAAAGAAGATGCCCGTCACATCGGCGCTTACACACAGCAAATTATCAAAGAAATGCTGCAAAAAAACATATCAGCCGTTTAATGCTGCAACAATCGTTTCGAATTGCATAAAATGGGATGCCTTCACCAGGAGGGTATCCCCTTTTTTAATGAATGCTTCCGGATTGCAAAGAAATTCTTTCTTTTCATCCATATGAATCACCTTCATATTCGGGTTCATCTTTTTCACCCCTTCGGCCAGATACATGCACAACGGACCAATACAGATCACCAGGTCAATATCACATTTTCCGGCAAACATTCCCACTTCTTCATGAAGTACATTCTCGTCTTCCCCCAGTTCACCCATATCACCCAGAATCGCTACCTTACGTCCCAAAGCATCCTGAAGTACCTCTAAAGAAGCCATCATGGAAGTAGGGCTGGCATTATAACAATCGTCAATGATCGTGTAATAGTCTGTTTCAATAATGTGAAATCTTCCATCTAAAGACCGGAGGTTCTGAATCCCCTCCTTAATCTGAAAAATACTCAATCCATATGTATATCCAACTGCAGTTCCCGCCAATGCATTATAAACCATATGCTGACCCGGAATGGGAATCAACACCGTGAAGCTTTCATCTCCCACATGAATCCGGCAAGAAATCCCTTTTAGCCCGTGATTCTCAATCTGATCTGCAAAAATCTCCGTCTGATTCATAATGCCGAAAAACAACGGCCGGGTATTCTTTACGTTGTGAATAGAAGCCAGTTTATCATCATCACCATTTAAGATAATATTCCCATCCTCTTTCAAATAGTCAAATATCTCTGTCTTGGCTTTTAAGACCCCATCTCTGGACTTCAGATTCTCCAGGTGGCAATGTCCAATATTGGTAATGACACAAGTATCCGGTCTTGCCACCTTGGCCAGACGGTGCATTTCACCAAATTCACTGATGCCCATCTCAAGTACGGCAATTTCATCATTGTCCCTTAAGTTAAAGACAGTCAACGGCAGGCCCAATTCATTATTAAAGTTGCCCTGCGTTTTCAATACCTTATATTTTTGCGCCAAAACAGCAGCAATCATCTCTTTCGTACTGGTTTTGCCCACACTTCCGGTAACTCCTACCACCGGAATCTGCAGCTGCCGAAGATAAAACTCGGCAATGTCCTTTACCGCCTGCAGCGATGACTCCACACGGATATATGGATATGGTACATCCGGCAGATTTCTTTCAGAAAGGGTGCATAGAGCACCCTCTTCCATCACTTGTTTGATAAAATCATGACCATCCGCCCGATTACCGGCAATAGGCACAAACAAACTGCCCTGCTCTACCTTTCGACTGTCTGTGGTAATCGCAGATACCGTTAATGACTTTTGCATTTGTTTGCCAATATAGGTTCCGCCCACTGCTTTAGCGATGTTTTTCAACGTCAGATTTTTCATATCATTAACCTATTTCCCGGACAAACGTCCGCTTTCATTCATATTTTTTTAAAGAAACTTGAATTAACTTCTCGCACAGTTCAGGATAATCAATACCTACTGCCTTGGCTTCTTGAGGTAATAAACTGGTAGGGGTCATTCCCGGGAGGGTATTCGCCTCCAGGCAGAACATCCGACCTTGGGCATCCATCATAAAGTCCAGGCGTGAATAGCCCGTGATAAACAATGCCTGGGCACCTTTTCTTGCATATTCCTGCATTTGTACCGTCTGCTCCGGCGTCAAACTGGCCGGACAGGTCTCCACCGCTGCACCGCTGGTATACTTATTCTTGTAATCATAAAAACCTTCCACCGGGGCAATTTCAATCACCGGATAGGCTTCGTCATCAATTACCCCCACGGAAAATTCGCGGCCTTCGATATACTGTTCCACGACAATTTCACGTTCATAGGAAAAAGCATTCCGGAGGGCATTTTCATAGGCTTCTTGATCACGGGTAATATACACACCAACGCTGGAACCACCACAGCAAGGCTTCACGACTACCGGAAATTCCATACCATAAGCGCTTAACAACGGATCATACCCTTCCTTCTCCAGGAGAATCCCCCGGGGACAAGGTATCCCGCTTTGCTGAAACAATTTCTTCGTCAGACCTTTATCCATCGCCAGTGCACTGCTTAAATATCCGGTTCCCGTATACCGTATATGAAACAGGTCAAAAGCGGCCTGTACCTTACCATTTTCCCCATTTTCCCCATGCAGGGCCAGGAATACAATATCCGCTGCTTTACAAAGAGCAATTACGTTCGGACCAAAAAAATCCCGCTGCTCTTTCCTTGCTTCTTCCACCTTGTCATTAAATGACCGTATGTAAGCTGCATCCGCATCCACATCATATGTCTCACCAAAAGCATCTTCTACACAAATCTCACCATACCCAAAGAACACATCCAGCAAAATGGCCTCATGCTTTTTTTCCCGCAAAGCTTTGCAGACCATTGTTCCGGATACAATGGAGACCTCTCTCTCAGTACTGGTTCCTCCTGCCAACACAACTACTCTCATATCTATAACTCCTCAATAATTATCGTCACCTTTTCGTTTCTCATTATCTATTCTATTAGTATACAATCACTGCCGTTCCGATTTCCACGGTATTAAAAATTTTCTCGGCATTTGCATAAGGGGTATTCACACAGCCATGTGAACCGCTTGACTTATAGATTTCCCCGCCATATTCCGAACGCCAGCGGTCTGCATCATGAATTCCTACATTCCCGTTAAATGGCATCCAATAGGTTACCGGCGAAGAATATCCTTCCCCTGTTAAGATAGCATCATGCTTCTTGGCATCAATCGCCCAGCATCCGCCGGAAGGCGTCGCATTGCCCTTGGAAGGGTTACCGGTTACCACCGAAGTTTCCACCACTACATTCCCATCCTGATAACACCACATAGTCTGCTTCTCAAGAGATATCTCCACATAGGTACCGCCAATATCATCCACACCTCTATTCATTGCACTATAAAGATATACCGGTTCCCGGGTCTCAACCAGTCCTTGATCAATCCCTTCAACCAGTGCCTCAGTCGTCTTGGTCTTATTAATACACCAACCGTAATCGCCGCCCGTCAGGCTGATCGTATCGCCGGCATGAGTAGTAAATTCCCGCTTCAGCCCAAAGGTATCATAAGCAAACGCCATCTCCTTGACAAAAGCTTCTACCTTTTCATTATCCAACGTATAACTGCCGTCTTCTCCTTCGACTAACCAGTCCTTTATCACCGAACGGTCAACCACTTCCAGGCGGTCATCACCAAAATCATATGTAATGCTGGCGGCTGTCATCCGATTCAAAGCCTCTACCTGCTTCGCCAGCTTTTCATTATCACTGAGAACCTTCGGTTTATTATAACAATCCAGTTCCTCCAGTGAAATACTCGTTTTCCCGTTATCTATGGCATCTATGATAGCTGCCTTCACCTTTTTCCGGTCAAGCTCACTTCCCTGTACTTCCGGAATAATCTCATACGTATCCCCAGTATCTTCTATATATGCATCCTGAGGCTTCTCCATGTTATTTTCCTGCAAACAGTTCATCTCATCCATTACGGTATCTACTAATTCTTTATTATATGTGGTGTTTGCTGCAAGTTCATACTTCTTGTCAGCGGAAAATGAAATCGGCCACTCATACTGGTTCTGCTCCGCCATCAGCTCGTCCACCCGGTTGTCATCCACATAAGATAATTCCACATCGGGTGCCTTGATCTTCTCCGTTCCACCTCCCCGCAGCTCAATCTGCAGGGTATAAGAATTGATATCTTGAATAATATCTTCCTTTACCTGTTCTACCGTTTTATTCCCGCAAGCCATACCGTTCACTTTCGTCCCGTTAAAGAAATGAGATGAAAAATAAAATGCGATTCCCATATAACCGATGAGCATGATTGCCAGGTAACCAACGATTACCCCGATAATGATTTTCTTCTTTTTGCTAAGTTTTATTTTCTTCATATCCACTATACTTCCCTATATTAATTTGATCACTGCAAGCTCTCTCTTTATCCGATGACTAATCAGCTCTAATACCTCCGTTCTGCAGGAGGCGGCTTAAGAGCCAAAGTTAATGCTAACCAATTCTTTATTATTGTAGCACTGTTTTGCATTTGGGTAAAGGGGTAACAAAAAGGAGTCTTCGTTTTCACAAAAACTCCTTGCTTTTTTACTGATCCAACATCTTATCTACACTTATCAGCTTCACACTAAGCACAAATATCTCCGCTGCGATCGCCAGCTCTTCCGGCGTCGGGAAAGACGGTGCAATACGGATATTGCTATCTTTCGGATCCTTCCCATATGGATAAGTAGCACCAGCCCCAGTCATCACCAGGCCAGCTTCCTTCGCCTTAGACACAATCGCCTTAGCACATCCGTCCAGCGCTTCAAAAGAAATAAAATATCCGCCTCTCGGCGCTACCCATGAGCCAATCTCAAGCCCATTCAATTCCCGATCCAGCACTTTCAAAACCGCTTCAAACTTAGGTCTCATAATATCGCCATGTTTTTTCATATGATCACGCACGCCATCCATGTCTTTAAAGAACTTCACATGACGCAGCTGATTCACTTTATCATGACCGATCGTCTGATAGAACATATGCTTTTTCACATCAGCAAGGTTTGCCTCCGATGTGACCAGCGCCGCAATTCCTGACCCGGCATAGCTCACCTTTGACGTCGATATAAACTCATAAACCATATCCGGATTACCTGCTTTTTCGCATTCCGATAAAATCTCTAATATCTCATCTTGTTGATCATCATATATATGATGAACAGAATACGCATTATCCCAATAAATACGGAAATCCTTCGCTGCCGGCTTCAAGTTGGCAAATCGTCTCACCGTCTCATCCGAAAATGAAATCCCCGTCGGATTCTGATACTTCGGCACACACCAGATACCTTTAATGGACTCGTCTTCTGCAACCAGCTTCTCCACAACATCCATATCCGGACCAGTCGCCAAAAGCGGCACATTCACCATCTCAACACCAAAGTATTCAGTAACTCCAAAATGCCTGTCATACCCGGGCACCGGACACAAGAATTTCACCTTATCCAATTTACTCCAAGGGGTACTTCCACAAACTCCATGGGTCATCGATCTAGACACCGTATCAAACATGATATTCAAACTGGAATTCCCAAAAAGAACAACATTCTTCTTAGGCACTCCTGCCATATCAGCCATCAACCGATTAGCCTCCGGGATCCCTTCCATCAATCCATAGTTACGGCAATCCATCCCGGCTTCACAATTCATATCTGAATCACTGTCCAATACATCCATCATGCCTTTAGCCAGATCCAACTGTGTCTTAGCCGGCTTCCCTCTGGACATATCCAGTTTTAATCCTTTACTTTTAACATCTTCATATTTAGCTTCCAGCTCCTGCTGCAGGGCAAGCAGTTCCTCTTTGCTCATCTGGCTGTATGCTTTCATAGTACTCCTCCTTGGCTTTACTCATTAAACTCGTTAAGAGCTATTCTATGTTGATTTTGACCAAATGTCAATAGCATCTTGCATTTTTGATGTATTTTCCATTTTGTTAGACGTTTTTCTATAAACAAATGCAATTTTCTTTTATAAAACTTGCATTTTCAAGCGATTCATCGTTGAGTAAAGGTGTTCAAAACGAACGAAAGATCCCCTCATGGACTAACCGCGGGATAGTGGGTGCGAACAACAACGAACGGACCTCCTGCATCAGCAGAAAGTCCGTTCTCTGAAATATATTGAAATTTCAGGAGTGATAAAATAATTATGCAGTTTCCAAACTCTTCGCAATCGCCAAACGTTTCGCTTTCGC
>Ga0153940_1000210_pt1 | contig 34286 bp, 27 predicted proteins | sample TSNJ024MetaG_FD_104736 | JGI IMG/M metagenome (GOLD analysis project Ga0153940, IMG submission 104736) | Attine ant fungus gardens microbial communities from New Jersey, USA - TSNJ024 MetaG | ecosystem: Host-associated > Fungi > Mycelium > Unclassified | place: USA: New Jersey, Brendan T. Byrne... | reverse complement strand
TGGCGCGGCAGAATGACACGGTGGAGATTCGCCGCAATGATTGGTATTTCTTCACATTCATGGGCATCTGAAAAAGATGACATACTGCAGGTAGCCATCATCAGCGGCTCCTGTTTCTGCCCGCCGGATGCACAGTTCTCCAGGATAATACCGGGAACCTCACGTTTAACCTTGCGGATAAAATTAAGGGAGCTCTCCATATTTTCCCGCAGTCCTTCACCTAAAGAATCCGGATGATCACATCCCACTCCGACGGTATCGTTATAGTCCATCTTCATATACCGAAAACCATACTCTTTTAAGGGCCGGATCACTTTATCGGTAAGATACTCTTCTACCCATGGATCACTCATATCCCAGAAACGCCGCATGGTAGTCGTAAGAACGCGGCCGTCCCGTTTTAATAAATGATCCTCTAACCGATAAGCTTTTGCCTGACTGCCCACATTGTCGATTTCAAACCAGATCCCCGGAAGCATCCCGGCATCCCGGATAGCATCCACCGTTTTTTGCAGACCTTCAGGGAATAATTCCGGCGAAACCTGATAGTCTCCCATTGCAATATCCCAGGAAACTCCCTCTTCTTTATACCAGCCGCAGTCAATCACAAAATAGGAAAATCCTTTGTCCCTGATTCTCTCCAATATACTACATATATTTTCATGGGAAGGGCATCCCCATGTCGTACAATACTCATTAAATATTACCGGCAGCGACTGTTCACTTGCCGGCCCCGCATTTACCGCATCCTGTCCGGCTGATACCAGGCGCTGCGCCGTATCATCGGCAGTCCCGCCGCGGCAGACGGTCAAAATGGCACGGGGTGTCACAAAATACCCCCCTGCCGCAATTGTCTTCATCCACTGCCCAAATTCCCGGTCGGCCAGTCCGCCCGACACTGACAATCCATCATCCTGGCGGTACAATTCAATCTGCCACGAAGCATTGTGAGCAATCTGCACTCCCCAAAATACATTGGACTGTTTATCCTCGACGATCACCTGAGGAAAAAAGTGGTTTACCGGCAGTGAACCCACCTGCCCGAAGCGTTCACAGCGGACAGCATGGCCGGCCCATGAAGGCTCTAACTGTAAATCCTCCAGCGCAGTGGTCTCCATTCTGCCTTCCATACTCCATACACTTCTGACCCGGTGGATATCAATACTTTCATAGGCATCACCGGCTGCAAAGGGCGTAATGCCGCCAAGGGAAAAACTGGACAGCAGCTCCAGCTTAACTGCTTTATCAGAGCGGTTGCTAAATTCCGTATAGCTTTCAATCGTGGCTTTACCCTTTTTCCACTCCAGATAATGTCTAGCCTGATACCCCCGGTCATCTCCCAGAATCGTACAGATCCAGCAATACTGTTCACTTTGTTCATAAATCTGATCCTGATACCGCATGTTAAACACCGATTCACTCTGCCGCAGCGTACCGCCGCCGGCATAACCACCCGGATACGTATCTCCGGAAATCTTTAGCTGTACCAGGGAATCTATCTCCTGATTCTTTTCTTCCCACTTAAGGCCTTCCATGCAAGCCGGCAGCAGCATCCACCCGGCGATACCCTTCTCTTCATCCAGATAGTATTCGGCCCTCATATCGCCTAATTGATACTTATTTAATAAAACAACACTCATATTCCTGCACCTATCCCTTGACTGCTCCGACTGTCATTCCTTTAATAAAATATTTCTGCAGACTGATAAACAGAATGGCGATCGGCACCACTGAAATCACAATTGCCGCCATGGCCGTATTATAGTCACTGGCCTGAGCGGAAAACAGCGATTGTATCGCGACCGTCAGTGTCTTGAGCTGCTTCTTGCTGACATAAAGACTGGCCAGCAGATAATCATTCCAGATCTGGAATGACTGCATAATGACAAGAGTGGCCATCGCCGGCTTCAGCAGCGGCATCACGATCAGAAAATAAGTCTTGAAAACCGAGCAGCCGTCAATCCGCGCCGATTCTTCCAATTCCAGCGGGACGGTCGACATAAAACTATTCATCAAAAAAATACCAAAGGATATTCCGGTTGCAACATACATAAAGATAATGCCATATCTTGTGTTTGTGAGCTTCAAAGAATTCCCGACCATATAGATCGGCAGGAATAATGCCTGATAAGGAATCAGTATACCGATGATAAAATATATATAAGCAAACTTAAAGAACTTATGCTTACATCTGGCGATCGCCCATGCAGTCATGCCGCATAAAAGTGCCAGGATCAATACGCTGACAACGGTATAAAAAAAGGTATTAAACATCGTCACCGACAGATTCAGCTTCTTAAAGGCCGCCTCATAATTAGCCAGATTAAATGACTCCGGGAGTGCCAGCGGACTGCCCAGATACAGCTCCTTCTTGCTTTTAAAGGAATAGCTGAAAATGATAAAGACCGGAAGCAAAAACAGCAGAGCCACGATCCCCATCAAAATCTGGGTTACAAGCGTTGCTTTGGTATACTTTTGCGGAACAATGTCTTCTTTTTTCTTTTTCAACATTATGCCTGCACCTCCTTGTTTTTCAAGCTTCTGACCTGTATCAGGGCAACCAGCAGCAATACCAGTACCAGTGATACCGACATGGCCGAACCATATCCGTACTGCCTGCCGTTAATAGCCGTCGTATAGGTCTGATAGATGATGGAAGTTGAGGCCCGGCCCGGCCCCCCTTTGGTGGATGACACCAGCAGATCATATACTTTCAATGATCCGGTCGTTATACCGACAATACAGATGGTAAATGATGGTGCCAGCATTGGTACTGTCACATTGAAAAACCGCTTGATCGGACCGGCTCCATCCACTTTCGCCGCCTCATATAATTCACCCGGAATGGACTGCAACCCAGCCAGATATATCAGCATCCAGTATCCGATCCACTGCCAGTTATTGGCGATCAGCAGCCCTCCCAGAACCGTGTCGGCTTCTCCAAACAGAAGAAAATTAATACTGGTTCCCAAGGCATCGTTAATGGCCGGCAGTACATTGGAATACATCCGCAGCCAGATAAACCCGACAATAATGGAACTAATCAGACAGGGGATAAAAAAAGCCGTCCGGTATATCTTCTGGGCTTTGATCCCGCTGTCCAACGCAACTGCAAAGAGAAGCGCCAAAATATTCTGGATGACCGTGTTACCGATCGTAAACTTGATGGTAAACCACCATGCATCCCGCACTTCCTGATCATTTATCAACTTTATATAATTCTTTAACCCCACAAATGTTTTTTCTGCCGACATTCCATCCCAACTGGTAAATGAATAGCGGAATGCCAATATCATCGGAACAATAATTCCAATCGTAAATATCACGAAACCGGGTATGACCAGTATAAAATACTGCCTCAGCATCGTCTGACTGACCTTGCTTTTTGATTTCATCTCTCTATCCCCTTTCCAAAATAAAAGGGAAATAAAATTCTATTTCCCTTTTCATACCCTCTATTGGGCTGTGGTGCTGCTTCCCACCCTTCCATCTGATGCTTTCAGCGCATCCTCAAAGGTTGCCTGCCCCTGGAGCCACGCTCCGATATCCTTTGCATTTTCTTCCTGGAAGCCGCCCCATACCAGCTGGTTATTGCCTAAAGTCACATCCACGATCCGTCCGTCCGCAGCATATTGATCAATATCTTCCTGACTCGGATTTTCAAATGTCGGCGATACATCTTTTAACATCGATGCTGTTTTGGTGTAATCGTAAATCTCTACAGCCAGATCCTGATTACCGGTCATTACATCTAATACAGAGTTGATCGCATCCTGGTATTCGCTTTCGGCATTCGTCATGATGGTGATGTTCGGTTCAAAGATCAGCTTGGAATCACCGGTCTGATTCGGGAATGGAAAGATACCGAAATCAAAACTCTCATCAATGTCGAGGAAATTCTGGATCGACCAGGATCCGGATACCTTCATTGCCGCTTCTCCCATAACCATTTTGGCATCACAATCGGTCTGTTCTAAAGAGAACGTCTCTGCGAATGTATTCTGATAGATGAGTTCATTATACTTATATGCCTCCTGCATTTCTTCACTGTCTGCAAAAGACACTTCGCCGGCTCTGAAATCGTCACCCCACTGCGGGTTATTATTAAACACATCATTCATCGCGAATTGCATGGTTACATTACCGATACTCCAGGTATCCACCATGTGGCTTGCAAATGGTGTGATTCCCTTTGCATTGCAGTCGTCAATAATCGCCTGCAGGTCTTCCAGCGTTTCCGGAATCTCCCATTTGTTTTCCGCAAACATCGTCTTATTGTAATATACGCCCTGGTACAATGCATTATAGACCAGACCGTACACCTTACCATCGATGGTTACATTCTCCAATGCCGCATCCAGCACCCGATCCGTGTATTCCGACGGAATTTCACTCAGCAGGCCCTGGGAGCCATATGAAACAACATCCTGCGCTTTCCCAATCATGATGTCCGGCAGCTCCGACTGCATATACTGCTGCATTTTCGGCTGGAAATCATTGCCCCAGTCAACACATTCCCATTCCAGGGTAATGTTGGGATACTGTTCTGCCAGTGCTTCATCGATCATGTCTTCGATCCCCGCATCGGTGGTGGACTGTCCGGCCAGAACGGTCAGGGTCACCTTTTCATCAGAGCCACTGCTTTCACCGCCGGTATCCGCCGTCTCATCGGAACCTCCGCCGCCGCATGCTGTCAGCATAGCCACGGTCAAACATGCTGTTAATCCTAGTGCCATTACTTTCTTAAGCTTCATCTTAACTTCCTCCCTCTACTAATAATTTATTTGTTAAGCTGATTATAAGACAGCTAAAAATAAACTATTAGGACAAAACAGAAAAAAAAAGTTGCACTTTTTTGAAAGTACAACTTTTTACTCTATAACAACACTGCTGCTTCCTCTATTCTCATCGGCATATGCAAACACGTCATCAAGACTGATCCTACCCTGCAGCCACAACAGAGTCTGGGCCGCGACGTCATTTTGATAATCCCAGACCAACTGACCGTTTCCAATCCCAACATTCAGCAGCCTCCCACTATTCTGATACTCATTTATATCATCCTGGATGGATATGCTGCCATAATCCTTTAATGGCTTGAAGGTGGACTTTGATTGGGTATAATCCACAATTTCTTTTGCCAGCTCTTCATCGGTTCCGAGTACTTCTAATATTTGATCGACCAGCTCTTCGTTCTCCGCCGTATTGCCCTTCATAAAGGTCATATTCGTTTCCACTAATAATTTAGCATCACCACTCTGATTCGGGTAAGGAAACAATCCCGCTTCGACCTCGGGAACCATCTGGCTAAGCGCCTGCAGAGACCAGGTTCCGGTCAGATACATAGCTGCTTCACCTCTGGCAAAACGGACATCGCTTTCATACTGGTCGATCTGGATCGCATCGGTAAAAGAATGCTCAAGTATATAACGGTTATTCTCAAACAATGTCTTCATCCGTTCATTCTCTGCAAACTGAACTTCATCAGCCCGAAAATGATCCCCCCATATATCATCGGCAATAAATATATCATTCATCAGAAACTGCATGTTCATATTCCCGACCTTCCAGCTTTCCTGAAAATGGCAGGCAAAAGGAATGACATCATGATTCTTAAGCACCTTTACAATGTGCTCCAGTTCTGCAAGCGTTTCCGGCGGCTCCAATCGGTACTCTGCAAATATCGCTTTGTTATAGAGGACGCCCTGAAAACTCTCGGTATACGGAAGCCCGTAAATATCACCGTCTTCACTCACCATATCCAGGGTATCCTGGGATATATTAGCGTATGCCGACCGATCCAGCGGCTTAATCATCCCGTTTGCCTTATACTTACTGACATCCTGCGCCTTCCCGATCAAGATATCCGGTACATTCCCAGACAGAAACTGCCCTTCCGCCTGAGAGGCAAACCAGTCTCCCCAATCAACACAAATCCATTCAAATTGTACACCGGGGAACTTTTCCTCAAGGACCTTCGCCATCATTTCCTCGGTGCCGGCATCAGACGTCGACTGTCCGGCCAGAATGGTAATGGTAATCGGATTCTCCGACTCCGATACGATTTCACCGGCAGGCAGCGGATTTAAAACACTGAATAAAAAACAAAAGATCAGTATTATGATAACTGCGGTCACTTGTTTATGCATGTTTTTCATCTCTATTCCCCTTATAATCCCTCGGACTCATCGCCATAACCTTTTTAAACACCCTGCTGAAATATGTATAATCATCATAGCCCACCATAAAAGCAACTTCTGAAAGACTCAGCCGCCCTTCGGCAATGTATTTCAGAGAATGCTCAATCTTCTGCCGGACAATATAAGTAGTCAGGTTTTCTCCGCTGTACTGTTTAAAGCTTTTTGATAAATAGGAAGGCTCCGCCGCAAATTTATCAGCCAGTGAAGCCAATGATAAATCTTCAAAATAAAACTGGTCGATGTACGCTTTCACCTGGCGTACCGTATCATTCATGGTTTCGGTTTTCACCATACCGGCTTCTGCCATCAGACTGTCCACGACCTCTTCTTCATATCGGATCAGTTCATCAATATCTAAGGATTCTACCCGCCGTTCTGCTTCATCAATGGCATTTTCTACATCCAGTAACTCACCCGCTCCCTGAAGCCCTGAAGAATTGGACATCAAAAGACTGTTGATCTGCCGTATCACTTGTTTCACATCAAGATAGGTAGAATGTCTTTCTTTACAGACTCGCAGGCTCTTGCCGATCAATTCTTTAACCATCTGCTTATTATGCGATTTCATCAGAGCCTTGAGCTGACTGCCGGTCTCCTCACTCAAATGCTGGATATCAATCTGTCCCTGAATATCTCCTTCTTTGGCGTCCTGGATGATCACTTCACTTTTATTATGATACCTTCTCGTCATCAGGAGACTGACCGCCTGCGTATAGGCCCGATACAGACTCTCAACAGAATAGGAATAATTATTGAACACCACTGTCACCGGAGACGAGAAGAGCTCCTCCATCACCCGGATATACTTAAGCGCAGCGAGATGGTTATGGATATCCTGCTCCCTGGAAATGATAATAAACTCATTTGATTTCATGGTATTGTTGAAAATAATAATATCTTCATCCACGCTATCTTTCAACCGGCTCTTTACCGCATATGATACCTGATTAATATCCTGATGAAATGCATCCATCACATATTTCATGTTGTGGACTTTCAAAAGGATGAATCCATATCCGGCGCTTTCCATACTAAGATTGACCGAGAAATCTCCCGCATTGGCCGAGCTGTTCTTATCGATCAGCCGACTGTACTCATGATCCTGAAGCATGGAGGCAGCCCGCTGCAGCTTCGACCGCATATTGGCATCTTCCTGTTCTTTCAGTCTTCTTCCATTGATAATGTTCATCGCCTCCGACACCGCATGGATCAGTTCCGCCTTATTGATCGGCTTCAGCAGATAATTAATAGCCCCGGCCTTCATCGTATTTTTGACATAATTAAAATTATCATAACCGCTGACGATAAAGGTGATAACCTGCGGATATCTTTCCCTGATCCGCTCCACCAGTTCCACTCCATTAATAATCGGCATATTGATATCGGATATCAGGATATCGGGAGTCTCCCTCTCCATTTTCTGAAGTACCTTTTCACCGTTTTCCGCCGGCTCCATGAATTCGATATTATACTTCTCCCACGGGATAATATAACGCATCTTCTCACGAGTCCAGTATTCATCATCGGCTATCAGTAATCTATATCCCTCTCCACTCATCTATTCACCCACCTTTATGTGCGGTATTCTAACTGTTACTTTCACACCTGCACCGACCGCTCCATCGACATATACACCGTATTCTTCGCCGAACAGCAGCTTTATTCTGGCATTGATATTATGCAATCCAATGGAATCACCCTTCTCAACATAATCCAGATCATTTCTTAGCAGCTGTTCATTGATCTCACCTGTATCCATGCCAATGCCGTTATCCTCCACACTGATGAAAATAATCCCCTCCTCTTCCTGCCCTGTGATCTTTACATTTTTCTCCCCTTTCACATCTCTGACACCATATTTCAGCGCATTTTCCAAAATGGGCTGGAGGGTCAGGCGGGGAATCTCAAAGCTCAGAACCGACTCTGCAACTTCGAACTGATAGTGGATCTCATGATTCATTCTCACATCCATTACAAAGATATAGTTTTTCAGATGCAGCAGTTCCTTTTCTATCGTTGACATTGGATTCTTGATATCCAGACTGTATCGGAATATGGCTGAAAGGGACTCGCTTAAGCTGCTGACCAGATTGCATTCCTGGATCTGGGCAATACTGCTCATCGTGTCCAGCGTATTATGAAGAAAATGTGGATTAATCTGGGCCTGAAGCGCTTTATACTCGGCTTTCTGCAGGAGCAGCTGATTCTTATACTCTCTGGCGATAAATTGCTCCATTTCATCCAGCATCTTATTGAAATTCTCACCCAGTTCGCCAATCTCATCATTTCCCAGCCTATCCACCCTAAGCCCGGTATTTCCCTTGCGGATGCTGCGTATGGTGTTAGTCAGGTACTCCAGCGGTTCGGTAATCCCTCTTGCCAGAATGATCGCCAAGATACCAAAGACGATCAGCAGGATCACTGCTATGATGATCAGGTTTTTGGTCAGGATATTTTGATTCTCAATTAAAAGCGAAGGCGGCATCAATGAAAATATCTCCAGATTATATTGGGAACTGGAAATATTAAAGAGCACCTCACCGCTGATATCAAAATCCAGTTCCTTGTCACTTTTTCCTGCCTTGATATCGGCAGAAAGCCTTTCGTATTCACTCTGGTACTCATCAGCACCGCTGCTTGTAGAAATAATCGCCCGGTCACCGACCGGCTGCAGCCAGATAATATTATTCTCACCGTAGGCATATTTTTCGATAATATCGAAGAACACATCACTGTCAACATCGCAGACAACGCAGCCGATCTGCTGCCTGGGAAAACCTTTATCAAATATATTCATGGCAAAACGGATCATATTCTCATCCCGTGCCTGATTATAATAACTGGAGACAAACATCACATTATCTTCGTCGTCCATAAATCTGCGCAGCGGTTTGATATTATAGGTTCCGGTATCGCTGAAGATATCTTCCGGATAACTGTAAATAGGTGTTGACGCATGACGGTAAGCACTGACGATCCGGTTAAAATCATCATACACATATAAAGCCACCACTTTATCCTCAGCCGAAAAAGCCTGAGCCATAGTGTAAGCGGCCCGGTAGTTCTTTTCCCGCATATCGGAAATCGGTGCATGATCCTGCAGGTCGGTAATCAATTTATTCTGGTTGTATACCTCCAGCAGATTGCTCTCAGCGTACTTGAGCACCCCCGTAATATCTTCCTGCATATTGTGAAGTGAATGCAGGTTTGCTTCCTTGGTCTGCTCATATATGGTCTTGGCAGATGTATTCTGAAACAGGATCGTCTGAACAAATAATGCGGTCAAAACACTGCTCAGACATAAGAACAGGATTTTAAAACGCATACTTTCTCTTTTTTTCATCTCATTCCCCTGTGGCTGACCTCCATTATCAATGGAAGACACTTTTCTATATGTTAACATTTCCCCCTATATTTTGCTATAAGAAGATGTTCTCTCTTTAAGAATAAGTGCACAAAAGCAGCCTGTTACAGCTGCTCTTGATAATTCGTTTATTGTAGAAATCATATAACATTAATCCCGGCAAAATACCCTTCGCGAACCGCCATTTCTGCCGTCCGTGCTTTCTTACAGTCTCCGGCCAGACAAAGCCCTGATCCACCTCCCATCAGTTTATCAGCTTCTGCTGCCCGCGGTTTCATACCGGCCGCCAGAATCATACTATCGGCTGATAACCTGTCTTCTTTATCACCTTTTTGATAAACCACTCCATCAGAAAAGATACCGGTACACCTGGCTGCTGTAATGATCTCCAGATTGGTTTCTTTACTCATCTCCGCCATAATATCATCGCGGTGGGTCCGGGATGCGTCAGGCGCCAATTCATCCTGCATCTCTACAATGGTCACATGCTTGCCGGTACGGGCCAGATGCAATGCTGTCTCACAGCCAACCTGACCGCCGCCGATCACGATCACATTATCCCCCAGGGTTTCTTCTCTGCCATATGTATCGGTCGCACATATCGTCTGCTCCACACCCGAAATCGGGGGAATAATCGGCTCAGCACCAATTGCGATAATCGTTTCATCAAATCCCGGTTCACCCAGCATGGTCGGTGAGATTTCCGTATTGAAACAGACTTTTACAGAAGATTTCTCAATTTGCCTGATCAGGTAATTCTTAAATCCGGCAAGGGAATATTTAAATTTCACTTTATCAGCAAATTTCAAAGCTCCGCCCAGACTCTCGGTTTTTTCATACAGTGTCACCTCATGCCCCCGTTTCGCCGCTGTCAGAGCCGCATACATTCCGGCCGGTCCGCCGCCGACCACCGCAACTTTTTGCTTTTTCACCACCGGAAGGATCATACTGTCCAGGCGATGGGCGATACCAATGACCGGATTGACCGAACATTGGAAAAAGTGACCGTATACCGTACTGTCATGGCACCGCATACATTTGATACAGGGTACCACATCTTCAGCCTGCCCGGCAAGGCTTTTCGGGATCAATTCCGGGTCGGCTATCAGTGACCGGGACATAGCAACAAAATCTGCCTTTCCCGAGGCAATGATCTCATCCGCTGCCTCCAGACTGCCAATCCCGCCGATTGCTGTAACATATGCCGAAATCCGGCCTGAATTCTTAAAGGCTTCGGCAAGATAAACGTTCGGAGTCGGCTCAAGAAAGTCACACGGATGGGTCCGGCACATCAGATCCGGGGTTACCATTCCGCAGCTGGCCTGGACAATATCCGCATACTGCTGCAGCACTTCCGCTATCTTAATGCCCTCCTCAAGATCAATCCCGCCTTCTTTAAATTCATTGGCCGACATACGGATCTCAATGATCATATTGTCCCTGACTCTTTCCCGGATGGCTTCCAAAATCTCAACGATGTAGCGCATCCGGTTTTCAAAACTGCCGCCGTATTCATCCGTCCTGCGATTGCTCAGCGGGGAAAGAAACTGGGCGATCGGTATACTGTGGCCAAAATGCAGCAATATTCCGTCATACCCAATCTTCATCAGCATTTCAGCAGAATGTGCATAAGCTTCTTTATAACCCATCATTTCACTGACCGGGATTTCCCGGCCGGGAGTCCTTCCATCCATCAGCAGACCGCCTTCGGCAGGAACATAGCCATCTTCAAAGATGCCGATCAGCTCCATTGAAGCTTTGGCTCCGTAGAAATGGATTCTTTCAGCCAGCTCGGCCAGCCGGTTCATAGAATTATGTTTATAGATATCCCAGCTGGCATGCTCACCATCATCGGTGACCGGTAAAAGCTTCACCCCGGCACAGACTACCATACCAGCCCCGGCCCTGGCCCGTTGGACAAAGAACTGCATGGCCGCCTCGGTCGGATAACTCTCACCGTTAGACGTCGAATGCAGCGTAACCGGCGCCGCGATGATGCGGTTTTTTATCATATGTCTGCCAACTCTGACGGGCTGCATCACATGTTCATATCTAGATTTCATAGCAACTCCTTACTTTTTATAATCCCGGTCAGCCGCATTGGCATCCGGAATCTTCCACATAGTCAGGATCACGATCAAGGAGATCACCAGCATGATAAGCATGCCGTAATATGCCCAGTCAGCCATTCCTCTTTCAAAAAAGTAGCCCATATAGTATAAGGCAAATGCCATAATGATCGCCTGAATGGTCATAATCCATTTATTAGCGCCCTGATAGCGTTTCCGGCCGTACACATAGGAAACTGAACACGGGTGCATGGTCGGTACGCCGCCGGTCATGCAGGCTACCCCAAATGCCCATACGCCCATCAATACTTTGTTACCGCCAACCGGCATAATGGCAAGAGGAATTACGGCGACAAAGAATAAGAGATTCAGTACCAAAGATGCTTTGATCGTCCCTAGTTTATCATCAATCCAACCCAGCACATAACTCATCGGAATCCCCAGCGCCGCACCGACCGACAGATATACGACCGCCTGCAGCCACAGTTCCATTGGATTATCAGCATTGGCACTGAGCATCATATAGCGGGCAACCATATAGCCCATCATGGCATTGATAACGAACTGCATGATCCCGTAAGAAATAATCAGCTGCCATGCTGCCTTAGAGGTGAGGATTTCTTTCAGACTGATGTCTTCCTCTTCCTCTGCTGCTGATTCTGACAATGGCGGTTTATCCGCACCATCCGGATATAAACCGATATCCTCCGGTTTATCCCGCAGCATCACAAAAATCACGATGGCCAGCGCAATAATCACCAGACCAAAGATCATATATGCTACGTTGATCGCTCCAATAGAAGTATATACCCAGGTAAGGATGGATACTCCAACAATGGAGAACAGCGGCGACCCCGCGGTGATAATACCCATGACCCGGCCCCGGTACTTGATAAACCAGTTGGCGCAAAGCATGAACCCGCCCATTTGCAGCGGCACTACCAGCAAACGGACCAGAAACAGGCTGACATTATACAGCAGCAGATTTCCTGCCTGGGTCGAAAAGCCAAGAACGATGGTCGAGATACCGAGAATGACCGTACTCGGCACCAATACCTTCCGTACACCGACTTTAATAAACGCAATCCCGCAGATTAAATAAAAGACCACGACGGCAAATCCGGCAATGGTAACCGGCATATCGGCCGCTGTTTCATTGAATCCAAATACATCAAGCGCGATCGGCCGCAAAATATTCAGGTGGTCATTCTGGAATCCTGAATAAAAAAACATCATAACCACGCCAATTATACTAAATGCAATTGCCCTCACGGCAAACTTTTTATTCTTTAACATTGGTAAGCCCCCTTCTCATTCTCTACTGGAATTCATCCGAATCCATATAATCAACTGCGTTGTATCCGGCCATCCGGCCGCTGTTTATGGCAAAACTCATAGTATTTCCGGGCATAAAGAAGCAGTAGCTGTCACCGTAGATGTTGCATGCATCCATACCCGCCGCATATAATCCGGGAATCTTAATCCCGCCCTGATCAAGCGCTTCCATCTTATCGTTCGTCTTCGCGCCGCCAAGACTGCCGTATCCGGCCGGATAATGTCTGGCCGCATAATATTTCCCGCCGGCCAGCGGCTTCATGTATTTATGCTTCTTGAAGAACATCTGGTCTTCACCTTTGCATCCCTCATTGTACTCTTCAACTGCTGCCTTCAGATTCTCATAATTGATACCGGTCTTTTCGCATAATTCTTCCAGAGTACCAGCTGCAAAAACATTAATCTGGTGCTTTTGATCCGCATTATGCAGTTCACTGAGACCAGAAGCTTCAATGGTTCCGCCACTTAAGTAAGTTTCCAGCTCTTTCTCCCATTTTTCAATGGTCTTGATGTTGTGATGTTTAGTTATGTAATCCAGTCCCTGCTTCCTATATGTATCAAGGATACTGTCATCAATGATTGTAAAGGCCGATCTTTCGCGCTGTATGGAAATTGCATTTCCGGTATAGGTGGTATTATTCATGATTGACTCATTGATAAAACGATTCCCGTCCAGATTAACCATCAGGTTGGGCTGACGCATGGTTTCACTGATCGTTTTAAATACATCGGTTACACCGGGAGTCGTATAGGTCAGTTCCATGGTTGGATTGGTTCTGCCCGCACCCGCTTCCCAGAGCATATTCAAGCCATCACCATGAAGCCCCGGAATCCGGAAGGAATGAAGGTCTTTGCCCCACTCATAGCCGAGAATCTCGTGCAGCATTTTAGGATTATTGCCAAATCCGCCGGTTGCGACAATGACAGCATTGCAAAGAACGGTGGACTTTTCACCATCTGCATTGACAAATTCCACCCCGGAAACATACCCGTCCTCTTTCAGTATCTTCGTGGCTGATGTCTGGTACATGATCTGAACTCCCGTCTCTTCAGCCTGTTCGGTCAGCACCCGGTACATATTGGAAGCTGCTCTTTCTGCCGGAGCGTTGCTTCCCTTGGTCTTGACGATATGTTCGGTCTGCAGGGATTTTTCAAAATATTTAAATGCGCCAAGGAATTCAACCCCCATTCCCTCCAGCCATTCAATGGTATTACTGGATTGTTCATAGTACTTTCTGATTAGTCTGGCGTCCACCCGCCAATGGGTGTAGTTCATGAAGAAGTTAAATGCATCCTCTTTGGTCAGATCCACCATCTGTGCTTTCTGATGTCTAGATTCCACGGCAAATATACCCATGCCCATATTGGCTGCGCCGCCGGTCGTACTGCCCTTTTCCAGGACAATGACACTGGCATCCTTCTCAGCCGCCGCCACCGCTGCGGTAATTCCCGATGCGCCGCCCCCGATCACAATAACATCTGCTTCTAATACGTTACCCATAATAACCTCCTTCTTTAAATATGATATTTTCCTATCCCCTTCTGCGGCGACGTCTGGCAGTACCGCCTCCATCTTCACTTTCAGCGGCCGCAAAGCTGCCTGCCGGTACCGGTTCCGCGGGAAGTTTCGGTTTGCTCACCCCTGCCCTCCTGATAAATCCCTTAGGACAGACCGATTCTGATAATCGGGATATTCCCGGACTATCCTGCTGTATCACATGGATCATTCCTGATCCTCCGGCGATCGTTTCCGCCGGACACTTGGCCATGCACTCACCACATCCATCACAGAGCTGCGGATCGATATATAATGTGTAAGAACATCTGCATACCAGATTGGTGCAGCGTTTCCGCCGGATGTGTTTATCCCATTCCTCTTCATAATCTTTCATTAAATGAATACAGCGGTTTGCTGCTTCTCTGGACATTTCACAGCTGGCTCCCTGGCCGATCTGTTCCAAAACATCCAGCAGCAACTCGTAATCTTCACTTACAGCATTACCGCTGGTAATACTATTCATAATCTCGTAAATCTGCCAGATTCCCTCCCGGCAAAAAATACATTCCCCACAGGTCTCTTTACGAACCAGATCCATCAGGCGGGTGCAATAATCTACAACACATCCGCCCTGATCGGACGGATTCCATTCAGGCAGTAAAACACTATGCTTTTCACAAATCATACTTTCACCCCTTTCACGGTCTTATAATGGGGATCTACCCAGATACGGTCTTTGATAATATCCAGCCGCAGATCACATTGCAGGCACCGGGATGATTCTCCTTCAGCGTCACAGACACCGCCCGGACAGTTTCTCCGCTCAAGCTGTGCAAACCCCTCTATCGTACCGATATCCGGATGTAATGTTTCTCGTTTAAATAATTGCTCATCAATATCACCGTCACCGCCTAAATACTTATCAATATTAGCTGCTGCCTCCCGGCCTGATGCAATCGCCTGGACCACCGATTTAGTCCCATAGGCAGCATCGCCGGCGGCAAATACTCCCGGCAGGCTGGTCTGCTGCCCTTCATCCACCTTTGCAAAACTGCCTTTCACCAGTTCAATCCCAAAACTTTCATCCAGTTCGGTCTGCTGACTGGTAGCAAACACCATGGTATCGGTAGTCAGTTTCCGTTCGCTTCCTTCCACAATATCCAGCTCCAGTCCCTTTGCCGTAAAACGGAAACCATTGAGGCTCACCATTGATAAAGCGGTAATACTGCCATCCGCATCTTCAATCCCGGTTATGGAGCTGCCGCTTAGTATCTCAATCCCTTCTGCCAATGCTTCAGCGACCTCTTCCGGATCGGCCAGCATCTGGTCACGCGCCTCCATACAAATGACCCGGACCACATCTGCACCTTGTTTCTTCGCGGTCCGTGCACAATCAAAACCAACGCTTCCGCCGCCATATACCGTTACCGTCCTGCCCAGCTCAGGTAACTCTCCGGCGCAGGACATACGGCAGAAATCCACCGCATCTGCGGCATTGGACCACGGTTTGCTAAAGTTTGGCGGTCTTTTGCCCCGGCACGTTCCAACTGCTATAAGAATAGCATTATAGTTTTTATCCTTTAGCTGATCCACCGATTGAATCTTCGAGTTGATATGTACCGAAATACCTTCTTCCTGCAAGATGGCAATCTCTTTATCCACCCAATCCTGCGGCAGCCTGTATTTAGGAATTCCATAAGAAAGCATTCCTCCCGGCTTCGGCATGCGTTCGTATACTTCGGTCCGATAGCCTTTTTTAGCTAGATAGTAAGCAGCTGTCATTCCCGCCGGACCACCACCGATGATCCCCACCTTCTTACCATTTTCAGCGCTTCTTGCAACCCCCTTCCGCCAGTTCTCCTGCTGATCATTTTCCACTGCAAAGCGTTTCAGATCCTTAATCGCGATTGGCTCATTCAAATGTTTTCTCTTACACCCGGATTCACAGGCATGGGTACAGACCAGTCCCAGAGAATGCGGAAAGGTCAGCTTCTCCCTGATCACCGACACGGCATCACTATACCGGCCTTCATTTACCAGACGCACATACAGCGGTATGTCGGTATGTGCCGGACATTCATTTTTACATGGAACAAGGGCCTGCTGACGCGGCGCATCCTCCGCAAATATCCCTTTTATGTCCTGTATCGCACCGGTCGGACAGACTTCCACACAGGCCCCGCAGAAGCGGCAGCCGGTTTCGGTAAGCGGCTTATCATCCGGCGTATAGACATAGGTCTCACCATTCTTTTTATTGATGGATAATGCCCCTACCCCACGATACTCTTTACAGGCCCGGACACACCGTCCGCACTGGATGCAGCGCTGCATCTCACGTTTGATCAGATTGTCTGACCTGGCAATTCTGGTATTTTCTTTTTCAATTTCCCGGAGTCTGGAGTGAGCCACTCCCATATACTGCAGCAAAGCCTGCAATTCACAATTAAGATACTTATCACATGATGTACAGTCTTTGGGATGACTCGCCAGCATCAATTCCAACGCCGTCATCCGCCGTTTCTTCACTATTTCGGTCTGGGTCCTGACCACCATGCCTTGCGCGGCGGTCATTTCACAGGCCTGAACCACGCCCTGTTCACCCTCTATTTCAACGCAGCATAATTTACAATTTCCCAGTGGTGTCAGATTGGGATGATAACATAAATGCGGTATGTAAATGCCGGCCTCCAATGCCGCCGCAAGAACACTTTTTCCTTCCTCTGCTTCAATGATATAACTGTCAATCTGTAACTTCACCGTTCCCATGATCCACCTCCAATTTCGACATTGATTTCCATTCATTATCTGGTGATTTTTTACCTCTTTTGATATTTATTAAATTATATATTGGTTATAATGCATTGTAAAATTCGTTATTTGCATCGTCATTCAGTTGTTTTTTATAATGATAAATTGGGAGACACCAAAAAGATTCACCTCCGAAGAGGTGAACCTTTTATTTGCACGATTTTATTCAATTATAAGGTACAACCATGATCAACCACCAGTATCTGACCGGTCACCGCCTTCGCTTCATCGGAAGCAAAGAATAATATCGAATTAGCCTGATCTTCCGCTGTTGCTTCCGGCAATGAGAGATTCATATGCTGCGCACACTGATCGGCGAAGTCCATGTGAAAGGTCTTCATCTTCTCCGGTGTGTTCAGCTCGGTGGGTGTCGGTCCCGGACATACTGCGTTGCAGCGGATGCCTTTGGCCGCATACTGGATGGCAATATTCTTGGTCATGCCCAGTACAGCGCTTTTCGCCGCCGAGTAAGAGATACCCGCAGAGCCAAACACTCCCCCGATCGAGGAGACATTCACGATCGAACCGGTCTCATTATTGACCATATATTCCAATGCTGCCTTGGACATGTAATATACCGAAGTCTGGTCGGTCAGAATTACTTCATCCCACCATTCCGGGGTACAAAGATCAATCGGCATATGCTTATCGGCAATCCCTGCATTATTGACCAGAATATCGATCCTGCCATAAGCATCTTCCGCTTCTTTGGCAACCCGGATACAGTCTTCCCGTTTGGTCACATCCGCAGCCACCACAACCGCCTCTCCACCAGTGCCATGAATGCGTTCAGCCAGTTCCTCCAACCGCTCTTTTCTTCTCGCTGCAAGCACTACTTTAGCCCCTTCTCCGGCAAACAGTACTGCTGTTTCATATCCGATACCGGAACTGGCTCCGGTAATGATTGCTACTTTTCCTTCTAATCTCATAAGTGCTCCTCCTTAATATAATGTCCATCGCGGCACAAAATCCTTCATATACAGCTTCTTTTACCATTCTTGCACTTCCGCCATACAGTAACCTGAGCAAACCCGCCCCGTGACTTTGTTTCATAAGCATCGATACCTTCCGCGGATTTATATATTTTATGAATCAGCATGTTTCTTATCATTCACACAATATATCATTCCTGCTGCAATAACAGCCAATATGACAAACCCTACATAAGCGCCGCTGTATGACCCAGTCATTGTCAGTGATAACGCCAGTGCGGCAAATGAAAGCATGCGGATTACTGAAATGCATGGGTTAATCAGTGAATACACCTTGGCAAAGTTCTTATGCCCATATACCGTCGAAACCAGCGATACCGGCCAGTTTGCATTTCCGCCGATGGATACTCCCAGCATAAACAGCGATATGTAAATGCACGCTATGTTCGGTATCAGATTGAAGACAATCGCCGCCGCGTACCAGATTCCATAAATCGCCGTCGCCACGCGGGTCGTCAGCTTCTGGTCGAGTACACCCCACAGATAACTTCCGACCACTCCGACCAGCGCGCACACAGTCATCGAACCTACTGCCTTCGTCTGCGAAAAACCAAGATTCATAAGACGCGGTACAAGCTGGCTCATAACTCCAACCGTAATCAGCATATATAATCCCAGGCCAATACTAATCAGCCAGAATTCTCTGGTCCGGATCAGTTTGCCATAAGTCCATTTACTGGCCTTTAAACCGTCCTCTTCATCATCCGCATAAAGCTCTTTGGCCTCTTCATCGGTCAGATTATCCGGATTTACCCCGGCCTGCTTCGGAGTATCCGGGGTGAAAAATGCCCAAACCGCCACTATGATCATTGCAATACCGATTACGGTAATGGCCCATTGTATCCCACCGAGAACAGCCGTTAAACCGGTGATGATGATAACTATAGTGGCCGATGCCATATTGTTGCCCATAGTGGCCCAGCCAAGCGCCAGTCCTTTTTTATGCGGGAACCATGACGACAGGTATGCGCCGCCGGCGATCCATGCATATACGTTTGAAAATATGGAAACCAGACACAATGCCACCGCATATTGGAAGATTGATGTTACGTGACCATACCAGATATAGGATAACCCGCCGATGATCAGCGATATCACTGCCAGTTTCCGCGCTCCGATGCGGTCACAGACCAGTCCGAAGATAAACATCCCGATAATACTGACCAGACCGCTGACCGTTGAGAATCCCAGCAAGACCGCTGTATTCCAGCCATGTTTGGCGGCCAGTCCCTCGACGGTTGCATTCAGCCCGTCGACAGAAGTTCCTGTACTGAAATATAACATAAATCCACATAAAATGATTAGTAACCAACCCTTTGTACCAAAATTGCTCTTTGCATTCCGGCTGTTAATCTCTGCTTGAGTCAAAGCCGTCTGCTTTTTATTTTCCATAAAGTTCCCACACTCCTTTACCTAAATGTCATTTATCAATACCTTTTAAAATAAACGCAGTTCCCATACCACCGCCGATACAAAGCGATGCCAATCCGTACCTTACCCCTTTTTCCCTCATCAGATGAGTCAGGGTCACGGCAATACGGGCACCGGATGCGCCCACCGGATGACCAAGGGCAATCGCTCCACCCTTTAGATTTGTTCTGCTTTTTATCTCCTCTTCTTCCATGCCATGCTCCGCTGACAGTTCCCGGATCACACCCAGACTCTGAGCGGCAAATGCTTCATTCAGCTCAATGATATCCACATCATTAAGACTAACACCGGCCTGTGTCAAAGCATTGCCGATCGCCGGTACCGGACCGAGACCCATGACCTCCGGTGCAACACCGCCCTGGCCAAATCCAACCACCTCTGCCAGTGGCTGTAAATCATATTTAGCCAATGCCTCCTCACTCACCAACAGAAGAAATGCTGCGCCATCATTAATACCGCTGGCATTCCCGGCCGTGACTGTTCCACCGCTCTTAAATGCCGGTCTGAGAGCCGCAAGTTTTTCCGGACTGGTATTGCGATTGGGATATTCATCCCGGTCAAAGACCGTTTCACTCTTCCTTGTTTTTACAGTTACCGGTACAATCTCCTTCTGAAATTCGTTTCCATCCACAGCCCGGATGGCTTTGACCTGCGATCCATAGGCAAAAGCATCCTGCATTTCCCTGGTTATCCCGTGTTTTTCCGCCACATTTTCAGCGGTAATACCCATATGGTAACCACCAAAGGCATCGGTAAGGGCATCATACACCATGTGATCGACGATCTCTTTATTACCCATTCGCAGACCCTGCCGCGCATTGGGGATAAGATAGGGGGCCATGCTCATATTCTCCGCACCGCCGGCAATATACACGTCACCCATTCCCGCCTTGATCGCTGCGGCTCCGTTGATCACGGCTTTCATACCGCTGCCGCACACCATGCTGACGTTGTACGCCGGTACGGCTGCCGGTATCCCTGCCTGAATAGCGATCTGCCGGGCCGGACCCTGACCGGCACCGGCCGGCAATACCGTACCGCTGATTAGTTCATCCACCGCATCCCCCGGGAGTCCGGTCTCCTTTAAAATCTCTGCTGCTACCACTGCTCCCAGTTCGTTGGCCGGGACGCCGGAAATACTGCCGTTAAAACTTCCGACCGCCGTTCGTTTCGCAGCTGCTACATATATTTTGGCCATTTGCATTCCTCCTAGAATCCAATCTTCAAATCCTCTGCTATGAGCAGTTTTGCCGCTGTCAGTTCCTGTACTTCGGCCACAGTCGTATCGGCAGCAATCTCTTTCAGCAGCAATCCTGCATCGGTCACTTCAATAACCGCAAGCTCAGTGATGATCTTATCCACTTTACCGACTGCCGTCGCCGGCAGGGTTATCTTTTCTAAAATCTTAGGGGCATCCCCTTTTGCCGTATGAGTCATAGCGATGATTACCTTTTTCGAACCGGTCACCAGATCCATTGCACCGCCCATGCCGGGAACCATCTTCCCAGGGATAATATGGCTTGCCAGACTGCCCTCCTGATCCACCTGCAGAGCTCCTAATACGGTCATATCCACATGGCCGCCGCGGATGATGGCAAAGGAAAGCGCACTGTCAAAATAACAGGCTCCCATTTCCACCGTCACCGGTCTGCCGCCGGCATTGACAATGTTGCGGTCATAAGAATCCGCCACCGGAACCGCGCCCATTCCTAAAATTCCGTTTTCTGACTGCAGACAGATGGTGATATCATCCGGTACATAATCGGACACCATGGTCGGCAGTCCGATGCCAAGATTGACTACATCCCCATCATGCAATTCCTGAGCCACCCGCTTCGCAATTCTCTCTTTAATCGACATAAGCTTCACCCCCTACCAGATAATCTACGAAGATCCCCGGTGTTGCAACCGCTTCCGGTTCAATCCCACCGACCGGAACGATTTCTTCAGCGGCGGCGATTACCATGTCGGCAGCGGTTGCTATCAGGGGATTAAAATTACGGGTGGTTGCTTTATAGAAAACATTTCCGCTTTCATCAGCAACCGATGCCCGGATCAGCGCAACATCGGCTTTTAAAGGTTTTTCTAATAAATATTTCTTACCATCTACTTCAATCGTTTCTTTGCCGGCTTCGATTTCCGTTCCCAGGCCGGTTGCTGTCAATATTCCACCCAGACCGGCACCGCCGGCTCTGATCTGCTCAATCAGGGTTCCCTGGGGAACCAGCTGTACATCCATTTTGCCTTCATTCATCAATTGGCCGGTCAGCGGATTGAGACCGATATGCGAAGCGATCAGCTTTTTTACCGCTTCGGCTGCGATCAGGCGGCCGATACCGGTTCCCGGTGTCCCGCTGTCATTGGCGATCACCGTCAGGTCTTTGACCCCCTTTTCGATCAGTGCGCTGATCAAAGCTTCCGGTGTACCGTTGGACATAAAGCCCCCGATCATCAAAATCATACCGTCCTGAATAAAATCTGCGGCCTGATCAGCCGTGATTAATTTGTTTGCCACCCTGCACACTCCCTTTCATCATTGAACTCTTATTTTTAATATTTAAAAACAGCACCAGTGCCAATCCCACGGCGCTCATCGCTGCAACCGTCAGGAAGGCGTATGTGTAGCCGCCGCTGGCTGATTTGATCCCCGCTGCCAGCTGCGGTCCGATGACGCCTGCCAGCCCATATGCGACATACAGGAAGGTATAGTTTACAGCGTGGTATTTCAAACCGAAATTATCAGCACAGACCGGTGAGATCATCGAAGTAAACCCACCGTAGCAGGCACTGATCAGAAGCAATGCCGCCACAAATACAACACCCGAAGATACCGTTAACACAAACATCGCCAGGCCGATCACCGCAAACTGAAACATCATCGTATTATAGCGTCCCACACGGTCGGACAGCGGCCCCAGGATCAGCCGGCCAAGGGTATTGCTGACCGACAGCAGGCCCACGAAGACTGCCGCCGTGGCTGCGGTAAAGCCCAGATTCTCCTGCATGATGTTAGATGCATGCCCGGTGATCATCAGTCCTGCCGTCGCTCCCAGGGTTAACACGATAACCAGTATGTAATAGCGGTAGCTTTGCAGCATTTCTTTCCAGGTATAGTCCACTGCCGACGGCTGATTCTTACTGCTCTTCTTTTGGGCGGACGGCTGCAATTTAAACTCTTCCGGCACCTCTTTCAGCAAAAATGACAGCGGCAGCATGACTACGGCAAAGATCACTGCTAAAATAGAAAACACTACTAACACACTATTCTGCTTCATCAGGAAAGTCGCCGTCGGCGCCCACAGTACCGCACCGAATCCATAAGCGCCTGCCACCAGGCCGGAAGCCATCCCGGTCTTATCCGGAAACAGACTGGCTCCGTATGCCATCAGGCAAGGGTATAACATCCCTATCCCGCTTCCTACCACGAGTCCGAAGATTACGTACAGATACGGAATCGAAGTAGTAAATCTGGTGGCGAATAAGCCCGCCGCATATACCAGGATTCCCAGCCGCAGATAATTCGCGACCCCCAGTTTCTTTTGATACTTCCCCAAAAATATCGGAGACACGGTTGAGGTCAGCACCTGAATTGTAAAAGTCAGAGAAACCGACTTCAAATCCCAGTTAAAACTTTCGATCAGCGGTGACTGAAATACACTCCAGGCATAACCAATGCCGGAGAATAGTGCCAGGATCATCGCCGTCACCATGCATCTCCATCTGACATTCTTAAATTCCATACTTTTACCCACCTACTTTATCATTTCTACTATACAAGCTGCTCCCATTCCGCCGCCGATGCACATCGTAATAAGGCCGTAACGCCCATCAGTGTCAGTAAGATAGTGCAGAGCCCTGGACAGCAGTATACCACCTGTGGCGCCAAGGGGATGGCCCAGTGCCAATGCCCCGCCCCGCGGATTTACTTTAGCCGGATCCAGTCCCAGCTGCTCAATCGATGCCAGAGCCTGAGAGGCAAATGCTTCATTCAACTCAATGACATCCATATCATCAACGCTTAAACCGCTTTGTTCCATTACCTTGTTCACTGCCGAAACCGGACCCATCCCCATATATTCCGGATCAAGACCGGTAACCGCAAAGGATACGAACCGGGCCACCGGTGTTACTTTCAGCTCAGCAGCCTTCTCCTCACTCATCAGAACCGCAAATCCGGCGCCGTCACTGCGCTGTGAAGAGGTTGCTGCAGTTACCGCTCCATCTTCTTTGAAGCACGGTTTTAAAGCAGCCAGTACTTCGACCTTAGTTCCCTTACGCACACATTCGTCCCGGGCAAAAGAAACTTCCTGGCCATCCGCCGTATATCCGGTCACCGGAATAATCTCAGCATCAAAGGCACCGCTTTCAATCGCTTCGGCTGCTTTGGCATGACTCTCCACCGCCATCTGCTCCATCCGCTCACGGCTGATCTTATATTCTGCCGCAACGTTCTCCGCGGTAATTCCCATCGGTACATAACATTCGGTATTCTCAAGCAGCCACTCATCCAGATATTCTTCCTGAGATGACAGTACCGGACAGCTCATAGACTCCACGCCGCCGGCCACAACCACATCCTGCATGCCGCTGATGATCATCGCCGCACCCTGGGCGATCGTCTGGATACCGGAGGCACAGAAACGGTTTACCGTCTGTCCCGGTATCGAATCGGGAAGCTGGGCCCGCAGGATAATATTACGAGCCGGATTCAATCCCATCTTTCCCTCGGGAATTGCACATCCGACAATAACATCATCAATCTCCCGGAGATCCAATCCGGGTACTCTATCAATGACCCCTTTCAGCACTTCGGCACCGAAATCTACCGGATTTGCATTCGCCAGCGTACCTTTTCCCGCCTTTCCTACTGCTGAACGGCCATAGGCTGCAATTACACAATTTTTCATAACAATCCTCCTTCAAAATTTATCACTAAATACTTTTATCCCCGCTCTGATCTTTCGTTCTCCGGTAAGTTGACGAATCAATTTTCACTGTGTTATGATAGGCCTATATTACCACGTGTGAGGAGGATTTCCGTAATGAATGTCGAGACTTTGAAGTATTTCCAATACATCGCGAAGTATAAGAATATCACTCAGGCGGCCAAGCACCTGTATATCAGTCAGTCAACCTTAAGCCGTCACATTATGACGCTGGAAAATGAGCTGGGCGTGAGACTTTTTGAACGCAATAACAAGATGGTCACTTTGACCGAGGCCGGAAAGATCCTTTATAACGACAGCGATTCGCTGATCGACCATATGGACTCCCTGACCAAAAATGTCATTTCAGCCGGCAAGGGGCACTCCGGCATCCTCAAGATCACTGCCCCCAAAAGTATGTACTTCGCCCTGATCGAGCCGCTGGCAATGGCCCGTGCAAAATATCCGGACATCAATTTTTTTGTTGAATCCTATGATTTCAATGAAATTCCTCTGGCTATCAAGTACAAGCTGTACAACATTGGTTTTACTTACAATTTCGCACTCTTTGAACACGAGAATCTCGATTGTATCCCGGTTGGCACCGATAGTTTTTCGATTGCCTTCTCAACCGAACATCTGAGAGAGACTCCGAAAGCCACTTTAAAGCACCTTGCCCAGACATTACCTTTTATCTTCCCGTCCTATGTGAATCCGCCGTTCGTGCAGCAGATGCTGGCTGAACTGCAGACTTCTCTGGACTGTAAGATTACCACTACTCTTGGTGTTAATACTTCCGACTCCATGATCCTGAACACTTCACTCGGATTAGGATACGGGCTTTTACCCAATTCCTGGGCCGACCTCTTAAGCAACCGCAACGATCTGTCCTTTATCGATCCGCCGAATATTTGTACTGACACAGATATTGTTGCTATCTGCAAGAAATCGACCGCTTCAGAATTGACCACGAATTTTATGCAGCTGTTAAAAGACAGGTTTAGCTAAGTTTTGCACACAATAATATGGAATTTAGTTTTTCGTTCATGCTGGCACTTCTGGAGGTCAGGACGATCGGCACATCAGCTCCGATCAAACACCCGGCCATGATGTTGTCAGCATCTGCATTCCATATCTTACTCATCACATTTCCGGTTACCAGCTGCGGTACCAGAAGCATATCCACATCACCCGCATAGGAAGAGTCATATCCTTTGATCGCCGCTGATTCTTTTCTTGTCGCCAAATCATATGAGATCGGTCCGATCACCACTGCATCTCCAAATGCACCGGTATCAGACAGCTCCTGCAATTTCCCGGCCTCCACCGTCTCCGGCATCTTATCATTGACCGTTTCCACCGCACACAATACGCCGATCACCGGCTTCTCATAGCCCAGTTTCTGCAAGGCCGAAATGCCGGCTCCTATAATCTTAACCTTATCCTCAAAAGACGGATACGGGATAACCGCACAGTCGCTGATCGCCAGAAGCTTGTGATAGCCTTTCAGCTGCATATAACCAAAATGGGTGATAAATCCGGTTTTATTCAAGCCGGTTTCTTTATTCAGAATCGGCTTGAGCAGATCTCTCGTTTCCATCTTCCCCTTGATGATAAAATCACCCCGGCCTTCCCGGATCAGCTTCACCGCTGCTGCCGATGGATTTTCATCTGCCGCGGTGCCGGCAATTTCATATTCCCGGTCCCAAACTCCGAGTTCTTGGATCACCGCCTCTATCTTTTCCTGTACACCGGTCAGCAGAGGGGTTACAATCCCCATCTCCTGCGCCGCAAAAACCGCTTCCAAAGCATGGGCGTCATCTGCACCTGCCACTATTGCAACCTTGGGGACAGTATTCAGCGCTTTTACCTCATCTAGCATGCTCTGAAAATCTGTATACATAATTGGCTCCCTCCTTATTTCTTCATACTCAGGATTTCTCTTGCTTCATCCGGCGTCGCTACTTCTTTACCGAACTCTCTGATAACTCTGGCTGCCCGTTCAACCAGTGCAACGTTGGTCGCCAGCCGGCCCTTGCCGTAGTAAATATTATCCTCCAGCCCGACCCGCAGATGGCCGCCCAATGCCAGCGTTGCATACATGATCGGCAGATGATGTTTGCCGATTCCCAGGGCCGACCATGTTGAGCCTTCCGGCAGCATATCTTTCAAATAGCACAGATTCTTAACGCTTGCCTCCATGCCGCCTAATACCCCTAATACAAATTGATAATGCAAGGGTGCTCTCAGCACTTCTTTTTTAACATAATAATTGGCGATATTGACAAATCCGGAATCGAACACCTCGATTTCCGGTTTAATTCCTAATTCTTTCATCTTCAGCCCCAGCGGTTCTAAGAACTGCGGTGCATTATCGAAAATCCCGTTCGGCATCCAGTTAAAAGATCCAGCATCATAGGACGCGATCTCCGGTTTTACATAATCCAGATGGGCCATCCGGTCTTCATAACTGGCCCGGTTGTCACCAGATGTAGTGCAGTTGATCACAACATCGCAGTCCGGCTTCGCCTTAATCAGTTCGATGGTTTTTTTGAACAGCTCCTTGTTCATGGTTCCGATACCATTTTCATCCCGCATGTGCAGATGGACAATAGCCGCACCCGCCTGCCAGCATTTATATGCATCTTCAGCAATCTCCTCGGGTGTCAGCGGAATGTTGGGATTGACATCTTTCGGTGTCATCGCCCCGGTCAAAGCCGCAGAAATAATAACTTTATTCTTTATATCCGTCGCCATAATTATCTCCTTTTCTATTCTGAAATTCTTTATCCGATTATGCCAGATGGTTGGGGTTGCGGATTATCTCTTCGATCGAAGAATATCCCGGCGGATAAATATCATACGGGTTAATCTCTTCCTCGCCGTTTAATACACGAAGCGCCCCTGCTGCCAATGCTTCCATCTCTTTCTCGCCCGGCAGGATGGTAACCGGTGCAATGAAGGATACTTTATCCACAATATAATCGGTTATCCGCTTGCTGTATGCAACACCGCCGGTCAGGACGATCTGATCCACATCGCCGCCTCTTACCACCGCCAACTGGCCAATGCTCTTAGCTACGCCATAAGCCATCGCTTCCAGCACCAAAGCGGCCTTATCATCACCATCTGCCGCCATCTGCTCTACCACCCTCGCATCATGAGTGCCGAAGTGGGCAACGAATCCGGTCTTACCGCACAGATACATCTGCATTTCCTGCAGAGTCATATCACTGTTATAACAAAGCTCTGCCATATAACGGGTGGGGATGGCTCCGGCCCGCTGCGGTGACATAGCTCCTTCATCATCATATATCCAGTCGGCGATCCGGCCGTGCTCATGGAAACCCATTGTGATACCGCCGCCCAGCTGAGCGATGATCAGATTTAAATCCTGATAATTCTTTCCTACTGACTGAGCGTAAGTAATCCCCGCCATCTTGGTGTTCAACAGATGCGCGATGGGCCGGTTGGTTATCTCCGGAATCCCGGTTACTTTCGCGACTTCATCGGCTGCATCAACACTGGTTGGATCATAGATGATCACCGGAATATCAAGTCCTTCGACCAGTTTGTTACCGATCAGGCAGGACAGGGTTGAGGCGTGCTGCGCCATTGGTGCATAAGTGACCGTCGCGATCATCAGCTCGTTCACCGGGTATGCGCCATCACTTGGTACAGCCGGGATGGTACCCCCTCTTGCCACAACCATGTCGAAATCGGAGGGGGATAAACCGTTCTCATCTAAGAACTGTTTTACCTGATCGGTCCTGAAGTCAAGTTGGTCGAGTACCTTGGGCATTTCTTTTAATTGCTCCATCGTCATATCAAGAGAGACTTTACTTATCATCTTATCGTCTTCAAAATATGCCACTTTAGTGGATGTGGAGCCGCAGTTAATTGCGAAAATCTTCTTCATACCATTTACCTCACTTAATTCAAGAATGCCTCGGCGTTCTTGCTGCGTGCGGCGCGTCATGCCTGCATGACATAATACCGCTGCGCCGCTCTGCAATCCGCCGGAGACTTTATCTTCTTTTTAAGATAAAATATCCCCAGCAGCAAACTAAACTGCGTGCTCGGCCGGGGATATCTTAATATGCATTATGTTAGTTATCTGATTTTTCCTTTCAGCGGCGGATCAATCTTTCCTTCCAGTCCAAGATACTCAATCATGGAGAGAAGTTCAGAATGTAATTCGTCAGCACAGAACATACCGAACATTTCGGTTCCGAAAGCCATATCTAAATCATCGGTAATACGTTTCTTCCAGTTCCTTTTCACCAACTGAGAGGTCAATCTTCTAGCTATTCTGTTTTGTGACATTAGCATATCAGCGATCTCATATGCACGATCCATCAATTTCTCGCGCGGTACGATTTCTGATACCATACCTAAGCGGACCAGGTCTTCTGCCGACATCTTGTCGCCGGTCATCAGATACCAGTTAGCCATCCGCGGCGGCATTAATTCAAAGAAGCAGCTATGGATTCCATCACCCGGCACGTTATTGGTTCCCGGCAGCATGTGCGGATCTAATGCGGTAATATCATCTGCAGCAATTGCCAGATCACACATCAGCGCCAGCTCTGTATGTCCGCCGGAACCGCTCAGAACACCGAGGGTTGGTACTTCCACATCCTGGATCATGGCAATGATCATTCTTCTGCCGTCAACAAACATGTGATCATACCTTGTTGCGCCTGCATTGTCGCCTTCCGGTGCCCAGCTGGCAGCTTCAAAGTCGGTTACCCAGATATTTCCGGTTCCGGTGAAGATAATCATCTCTGTCTCTCTGTCAGTGCCGAGCAGTCTCCACATCTTACCGATCGCATCATGTAACTCCATTGACCAGATCAGCGGACCGCCCTTGCAGTGCATCCGCACTGTCACGACACCGTCTTCCCGGCGGTCCATGATAAAATGTTCTTTAAACATTTCTTTGATCTCTTCAAATGTGGGCCATTTCACATATCCTGCATTAGTTTCTTTTTGGTTTGACATAGTGTTCTCCTCCATAAAATAAATTATTTTGTGCAAATGAGCGCTTCTGCGAAAAATGCACCCTGTGCATATTTACCATTTTTCGCATTGAATCACATTTGCTGCTTGTGAATAAAGCATATTTTAAAATGTACGGATTGTAAAATTCATTATCTGCATGATCAGTTCCATCCATCCTATGTACTTTTTATTGTTTATTTTGCTATAATGTGAGCAAATATACGGAGGTGTATGGAAAATGAAACAAAATGAAAATGGGAAACTCTCCATCGAGAGTAATAATATTTTTGCTATACTAAAAAAATGGCTCTATACAGAACCGGATATCGTATTCCGGGAGCTGATCTCTAATGCCACTGATGCGATCGAAAAGCGTTCGCTGCTGGCGCAGGAAGATGGAAGAGTTTTCGCTGAGGGTAAGATTGAAGTGCTTCTGGATAAGGAAAAGAAACAGATGATCATCCGTGATAACGGCATTGGAATGGATTATGATGAAGTACATAAATATATTAATCAGATCGCCTTTTCCGGCGCTGAAGACTTTATCCGCCAGAATAATCAATCTGGGAAGGACAGCATTATCGGTCACTTTGGTGTTGGGTTTTATTCAGCTTTTATGTTGACCGACCATGTCGCCATTGAATCAAAATCTTATAAAGCTGAGACTTTGGCGGTGCGCTGGGATTGTACCTCGGATATGTCTTACCGTATGAGCTGCTGCGAAAAAGCCGAAACCGGAACCGATATTATCCTCTATCTGAGCGAGAACAATCCCTATATACAAAAACCGCTCCTCGCTTACGACAGCATAAGAAAATACTTTATCTTCTCCCGCTATGATGTCTTTTTCACCTCTTGGGAGCATAACGGTGTTCTGGTAAACAATACCGATGCACTATGGAGAAAAGCGGAAGACTCGATTGATAAAGAAGGCATGAATACCTTCTATAAAGAATTCTTCGGCGATACCTCTAACCCGGTATTCTGGATTCAATTCTCCAGTATTGATATCGGCGTAAGGGGTATCATGTTCTTCCGCAATACTAAGAATGGTACCGAAGAACTGGATGGTCAGTTCAAGGTTTACAATCGCGGGATCTATGTGGGGCAAAATATTCCCGAACTGATTCCCAAGTTTGTCAACCTCCAGAGCGGTATTCTGGAGTGTGACAATCTGCCGCTGGTGGTATCCCGCTCCAGTATTCAGAACGATGACGGCAATGATATGCTGAAACTTGTATACGAATGTCTGGAGCAGGAAGTGTCCATTGCCCTGCACAATCTCTTTCAGGATCAGCGTGAGACTTATGAGTCATATTGGCCGGAATTGAATGCCTTTGTGAAATATGGCATCCTCCAGAATAAGACCTTTGCTTCGGTCATGACTAAAAAGGTTATTTTTGAAGATATTTATGGGAAATACCAGACGATTGAAGAATATTTAAGCAATGAGAATTCCCTTCCGAATAACACGATTTACTATGCCTCTGACAAACTGGATCAGGCCCACTATATAGAGATCTTCCGCAAATGCAGCATCAATGCCCTGCTCTTTGACCATGTCATTGATCAGCCATTCCTGTACAAGTATGAGGCTCTGAAACCTGATTATCAGTTCGTACGGATCGATTCTAACATAGAAGCTGTTTATAAAGGTTCTCATGAGGAAGGTGATGACCGGAAGGCTGCCGCGCTGACCCAAAAGGCCACCGCTGCCCTGGGTGAAAGACTGGGGGCTGACTCTTTGGATTTTACCAGACTGGCTGACCATACCATTTCGGCGCTGATCGTCAATGATGAATATGCCCGCCGGATGGCCGACATGCTGGAGATATACGGATATGCTAATCCTGCAGAGCCCGCAGCAGCTGAACGGCAGACACCAAAGACACTGCTCTTCAACCTGAATAATCCGATGGTTGAATATGCCTGCACCGCTGCCGATACCGCCAGGGTAAACATGGTGCTGAACCACCTTTTTGATCTGGCTTTGCTGAGCCAGCAGGCACTTAAGCCGGAGGATATGGAAGCTTTTATCTGCCGCAGTGAGCAAATTTTACAGACCGGCATCACGGGGTAAGCTATAAAAACAGACAGATGGGAGCATCACCGCTGATAATCATGTGATAATCCCATCTGTCTGTTTTTAATTATGCATTATATGCTTCCAGCATCCACGCAAGTTTCTCATATTCCTTCAGGTAATCATTAAACATATCAGCAGTGATGCTGTCTCCTTCTTCCTCAGCCAGCTGTACGATCTCTTTGGTATCTTTCACCCAATATTTTGTATCTTCCAATAGATGTTGTACGGCTTCAACCTGCTTAACCGGCTTGTCTTCAAGTTCCTTTACCGCAGCCAGTTCCAATGCCTTTTTCACACTTGCAGCAGGAGCCTGTCCCAACGCCAGAAGACGTTCTGCAACCTCATCGATGATTTCCGCTGTCTGATCATAAAGTTCCTCAAATTTACTATGCAGGGTAAAAAATGCCGGTCCCTGAACGTACCAGTGAAGATTGTGCAGCTTGATATACATCACTTGCTGATTTGCTAAATATACATTCATTTTCTCATAAAGCGCCATATAATTATTTCTCCTTTAATCTTTAATTTCTGAGAACTTATTTATGAATAGTTTTTCTTTATAGCGCCATTTTTATTCCTGGCATATATGATTTTTTCATTAATGATGAGAAATTTTCAATTATGCATTTTTCATCATTACTGATTCCATTACATTCGCAACATGCTCACATGCATCACAACAATCTTCCATCAGATCAAACAATTTACTCCACGCCGTAATCTTAATCGGATCACGCTCATGTTTAAACAAATCCCTGACCGCATCTATGTACAGCCGGTCGCCCTCTTCCTCAATCGTATTGATCTCGATGATCATATCACTCAGCGTCAATGATCTGCGGAAATTCGGAAACTCCTTCACCGCTTTTTGCAGGGTACTGCAGCTGCGGACGATGATATCGGCATAGGTTAGTGCCTCCGGCCGCATTTTCTGCACATTATACATATGAATATGGATCAAAATATCTTCAATCTTATCCGTTACATCATCCATATCATTGGCCATCTCGATAATGTCTTCCCGGTCGATCGGCGGAATGAATTCTTTAGTGAGCCGTCTCATCATTGCATGCTTTAATCCATCTTCTTCGTTTTCAATCTTATGCATTGCGGTACACTGTTCCATCACTTTCGCCGGCACAAAATCGATAAGCGTCGCCTGCAGATGTGCCGCCGCCCTGCATGAGCATTCAATCATCGCTATAAAATCATCAAAATAAGGGCTGTTCTTCTTAGCCATATCCTTTTTTCCATCCTTTCTGGTGTTTAAAATAGTATTATAAATATTTTTGCTATCATAAATCCGATCAATCCGCATCCCGGGAAGGTCAATACCCAGGTAAGTACCATTTCTCCCACAACACTCCAGTCAACGCTTTTCACGCTCTTGGCCGCACCAACACCCATAATGGCAGTGGTCTTAGTATGTGTCGTAGATACCGGGATTCCGGTCAGAGACGAAATCAGCAAACATCCGGCACCGGCCAGATCGGCCGCGAATCCCTGATAGGTTTCCAGTTTCACCATATCCATTCCGACAGCTTTGATGATCCGGTAACCGCCAATGGAGGTTCCCAGCCCCATCACCACCGAGCATACGATGATCAGCCAAAATGGTATCTCGAATACAGCTTCATTTACCTGTCCCTTGCTAAGTGCTATTCCCAGCAAGAATACCCCCATAAACTTCTGGCCGTCCTGTGCACCATGCATAAATGCCATGGCCGCCGCACCGCCAACCTGCGCTTTCTGGAAGAAACCGATGGTCTTCCGGCGGTCGGACTTTTTAAACAGTAAGCCGATCAGTTTGACAACAACATAGCCCATACTAAATCCCAAAAAGGTGGAAAGGCCAAGGCCATAGATTACTTTCAGCCATTCACTGCCATTTACCCCCGACAATCCGCCGTGCATTGCAATCGCTGCTCCGGTCAGACCGGCGATCAGCGCATGGCTTTCACTGGTCGGAATACCAAAAGCCCAGGCTGCGACTGCCCATATTACGATGGCTACCATCGCCGCACACAAACCGGTCAGCGCCTCGTGGGAATTTGTTCCAAAATCAACCATATTGTAAATGGTTTGGGCCACGGTTTTGTTGATGGCTGTCATTACCAGTATCCCTAAAAAGTTAAATATTGCTGCCATTATAATTGCCTGGCGGGGCGGGATCGCTTTTGTCGATACCGCTGTCGCAATGGCATTGGGCGCATCGGTCCAGCCATTGACCAGAATAACAGCCAGGGTCAGGAATACCGTAATGAGCAGGGCCGGATTTTGAATGATCTGCCCTATAAACTCTGAAAACTCATTCATGTCTCATCCTCCGTAGTACTACTCTTTACAAACATACTTATTTATATTTGAGTTATGTATACTCTATTATAGGTTTTTATTAAATCCATGTAAAGCCTTTGCAAAATATAGTTGACCGGATTGAGGGACTGTTGCACCAATGCCGTCAACTTAAGAAAAAATCAAAAATAATAGAAAAAACACTTGACAGAGTAGTCAAAAAATGTTGCCTCGCAATTGATTATAAACTAATTGATTGTGAGGTGTTTTTATGATTAC
>Ga0153940_1000209_pt1 | contig 34391 bp, 27 predicted proteins | sample TSNJ024MetaG_FD_104736 | JGI IMG/M metagenome (GOLD analysis project Ga0153940, IMG submission 104736) | Attine ant fungus gardens microbial communities from New Jersey, USA - TSNJ024 MetaG | ecosystem: Host-associated > Fungi > Mycelium > Unclassified | place: USA: New Jersey, Brendan T. Byrne... | reverse complement strand
TGACATAGGTAAAACCTCCCTTTTATAAGAAATGCAGCAAGGATGCTCCGTAAACGAAACATCCTTGCTGCATTTCTTTTATTATATAGGAAAATCTTTAGTGAAGCAATATAAAAAATCTTTAATCTTTTACTTTTTGACTTTTAGCCTTTTCGCAGTACTGTACTTACCATAAATTAATTTTCCTGTGGAGTCTTTCTTATATGCTCTGACTTTTACATGGTAAGTTTTATCTTTTATTAGATTTTTAAGTGTTGCATTAGCACTTTTTACAGTCACTTTTTGGGAACTCTTAAAGTTAGATTTAGTTGAATATCGTACTTCATATCCGGTTGCGCCGCTTACGGGTTTAATTGCTACTTCTAATTGTTTACCAGCAGGATTTGTTAGTTTATTTATCGTTGCTTTACTAACAGTTACTTTTTTCCAGCGCGCATATAATGTTTTGGTTTTTGTGATCTTCACTACAGATGATGCGGTGATCTTTGTTCCCCCGGTCTTTGCTGTATACCATCCGACGAAAGAATATTTTGCTCTGGTAGGTGCTTGTAATGTACCGTATTTAGAGCCATAAGTTACTGTTTTGCTGGAAGTTTTTACTTTTCCGCCATTTGCATTATATTTAATAGTATATTTATTTGCAGTCCATTTCGCATAGAAAGTTTTATTTCCTGTGCTTCCGGCCTTAATTACTGTAACTTTTTTATTGAATGTACTATCCGAGTACCAGCCACTAAATGTGTATCCTGTTCTGGTTGGTGTTTTTAAAGTGATCTTACTGCTTTCTATAGTATAACCGGTTGGGTTTCCACTATGAGTGCCGCCGTTTAGCTGATAGCTAATAGTATATTTTTTTGCAGTCCATTTTGCATAGAAAGTTTTATTCCCTGTGCTTCCGGCATTAATTCCTGTAACTTTTGTCTTGAATGTACTATCCGAGTACCAGCCATTAAACGTGTATCCTGTTCTGGTTGGTGTTTTTAGAGTGATCTTACTGCTTTCTACCGTATAACCGGTTGGGTTTCCACTATGAGTGCCGCCGTTTAGCTGATAACGAATGGTATATTTTACAGCAGTCCATTTTGCATAGAAAGTTTTATCTCCTGTGCTTCCGGCATTAATTCCGGTAACTTTTGTATTGAATGTACTGTCCGAGTACCAGCCATCAAACGCGTATCCTTTTCTGGTTGGTTTATTAAGAGTGATCTTACCGCTTTCTACAGAATAACCGGTCGGGTTTCCGCTATGAGTGCCGCCGTTTAGTTCATAATCAATATTATATTCTAAAGCAATCCATTTTGCATAGAAAGTTATATCTCCTGTGCTTTCGGCATTAATTTCGGTAACTTTTGTATTAAATGTACTGTCCGAATACCAGCCATCAAACACGTATCCTTCTCTGGTTGGTTCGTCTAATGCTATTACTTCATCCAGATAAGATTTTGGATTCGTATTTGCATTCGTACCACCATTAAGGTCATAAATAATATTATATCTTGCTTGTTCCGTAACGGAATAGAAAGCTTTGGTAATTTTGCCTGCTTCATAAGTTGAGCCGCCTAATGTTTCGGTAGGGGTAAATGTAAATGTTACATCATAAGCTTCTGCATTTTGGGGTGTTGTATATGTAATATTGCCGCCGCCGAATGCAAGACTACCGCCGTTGTAACCCCAATGATAATCATATCCGTATTGGACGATATCCTGAACGAATAGAAATTGATAAGTACCTTGTGACATATTCTTAATAGTAATTGTATAGTCACCCGTTTTTGCATCATTAATCATATCAATTGCATTTTCTGCAGTCCAATCACCGAGATATTCAGTTGAGCCGATAAGCGATACGGTATTTGAGACGGTTAGCTTTGTTATTTCATTTAATAAAGCAGGTTCCATATACCATTTTTGAGTAGTTGGGTCGAAGTATGCGTCTGTTATACCTCGCGCTGTAATTGCGTTATTCCAGCAACTATAAGCAACAGAAGAATTAAGAAATTGCATTCCCGATACAGGACCATTAATTGTAACGTAAGCCCAGCCAGCCTCGCCAGCATTTAAGCCGGGGAAAGTTTGACCGGCCCATGGTGATGGGACTTTGGCAGCGCCGTCTACTATGGATGCACCACCCCAGACATTAATGCCCCATATTTCTGCAGTTGTTCCGGCGGGAAGCTTGAAATATAACCGGACATCCGGAGTTTCAGAAGCGGCAGCTGTCATTGGTGGCATAGCCGTTAGCAGACCAAGTGCCATTGTTATAGCCAAAACAAAAGTAACAATTTTTTTCATAAAATTCTTCATAAAATTCCACCCTCTTTCTAATTATACAGATGTTTGTTTTTATTTTATTGATGCTGATTCACCACTTAGCTCCATTATATAACGATTATATGTTGTTGGCAATATCTGCATCCTTGAGTTTCAGTGATTTTATCCACAAGTTTGAGCAAAAAGAAGATATTGCAGCAGTATAGATTATGATGATTTTAAAAATCTATAGTTGAACTAACGTATGAAAGATCTGTATTTTCAACAATATCATAGCTGATTATTTTATTATGACCCGCATATATTATCTTGTCGAAGATATAATTAATGATTGACTGATCATCGCTGATGATAAGGATTTGCAATCGTTGGTAATTTCCAATCCTCAGGAGTGGCAGAGGCATTAAAGGCAGCGGGGTTAACAGAAAAGAATTATTTGAATAATGCTAATCCGTTACACTTAAATAACCTTTTTGAAAGTTATCCGCAGATAAGCTTTAATTTATTTCATACCGGATATCCATTTGGGCGTGAAGCGGGAGTTTTGGCAAAATGTTTTCAAATGTATATGTGGATTTTTCATGGGCACATATTCTCTGAGCGCCCAGATAGGGCGCAATATTTAACAGGCGGAAATCCTGTCTGGAAAGGTATAACCATACCACCAGTAGCAAGTCTTGGGTCTGCGGCAGTAATGACGTGGACTAAGCGTAGACAGTCAGGTAGTAGGGCTATATGGCGAATTAGCACCGAAATTGTGCGAACCAGTGGGCTGACATAGTAGAGGTTATGGAAAGCAACATATGGGAGGTCGTTTTGGTGAGACCTCGCATACCACTGCGGTGTTGCAAACGCCAGTCATGCTATACAATGATATTGCGTTAACTGGGGAGAGCCCATAGTTTCCTTATACACGTGTAATATAAGGTATGCTGGACAACCAAAAGAAGGAAGGCAAACGGACTATGGAGCAGTCGGATAGCCGAATAGTACCGATGAAGGTGGGTAATGCCACTGGAGGGAAGTCGAGAAAGGGTTGTTCCTCACAACCCTGCTATGTAAAGTCATATCAAAGAGGAAACATTATCTGTACACAGAAACAGGAGAAATAATGGAAACGAAATTAGCGAGAATATCACAACTATCTAGTGAGAATCCAGAAATGGTGTTTGTGTCCATCGGCCATCTGATAAACAAGGAGCTACTCAAAAGCTGTCATGAAAAGATGGATGGAGACAAGGCAGTAGGAATTGACGGAGTGAGCAAAGCGGAATATGAAGAAAATCTGGAAGAAAATCTGGAAAACTTAGTGGAGCGGCTAAAGAAGAGATCCTATCGACCACAGCCAGCCAGAAGAGTAGATATCCCCAAAGATAATGGGAAGTCCAGACCGCTAAATATTTACTGCTATGAAGACAAGCTCATGCAAGAAGCCCTCAAAGAAATATTGGAGGCAGTGTTTGAACCACATTTCTATGATGAAATGATGGGATTCAGACCGAACAGGAGCTGCCACATGGCAATCCGCAAACTCAACGTCATGTTGGAACGAGAGAAGACGAATTATATATTGGACGCGGATATCAAATCATTTTTCACAAATCTAGACCATCAGTGGGTGATTAAATTTATTGAATCCAGAATAAAAGACCCAAACATTATAAGACTGGTAAGGAGAACCATTAAAGCGGATGTTGTGGAAGACGGCGTACTGTCAGCAACAGAGCAAGGTTCTGGGCAAGGGTCAGGCTGCTCCCCCATAATTGCAAACATATATATGCATTATGTGCTGGTGTGGTGGTTCAAAGAGAAAATGCTCCCCCTGATGGAGGGATACTGTGGACTGGTGGTCTATGCCGACGATTGTGCGCCACGAAGGCGTGTCCAAGTAGCGTAGCTACTTGAAGACAGCTATGCTGTACAGATGATGGCGGTGGGCCCGCCGGAACCGCCATGCAGGTGGAGGTTCCAAACCACCCTAAGGTGCTGTAGTCAAAAGCTATGGTATTGAGCGTTAGGGAAAAGGCAGAATAAATCTGTCAGGTGCGTGTAATGGAGATGAATGGTCATATGAACCACTTATGGAAATGTCGAAAGCGTAGAGATTCCATCAAAACCAGGGGGTAGTCGTTAATCTGGGATGAGTCTGGAGGAAACCTGTTTACCGACCAGATGGTGGGCGGCATAAAGGTGGCATGAACATTACACAGGCATTTGTACGGAACGTGGGAACCCACGGGCTGATGTTAAGGGAGTATATCAAGCGGAAGAACCGTAAGATAAGAGTACCGATGCAGTCATGGGGGCAGACCGTATTGTAGTAGTAATGAAAGTCTTGTAATGAGACGGGAGCGAAGAATACGGATTATTCAGCTTTAAGGATGAGTCAACTTTGAAAGGAGGAGGAACTTATGCAAGAAGCAAAGCCATACAGTATTTCAAAAAGGGCAGTTATAGCAGCCTATGAAAGAGTTAAGGCAAACAAGGGGACATATGGAGTTGATGAACAGTCGATTGAGGATTTTGAGAAAAGATTGAATAATAATCTATATAAAATCTGGAACCGACTTTCGTCAGGAAGTTATTTCCCGAAACCAGTAAAAGCAGTTGCAATACCAAAGAAGAATGGTGGTACTCGTATTTTAGGGATTCCAACAGTAGAAGACAGGATTGCACAGATGGTGGTTAAATTATATTTTGAGCCATGTGTTGAGCCAATGTTTTACGAGGATTCCTATGGCTACCGCCCGAATAAATCAGCAATTCAGGCACTGGATGTCACAAGAACAAGATGTTGGAGAAAAGATTGGGTACTGGAGTTCGATATCAAAGGACTGTTTGATAACATTAAACATTCTTATCTAATGGAAATGGTCGGCAAGCACACGCAAGAGCAGTGGATACTTCTTTATATTGAGCGTTGGCTGAAAGCACCATTTCAAATGGAAGATGGAACAATAGTACCCAGAACAGCAGGGACACCGCAGGGAGGAGTTATCAGTCCTGTATTGGCAAACCTGTTCCTACATTATGTTTTTGATGATTTCATGGTCAGGGAATTTCCGTCCATACAGTGGGCGAGATATGCTGATGATGGTATAGCGCACTGCGTATCGCTGAAACAGGCAAAATATTTACAAAAAAGACTGGAGCAAAGGTTTGAGAGTTTTGGACTTAAATTAAACTTGGAGAAAACAAGGATTGTTTACTGTAAAGATGATGACCGTAAAGGGAATCATGAACACACATCCTTCGACTTTCTGGGCTATACATTTCGACCGAGACATGCAAAGGATAAGTATGGAAAGTTTTTCACCGGCTTCCTGCCAGCAATGAGCGGGAAAGCTAAGAAATCCATGCGTAAAGAGATCAGGAACTGGAAACTCCAACTGAAAGTGGATAAAAGTCTATGGGATATAGCAAATATGTTCAATCGGCAGATACAGGGGTGGATTAATTATTACACCCACTTTTACAAATCTGAAGTTTATGATGCCTTAAGATACCTGAATGTGTGTCTGGTGAAATGGGTCCGTAGGAAATACAAAAAGCGGAAAGCGAGAAGAAGAGCGGAACATTGGCTCGGAGAGATTGCGATTCGCGACCGTAACCTGTTTGCACACTGGAAGTTTGGAATACTGCCAGCGGCTGGATAATGGGAGCCGTATGAGCTGAGAGGTTCACGTACGGTTCTGAGAGGGACTCAGGGGGAAGTTCCCTGGGTCTACTTACTTCGTCGTAAGCTTCCAATACGAAAGAGATGCGAAACTGTTTTACGAACACCTTATCAAGAGAATGGGAAACTTTGGACTAAGCCTAGAGGAAGAAAAGAGCCGTCTGATTGAATTTGGCAGATTTGCACAGAAAAATGCGCAAAGACGCGGAACAAAAGCGGCTACGTTCGATTTCCTGGGTTTTACACATTATTGTTCCAAAAGCAGGGATGGTAGGTTCAGGGTGAAGAGGAAAACCAGCAGGAAGAAGTTTCGCAAGAAACTTAAGGAAGTCAGAGCATACATCAAAGCTAACCGTGATATGTCAGTAAAAGCGATGATAGCAAAGATAAACCAGATACTGATTGGTTATTACCATTACTATGGAATCACTGACAATAGCAAGAGCCTGGAGAATTTCCGTCATCAAGTGCGACGGAGCTTGTTCTATTGGATAAACCGCAGAAGTCAGAAGCGGAGCTACACTTGGGAGGGATTTACGGAGATGCTGAAAGTATATCCAATAGCCCCACCCAGAATATATGTCAGTGTATATGCATAATAGTTGTTGAATAATTAGCTTTACAAAGAGCCGAATGCGGGAAAGCCGCACGTTCGGCTCTGGGAGGGGTATGCCCTGTAAGGGGTATGCCTACTCGACCATCCGGATATGCAGTTGATCTGATGCAAGAATATTTTGAGCTTATTCCGGCTAATAAATTTTGTGGATTTGGAGGGGATTTCTGTAATATAGAAGGGGCGTTTGGCCACCTTCAGCTTGCCAAACAAAATATAGCAGCAGCGATATCAGAAATGATTGACAAAGGCTGGTATTCTTTAGAATATGGAAAGCAGCTTGCAAAGCAGATTTTATATGATAATCCTAAAACGATATATAACATTTAACAAGCAGGAAGAATATCCCTATGATACGATTTCTTTCCGTTCAAGAGTGACAAGTTAGAAATGAAATAAAGATGCCGCCGCATCCATGATTTATTTAATCATTAATGCGACGGCTCCATGAAAAAATTTATTTTTTCCACTGTCTGCTTGACAGGAAGGGGTTCACAGTAGGGCAGCTACAATTAATAATCGTTTAATAATAAAAAGTCTTTGATATTTTTATGAATTATGCCATCCCTACTCATATCGAATTCATCCATTGAAATTACATATTTAGGAAAATTGTCAGGAACACTGGCATATACTTCAAATTCTCTTTTAACAGTACTTTCAGAGGCAAGTAAATAACAGACTTGTACATAAATCCTTTTTCCAGATTTATCACAGACGAAATCAATTTCTTTATCTCCACTTATTCGGCCTACTGTTACAGTGTACCCATGACGCAATAGTTCTAAGTAAACTATATTTTCCAGAACTAATTCTATATCTCTTTGGTTATTCCCATATATCGCTTCGCGAAGTCCATGATCCGCAATATAGTACTTTTCATTAACCTGCAGAATTTTTTTACCTACAACTTCTTGGCGATGTACCCTATAAAATAAAAATGCCTCCTCACAGCCCTTAAGGTAGTTTAGCACAGTATCAGATGAAACTTTTCTGTTTTCGCTTTTTAAGAATTTTGAGATGCTGGCAGCTGAAAAAGTTTTTCCTACATTTGCCATGATATAAGTAATAATTCGCTCCAAAAGGTCAACATCCCGAAAATGATTACGCTTCATGATATCTTTAATAACCACTGAAGTGAAAATATCATGAAGATACGGCTTTGTGATTGAATCATCCAATCCTAGTGTGGTGAGAAAGGGCATGCCTCCAAAAATCAAATAGCTCTTGAAAATTTCCGATTCTGAAATTTCAGGCTGTTTTTGTAAAAGAGCATCCGTAAACTCTTTGTATGAAAATGGATGCATTTGCATCTCTATATACCGACCGGCCATTAGTGTGGCATATTCTCCTGCAAGCATATGTGCATTAGATCCTGTTATATAGATATCTACATTAGAGTTTACTCGTAATGAATTAATGCAGGATTCCCAATTAAGCACCTCCTGAACCTCGTCTAGTAAAAGATAAACCCGACCAGTTAAAATATCAATTTTTTCTTTTAAGTAATCATGGAGTTTTTCGGCTTGTTTATATTGGCGAAGCCGTAAATCTTCAAAATTGAGAGATATAATATTCTCTGATAAGATGCCCCGCCTTAAAAGTTCTTCACGTATTTGCTGCAACATTACGGATTTGCCGCAACGTCTTATACCTGTAATTATTTTGACGATTTCTGGTTGATTCATATAATTATGGAGTTTATTCATATACAATTGACGTTGAATCATACTATCCCTCCTTGCATAAGTAGAGTACTCGGAAACTCACTGCATACATCTTTGTGGCTGATTTTCCACTCAAGTATTATATGCATTATATCATAAATATATTCGACATTCAATCAATATCAGGCTGTTCCGTCTAGTATACTAGATGGAACAGCCCATAAAAGGAATGGAATCTAATATAAAAGATACAAGTAATTCCATTTCATTCAAACATTCCGTTCAAGTGTATGAGTACTTCCCGGCAGATGATTCCAATCAAAAAACCTGTGACAGCACCTGAAACAAAAAGTACAGCCATATAATAAAAAACATGATAATTTTCCACCAGTATAGCTGCTATGATAAGCTGTCCCAGGTTATGGGAAATACCGCCTGCCACACTGACGGATAACAGGTTCAATTTCACATATTTTTTTAACAGCAGCATCACAATAAAACTTAAGATGCCCCCTGCCAGGCTGTATGCCATGCTAAACAGGTTTCCAAATAAAAAGGCCGTCAGAAGGATACGCATGATGGATATGGCGAATGCCTCCTTCCCTCCCAGAAGGTATAGGGCGAATAATACCACAATATTGGTAAGCCCCAGCTTCACTCCGGGAACGCCAAAATAAAACGGGATCAAGGATTCCACATAGCTGCAGATTAATGCCAATGCCAGCAGCATGCTGAGTAAAGCTGTCCGATGTTGTTTTGTATATTTTCTCATGGTATTCTCCCTTTGGTGTTGATACGGTTATATCTCCATATACTATTTCGTAATAGAGTCAAACTCCGTTTCTTCCCCTCCTGTTATGGTTACAACCACTTTATTTGGCAGACAGACGATGGTTTCCCTTGCGGCCTTTATCTTCTTATGATGTACGCACAGCTGATCGGGACAGTTAGCCGAACGCATATAAGCAGTACCATGTTCAATTGCTATTACATTGATTACATCTTCATCTGCCATAATGGGAATTTCAGAATCAACATTTAGTTCATATATACCATATGATTTTCCATCCACCGAAATCTCTACCTGGCTGCCTTGCCCGCTATATGCAAATCGGTACCAGATGATACAACCGATAGACAGTATAGTGATCAAAAGCAGAAACAGACAGTCCTTTTTACTCAATTTATGTTTTACCGACCGGTGTCTTATAATACTATCATTCTCTGTATTCACTTAATACCACCTCCGCAATTATCCCGATGAGATCAAACATTTTATCCGATTAAGTTTCACTTTATGATTATAGCATTTAACTGTTCATAAGTGGGTAGCATATCGTAAATAGAATTACTGCTTTAAGGAGTATCAGCCATATTTCTGTTCCGCGCAGCCTGCGTATTCCAAGCCTTAGATTTTTCTTTGGGCATTTGACGCTGCATTTACCGCACTGAAAGCAGTCTTGATAACGGCTGTTTTCTTCGCCCAGGGAGATTGAAGCGGGGCAGATTTTGCTGCACAGAGTGCAGCCGGGAATACAATCTTCCTTTTTCCGGCTAAAGGTGAAAAACGGAAGTGACTGCATGAGTGCAAATACGGCACCCATAGGACACAAAAACTGACAAAAAAATCGTTCTACCAGGCACATGCCTGCAACTATAATAAGGAGCACAGCAATAGCATAATGTCGTCCGGATATTGAGAAATTTCCGGAGATAAGAGAAGCAAATAACTCCCATGGATCAGCGTGACTGACTTTGCTGTATGTACCGGTAAAGCATAGAACAATGATAGTAAATAGCGTAATATACTTACCATAATTAAGAGTCCGTATCATTTTTTCAGGAAGTTTAACAACTTTTTTTCTAAACTTTTTCTGCAGGAAAGAAGAACCGACAAAGATCCAATCTCCCAAACTTCCGAAAGCACATGCAAATCCGCAGAAGAATCTTCCGAAGACAATGGTAAAGCCAAGCAGTATGATCAGTGTTGTCAAAAAGGGATTCCATGTAATTATTGCCTGACTGTGTATTTGGTTAGCAATATATTTGATGCCGTTAAATGCAGCAGAGAATAAAGCTGGTAAACAAAAAAAGAATACCAGTTGTATTATAAATCTTAATAATTCAAAGGTGTTTAATTTCATCTTTTTCTTCATAGTTTTTTAGCCTTTTCCAAAGCCTCCTGTGCTCCGTTTATAATTCCTTTTGAAGTATATGTGGCACCGGAAACCGTGTCTACATCTGCGCTTTGCGAAGCAGCAATCTTGTCAAGAACATCCAGAGCCATATTATAGTAAGCGGCATCTTCACCATCGGCAGAAGTCACTTCAATACCGCTTATATAGCCGTTTGTGATAGTTATTTGGGTGACTACGGGACCGCCATAGCCTTGAGCAGTTCCACTGTATGTACCATCTTCATATTGGCCGCCGGTGTCCGCAGTGTCCTCCTTCGCATTGTCATCCTCCCCGGCAGTTTCTGTCTGCTCGGCAGCGACTGTCTGTGCGGCAATTTCCTCCAGTTGGTTGTTAGCTGCAATAAGCTCCCCGTTTAACTTCATCACTTGGTTATAATAAAATAGTGCGGCAATGATAATAACGCAGGACATTAGCTTCAGTACAAAATCTTTCCCGGCCATTCTTTCATCCCCCTTCTCATTCTCGCTTATCCGTATCAAAACAGACATATATCTTTATTCTTTAACTAACCGATAATCATCCTCTGCTATCAGTTGAAATTTTCCTGCTAATCCTTCTGTAACATAAACATTTTTATCTTCATCAACAAAGACTGCATCTGCATCATACTGCTTCAGCAAATCCATGGAATTGTCTTTACCAAGGACGAAACATGCAGTAGAGAGTCCGTCACTCACAGCTCCTTCTTTGCTGACAACCGTTACTGATATGGAACCGCTTTGGGCGGGATAACCTGTTCTGGGATCCAGTATGTGATGATAGCGTATACCGTCTGCTTCAAAATACTTTTCATAGTCTCCGGAAGTGGAGATATGATAGGTTCCTTCAAGTGTCAGCGCACCAAGATAACCCGCGGGATCTCTTGGGTCGAGAACAGCAATCTGCCACGGTTTACCACTGTCTTTTTGCCCATAAGTGAGGGTGCTGCTGCCGCCAAGGTTCACCAGCATACCGTTAATATCACCTCTGTTATCCAGATATTTTTCAATTTCATCACAGCCGATTCCCTTACCAACGGCGCCCAGATCAATGAGTGCATTGTTGGAAAGACTCACGGTATTGCCGGCAAGAGTAATGTTGCTGTAATTTACACTTTCCAGCGATGCTTTGATGTCTTCTTCATCAGGAACAATCTCTTCTCCGCTGTCGAAGTCCCATAGGCGAGTCAGTTCCCCGATGGCAGGATCAAAAGCCCCACCGCTATTGCGGGCAATATCAAGTGCTTTTTCAATATATCCCTTTGTATCAGCAGAAACCTCCACAGAAGAGCCGCTCTTTGCACCATTATTGATCTTTGCGATCTCTGAACCGCTGGTTCTCCATGAAATCCCTTTATTTTCAACTCCGGTTAAAAGGTCGGTTATCTCTTTTGCTGCGTTTTCATCATCAGAGTATATGGTTTGAGTGACTACGGTACCCATGACAAAGCCGATGTCTTCATAAGGATAAACACTTTCTGCAGCCGGCTTTTCGTTTGCCGAACATGAAGTAAGCAAAGGTAAACATAGCACAAGGAACAGCAAAGCCATTTTGTTTTTATTTGTTTTTGTTTTCATCATTTTATTCCTCAGTTCCTTCAGTTTCCTCAGGCAGTGCAGCCTTTGCCAGTGCCGCTTTGACCGAATTCAGGATTCCGTTTGAAGATGAAGTACAGCCGCTGACTGTATCAATCCCTGCTGTTGTCTGGTGGGTTATGATTCGCTGAATGAGCCCAACACATTTTAAATAATATGCTTCATCGTCCGCCTGTTCGATATCGATACTTGCTATACTTCCATTCGTTATTACGACAGTTGCAGTAAAGATGCTTTTGTATCCGCGCGCCTTGCCGATATAGATCCCATCGGCATAGTTTCCATACTCGATTTCGTAATTGTTATCTTCTTCATCGTTTTGATCCGTATCCGTTTCTGATTCAGTACTTGTATCGGCCGGATCCTCTGTTTCGTCCAGATTTGGATCGGATGTAAGCAACGCTTTGTTTAATGCATTTTTCACAGCGCTTATGATACCCTTTGAACTGTATGTTGCACCGCTTACCGTATCTACGGCTATGGATTGGGTTTTAACAATATTGTCGATAAGGGCCGCAGCATTGTTCATATATGGCTGGTCGTCACTATGCTGTGTAACTTTTATATTAGAGATTTTACCATCTTTGATGGTAACTTCAACGTATATGTTGCCGTTAAATCCTTTGCCCACACCGGTATAGGTTCCGTCTTTGAACTTTTGCCCGTCCAGGCTGGTGTCCTTTGAAGTTTCCGAAGTATCGGCGTCATCCGAATTGTTCTGGCTTGAATCTTCTGCAGCATCGGTGTCATCGGAAGCGTCCCGGTTTGAATTGGCTGAATCTATCGCTTTGTTTAATGCGTCTTTTACAGCGTCGATGATGCCCTTTGAGCTGTATGTTGCACCGCTTACCGTATCTACGGCCACGGATTGGGTTTGAATAATATTGTTGATAAGGGCCATAGCATTGTTTATGTAAGGCTGGTCGTCACTATGCTGTGTGATTTTTATTTCAGAGATTTTACCATCTTTGATGGTAACTTCAACGTGTATGTTGCCGTTAAATCCTTTGCCGACGCCGGTATAGACTCCGTCTTTAAACTTTTGCCCGTCCAGGCTGGTATCCTTTGCAGCAGAAATGTTCTCGGCAGAAGCAGCGTCTGAATCTAGGGCATCTTTTTTGATATCAACCTCAGGAACAGGAGCAGTGTCTTCTTCTTTTTCAGTTTTATCTGCGGCTTTGACAGTATTGAGTGTTCCTATGTCTACCGCATTGGCAGTTGTTGTCACAGCTGATGAAACGATTGCTATGACAATGATCGCAGGCATAAAATTTTTTAGTTCTTTGATGATATCTTTCATTTTTTTGTTCCAATCTTCAAAATGGTATGATATGTGAATGATGTAATCTTCCGAAAGGTTGTTAGTGGATGCTAACCAATTATAATTAAACACTATTTTATAAATAAAGTCAATACTTAATATGTTGGCTGCCTGGACGCCACTGTGGAAAGATAGGTGCTTTCCGCAAACCCGGGCAACGTATCTGTCGAACTAACTGCTAACTCCGACCAACAACGCTCCGGAGAGCCGTCGCGCTGGGTCTGCGTAAGCAGTTATTTCGCCAGCTACTAAAAGCGCCCTTTGAATGTTTGCGTAAAGCACCTATCTTTCCACAGCGGCTGGATTTGGTAGTTTGTAAGTTTTTTGTGGGTAGTCCATCTGAACAGAGTAATCCTGTTATAGGAGGAGGGCTTAACCAAAAAAAACCAAGACCAACCAAAAAGAACCAAAAAAGGATTGACATTGACAATTCGTGGTGATACAATCACAAACGAGCCAAGTTAGAAGGGACTAACCTATATGGTTAGGAAAAACTAACTTGGCTATATGTAGAACACTTTTTTAACGTTGTTTGAACCGGAAAAACAGTCTGTCCGGTGTAACCGACCGGAGTAGATAATAACCTGAAGGAGGAAAAATGATATGGTTAAAAGCAAGACGAAATTTTTTCAGAAAACAGTAGCTGCTATATGTACTTTGGCAATGTTGCTTTCCGTATTTGCCCCATTGCAGAGTGTACAGGCAAGCGATGAGCAGCAGACATTGGAAAGCGATGACCTGCAGAGTGTACAGGAAAGCGATGAGCAGCGGACATTGGAAAGCGATTCCGTGCAGAGTGTGCAGGAGAATGATGAGCTGCAGACATCGGAAACCGACCCGGTGCAGAGTGTGCAGGAGAATGATGAGCTGCAGACATCGGAAACTGATCCGGTGCAGATGCAGGCAAGCGGTGATTTGCAGACGTTGGAAATCGAGGGTGTAGGGACGGTGTATTATCTTGTGGATCCTGAGAGCCGGGGAAGCACTATTCATTCCGAAGCAGATGAATGGGATCATATTGATTACACTATTCCGGGAATCGGCAGTAAAGAGATGCGCATGATGAATGATGCTGACATCGCTTATTATGTAGTGGAATATCCGACAATGCCGGATAAAAACGGAAACGAAGTGTCTGAAGAGGACGGTGGGATTCCGGCAACATTATACGGCACCGCAAAGTTGTCTCATCTTGAATATTGGCAGGGTGAGGGGGTTGAAGCGTCAACTTTGGCGGATGCAAGCTCAGCGGAAAAGGATGAAGAAGGATACTATGACCTGGGTGGCTTTGATACAGTTACAAGATCAACCCTGACTTATGGACCTGGCCATACCGCATTTCAGTTTGAAAATATCTTTTATGCTATTGATGCAGAAACTTATGAAGAGGCAATGTTTGCTCCGACATTTAGACCGCCCTCTTTTACCACTAATTCCTATGAATCGATAGGAAGTCCATATTTAGCGGGTGCCAGCGGATCAAATCACATCAGTGCGGAATCGTTTCAGGCCGGGGAGACACAGGCGGATGCAAGGGATTATTTGCTTGATCGCTATGAAATACCGGGATATGAAAGCATTCCTGTTTCCGTTAACGGTGCCACCTATATTGAGAATAGGATTAAGCTTGGTGCAGGTGTTGGTAATGTTCCCAGCGCATTTAAAAATGTGACAATCGGGGGTCAGATAAAATATTTCTATGATTTTATTAATGGAGATGAAGAAGATGACAGTGATGCAGCAACATTCAATGTTGATGTAGATGCTGATACAGGTTTACTCAAGCATCTGAATAATGATGGTACGTATGGAAAAGCAGCAGAAGGTCAGAGTGTTTATGAAGATACGGCTCAAATCCTGACATCAAATGGTGGTTGGAGCACCACCGGTACAGATTATAACTATAGTTGGGGAAACTATCAGGATTCCTATATCTATCTTCAGGCTGGTGACTCCGAGTCAACTCAGCGTGACTTAACGACGAAACAGTATTATAATTATTGTTTTCACTTCCTGGGAGCAAAGTATGAATATTATGGTGATATTGATGATCTTGGAGTTAGTTCGCCAGAGGAGATCAGTACTTTAGATGATCTGGAAGCGGTAAATGCAACCAAGAAAGCTGCCTATGGATCAACCTTTGCAGCAGATACATGGTGGGCCCCGTACAAGAAAGCGAGGATTGAAGTTGGATTTAATTTTGATTCCCTCAGACTTGGCGGAACCGGAACAAACACTTCAGAAGGTGGAATTTATAATTATGGTAATGCTCAGGGTAAGACCGGTTACTATAAAATTACTTTATATGCTGCAGGATACGAAAATATCGAAAAACTTGTATATGTAAAGAGCCAATACCAAGTGCCTACAATGGTAATATCAGGCGATTTAAGTACCATTACGCTGGAAGACTTGGATGAAAGCGTAAAAACAAAAATCATCAATGGGTCAGCCACGGTTACACTGAATGTAGTGAGTGGCAGGACTTCAACAGTTGTAGCAACATTAGATGCCGGTAAATTTAACGCTGACACAAATTCTTATGATGTTTCTGAGGCAGCATTAGAAGCAGATACAACATATCAGATGGTGTTCTCATTTGGTAGTGCGGCGGCTGATGTAACTACAGATTCAATCACAACTACCAGTGTAGATAGTTTGGAAATGTCTGCAGCAACCCTGGCCTTGAAGACTGGAGCCAGCTCAACTCTGAGTGTGACAATTTCCCCGGAAGGTGCAATAGCAGGCACTGCGATTACCTGGAGTTCTTCAGATGAGACTGTAGTCACCGTGGATCAGGATGGAAAAGTAACTGCAAAAGCCGCAGGTACTGCTGCGATAACTGCTGCTTCCGGAAATGGCAAGATAGCTGCATGTGACGTAACTGTTACGGAAAAAGAAGCACAGACATTAAGCGGAACAACTGCTTACAGTAAGACTTTTGGTAACGCGGCGTTTACATTAAATACCAAAGTAAGCAAAGGTGACGGTGCCCTTAGCTACGTATCAGGCAATACCAAAGTAGCAACAGTAAATAAGTCTACCGGTAAAGTAACGATAGTAGGTGTCGGAACAGCAAAGATTACAGTAACGGCTGCAGAAACTGATAATTATAAGGAAGCAACTACGACTGTTACCGTAAGTGTTGCGAAAGCCGGTCAGACGATTTCAGCAAAATCATTTACTAAAGCATATGGGGCGAAAGCGTTCTCACTGGGCGCAAAACGTACCAAAGGTGATGGGAAATTAACATATAAATCTTCTAACACCAAAGTGGCAACAGTAAATGCATCAGGGAAGGTGACTATTAAAGCAACCGGAAAAGCCACGATCACCATTACGGCAGCGGCAACAACAAATTATAAAAAGACAACCAAGGCGGTTACCATTACGGTAAAACCGAAGAAGGCAACCGTATCTTCTGTTGCCGGCAGTGCTAAGAAAAAAGTAACTGTACAGTGGAAGAAAGACAGCCAGGCAACCGGCTATCAGATTCAGTACTCCACAAGCAGCAGCTTTAAGAGCGGTAATAGTACTAAGTTAGTTAACAAGAATACTACTGTCAAAAAGACTCTCACCAGCTTAAAGAGTGGAAAGAAATACTATGTCAGAGTACGAAGCTATAAAACAATCTCCGGCAAGAAAGTATATGGGGCATGGAGTGCGAAGAAGAGCGTGACGGTTAAATAGCGGGCAACTGAAGCCGATTAAGGGAGTTGTCGGGAAATAACAAAATATCAGCCTGTTCTGGATACTTCGGAACAGGCTGATTTTCTCAATTTTCCACGAAATTTATTGAAATAAAGAATGATAATCATACAATGACTGCTAATACGCACACAAAGTGCGCTTTGTGTGCGAGGTGATGCTTGAGAATTATTATAAAATTAAGCGTAGAAGGTGATAATTGCGTTGCTACGGTGCGATAAAATATAAAATTCATATAATAATTCGTTAAAATATAAAAATGTATTGACAAATTTAAATTTTATGTTCATAATAAGAACATGCACATCTATTTATGCACACGACTTAATGATCAATAGTTTACTTAGGGTTTGGTGGTTGCTTTGGAACATTATGTCGCCTTTATTCTAGTCCATTTTTCTTATGCAGTCATTTATGGGTTAGAGTGACAATTAAAATTGACTGTAAATATACGAGGCAAAGGAAGAATATTATGGACAAATTAATAATTACTGTAACATGTGATTCCAGTATGTCGTATCCGGATAATCCATATGCTAAGCCGATTGAGGATGTCAGATTTTATGCCGATGAGTACAACAGAGCCATAGATGCCGGCGCAAGCATGTGTCATGTACACGGTGTACATTGGCTGGAAGAGGAAAGGCAGCCAGATGGACGTAAACTTTCTACGGTTGATATTGACGGATGGCAGGAATTAAATGACCGCATCAAGGCACATGCTAATCCGTTGATGCAATATGGAATAGCCAGCGCGCGTATGCCTGACAAAATAAAACTGATGGGACAAAATCCCGAGTTAATGTCTTATGCTTTTAGTGCCCATGATGAATATTTCCAGCCAGACAAGTCAAAGCCTCCGAAGGAAATATTGGCACTGCACCCTCGTCCGGAATTACGATCATTTCTGCAGGCATGCAATGACAATGGTGTTAAGCCGGAAGTTGAAATGTTCCAGTTTGGTGCATTCTATAATCTGATGGCATTGCGTGAAGAAGGACTGTTCGATGACACAACACCAATCTACACAACATTATTCATTTCGTGGCCGGGTGGTGCCTGGACGCCCCCAACACCTAAAGCGCTTCAGTCATATGTAGATCACCTGCCGGAGAATGTAAACTGGAACGTTAGCACGATGGATTACAACGTCGCCCTGAATTGGCAAATGTTAGCAGTATCTATTATTCTTGGCGGTCATGTAAGGGTTGGCTGGGAAGACAATCCGTTCATTGAACAGGGTGTATATGCAAAAACAAATGCCGAACTTGTCGAAAAGATCGTTAAAATTGCTAAGCTGCTTGGCAGAGAAGTAGCTACTCCCGATGAAGCCCGTGAAATTATTTTTAGAAAAATCAAATAACATTTATTATAGTCAAAGGGGAATAGCATATGGAATCAATTATAAAGAAAGCATATGTTGCTATGCTTAAAGGCAGATTACTTGATGATTTTGTTTCTGAAGAATTGCTGGGAAAAGGAAGAGCGGTTGCCCACTATCATCCTGGTCAAGGACAAGAAGCACTTTCAGCCGGAACAGCAATTTGTCTGAATAAAGACGACTACTTTTTTTATACACACCGTGGAACAGCCTCACTATTTGCAAAAGGTTTGAGTCTTAGAGATGTGATGTATGATCTTTTCTTCCGAAATGGCGAAGGTCAGGCTGGAACCAATCGAGGTTGTGGAAGTAAGATGCACACCTATGCACCGGAATACGGTATTGTTGGACGTAACGGGGTATTTGGTACGCGCTTCACGTTTTCAACAGGTCTTGCCTATTCAAGTATGGTTCGCAATGATGGAAAAGTAACACTATGTATGTATGGAGAGGCGGAAGGATCACGCGGACAATTCTATGAAGCGCTGAATATGGCGGTTCGATGGAAGATGCCGGTTGTCTTTGTGGCGGAACACAACGGGTTTTCTGTGGACTCAAGGACAGATGATATGTATGCACTGAATACCCTTGCAAAACAATGGCGAGGATATGAAATCCCTGTGAAGCAGTTTGATGGCAACGACATAATCGCAGTAACCGATGCTGTCAATGAAGCTATTAACCTGGCCAGAGACCAAAAAGGTCCCAGTGTGCTGGAAGGAATAACGTATCGGACGCTGCCCCATAGTCCTATGGATAAAAATCAATTCATGTATCGTACACAAGAGGAACTGGATGTGTGGAGCGCAAAAGATCCTGTGGTTAGCACAAAGAAATTATTGATTGAACAAAAAGAGCTGAGCGAAGAAGATGATGTAAAGTTCAGGAATGACATCAGGAAAGAAATCAGGGACGTCTATGTAGAAGCTATGGCTGCTCCGGATCTTGTGGCGGAAGAGGAAGTATACAAAGCGGTGTATTACAGCATTCCCGAGTCTGCCATCAAGCTATAAGAATTCTTGACTTTACCTAATAAGGAGAAAAACCATGTCAAAAACACTTACTTTTAGAGAGGGGATTCGAGAAGTATTATTTTCTGAAATGGAGCAAAATGATGATATGATCATGCTCGGTGAGAATTTCAGATACAAAGGCAGTCTTTTCTCTCAAGTATTGACGCCGGCATTCAGGAAAAAGTTCGGCGCTTTAAGAGTTATGGAAACAGCTGTTGCTGAGAATGCCATTATTGGCGTTGCTTTCGGTGCAGCGCTTGCCGGGATGACAGCAGTTCCGGAGATCTATTCTGCTGATTTTTTATTCTGTGTTGGTACAGAAGTTGTCAATGATATACCCAAATGGAGATATCAACATCAATATAAGGAACCCATCAACTATGTAGTCAGAGGTGCAATGGGTCTGCATGCAGCCGGTGGCGGCGGACCTGAGCATTCTCAGTGTCCGGAAGCTTATTTTCATAATACACCCGGTCTTGTGATTGCAGCGCCCGGTACCGTTAGCGACGCGATGGGTCTGCTCCGTACATCCTTAAGGTTAGGGGATCCGGTGATATATCTGGAGCACAGGAAATTATACGACCTGACGGAAAAGGTGGATGTGCCTGATGATTATATGGTTCCCATCGGCAAAGGCAACATCGTTAAGGAAGGCACGGATATTACGATCGTAGCTTGGGCATATATGTTGCAAGAAGCGAAAAAGGCTGTGGAAAAACTGGAGCAGGATGGGATTTTCGCAGAACTTGTTGATCCCAGAACGATCAAACCGATGGACTTTGATCTGATCGTTGATTCTGCTAAAAAGACCGGCAATCTGCTTATTGTAGAGGAAACACCGCAGACCGGCAGTATCTCTGGCGAGATTATCGTTCGCACGGTTACCAATAACTCCGCTGTTAAATGTGACAGGCTTACGATGCCGGATGTCCCTTATCATTACAATGCTAAAATTGAGGCTGCTACCGTGCCTAAAGCTGACACAATCACAGCACATGCGAAAAAAATGCTTGGTAAATGATAAAGGATACGAGAGCAAGTGGGAGGTAAACTATGCAAATGCATGCCATGCTACTGGAAGAAGTAGGTAAGGATCTGGTATCAAGAGAGATTCCGGTGCCGGAACCGGGTTTCGGCGAGATACTTGTTAAGGTACTTGCCTGTGGTGTTTGTGCAACCGATATAAAGGTTGCTTCGGGAGCCCTTGATTCTCAAGGTCTGCCCCGCATCTTGGGACATGAACCCATTGGTGAAATCGTTAAGCTCGGTGAGGGAGTATCAGGTTTTGCTGTAGGCGACCGCATCGTAAGTTCGACCTATGTAACCTGTGGACGGTGTAAGTACTGTCGTCAGGGCAGAGAGTCACTGTGTCCAAACGTAACTGGCAGAATTGGGATTACATGTGATGGTGGTTTCGCAGAATATATGATCATTTTTGCCGACAACGCTGTTAGGGTACCCGACAGTGTCGGCAACGAGGCCTGTATACTGGCTTGTGCCGCAGGTGTATCCATGCATGCCCTGAATGGCCGTATCCATGTGCGTCCCCAGGATCGCGTTGTAATCGTTGGCGCTGGTGGTGTTGGGATTCACTCTGTGCAAATGGCAAGTATCATGGGCGCAGAAGTCATCGCTGTTGACATTGATGAAAAAAAGCTGAATCTTGCAAAAAAATATGGTGCGAATCATGTTATCAATGTAAGGCAAGAGAATTATGCCGAGGCATTAAAAAAACTTGGCGGTGCCAACATCATCATGGACACAGTCGGTTTTCCCGCGAGTATTACCGAGAGTATCGATTTGATCGACCCCGGTGGGAAGATGGTTCTGGTCGCTTATGGTCCGGGTAAGATGCTCGAAACACCGTTGTCTACGATTGTCAATAAAGAGGTCGAAATCATAACTTCGCGCGGGGTAACAAACCTGGAACTGAGGAATCTCCTCAGGTTGGTAGAAAACGGGAAATTCATACCTGTCATCGAGGAAGAGTACCCGCTTGATAAGATCAATGATGTATTTACCGGTTTAAAGGAGAATAAAATCTCCGCTCGTGCAGTAGTAACCCCGTGGAATATACTGCCATAAGCCTGGCGCATATAAAGAACTCCTATGAAATATTAATTTATTCATAGGAGCCCGACTTTATATCCTTAAATTGAGTTGATATCTTTTATGGCATTATAAACATTATCGGAGGCCTGTAAAACACACTTGGACAACTCAGGGAGGCGCTGAAGCGTTATCTGAGAAGAGGAACCGGAGATACCAATAGCGGCTATTACCAGATTGTTGTTATCGAATATCGGGGCGGCAATGCACCGGGCACCATCCTCATATTCCTCATCATCAATTGCATAGCCGACTTGACGGATTTGCGAAAGATTTTCTCTGAGTTTTACAGCGTTAGTGATACTGTTGGATGCATATTGCTCAAAATCAAGCGATTCTATCAGATTCTCACGCGCCTGCTCGTCAATAAAAGCAAGCATTGCTTTTCCTAGTGCCGAAGCATGGATGGGGCAACGTGTGCCTGGTGGTGTATGAATGCGAACGATATTGTCGGAGTGCTCCTGTGCTGCATACATTACAGAATTGCCTCTCAGTACACCGATGTGTGCAGAGGAATGAGTCTCGGCACAGAGTTGTACAAGATATTGACGTGCAATGTCAATCCAGCTTGAGCTTGTATTAAACAGGGTTCTGAATTTCTTGGTATTGGGTGAAAATTTGCGTGTATCTTTATCTTGTAGTAAGTAACCCATCCGCTCAAGAGTATAAAGTAATCTATATGCAGAGCTTCTGTTGATGCCGAGCTTTTCGGCCAGCTCGGCAGGTCGGATCGCTCCGCGATTAATGGCCAGTTCTAATCCGATAATGCCTCTTTCAAGAGATTGTATCATATTAACATCAACATTTTGTTTATCGTCTTCTGCGGTTGCAATTTTATTACTCATTTTCAATCTCCTTACTGGTAAGAAGTTTTTTGACTATACAATACTATATAAAAATATTAAACAGCCAGCCTCTTGACCACTTGCTTACTTTGAAATTTTTAACGTTTATCAGTGGATCCATACGCAGGATTTATATGCACACACACTTCTATATACACACTACAACATAGAAGTAACGTTTGTCAACCATAATTTACACATCTAATGTGTCTTTGTTTTTGCTTAATATTAATTAATAGACATAAAAAAATGATTAAAATGCGCTATTGACAAACAAATATGTTTGAGTTATTATTAGAGTGTGACAAATACAAACACCTAATGCATAATGTGCACAAGTTAAAAACACCACAGAAATATAAAGACTATATATGGAAATTAAGTTAAATTGTATTAATATTGATTAAGTGAGGGTATTGCTATCATGAATATTTTGCTGATCGGTGGTTTTCTCGGTTCTGGAAAAACTACAATAATAAACAAACTAATACATGATCTTGCTGCTTTCGGTCTGATCACAGCGATTATTGAAAATGAAATTGGTAATGTCGGCATTGATGATATTGTCCTGGGAGAAACCGGGATAAAGGTAACACCGCTCTTTGGCGGCTGCGTCTGTTGCGAGATTTCGGGAGATCTTATCCAGGCAGTGGATATGATAGCGTCAGAGATAAATCCGAATTGGATTATTATCGAGATGACCGGCTTTGCTTTCATGGACAGCATCCGCGAGGTCTTCAGAAAATATGCGAGTCCGGACTATCTTATTCACACATTGTCCGTTGTGGACGTATCGCGCTGGGCGGTGTTCATGCTGACCATGCGACCTGTTATTGAGCGTCAGCTCGCTGATGCGGATGTGGTGATAGTAAACAAAATTGATGAAAATTCGAATTATGAACAGTACCTGGCAGAGATATCGAAAATGTCTCTGGATGCTCCTTGTATTCCACTCTGCGCGAAAACAGTGACAGACACATGGTTGTGGGATAAGATAAGTGCCATTTTCAATGGCGATGTGGAGGAAAACAAATGACGATAAAAACAGACCGGCACGAGCACTCCGATCATTGTGACTGTAGCGATTCCAACTGCGCCCATGAGCATCACGATGAATGCACAGACAAGGCCCGGGCCGTAGTTGAAAACTCGCTCCGATACAGTGACAAAAAATGGGTTGCTTTGGATGCCCCGGCCGCCTTGGGCGAGATTGAGGCTTCGGTTCGCATAAAGCTGCTAAGAATAGCTGAAAATCTGGCTGTCGATGGCGTTGTGCTGGGGCATATTAAGGCCATAATTACAGCGGGTACCAACTCCTGTGTATTGTCGGTCACAAAGGTCAATAAAGCCGATGTCAAATATATCGGCGGATGGGACGGAGAAGTGGTCGTGAGAGAGTATAGTCTGACAGTTAATGTATTGTCAATAGTTAACACAGAACTTGATGTTAAGAGTTATTTAATGTAAACGCTAACTGTCGACTATAATATTTTGATTAACTTTGCTTCAAGACCCAATGAATCAAAAGTAGTCATTGAATCAAGATGGAAGTGGGTGATTATTATGAAATGATTTGTTTGCAGTGTCTGAATTACCATCCTTGTTTCAGCTGATTTTGAGCATGTAAAGAGGAGAGTCAAAATGACAGATGATTACATTTTAGAGATGAATGGCATTTCAAAGAGTTTTTATGGAGTACGTGTTCTGGAAGATGTGGAGTTTAAGGTCAAACCCGGAGAAGTACACGTCCTCCTAGGCGAAAACGGCGCAGGTAAGTCCACTCTGATTAAAATTTTATCCGGAGCATACAAAATGGAGCAGGGCGAAATACTGTTAGAGGGTAAACCGTATGTGATACATTCGCCCCGGGAAGCAATTCACAAAGGAGTAAGCGTAATCTACCAGGAGTTTAATCTAAACCCTCTTCTTCCGATTTATGAAAACATATATCTGGGAAAAGAATTTTCCAAATATGGTTTTATCAACAAGAAGATGGCTGTGAAATCATCTCAAAGATATATGGATATGATCGGATTAAAAGTAAGCCCTAAAACGATTGTTTCTCAGTTAAACGTGGCACACAAGCAATTGGTCGAGATACTAAAAGCGATATCAGCAGACGTTAAGGTGCTTGTTTTGGATGAGCCAACGGCAGCAATAACGGATCAAGAGGCGAGAAATCTGTTTCAAATTATCAGGGACTTGAAGGCGAAGGGCATAGGAATCATCTATATTTCTCATCGCATGCAGGAATTATTCGAGATTGGGGACAGATGCACGATTATGCGGGATGGCAGAGCTATCAAAACGGTTGATCTTTGTGACACAAACGTGGATGAGCTGATACATCATATGGTGGGCCGAACAGTGGATTATGATAAAATGCATAATCCATACATAAAACCAGAAGAAACTGTGCTGGAAGTAGAAAACCTGTACTATCGGGACCTGTTAAAGGATGTCAGTTTCACCTTGAAAAAAGGCGAGGTTCTTGGAATTTCGGGACTTATTGGTTCAGGCAGAACAGAGGTGGCCAAGTGCATTATCGGACTATACAAGAAAGCTCGTGGAAGCGTAAAAATTAATGGCAAGAAAAGCGATAAACCTGACGTGTCCAAATTGATCAGGAAAGGCGTTGTTTATCTTAGTGAGGACAGAAAAGAGGAAGGTCTTGTTGTGGATCACTCCGTTAAACAAAACATTGAGTTGCCAAGCCTGGATAAGTTCGTAAGATTTTTTTCAATTCAGGACAAAAGGATCGTCAGGGAGATAAAATCATATGTTGATAAGCTTCACATTAAGCTAACGTCTACGGGTCAACGGGCTGTCAGTCTTTCAGGTGGAAATCAACAAAAGGTGGTGATTGCGAAATGGCTGTTGAATGATGCCAGTATTTATATATTTGACGAGCCGACAAGGGGTATTGATGTTGGGGCACGGGAAGAAATATACACGATTATGCATGACATGCTAAAACAAGGTGCTTCCATCATTGTGATCTCATCAGATATGACAGAAGTGTTAAAAATCAGCGATCGGATTATGGTAATGAGTGAGGGAAGAGTAACGGGTATATTTGATAATGATGAAAAGCTGACACAGGAGACTTTGCTTTATTATGCGATCGGAGGTGATGGCAATGGACAGTAAGACTAAGATATCACGTATAGCATGGCTTTTGCAAAATTCATTTGCGTTGTATTTCGGAATGTTGTTGATTTTCGCTGTATTTACGTTTTTATGTGCGCTGCGGGGCATTGACTTTCTTACACCAACCAATATATCAAATATTGTCGTTCAATCCGCAATTACCGCAGTAATCTCTATTGGCGCATCTGTTGTTATCCTATCGGGGGGAATTGATCTGTCTGTCGGTTCAGTAGCTGCTTTTGTTGGTATGCTTATGGCATTTTTCGTTAAAAGCGGCATTCCGATCGGATTCGCCTGCGTCATTGGAATTATGGCAGGTATTATCATCGGATTGATCAATGGTCTGGGGATCAGCTATGCAAAAATCCCTGCGCTCATCATGACTCTTGGCATGATGAGTATTGCGAGAGGCGGCGCACTTGCTGTGAACGACGGAAAACCGATTGCGAATTTTCCAGCCGAATTAGGTTTAATTGCGAACTCTACCATATTTGGCATCCCCATTTTTGTTATATATGTATTGGTGTTTTATGCTGTTATGGTTATGGTTATGAGTAAAAGCAAGTTTGGGAGGCATGTTTACGCTATTGGTGGTAATGAAAAAGCTGCTGTTTTATCCGGCGTAAAGGTTAAATCCGTCTCACTGGCCGCGTATTGCATCGGCGGCATGTTTTCTGCCATCGGCGGAGTATTCCTTCTCTCAAGACTTATGTATGCCACACCTAATGCGGGGTCGGGTTATGAAATGGATGCCATTGCATCTACCGTAATTGGTGGTATTGCTCTTTCCGGGGGTTCTGGAAAACTTATCAATACACTAGTTGGTGCTTTGATTCTAAGTACCCTTAAAGCAGGGCTGCAGATGTTGAATGTACCCTATTCCGTTCAGCAGATGACGACAGGTCTTGTGATAATAATCGCGGTGTACTTCGATAAAGCATCAGAAAGGAGAGCTGAGTGAACAAGCGTGTTCGCCACACAACTGAGTTTGACGTTCAAGAAATGCCGGATGAATCAAAAAAAGGAGGAACGATATGAGATTGAAGTCAATTGGGGTTAAAATAGTGACACTGGCAATTATTGCAATCATGGTTTTATCAGGATGCGCAGGAGCAAGTAATAATACCACTTCAGGAAGTGAAAATAATGATACGTCCTCAGATACTGCTTCAGGAAGTGAAAATGATAATACATCCTCAGATACCTCTTCAGATGAGTCTTCAGGAGGTGATGAAAAAGAACTGGTTTTTGCATATATAATGAGTGATGCAGCCAATGAATATAGCGTCCAGCAAAAAGAGGGCGTGGAAGCAAAGGCAAAAGAACTAGGCGTAACCGTAGATATACAATCACCGACAACCAGTGAGGGTTCAGAAGAACAGGTAGGCTTCATTGAAACGGCAATAGCTCGTAAGGTTGATGGTATCTTTATTTTTCCGAATTCTGTTGAAGGGTTGTATACGGCAGTGCAGAAAGCCCAGGAAAGCGGCATTCCCTTTTTAAGCCTCACTCATCGGTTTGATCCGGATAAAATGGAGGAACTTGGTTTAGAATATGTTCCTTACGTCGGGGTGAATAATGTTCTGGGAGGAAATCTCGTCGGAGAATTTATGAAAGAGAATTTTCCGAAAGGAACGAAAACCGTCATAATAACGGGATCAGAAGGTGCTAACACCAACACAGAACGACTGCAGGGACTTTTTGAGATTGTAGGAGAACAAGGTCCGGACTGCTGGATCGACGTAGTTGCGATGCAGACAGCGAACTGGGATGTTGAGCAGGGATATAAAGTGATGCAAAACATGTTGTCAGCCAATCCGGATATTGAACTTGTTTTTGCCATTTGTGACACTATGGGAATCGGTGCACTTCGCGCCATTGAAGAGGCTAACAAAAAAGAACAGATAAGCATCATTTCATATGATGGGATCCGGGAGGCTCTTAGTCTGGTGGAGCAGGGTGATTTTCTGGCCACGGTCGGGATGAAACCCAGAGATGAAGGACAAATCGGGTTACAATACTTGTATGATTGGGTTACAAAAGGCGAAAAACCTCAGCAGGATACGGATACCGGAGTTACTGTGGTAACACAAGAAAATCTGGATGAATACAGAGCCGCCCTGAGTGAATAAGCAGCTGAAAATAAATAAGTCTTGTCCGCTGATCCGGCATTTATCTGCCGGTGCAGCGGGGGAATGACAAACCCATAATCTATTAAAAGGAGAATGAGTGTGCTAAAAAATATGTTTACACCTATCAAAATAGGGAATATAGAAATAAAAAACAGGTTTATTGTCGCACCTATGGCTACAAACTATTGTCCTGGCGATGGCACAGCGTCGGAAACGTTTATTGCTTACCATGAGGCTAAGGCAAAGGGAGGCTGGGGACTCATTATAGCGGAAAATTGTGCAATTGACCCGAAAGGAAAAGCGTATCCTTTTATACCAGGGCTATGGGAGGATTCCCAAATCGAAGGATATAGTGAGTTGACAAAGCGTGTACATGCTCATGGTGCGAAGATATTTACGCAGCCATATCATCCTGGCCGCCAGGCGAGCAGAAAGACGGCAGGTGTTCAGCCGGTAGCACCGACTGCTATTCCATGCCCGGTCATGCTCGATATGCCGCGGGAGCTTTCCATACCAGAGATAAAAGAAATCATTGAGAAATTTGGAGATTGTGCCTTGCGAGCGAAAAAGGCTGGTTTTGACGGGGTTGAAATCCACGGTGGGCACGGATATCTAGTGTCTCAGTTTATGTCGTCATATGCCAATAAACGGTTTGATATATATGGCGGTAACCTGACGAATCGTATGCGGTTTGCGCGTGAGTTAGTAGAGAATATACGTGAAAAATGTGGTGAAAGCTTTCCGATTCAGTTTCGCATATCTGCAGATGAAGCCGTTCCCGGTGGAAGAACGATTGAAGAGACAAAGGTAATCGCAAAGATGCTGGAGGATGCTGGTGTTAGCAGTTTGGATGTATCTGTAGGCGTGTACGCCAGCTGGTATACCCAGGTTCCTCCATCTGCCATTGGGCCGGGATGGTTATCGGATTATGCTGCTGAAATCAAGAAAGTTGTGAAAATACCAGTGTTTACAGTTGGTCGAGTCAACGACCCGCTAATAGCTGATTCGATTATCGAAAGTGGCAAAGCCGATGCCGCAATAATGGGCCGAGCCTCGCTTGCCGATCCCGAATTACCGAACAAGGCGAAAGAAGGTAAATATGAAGAAATCATCACATGTACAGCGTGCCTTTTGGGATGTACAACCCGCTTGGACAAACATTTGCCAATCCGATGCATACTTAATCCAAAAACCGGCAGAGAAAATGAGTTTGCTGTTACACCGGCGATACATAGAAAGAAAGTATTCATTGCCGGTGGAGGACCCGCAGGTATGGAAGCTGCGATCGTTGCCGCACAAAGAGGTCATGATGTGACACTGTTTGAAAAAGGCAAAAGACTTGGCGGACAGTTTTATCTGGCATCAATTCCGCCGTGGAAAGGGGAGATTTCAACTTTTCTGGCCTGGCAGACACATGCTATGGAGAAACAGGGTGTGGAAGTAAAATTAGAAACTGAGTTGACTGTTGATATTGTTAGCAGCGAAAAGCCGGACGCAGTGATTATTGCAACTGGTTCTGTACCCGCTATACCCAATCTGCCTGGTATTGACAGAGAATTCGTCATTGATGCCTGTGCATTGCTGGAAGGCAAAGTCAATGTTGGGAAAATTGTGGCAGTGATCGGTGGTGGTATGATTGGTAGTGAAGTAACACACTTTCTTGTGCATCATAGTAAAAAACCAGTTATTATCGAAGCACTTGAGGAAGTGGCGAAGGAAGAACCAAATAATATGAAGCGCTTTCTGCTGCAGGTATTTAAAGATAATGATGTGCCGATATATGTACATTCTACTCTAAAAGAGATTCATGCTGACGGTACGATTGATGTGATGCAAAATGGTGAGATTAAAACGCTTGGTGCATTTGACAATGTTGTTATTGCAGTAGGTATGAAGTCGGTCAATACCTTGGAGAAGAAGCTGGAAAAAATTGTTGATGAGGTTTATGTTGTTGGTGATGCTTGCAGTGCCAGGCAGGCTCTTGAGGCCATCGAAGAAGGCTACCAAGCTGCGCTGAATGTTTAAGAACAAAGAGATTGATCAGTGGAGGGATTATTATGTTATCTGTAGAACGCATCCAAAAAGCATTAAAATTTGTTGAGCCGGATTATGTACCCGTTTGTCCCTTATATATGTACCCGGCGGCTGAGGTATACGGCACAACCGTTAGAGAATATGCGACTAGCGGCAAAATTATGGCAGAGTCTTTGATGGCAGCGCAAAAACTGTTTGGTTTTGATGGTATAACAGTCGGCAGCGATGTTACTGTTGAAGCTGAGGCTGTAGGGAGTATAGCAGAGCAGCCACTAAACTCACCGGCCCATATGGTTAAGAATTTCCTGGAGGACATTAAAAATTTTGATAAGCTAACGATTCCGGATCCATATAAGGCAGGTCGTATGCCGGTTCTTATTGAAGCGACGAAGCGTTGCGCAGAAGCGATTGGTGACGAGATCTATATCATGGTTGTTATGCAAGGTCCGATCAATATTGCAAGCCAGCTGCGGGGTGTAGAGAATTTGATGATGGATTTTTATGACAGACCTGATTTTGTTATCGAACTTCTGGAATATAGTATGCAGGTTGGGAATGTTTTTGCGAAAGCATTAGCTGAAAACGGAGCAAGGTGTATGCAAGTAGGAGAAGCACTGGCGTCGCCTTCGTTCATGAGTCCGGCATTCTACAAGAAATATCTGGTACCGTTTGAGACAAGACAGCACAAGCAGATGCTGGAAGACGGAGTAGAGGCTGTGTCAGTGCATATCTGCGGCAAAGTCATTCCAATTCTGGATGATGCCGCTACGACTAATGCGACAGCCATCGATTTAGACGCACCCGTAGATATGGGAGAGGCTAAAAAAATTCTGGGTACAAGAATGGCGATACGCGGAAATATAGATCCAAGTTCCGTTTTGTATAGGGGTACTCCGGATGATGTGGAACAAAAAGTTAAATTGGTGATAGAAAAGGCTGGACACGGTGGCGGCTTAATCCTTGGCAGTGGCTGCGATGTTCCTTATGGTACCCCGAAAGAAAACTTAATGGCACTTGTAAATGCGGCTAGAAAATATGGCAAGTACCCATTATGATCCGATGCCCAGACTACGGAAGGTGAAGGTTGAAGGTGCGCCTAAGTCTTCGGGACGGTTGCACATTGATCCCAAACCTTAAAGCATATGGATTATGAGGCGAATATATTGTTACAGTTGAAAATAGATGAGGGATATTAAGATGAAGGATATAAAGATATTTGATATTTTGAGATTTCCATCAGTTCAGTTTGGTGAGGGTGTAAAGCGAGATGTTCGTATCATTGTATCACCGCAGACAACGGGAGAAAATCGTTCAACTTTCGTCCATTGCACACTTCCTCCAACGTCCATTTCAGATGGTCATTTCCATTCGGATGGTGACGAATACATATATTTTGACATTGGTGGAAAAGCAATCCTGAATGGAATTGAATATGAGGTGCCGCCGATGGGGTTGGTTCACGTAAAGTCCGGGTCTATGCATGAATGCATAAATACAAGCAGTGAAAGAACACTTACCCTTTATTGTGTTTTTCTGCCGGCATTAGTACCCTATGGAGCTTATCCGGAACTTATAGAAAAGACAAACGAATATCTAAACAATGAGAAATAAACTTTCGTGTGTATTCTCTTAATGTAAGGAGATATGAAGGTCTATAAAAAGGTCAGGGTTTCAAATGAAATGACTACAGGGAGGTAATTTTATGATGAGATTTAAAGACAAGGTGGCTTTGGTTACAGGTGCAACTGGTGGCATGGGCGAGTGCGTTTTTAAGCTGTTAGGGGATGAGGGTGCGAAATTAGTTATTTCGGGCAGAAGATACGAACTATTGTTAGAGCTTGCTGATGATTACAAAAAAAAGAACCCTGATTGTGAAATAACATGCGTAAAAGCAGATGTATCCGATAAAGAGAGTGTGGATGCTTTAGTGAATACTGTAATTGACAAATATGGGCGAATAGATAAATTTGCACACTGCTCTGGTGTCTTGACATATGATTCGTTACTAGACCTCTCTGAGGAGGACTTCGACTATGTGATTCAAGTAAACTTAAAAGGTACTTTCCTTATGTTGCAAGCTGTAGGGGCACATATGCTCAAACAAAAAGAAGGGAAGATATGTGTCATCTCCTCGCGTGCAGGAAAACGTGGATTGCCTAATCTGTCACATTACTGCGCATCCAAATTTGGTATAAATGCTCTGGTACAGTCTGCAGCTCTGGAATGGGGCAGGCAAGGTGTATATGTAAACTGTGTATGCCCAGGCGAAGTTTGGACACCAATGTTGGAAGATTGCTATGCAGATATAGCAGAAATTCAAGGCATATCGATGGAAGAACAAATAAAAAGAGGCGAGGATCTACCGCTTATCGGCAGGTTTACACCGCCTGAGAAAATTGCACCCGCAGTGGCATTTTTGCTATCGTCGGATTCTGACGAGACGATAGGTCATGCTCTGAATGTTGATGGTGGTATTTTGTTTTATTAGTCCGATTGATTTATTCCATGAAGACAGATTACACGCATTAATAAGGAGGCTATTATGAAACAATGTCAAATAGCAATACTAAACGCAGATTTTACATCGTTTACTATTGAAGAAGAAATATTTAAAAGTATTAATGGTACGATCAGTCAGGTCAAAGCATCAGAAAAAGAAGCTATCATGGAAGGTCTTAAGGATGCGGATGTGGTTATGGTTCAGTACACGATATTGGACAAGGAAATTATAGATAGCTTGGAGAACTGTAAAATCATACTTCGTTATGGGATTGGTCTTGATAACATCGACTTAGACGCAGCGGCTCAAAAGGGCATATATGTAGCAAATGTACCAGATTACGGCGTTATAGAGGTAGCGGATCATGCCATGGCATTGCTTTTGGCGCTGGCAAGAAAGCTGCCTGTTTATAGCAAAGTGATAAAGGACGGTGAATGGGGCTTTAGCAAAGCGGTGCCCATCCATCGACTGGAAGGAAGAAAACTAGGCCTGATCGGCTTTGGTACGATTGCCAGAAAAGTTGCTAAGCGTGCTCAGGCCTTTGGTCTTGAGGTTACAGCGTATGATCCTTATGTTGATGAAAAAGTCATGAATGAGGCAGGGGTTAAGAAGGCAGATACCGTTTTTGATATCAGCAAGTCTTCGGATTTTGTGTCACTTCATGTGGGACTATTTGATGAAACAAGATTAATGATAAACAATGAGTTTATTAATAACATGAAAGATGGTTCCTTTATCATTAATACCGCCAGAGGGCCGCTTGTTGATTTTGATGCATTAATCCCAGCGATTAAATCAAAAAAACTTGGCGGTGCAGCCATAGATGTCTTCATGCAGGAACCTTTGCCCAGAGACGATGAGCTTAGAACTATGGAAGGGTTGATCCTTACGCCGCATGCCGCATACTATTCTGAAGAATCTCTGCAGGCCTTGCACATACTGGCTGCGGAAGAAGTTGTGCGTGTGATCAATGGAGAACCGCCACGGCATTTCTCGAATAAAAAAGGATTTATACCTAGTGTAACAACCAGCTGAAGGTAAAAATCTGCCGCATTTAATAAGCACGCTAAATATTGGAGGAAGATAGACATGCTATTTGCGCTAAATGGGCTTTCGACTATGCATAGCAATTTATTAACGGATATAAGAGTTACCCGCGAAGCGGGATACGACGGTATTGAGATGACTGAATACAAGCTTCTGCGTTACCTGGAAAATGGGGGTTCGTATGCAGGATTACGTACGATTTTAGAAGCGTCATGTCTAATACCGGTTGGAATATGCACTGCTAAGAGCATAGAGGTGCAACACACCACCCAGCGAAACCAGATGCTGGCAGAGGTTGAACTTCTAAGTCAGGCTGCTTGCGCGATTGGGTGCTCAACAGTTCAATTGATACCTCTTTGCAGTCTGGATGGACGTTCTATGGAGGACATATTATATTTAACGACCCAGAATTTAATAGAAATTGCTAAGATAGGTCAAACATATGGTGTTCGTTATCAACTGGAACCGATAGCTTTTTCAGGCATACATTCATTGAAAACTTGTTTGAAGCTAATAGAAAATACAGGAGCATCTAACATAGGTCTTGTGATCGACTTCTGGCATCTATGGGCTGGCGAGGAAACAGAGCCGGAAGAAGTGGCAAAACTAGACAAAAATATCATATACGGTGTTCATTTCTGCGATGGCATTCGCAAACCTGCAGGAGCGCCATGGGATGAAAAAGCTTTTCGTTCATACTTGCCCGGCGAGGGGGAGATCAATATCGCTACATGGGTTAAGGCTGTGAAAGATACCGGTTATGATGGGATTTGGTCAGCAGAATTATACAGTCCTAAACATTGGGAATATGATCTGCTTGAAATAGCCAGGAACTTAAGGGCTTGTATGGAAAGGTATTTATATTCTTAGATAGTCATTCAAACCCAATAATTTAAAGATTTCCCGAAACAGAGATAAGGTATCAGATGCCATTTGTTATAGCATTTGATACCTTATCTCTGTTTCGGCATTTGCATTGTACAGCTCTATTGTTTAAAGCTTAATCAAAGAAAATAAATGGTTACTATATCAGTGCCACTATCCCGCGAGGTATTTTTTGTGAGTGAAGCAAAGCGGAAGTCACAGAAAATCCGAGGATTGCCAGCGCGAAATTATGCAGAATGCATAATTTCTGTGCATCGCGAAGCGTGT
>Ga0153940_1000208_pt1 | contig 34485 bp, 32 predicted proteins | sample TSNJ024MetaG_FD_104736 | JGI IMG/M metagenome (GOLD analysis project Ga0153940, IMG submission 104736) | Attine ant fungus gardens microbial communities from New Jersey, USA - TSNJ024 MetaG | ecosystem: Host-associated > Fungi > Mycelium > Unclassified | place: USA: New Jersey, Brendan T. Byrne... | reverse complement strand
CATGTAGGAAATACTATTGTGCAGTTGCCGGCAGGCGCAGTTGTCGATATTGCAGTCACTTCATCCGTTGATCAAACAATGAGCTTTAACGATAGTTCATTGGTGACTTTGAATATTTTCAAGATGAACTAGTATAAAAGATGATAGCTGCTCCGATTACTCGGAGCAGCTGATACCGGTATCTGGTCACCCAAACGATACCTGAATTAACATTATCCTTTTCTCTTCTGGCAGCTTTTACAATAATAAGTTCCTCTGCCGCCAACCATTTCTTTCGTCACTTCCCCACTGCATACCGGGCATTCCTTTTGTACATGCACCTGCAGCTGCACCTGAAACATACCTGAAACGCCATTGGCATCAAATGAATGTATCGTTGTCCCACCCTGATCAACGGCTTTATCCAAGACATTTTTCGATACTTCCACCAATTCCTCAACCCGTTTCTTACTGACCCGTTTTCCCGCTGTCTTAGGATGCATTCTCATCTCAAAGCAAATTTCATTCGCATATATGTTCCCGATCCCGGTCATAATGGTCTGATCTAAGAGCAGTGACTTCACCGGTAATCTGCTTTTATGTAATTTTGTATATATTTCCTTTGGATCTGCTTCCCATGGTTCCGGCCCCAGCTTACCGATCGGTAAATCCTGACGATAGTTATTTTTATTGGCTAATTCTAAACGGCCGAATTTACGTGTATCATGATAACGCAATTCCGTACCATCATTAAAATGAAACGTAACGTGTTCATGCTTATTGAGAGACTGTTGCCTTTCAACAATATTATACTTTCCTTCCATACGCAAATGAGAAATAAATGCATCGTTATCCAGTATAAAGATCAAATATTTCCCCACCCTGTCAATATCACGGATGGTCTGACCAGTTAATGCCCCGATAAATGTTTCTGTATCCCCTTCTACGATTTTATCGTAGTGGACGTGGATTTCTTTAATCTCTTTTCCTATAATAAAGTTCTTTAACGTTCTGCGAACGGTTTCCACCTCTGGTAATTCCGGCATAATTCTTCACCTCTTTATTTTGAAATTGTCGACCAAATTTTGCAAACTCCTATGTAGAATTATAGCAAAAATAATTACAATTTCAATCCAAATATATTTATTTCAAACCGAAAGCAACCCTGATGCGAAACATATCAAGGTTGCTTATTTTGTGATTTAATTGTGTCATTATTTGTCACTGCCCGGTTTGTGCGTGCTGCCAGATTGTTTTTTGTTATTTCTGCCTTCTCCGTCCAAAGCACTTTCAGCCATCGTCGGGCCGCCTTTAGCTTTCGCCTTGCGGACGCTTTTCGGATCCAGCTGGGAATCTTTTGCCATTGGTATCATACCTCCTGTTTTACTATTTAACCGATGACTAACCCGCCCTAACGCCCCGACTCTTAGCCGGCGGGATAAGGGCAGCTATGTCCCCGGATAAGTTCGGCGGCGGGTTTAAAACCCCCGCTGAACAAGTCTCACTCTATATTTGTTAGTATCTATAAACAAAAATAATTTATACCACTTAACATATAGGAAAATTATATATAGTTTTTTTGTCAACCCGGCCACTTCATGTTATACTTCTTAATATTATAAGAAAAAGAGGATAACCTTATGGTTTTGATCTTAACCTTCTCTTCACATTTGCAAAAAGAAAAGTTTGAATACATATATGAATCATACAAAGGCCTGATGCTTCGTAAAGCTGTCGGTATTCTCAAAGATCCGCTGCTTGCCGAAGATGCTGTCAGTGAAGCATTTATTCGTATTTACAAGAATCTGGACAAGATTGAAGAGGCCGCTTCGAACCGCACCATCGCCTTTGTCGTTATCATTGCAAAAAATGCAGCGCTGACCATGCTCGCTAATGAAACCAGACATACTTTTGTACCGATTGAAGAATCTCAGACCGACCACTTCGATTTAGAGCACCATGTGTTGGGCGAAATATCGGTCGGAGAAATCAGTAAAGTCATCGATACTTTAAAAGATGATCTCAAAGATGTCTTTCTCTTAAATTATGCCTACCATTTTTCTCATAAGGAAATTGCAAAGCTGCTCAATATCAGCGAAAACAATGTAACGGTCCGGATGCACCGGGCCAGAAAGAAACTTTGCGAATTACTGATTAAAGGGGGATACGTTCATGAAAAAGCACAATAGTGAAGATATATTCGAACATATTGCCCAGACATATTCCGAATCTGTTGGCGGAGAACTGCAAAACGAACTTAAATCTCTCCCGCCTCATTATACGCCCCGTCTGGATCAGCTAACCGCCAAGCGGATACGCAGCCTGAAGCGGCGGAAATACACCCGCATAGCTGGTATTGCTGCAGCTTGTTTGGTATTTGTGCTGCTCATTCCGGCTGTTTATCGGCTGCAAAACTTAAAGTCATATGATACTTCTGAAAATTTATCAGAAAGTGCTCAGACCGATGACTCCGAAAGCACATTAATTCCTCTGTCCTTTTCGCCGCCGGAGAATTTCAGTATCTCCGACACCGGGGAGGATAACGGCGTCAGTATTTATTATCTCGCCGATATCCGGCAGGATGATGTTGTGATGCAGTTAGAATATACCACTACTGCAGAACCGCTATTTGATTCTTTAAAACCGGTCACAATAAGCGGAAATCAGGCTTATGGTATTTCCACAGCCGATTATAAAATGCTGACCTTTGTGCATGACAATATTTTATATACTTTGACCTGTCAATACGATTTTAATACACTTGTTCTGCTCAGTAAAAATATTTTTTAAAAAATTTCTCGAAACTTTGTAATGTTTACCTTGTTTTGCTGGTTCTTATAGGTAGAGTAACCAAAAAGCAACAAATACGAGAAATGAGGATGATTATGAAAAAGAAAATGTTTATCGCCGTGATTTTAATTATGACCCTGTTATTAAATGCCTGTGCCGCAAACCCAAAGAATTCTGCCAGTGACAGCAGTACCCCTGCTGATTCTGACGAATCGGCATACTACGAAACCGGAGAGGATTATGAATCCTATCTCGATATCGAGGAAAACAATGAACAGTACACTGATGAGAACTCTATGCTGACCTTCTCGCTAAAGGTCGATACTGCTTCTTATTCCAACGTCGCGCGTTATATCGAAAATGGCAGTCTTCCACCTGCAGATGCTGTACGGACGGAAGAGTTGATCAACTATTTTTCTTATGACGGAGAAATAGAAAGAAAAAATGGCCCTTTTGCCGTATCTACGGAAATCGGCTCCTCACCTTTTGATGAAAATAAATATATGGCCTTTATCCGGGTAAAGACAGAAGAAATTGATACCGAGGAACTCCCTCCCAGTAATCTGACCTTTTTAATCGACACCTCCGGATCAATGGATTCTTATGATAAACTGCCGCTTTTAAAAGAATCTTTTGCATTACTGGTTGAAAACATGGATGAAGATGACCGGATTTCCATTGTGACATATGCAGGCAGCTCTGCCGTCGTTCTAGATAGTGCTGACGGAACTGACAAAGACCGCATCCTGACGGCCATCAATCGATTGGAAGCCTCCGGCTCTACTGCTGGTGCTGACGGCATCTTAACCGCTTATAAACTCGCGGAAAAAAATTATATGGAAAATGGAAACAACCGCATTATTTTAGCAACTGACGGTGACTTTAACGTAGGTATATCTGATTTGGACGGACTGAATAGCTTAATTTCTGAGAAACGTGATGGTGGTGTTTACTTAAGTGTATTAGGATTTGGTACCGGAAACTTAAAAGACGATACAATGGAAACTCTCTCTGCAAATGGAAATGGGAACTATCTTTATATCCACTCTGTCGCCGATGCTCAGAAAGGATTGGTCGATGAACTGGGAAGCAGTTTATATACCGTTGCAGATGATGTAAAAGCGCAAGTAGAGTTTAATTCAGACATTGTGAAGAATTATCGTTTGGTCGGATATGAAAATCGGCAAATGAGCAACAAGGACTTTAGCGATGATACAAAAGACGCCGGTGAAATTGGTGCCGGAACCGATGTCGTGGCGATGTTCGAATTAGAATTGAATGAGGGCGGCGGCGACGATAATCTCTTTGAAGTCCGCATCCGGTATAAGGATCCCGGTGAAACGGAAAGCCGGTTGTTCACTACTCCCGCTTATTATAGCGATATATCCGCAGAAACCAGCCAGGACTTCGGGTTTGCCTGCGCCGTAGCTGGTTTTGGTCACATTCTGAGAGACTCCGATTATATCGGTGATCTTACGCTTAACCAGGTAATGGGAATGGCTGCGAATAATCTGGGTCAGGATAACGGCGGTTATCGCCGCAATTTCTTAGAATTACTGGAGAGATATCGTAAGATCGTCACTTACTAAATAAATTTTCAGGCTGTTGTATATGAAATAGCTATTCATTTACAGCAGCCTGCTCCACTCTTTCATTTATGGAAGATTCCTGGTTATCCGAACCTTTCTTATTTTTCCTTTTATTGTTCTTTCTTGCAATGCCGCTAATGCGATCGGGCCTTTTTCATTTAAGATTTCAACATAGGTCAGGCTCTCGCGAATATCAATGATACCTATATCATCAGACTCTAGTTGTTCTATACTACATATCGCACCCACTACATCGGCAGCCCGCATTTTTGATCTTTTACCACCGCCGATGGCCAGACGCATGATATTCTGATTCACCGCATCACCTTTTCGCTTTCTGGGTGCATTGCTTTCTTTCTGCTTCGTCCAGAACCTTTTTTCGTTCAGCTCTGTCCTTGCCGGACATTCAACTACTTTTAGCGTCATGTCAATGAAACCCTCAACCATCTGCTGCATTCGCTTTTCCTCTTCACACACCAGACTGATGGCGATCCCGCTCCGGCCGTTTCTTCCGGTCCGCCCGACACGGTGTACATAGGTCTCTTTCCCGGTCGGAAAATCATAGTTTATAACATGGGATACGTCTTCAACATCTATACCTCTGGCTGCCACGTCGGTAGCTATCAGATACCGATAACGCTTCATACGAAAATAATCAATTACCTTAAGACGTTCACTCTGCTCCATTTCCCCATGTAACATCCCGCAGGAAATCTTGTCTCTTTTCAGTTTCCTGTACAGCACATTCACCATTTCCCGCGTTGCGCAGAAAATCATACAGCTGTCCGGATTCTCCCGGATCAAAATCTGAAGCAGAGCCTTATATTTATCCTCTGTTTTCACTTCATATACAACCTGTTTAATTTCGGCTACAGTTGCAGTTTTTGATTCTAGAATTACCGCCGCGGCTTCCGGCATATATACCGCCGCCAAATCCTTTACCCGGTGATCAAGCGTGGCAGAAAACAGCAGAATCTGTTTCTCCTCTGGCAGATGTGCCATGATTTGCTTCACGTCTTCTGCAAACCCCATATCAAGCATAAGATCCGCTTCATCAATAACCAGATATTTTATCTTCTGCAATTGTAAGCTTTCCCTCCTGATATGGTCCATCACCCGCCCTGGGGTTCCTACTACGATATGGGATTTTTGCTTCAAGGTCTGAATCTGTTTATCAATCGGAAACCCACCGAATACTGCCGGAACTTTTAATCTCTTTTTGCGCCCGATATGAAACACCTCGTCCCGCACCTGTACCGACAGTTCCCGGGTCGGCTCCAGAATCAATGCCTGCGGATAATTTTCCTCCCAGCAGATCATCTCACAAATCGGGATGGCAAACGCTGCCGTTTTCCCTGTTCCGGTCTGTGATTTTGCAAGCACGTCTTTTCCATCTAATATGAGTGGAATAACTTCCTGCTGAATCCTTGTTGGGCTCCGATACCCAAGCAGAGCAAGCGTTTCTATCATCTGAGCGGATAATGGATATTGTTTGAATGTGTGTTTACTTGTATCGCAATATGAAGACATAAGTTTCCTCTCTCTTGGATATCTCATATTCTTTTAGGAGCTGGAAATCGGTTCGGGCAATCATCTGTTTTACAAAGTCTTTATTATGGGAATACAAAACCACCAGTGCCCCGGCCTTTATATGTTGAGGCACCTTTTGGAAAAACCGTTTATAGATGTTAAATATCTCTTCCTCCGTGATTCGCCCAATTTTGAACGGCATGTTCGTAATAATTTCATCAAATAGATAATCATGCGTAAACCGGAAGAAATCACGGTTAATATAGTGGATGATCTGACTTGCCGTCGCGGTATTTTCTCTGGCTTTCAAAATAGCATCTTCCGAAATATCTATACCATACGTGGTATTTGCCCTGACTGCCTTATGCCGCTCAATCAGCATCGTTCCCACACCACAAAATGGATCCAAAACTTGTGCATCCTCTTTCATAAACTCTCTGGCGAGTGCTACGGTCAGTGCTGCATTTACCGGCTTAATACTGGTTGGAATGACTTCCTTTCTATAGGTAAACCGTTTATCTTTCAACGTAAATAATTTTATCATAATGTTGCAATTCTGCAGCTTATTTTCAATCAGCCGGATTTCTAATTCATAATTATCGGTACTGTTGATCAGTTTCCGATTCGATAGTTTTTCAATCCGGGCCGCCAGCTTTTTGAGAAATACGCTTTTTTCTCCTAGTGCTCTCTTCGATTTCATTTCCAGACGAAAGTAATAAGGGGCCGCACCATCATGACTGCCCGCCAAAAATGCAGCCAGTCCGGAACTTACAATTGTCTCTGCCACTGCCGTCCAATCCATCGGACATGTACCCATACCTTTTATCATAAACAGCAATTCCTGATAAATACGGATATCTCTAATCCAATTGAGATTCTCAACCTTTGCCGTCACTCCGGCGCCAACCAGTTTTATTTTTGCATTTGGCTCTAATGCCAGAAGTTCTTTTCCTACAGTTTCCGTGAAATTTCGATTCGCAAGTAGGACGATATCATATGGACTATTCCAGCCGGTAAATGAATGCTTCGATATTCCTTCTATACGAACTATCAGGGCCGATAATTGCCGCATTTCTTCGGTGATATGTTTCTCATTTTCCCTTGTCAATTCTACAGTTTTCAAAATCTCCAACTGCTCCTTTATATCATCCCGGTAATCATCGTAGTCAAATCTCCCAACAGCTGACAGATAGGAACTCTTCACAAACCGCTGAGATTCATTTTTATAGGCCTTCCAAATAGGCCGGAGAAACTCCTGCTGCCCCAGATCTCCCATCAGCAGCGCTGCATTCTTTCGGGTTTTGGCGTCTTCCGACTGAAGCAGCTCAATCAGTGTCTCTTCGCTGCCTTTTACTATGCTGCGCAGCAGTTGTAAATTGCTGCTTTCCTTTATGGCTTGTCTTATTTTACTAAGGCTTTGTCTGATCTCCTGACCATTTTGTATGTTTTCCCATTCATTTTTTAACATAATTCTCCCTATAATTTAGAAACTGCATCAACCTTGAAAGGTTGATGCATAGACTATCCTCTTTTAATTAACGCCGCCCCCACCGGGAGCACCGTTCTGTTATAATGAATATTTAATACGGAAGCACCCGAACCATAAAAGGATAAGATTGCAATCAGCAGTTCTGCATATGCCGCTAATGTATGCCCAAATTCCGGTAAAATATTAAAACTACTCATGCTAAGTCCCAAAAACAATACATCGATTAAAACAAAAATCGTAAATAATACTTTATGCGTTCCGGCTGCACCATAAGTCATGAATATCGTAAAAATCAAGTAACCCAGATATAAGAATCCCATCTGTTTCATATCAATAGCATCTTTCATCTCGTTGCCGAATACTCCGTATTTGATCAGCCAATCAGAAGCCACCACTAACCAAAAAAATCCGTAGGCACCAAATGCAGTACTGCCAAATGTATTATTCAGTTTTGAATCGCTAAAGGATGCATAAAGCTGTGCTAATCCACCCAAAAAAATAGCTACTGGTAATACATAGGATACTTCTGAGGTAATCCCCAGTTTCTGGCTGGAGGCAACCAATGTCACCATCGCCAGTCCAAAGAGTCCGATCGCCGACGGGTCAGCTACTTTCGTGACCACTGTCTCCGACTGTTTCATCTGTTGTGTTTCCATTATTTCATTTCTCCCTTCCCTCTGTAACTACTACAAACATTATAGCCTGCAACATCACTCAATAGACAATAACATATTCTTAAATTTATCACAAGCAAAATCTGCCTTAGATTAGAAAACCCGAAAAAGACTGGATTTCACCTTTTTCGGGTTCTCATTAATTTAGCCTCCGGCCATTACCGATAACAATCTTACTGTGCAAGTATACTCATTTTATCGCCCGTACATATCTTACCGCCTTTTAATACCCTGGCAAATACGCCCTCTCTTGGCATGATGCAGTCACCCATTGTCTGAAAGATCTGACAGCCATGATGACATTCTTTGCCGATCTGCGTCAGCTCCAAAACCACATCATTACAAGCAAACAGAGTTCCTATAGGAAGACTGGAAAAATCAATTCCGTCTACCACGAGATTTTCCCCAAAATCTCCATCAATAACCTGAGCTCCTCTGTCTTTAAATTCTTTTATCTTATCATAGGACAATAAGCTCACCTGTCGATGCCATTTTCCTGCATGGGCATCTTTTTCAATTCCATAGTCTTCTATCAATGTAATCTGTCCCACATTTCTTTTTTGTGTACCTTTTTTTTCACTTATACAAACTGCTAAAACCGTTCCCATAACCGCTCCTACTTTCTGGCACAGTTTCCCGTATCACCAATGAGAATATCAATTCCGTGGTCCAACTCAGATATAATATATTCCAGACATTCCTTCACTGCTTTCGGACTTCCCGGAAGATTGACAATCAATGTTTTTTTTCGGATTCCTGCTGCTGCCCTGCTTAACATTGCCCGCTTGGTATACTGCATGCTGTAAGCCCGCATGGCCTCCGGGATTCCGGATGCTGTCCGTTCTACTGCTTCCTTCGTTGCTTCCGGCATACAATCTCTGTCTGAAAAACCGGTTCCGCCCGTTGTAAGGATAAGCTCGGCCATATTTTCATCCGCTATTTTAATCATTTCATCTCTTAATTTCACGCGATCATCCGGTAAAATCGTAGAGTAAACGACCTGATATCCATTTTCTTCCGCAATCCTTCTTATTTCCGGGCCGCTTAAATCTTCCCGCTCTCCGCGGTATCCGGAATCACTGGATGTTATAACCGCCAGCCGTTTCATCCTTTAACCTCCTATTTTAGACATGATCAATCGGTTTTCCTGTTTCCCGTTAAATTGCTGTGTCAAAAATGCATGTCCTTTTGGTTTTTTTCTAATGCACTCCTGCATAGCGGCTGCAATCTCTTTATCATCTGCACCGCTTCGAAGAAGGAGGCGTAGATCTTTCCCTGTTTCATACTGCAGACAGCTCTTTAAGAATCCCTGGCTTGTAAGTCTTACCCGGTTACAGCTTGCGCAAAACTGATGGCTTAAGGCGCTGATAAAACCTATTTTCCCCTGAAATCCCTGTAACTGATAATAATGGCACGGACCGTTGCCAAGACTCTCTTTATAAGAACTTAAGGGGCCAAACGCCTCTGTCAATAGCGCAATAATCGACTCCTCACTTAAATACTCAAAATTTTTCCCATATCCAATCGGCATCATCTCGATAAAACGGACATGAATCTTCTGATCCTTTGCCAGAGCTGCTATATCGATTAAATTCTGACTGCGGAGACTCAATGGTACACAGTTGATTTTTACCGGAATATCCGGATACTTTAATACTTCATGTATACTTTCCTGCACCTGATGGAGCAAATCAAATCTGGTGATTTGATTGTATAACTTCCTATCCAGGGTATCCAGGCTGATATTTATCCCATCTATTTTATATTTAGCGAGCTCCTCAATAATATCCCCTAAAAGAACTCCATTTGTTGTCAATGTTACTTTTTCAATCCCTTTAATACTTTTGATTTCTTTCACCAAAACCAAAGCATCTTTTCTTACCAGAGGTTCTCCTCCGGTAAGCTTAATTTTTGTAACGCCCAGCAATGCAGCAATTCTGCATATACGGAGAATCTCATCGTAACTTAATATATCTTCATGAGAAGCCATGGAAATTCCCTCTTCAGGCATACAATATATGCAACGCAAATTACATCTGTCCGTAATCGATATTCTCAGATAATCAATTGTTCTTTTACATTCGTCAAGCATCTTTCATATACCTGTCCTTCTCATTTGCCTTTTATAAATGTACCGCTTTTTCCACCACTCTTTTCAACCACCATGATATCAGAAATTTCCATTTCTCTATTAATCGCTTTACACATATCGTAGATGGTAAGGAGCGCGGTACTGACACCCATTAATGCTTCCATTTCAACGCCGGTTTTGCCGTTCACTGTAACTGTACAATAAGCAGATATAGAATACAATTCTATATCTGTTTTAAATTCTACACCGCAGCCGGTAATGAGTAATGTATGACACATCGGTATGAGTGTGGATGTATTTTTTACTGCCATAATACCTGCTACTCTGGCAACACCCAGAACATCACCTTTCTTGACTCTATGGTTTAATACTGCATCCATAGCTTCTTTTCCAAGGTATATCCTGCCTTTGGCAACCGCCTTCCTGACCGTATTCTCTTTGTCTGATACATCAACCATAATTGCATTGCCCTCTTGGTCAAAGTGTGTAAATTGCCTGTCTGATCTGCTCATACTTGCTCCAATCCCTCCTTTGCTTAGAAACGCATGCAGCCTGCTTTTCGTGCAGACTTCATATATCCCCTCTTGATATAACTTGGATTCTTATTAATATTATACAATGAATTGCAAATATTTTCAAATATATTATCAAAGACTGTACCAATCGTGAGTGATTGGTACAGTCTTTATTAATATACATATTGAATTTTTGCACTATTTAATTTTTCTTTCTTTTCGCTGTCACTGCCACAAGAATACCTATCGCTGCCATAAAGAAAATTACTGCCCAAAAAACAATGTTTGTGGTATCTCCGGTTTTAATGGAAGAAGCATATCCGGTCCCTTTTAAAGAACTCCCACCGGCAGAGTACTGATTCTGAAACGCACAGGTGTCTACCTGATTTTTATCGTTGTTTGTAACTTTCCTTGTGACAATAAGCTGACCTCCTTTATCCTCTATGACATCCGTGATGGTATAAATTGTTTTATCATAGGTGTATCCTGTCTCGCCGGTATTTTCTTCTGCTATCGTATAGCGGTAAGTCCCCTCACTTGTATATGACCAGACACCGAATTCCGATTCGCCTTCCCCATGAATAGTTAAATTCTTTTTCCCATCCGTGCTTCCTTCCGGCATTGGGTTGGCCTTTTTCTCTGCCGTAAGAGAGAATTTGAAAGTTCCTTTGCCGGATGGACTGCCGGATACCACTTTCTTCACCGGCGGATCTACCATAATGGCTGGATCGCTGGCCAGAGGCTGATAAGTATGTTCATAATCCAGGCTTCCAACTTTATTCCCAGCCGTGTTCTTAGCAATTACCTCTGTCACAAGACCGTCATTCTCAGCATTCTTTACATATACAGTAATAAAATACACTTCTTTATCGTAGGTATATCCTGTCTTTTCACTGTCAATTATAAGCTCAAGCCGATATTCATAAATCCCTGTATGGGAATATATCACCGGTCCCATTTCCAGGCTTTGATTTCCCTTCAGCGAAATTTGATATCCTCCCTGTGTACTGCCGGACGGCATGGGGGTTCCTTCAGCCATTGCGGTCAATTTATAAGTGAATATGCCGCCTTCATCAGAGACGGTGCTGCCTGTCACACGGAAGATCTGATTAACCGAAAGTCTGGCAGATACCGTTTCCTCTGCATGTGCAGGGATCCCTGTCATCATCAGAGAACATGCCATGAGCACAAGGAATGTCAAATGCTTTTTAGTATTTCTTACCTTTTGAATAACCTTCATCATCTGCATCCTCACCTTTTTCCTTTCTCATTTTTCTTCTATTGATAAAAACAGCCCTTGCAATCAGTATCAGAAGAATCCCAAGCAATAGCCATACCCAGACAGAAATGTTCCTTAAGAAGGCTTTCCATGACTGACCGTCTATATCCACAGAATCTGTCGGGCTGCCCTTAAACGTATCCGGATACGTGGTGTCCGTGATCCTCCCTGCCAGAAGCTGCCTCCCATTTGTGATATCCGAGGTGCATGTGCTTAGCAGTACGATGCGGTCTCTTATCCCTACACCTATATCTCTTTTATTTGTGGACAGCGCAAGCAGCCTGTTAAGATACGCCTGTTTTGCCTCATCATCTTCGATTCGCGGGGCATAGATTTCACTGTCATAGGCATTGACCTCAAGGAATGCGAAAAACTCCACCCCATAATCACGCCCATTCACATAGAGATTTCCATACCTGCGGCTGCTGAAATAGTCGTATTCCATGAATTTCCCAATATCACCAAACATGGCGCTTTGATCCATATGATGGCCATATAATATACTATTAAAATCTGTAAAATCTTTTTTATTGCGATAATCCAGAAAAATACTTCCGGATAGGGAATACTCCCCTTTTGCATTTGTATTGATATATTTTTCATTGTTATCCGCCTGAACGAGAGGATAATCAATCTTTGTTCCATAGACTGAAAGCCATCCAAATACTTCCGGATTCAGACTTATTAATTCTTCAAACGATAAGCTGTCCTCTCCTGACGGTTTATATTTTTCATATTGGGCAGCATCTGCCTCCTGATAAATTTGATTTGAATCCCATAATGCACAGCATCCATAAAGAAACATAATAAGGAAGAGGAGCAGCACCGTGAAATTCACGGCGCCGTCCATCATATGAACCGCTTTCTTTCCAATAGAATATTTTGTTGATCCGGCCATATTAAAATCCTTTTGATTAGTGTTCTAACGTACCATTTTGCGTCTTTTGTTTACGATAAATGCAGTAAATGCTCCAATAGCAACCAGAATCATGACGATAAACGGAAGATTTTCTATGATAATTCCTGTAGGTACCGTTGTTGCATAAGTATTGGTGAAATCTGCGGTGTTGGCACCACCTGCTGTGATAATCCTGTTGTTTGTTGATAATGGGGTGTTCGATATAGTATTCGCCGGGTCAGGAGATACTGCTGTTCCCCCTGCAACTATATGTACTGCTGCTTTATATCCTGGTACTGCTTTTTCATTTGCATTATAAATAGTTCCCTGCGGACAATCCATAAATACCAAATACTGACCGTGCTTCAGAGTGATCTCTTGCATAATTCCGGCTGCAAAAGTAACATAGTCTTTTCCAGCATCATACTGGTTATTGGCTTCTGTGCCTGACACTTTTGTATAGACGCCTCCACTTAATGTACAGATATATGCTTTATAAGAATCTATGGATACTAAAGAATTATTGGCAATGGTCACTTCAAACGGGAAGTATTTTTCTTTGCTTGCCAGCTCTCCCTCTACCGCTTTGCTGATTACCACTGACTGTGTGTCCGGATCCGGATTTTCTCCGCCACCAGGTGTCTTGGTATACGTATTGACAAATTTAAAGTTGTTGCCTCTTGCTTCTACGGTTGGCACAGATGGATCTACTTTCTCTCCGGCTCCTGCAGTGCCGCCGGTTTGGTCTTTTACAATGACTGCACCTGCAGATTTCACGTATAAAACTCCATTCTCTGATTCTGCGATATAAATATGCAGTTCATACTCAGCCTGAGAATATGTAAGTGTCTCCTTAGTGGAGTCTGCAATTGTATAACTGCTTGCCGCTTCTGTTACTCGGTAAATATATTCACCGGCATGCGGCCAGCTTTTTCCTTCCAGTATATTACCTGTATGCATTGTTATGATCTTTTTGTCTACATCCAATATGCTGCTAGAGGTGCCTGTCACATTGATACTGCCTGTCAGTATCGGCATCGTGGCCAGAGCTGTCCCAGAGGCATCCCCATCTACGCTTACCTTCTGAATATCAAACGTAAAAGTTGCAGTTGGTATTGCTGTTTCCTGTGGCATCTGAAGCACCTTCGTAATCGCCACTCCCGCAGGACTCTCCACAGTTCCATTAGGTAATTCTTCGTCCGCAGCAAATGCAGTCATTGCAGTGCTCATACATACTGTCAAAACCATTGCACCAGTCAGGAAACTTGATATTAGTTTTTTTAATCTTAGTTTCTTCATTTTATTTCCTCCTTTTGTTTAATTGTTATATATATAAGCATATCCAGCTGGATCCTACTGGCTATGTTCATATCTCTCTTCGCCGAATAACTGTTATTACTTTACCCAGTGTTTCTTTGACCGAAACGCATCCATAGATACGGCTGTCCGTGGCATTCTTCCGACTGTCTCCCAGAACAAATATTTCTCCCTCACCTACCATAACAGGGAATTCTATCCCTTCTGCATAACGGTTCGTTTCTTCATAAATAAATATCTCTAATTGCGGTTCTCCATTAATGACCAACCCATCTTCTGTAATATCTACTGTATCACCTGCAACAGCGGCTACCCTTCGGATCTGCTTTTTCCCTTCGTATTCCACCACAACACAGTCGCCTGCGGTATAGGATTTATCCAATCTGTAGAAAAAAGCCAGATCCCCTTCCTTAACAGCCGGATGCATGGACGCATCGCGGTTTCTATAAACTCCAAACAGGAAAGTAAAAACTAACACCAGCACCACTATAATGACCATGATCTTCAGCAGTAAATGCTGAATGTCCTGTCGCAATGTAGTTTCTTGTTTCCCCCGCCCCATGTCTTCAACCGGCGATACGCCACTCTTCCTGGTCATATTTGTCTTGCCTTTCTGCGACGATACACCACGAATCCTAATATGATGCAGCATACAAGCGCTACTCCCATGACTGGAATCCACCTATCGCTGCCCTCTTTGATTCCGGTAATCGGTTCCAAAACCCTCGTATTCGTATAGCCTATAGTAACATTCTCTGCTCCGAGGCTGAATTCACCAACCTCTCTGCCGTCAGTCGAAGTTCCACCTTTTATATATTTCGTAGTGTAAGTACTGCCTGGGTCTACTTCGGTAATCTGAATTTTATAAGCCGGATCCAGATTCTTGACGGTTATGAACTGACCATGCTTCAGCGTTATAATGCCTGCGCCACTTGAGATACTAAGTGTTTCTATTTCCGGCGCGTTCACATCTGTATAGGCAGTGCCGGTAAGAACCCCCCCTGCACAGGCAAATTCCTTCGTTATATTGTTGCCATTAGCATCTTTCACAGAAATGCTGAAGCTAAACGCCTTCGTCTTATCACCAAATTCTCCTTCGACGGTCTTGCTCACCGTAAGGTCATATACGCGAGTATTATAAAATGCGATATTTTTGTCCACATTTTCCATATCAATTGAACCAGTGTTCTTCTGATCCACCGCCGCAGATGCCACACCATCGACCGTGTGGGCCGCCTCATAACCGATTGCCGCAGTCTCAACTACCTGTATTTTACCTTCCGCAGGGATACCTATTATCTCAAGCGTCTGACCGTCTGTTAAGTGAAATGCCGCCTGTCCATTGGCATCAAGGGTAAGGGTTGTCATAACCGGTGCGGTTGCTCCTGAACCGGGTATGATACCCCCAATGCAATTTAATTCTGTTTCGTCAGCCAAAGCTGCACCATCTTCATCTTTCACGGTTATGGTAAAAGCAAAGGACTGACCTGACGAACCGCCGACGACGGTTTTTGACACGGTAACTTTGTTTGTTGGTTCCTCCGAAGGCTCTCCGACATAGATAACAACATCTTTGTCCTCTGTCATTTCATCAAATGTCAGATAGTTATTTGCCTTTGCCCAGACCAACTCTGTTGCGGTAAGTTCCGTCTCTCCCACTGTAATCTTCTTGATTTCATAATTTCCGGAATCGAGCGTCCAGCTAAGCTTGCCGTCGTAGTACTTATAGATTATCGCACCAGTGGCGGGAGATATGGCTGCCACCCCAATGCCGGATATTGCCGCCGTGTTTTCCGTATCGTCCTCATTCCTTACCTCGTCAGTGATCTTTACTTCATCACGTATTACCGTAATATTATCTGTAAAAGTATAGGTTTCTGTTCCGTTCGTTATCGTATAATGCACCGGATAAGTTCCGGGAAGGACTGAAAGGTTTGCGGAATATGTAAGATTGAAATTCGTTGTATTTGCCGCAGAAACAGTTAATGAATCAGTAATGCCTGTTACCGTAATTCCGTCGGGCAGTCCTTCAATGTTCCAATCATTTTGCGATAATACTATATTTGAATTTGTAACATTTATAGCACTATGTGCAACAGTCTTGCTGGCATCCTCCTTATCGGGATTTAGAAAGGTAACATCCTTACCGGTGATTTGTATATTACCCGGACTGCCAAAGGCCGTACCGCCGGAGACGCTCTGTGTAGCTCCCGCAGCAACGTTATACTGCCACTGTATACCCATGCCGGTATCAATGGTGGTTCCAGAAACCACGGTTTGTGGAATGGTATTTTCATATAGGTAACCTAAATTTCCATCATAAGAAATCATCGTATATTTTCCTGCCACCGCCGGATTGTTCGTCGTAGACTGATCTACCCACATAAACATAACAGGTTCTGATGCAGCTTGGAATGCGAAAGCTATATCCCGCCCCAGACTTGAAATACAATATGAATAGTCATCTCCGGCATAGGTTATATCACCGCCGTGAGACATGATTATATTCTGTACGCCATTGGATAAATTGACATAATCCCAACTTTCCGACATTACTTTCGACCTGGGATTTATCGTAATATGAAGATATACGATACCGACATCCCGCCCTAAATAAAATGCTAGGTCAAGGTTGCTGCCATCGGCGGACTTTTTATAGCCTCTGAAAACATCACTTGGTTTAATCTGCATCGTACCACTGCTATTGCCGGTTAAATTGTAAACAGTAGATTTTTCCTCCGTAGTTCCCACCTTAGTTGTTACCTTTATCGAATATTTAAAGTCTGGACTATCATCTTTATAGTAATTTGCAAAAGCTTTTCCATCCTTATAACCGTTGATCTTAGCGGTCAACTGGCCGGACCATAAACGAAATGCCTCGTTATCCATACTTGTCCTCAGATTGAACTGACATGTGAGATCATCAACGTTCTGGGTTGCATCATGACCGCCAACATAAATTGATGTAGTGCCATACCAATCATATACATAACCCTCCGGCGGTACATAATCATAATATACCACATTGCCGTTTACCGTGACGAAGCCGTCATATCCGTTGGTTCTCGGGTACGTATAGTTGTCCTTATTTGCGTTTGTCTTGGTGGTAAACGTAAGGAATATATCAAGTAGTGCAGGTGTGGCCCCTATAAAGTCAACATTTAATTTATTTTCTCCGGTACATGTTCCGGAAACAGTCATGGGACTCCCTTTTTTTACATTCAGAGCCGCACCGTCTCCTTCCATAACAATATTAGCAACCGTATTGGTCGTTCCATTGCAGATCAGCTTACTGTCCGAGCCAAATACAAGATTTGCTTTAAGACAATTAAAGGAACCGTTAGTAAGGATCGCACCGTCGCTTAGCGTTATAGTGGTTTCAATCGTAGTGCTCGCTGTAATAGACGTGCCGACAGTACATGTATCGGTTATACTGAGATTTGCGTTACCCAGAAACAGATTACCGGTAATTTTCGCACCGATTAAATTAATATTGTAGACATCTGCTGCGGTATTAGCGGTAACCGCCGACACTGTTGCTCCATCTCTGCCATCTATATTCAATGTTACTTGACTGGTCACGCCTGTTGCAGCGGATACCGAAGTAATCGCCGCCGCTCCCCCGATGTTTATTACTGCTGTGCCGGTCATCGTACCGGTAGAACTTCCGGAATTTACTAAATTCCAGCTCCCGCTTAATATCGTTACATCGGCATTTCCCGCCATGGCTCCACTCCCACCGCCATAAATGCTGCTAGTGGCATTCAAACATGTAACACCAGTACCTATGATTAGCTTATAGCAATTTCCATAGATATTCAAAACAGTGCCAAAGCGGATATCTTTGAACGTGGTATCGCCGTTGCATACCCAGTTGTACGGTGTTGAACAACTGAGGGTAATGGTAACCGTTGCACTGGAAGCGTTTATATATTTACTTGTAATAGTAAGATTCGCATTTGCACCATTTGCCGTTATCGCCGCTTTGTCCGCTGTTGTTATAGTATAGTTCAGTACAAATACGATAGTATAGCTACCGGAATTCGTTCCAATTGCCTGCATTGCCGCTTGTAAGGTTGAATAGCCGGTCTGCACACTGTCCGCTTCGTTTATAACAACTACTTTATATGTGCTGTTGGACAGTATTGTTGGATCAATTACAGGTGTCTGATTCAAAGTGAACGGTACAGCAATAGCAGGGACTTCGTTTTGATCCTGCTGCTCCGGTTCAGCCAACAGCTCCACATTAGGATTCTCATCCTCTTCCGGCATATCAAATTCTGTAATCTCAGTGTTTCCGCCATTTTCAGCCAAGTTTGTTGAACCGAATACATTTCCACAAGACAACATAATACAGATAAAGCATATAAGCAGATTTTTGCAAATCCTTATTTTTCCACCTGATGTGCTCTTTTTGTTCCGCAAAAGTTATTACCTCCTTTATCTATAGATTTCACACAAAAACAGCTACTAAACGATATATTGCATAGCTTGATTTTCTGGATTTATTGTAGCACGACCAAAGTTGCAATACAGTGTACAAAAGTATACTAAAATCGGAATTAACTCTATGATTTTCTTATTTTTTTCTTTCTTTTTTGCCGCCTGTATTGGAATAATGGTGTACAAAAGTACAATAATTTGATTGACAGGAATCTTCTTATAAGCTCTCATAAATAATAACTATTGATTCAAAATTCTCAGCCTGATGGCCGTGGCAACGGCATCAGCTTTATTTCTTACTCCCAGTTTCCCGTAAATTGATTGCGTATGCTTTTTCACAGTCGTTAATTTAATATTGTGCTCCATCGATATCTCCTCATAAGATAAATTTTCCCGAAGTGAATTTAATATTTTTAGTTCGGTTTTTGTCAGGTCAGTATAATGGTTTCTTTTTGGAATGTCCGCGTTTCCATATGCACTCTTTTTGGCGCTTATCATGATTTTTTTCAAATAGTCTTCGCTGATTTCACCATAAAGCAGGTTTAAAACCGGCAAGAGCTCGTTTGATTCATCCGCGAAGACCCTGATATAGCCATACGGTTTTGCAATATCATAGGCTTTTTTCAGACACCTCACAGCATGTATGTCATCCTTCAAATAGTAGAAGATAATGGATTTTAAAACACAGACCTCAATCAAATCGACGATCCGCTTATACCTCTCGCATAAAAGCTCCAGACTTTCGAGAATAATAAGCGCGTTGTGATATTTTCTCAACGAAATAAGCACCCGAACATAGGCCACCTTTCTATATAAGAGATAAAAATGGTTGTTTTCGATCAGCGGACTGTTTTCCCTGTAAAACCCTTCCAAAAAACCCATGTTGCCGTCAGCCAGATGGTTCCGTTGTAAAAATGCATGAAAATCAGGCAGCAGGAAATCACTTCCCTTTTCTATGATCTTCTTTTCCAATAGAACAATCATATCGCCAATTTCATTTATATCATTCAAAGCACGCATTATTTTGATGAGAAGCGCAACACAGCAAAAATATAATTTTGCGTGTATGAGTCCGGACGTCACGGGCATAATAATCCTGACCTGCTCCATAGCCTTTGTAAACGCCTCTGTTTCATAATAATACTCAGCTAAAATAAGGCGTGACTCCATCAATGCATATTCATTCTGGATAAGGTTCTGGCTATCTTCATCCACCTGTCTGATAAAAGACTCGATAATATCCGTAAGCTCCGAAAAATCCTTTGTACCTCTGAAAATGGAGGGAAACCCCATTACGGCCATCCGCGCTTCATACTGCGTGTCCAAATAGGGAGCGTAATTCTTGAAGTTGATCATATCGTCGATGCGTTTATTACCCTTTTGTGTTTCCTCTGGGTCAATAATGAAAAGCCATCCTCCTTCCCAGTAGTAGTAAGCATAATCATCCGAATCAATCGGCAGTATGCCCGGTTTAGACCATTCCAAAAAAATATCTTTAAGCTCCCGCATCCGCTCCAGATTTCCGGTCAGATATTCGATCAGCACCATTTTCGCGACGATATCCGGGTATTGTTTTAACTTATTAGGGTCAAGCGACGTAATATTTTTTGCCATATCCAAAAAACTTTCAAGAGACATATCCGTCGGGTTATATCTCTTGAGCATCTTGTCAATTCCATATAGGTAATTTACTTTATAAAAACATTGAAAAGCTGCGGCATATTCTTTCTGATCGTGAAGCCACCAGCCGTACTTTATATGCAGGTCGTATATGTCTATATTGCTATTTTCTAACTTTTGCTGTAAAAATTCTTTGAAGGCAGGATGATACTGATATTTACCGTTTTCATTTAATAAAATAAATACACCCCGCGTATACAATTGGTTCAGTACCTTTTGGGGTTCCGCTATGTCGGTCAGGGCGTAACAGACCGATGAGTCCAGAATGTCGGAAATGGACATTTTCATAAGCAGAACACGGGTATCATTATCTAAACTCTGCCATATTTTAATCTTAAAACTTTCAGCTATGATGCTTTTGGCAATGTCACCATAATCCAGATTGTGCTCTTCTATCGAAGTCACCAGAACAGCGTTTAAGGCGGCAAACCATCCCTGTGTCTGCGCCCAGATCCTTTCAATGTCAGCCGGACCGGCTTCAAGACCGCCGCGTTCTAGAAACTCACCAATCTGATCGGAATCCAAACACAGCTCTCCGACCGTTATCGGGCGGATGCTGCCAGTTATGATCAAATGATTGAATACGGGCGGCAATTTCTCACGGTTTATGATCAACACTTTCCAATATCCCAGAAACAGCTCTATCAGCTCTTTCAGGCACTCCAGTGCATCCGGATCTTTTATGCAGTGGATATTTTTTATTATAAACGTATAATCACCCTGTTCTTCTCTTACCCTCAAGGCGATTTTATATAAAAATTCCCTGGGATTCTCAAGATACTTCTGATAATACATCAGGTCGGCACGAAGATTATCCGGGCCAACGGCGGATAAAACGGCGGCTATTAAACCTCCAAAGAGCATATCCATCTGGTTGTCACTGCCGTCCAGACAGCAATAGGCACAACGGAAACCACTTTTGTTCAGCCACTGCAGCGCAGCCTGTGTTTTACCGTACCCAAAGGGAGCAATCATGCATGCGGCCTTATCCAACGGAGTAGAATCAATGATTCTTATAATATTATTCCGCAGCAAACCATCTTTCAATAATTTAGGTGGCGTAATCTTTGAATGATACGCCTCCAAATGATTGTCATACCAATCCATACCCCTCATCCCTTCCCGATGCCGATATATCGGAATCTTCTATTATGTTTTAGCAGGATTATTGCTACAACAGGCAGTACTTTTTTCATATTTTATGTCTCCTGTATGTCAATGGGTGCAGTGAAATGTATTTAATACTCATTTTCTGCCCTCCAAATATAATTCGATATGTTTTTAACTGAAGAGATAATACTTTACATATAAAGTCCTAATTTCTCACTTAATGTGGTTATGATGTGATTGTGATCCCGAATATCATAATCTACAATACTTGCAACCCACTGTCAATAATGGTACAATATTGTATATACTTTGATTCAAATATATACTCTCTTTGTATCATTTTAACAAAAGTGGACATCACGAACTATACCCAAAGGGTTCAATTAAGACTGTAGGAAGAGCAATTGATTATGTGTACATGAACATTCCGATCCGGTCTGTATCCCCAATGAACCGTTATGTAGTTTATGGAGGGATAAGGCATGAAAGAAAATGCTTTATACGCTAATGCTATAACAATTCCTAATTTACACGGTCTATTCAGCAGGCCGCGTTTAAATGACCTGCTTGGAAAAGCAATCTCTTCTCCCCTTGTCATCGTCACAGCCGGAGCAGGGTATGGCAAAACCCAGGCGGTATCGGAGTACCTGGATAAGCACCCCAATATCGTTCCCATATGGCTGCGCCTTTCAAAATTGGACAATCTTACTACGAGATTTTGGGAAAGCTTTATTTGTGCGGTTGATGTTCAAAATGCACAACTGGCTTCCAGCCTTTATGCCATCGGTTTTCCCAATGCACTCTCAATATTTGATCTGTTTTTGCATGTATTAGCAGATTCTCTGGAAGATATCGAACATCTTGTTCTTGTATTCGATGACTTTCACTTAATAAGGGAATTACCGATCATAAATTTTGTAGAGAACCTTCTGAGCGCCCGTTTAAAAAATCTTTCGATTATACTCATTGGCAGGAGTGAGCCACAACTGTACCTGCATGGTTTTCTTACGGAAAACCTGATTTATAAAATTACCGAGGCTGATTTATGTTTTACATTGGAAGAGACTAAAGGATATTTAAATATGCAGGGAATTGTGCTTCACGATAACGCTCTTCAAGAAATTTATATGGGTACCGGAGGATGGATTGTGGCGCTTTACCTTGTGTCGTTATCTTTGACAAAAAAAAAGGTCATGGTTAATCAGGCATTTGCCGAGGCAAAACCCAAAATTTTTGAATTGATCGAGCGGGAAATTTTTGTTGAATATACGCCTGTAGTACAAAAGTTATTGGTTGAATTGTCCTTTCTCGACAGCACATCTATCGACAGCCAAATTGTCAGATCCTTATCAGATAACTCGGTTAATCTCATCGGGGAAATAGAAAAAACAAATCCGTTTATTCATTATGATCCCCTTACCAAATCCTACTATATACATCATCTGTTCCTGGAATTTTTATCGACCAGGCAGGAATATTGTACGGAAGAAGAAATAGAAAAAATACATTGTTCAGCTGCACAATGGTATTATATGCAGGGATCTGTAATTGACGCGCTTGAGTACTACCAAAAGTGCGGTCATTATGATGAGATATGGAATATCATACGCCGTTATGATATAGACATACCCCAGGAAGTGGCAAACTTATTTCTGGAACTGATAGATGAGTTCCCAGAAGTGCTTTTAAATAAATATCCACTCATCGGCGTTATCCGCGGCAGGCTTTTGCTGAACAACGGCAGATTGGAAGAATCGGTCAATGAGCTTACAATAATTAAGGAAACCTTTGAAGCGCTGCCAACGACCCCCGAAAACAGAGCCGTAATAGGTGAGGCATGTATTTTTCTGGCCATGCTCAGTCTTTCTATGAGGAATTACGATTTTGTTGAGCTTTTTAAAACGGCCGACCAGTGTCTGCCTGACGGCAGCGAATTCGTAGATAACAGTCTTTATCTAAATAACGGAAATTATTCTGTGGTTATTGAAAGTCCGGCTGCCGGTGAAGTGGAGAAGTTTAAAAAGGCAGCCATGTGTGCTATGCCATATGCCGCAAGAGCAATGAACGGATGCTGTTATGGAATGGAGTATTTAATTATAACAGAAGCTGATTATTATACGGGAGATGTAAAGAAAGCTGAAGCCAATGCATATAAGGCCATATACCGGGCAAGCAGGCAGAAGCAAAACGATACTGTTTGTATCGCATACTTCACATTAATGCGTACGAGTATAGCTAAAGGAAATTATCCAAAAGCTGCCGGTTTTTTAGAATTATTAAGGGAAAAAGTTGAAAAGCCAAACAGTATTGACTGCCTCAATATAATTGGCGTTATTAAGGGATGGCTTTATTCAAGGCTCAGCGATATTGATAAAATACCAGATTGGATCATGGAAGAAGATCGAAGCTCCAAAATACTTTCTCCTAACAGGATAGGCAGAGAACGGCTGATCCGGGCGTACTGTTTTTTAGAAAATGGAAATTATTATGAACTTATAGCCTTTTTGGAATATTTGGAGGATATATACGAATATAAAAGCTTTTTAATCCCTAAATTGCAGGTTCAAATCTATAAGTCCATTGCCGCACTGAAAATCCAGAATGTCCCTCTTTCTATGACAGCACTTAAAAGTGCATACAATCTGGCATATGCTAATTCCATTATTATGCCCTTCATTGAAATGGGAAAATATATGCGTATTGTTTGTAATGAGGCCAAACGACATGAAGATATATCGATACCCGGAAATTGGCTGGACATGATATATACAAAAGCCAGTACCTATGCAAAACATCTTCACAATGTACAGGCAGAGTATAGATTTTCTACAGGAAGTACAGAGAAAAAACCATATAATCTGACAAGCAGGGAAAACGATGTTTTGATATATCTTTGCCAGGGGCTTACGAGGAAAGAGATCGCAGACAGCCTTTATATATCAATGAGCACGGTAAAAAGGGTACTAAAGGATATTTATATTAAGATGGGAGCGTCAAATAGCACTGAGGCCGTGAATCTTGCTATTAAAGCAGGGTTGGATAAAAGGTATGATTGAAAATGAAATCAACAGAAATTTTGTGGTTCTATAAAAAGAAAAGGAGCATTAGATGAAAAACATATTTATAGAAGGAATGCAGGGTTCCGGCAAAACCACATTGATGAAATCATTATATGAGAAACTTGATGGATATCAAATGTATCTGGAAGGAGATATTTCACCAATCGAATTGGCATGGTGCAGTTACATGACAGAGGGAGAATATCGACAGACTCTTGCGGTATTTCCTGATCTGGTATCAGAGATAGAAAAGCATACAGTAAAAGAAGAAAACCATTTTATAATTGAATATACAAGAATCATTACTGATACGAAGGGGTTCCATCATTATATGGAGCAGTATGAGATATATAATGGAAGGCGTTCATTTGATGAGTTTAAAGGTATAATTTTAAATCGCCTGGTAAGATTTAATGGAACCGGAAATCTATTTGAATGTTCTTTCTTTCAAAACATAATAGAAGAATTAATATTATTCTATCGTAAGTCGGAGGAAGAAATACTTGATTTTTATAGAGAACTGTTTACAGTTGTCGGGCAAAAGAATTTTAGATTGCTCTATCTTTACTCCGATGATATGGAAGGTGACGTTTTGAAAATTAAGAGAGAACGTTCTGATATAAATGGTGTAGAGATGTGGTTTCCGCTTATGATGAAATATCTGAATGATTCACCTTATGGAAAGGAATATGAGTTTGCGGATATATCTGATATTGTTGCTCATTTTGAAAAGCGTATGGAATTAGAAATAAGAATAATTAAAGAAATACTGGGAAAGAATTCATTAGTTTTGTCTGCTAAGGCTTATGATATTGATGATGTTGTAAATCAGGTGGCGGGATGAATTACATTTTATTTAAAATCTGCAAGAATACTCCTGCATGATACCGGAGACGGGTATGCTGCTTCTTCATGAACTTGACTCACCAAGAAGCAGTTATTTTTACCAAATATCAGCAATGATACAACCTGACTCCTAAGGCATTCATAATTATGTAATTCCCAACAACTGTTTCTTTTCTTTTTCACGGGATAGCTCCTTTAAGAATAAAAGAGAGTTGCGGTTAGGGTACTCATATGAAAATGGTAGTTCTTTTTCTTGAATTTTCCGAAAACCAGCCTTTTCATAAAAATCATGAGAGCGTGTGGCGGCAGACGGTGTATCAAGTACAATTTGAGAAATATGATTGTCTTGACAAAACTCAATAAGCGTTTTAAATAATTGCAATCCAATTTTTTTCCCTCTAAACTCTTTATCTACAAAGAATTTTTTAAGCACTCCACCCGTTTCTGTTACTCGTTTTAATGCAATTGTCCCAATTACTCTGCCGTTTTCAACGGCAAGCCAAAAAGCTCCTTGCCCCGCCAAAAAGTAGCTTTCAATATCTGATAAATCCGGCTGCTCCTCAAGCGATAAATCAAGTCGAGTTTCTATATTTTGGATGTGCAGTACAAGTGCAATAACTTGTTCTTTGAAATTGTCATTATAAGAAATTATTTCCATGAAGTGATACCCGCTTTCTCAAGTACTTGTTTTATGATTTTTTGCACAATGGTTATTAGCGGTGCAATTGACAATGTAATTATTATTGTTCCGATACCAATATCTCCTTTTAGTATCATGGCAGTAATGAAACCTGTTGATTCAATTAAAAAACGAGATTTATTAATCGACCACGAAAGTAATTTACTTATTGCAATCATCAAACTGTCTATTGGTAATCGTGGGAAACCGACAGATACATAGACTCCAATACCAATAGCAACCAACACATACCCACTTAGAAAAAGAACATAGCTATTGAGCGTAGTAATTTCAATTGACAGAAAACTAATAAAATATTTCGCACAATCTAATGAAATACCCCTGATTACAATAGGTACAATACACGTTACTTGTGCTTTTTTGTTAATTAGTGCCGTTATACTCCAAAATGTAAATTGAATAGCAATAGACCAAGTCCCAATCGTGAAGGGAGTAATCCTACCTAATGCAGCAAAAACAGCATCCCATGCACTTACACCTAATTGACTTTTCAATGCAAGTGCTATGCCAAAACTTGATAATACCAAACCAAAAACATATATAGATATGCGGATAATGTAATTTTTTAATTTATTCCTTTGCATACACTCTTGCAATCCTCCCTTATTGATAGTATAATATCATAAAAGTAAAGTTCAAAAAAGTAGAATCATTTGAATTGTTAATTCGATGCTATTGAATTGTCGAGGTGAGATTATGGAACTCAAATATATTAAAACGTTTAAGACGATTGTTGAAGCGGGCAGCTTTCAGAAAGCCGCCGAAATACTTAACTATTCACAATCTACTATAACATTTCAAATACAGCAATTAGAACAGGAATTATCAATAAAGCTGTTTGAAAAAATAGGACGAAAAATGATACTTACTGACATAGGGAAAAGTATTTTACCGCATATAGATGAGGTTTTAGAGAAAATATGCTTTATAGAAAGCTACTGTAAAGGGACGAAAGAATTGTCCGGTGAGTTGACCGTAGCAATCCCAGAATCGTTTTTAACTTACAAATCGCAAGTTGCACTTAAACTATTTAGACAGCAAGCCCCGAATGTCAAATTATCCATCCAAATGGGAAATTGTATTGATATAAGGGAACAGATAATGAATGGTTATATTGATTTTGGGTTGCACTATGATGTAGGCGGATATAATTCAAGCACTCAAATTGAGAAATTGGGCGAATATGAAATTGACCTTGTATGCTCACCTTCATTTCAAGAACGAGATTTCATTACTAAACATCAGCGAAAACGAGTTTGTTTGCTTACTGATGATAAAAATAGTATCTTTTTTTCCATATTCTCAAGATATTTAGCGGAACAAGACATAGTAATGGATAGTGTTCTTGAACTGGGGAGTATAGAAACTATTAAAAGGAGCGTAGCGAGTAATATTGGCGTAGCTGCTTTACCGCGTTTTACCGTAAAAGACGAGTTAGAGAACGGAACATTGAACACAATAGAAATTAGTATGGAGCAGAAAAAAATTGTTGCCATCTGCGTTTTTCATAAAAATAAATGGATAAGTCCTGCTATGAAACGTTTTATCTCCCTCATAAAAACTAACGTATAATCGGACATTGTTATGTAATGAGCAGTGTTTTTTAAAAACCTGCTCATTTTGCATTCCTGTGAAAAACTAATCAATAATTATATTGAGTGGTATAATGAAAAACGCATAAAAATTTCATTGGGGGGACTGTTGTTGATTGTCAAGGAAATCTGAACACTTTTTTCTGTTTTTTACAGATAGAAATGAACAGTTTTGGTTTCCTTGATTTTTTATTGTCTTTCTTTATTTTCATATTTAGAATTGAACACTTTTTAGTAGAGCTCCAGCCTGTAGCCGGCTGACTGCAAAGCTGTTTTGTTTATTCTCCAGACTCTGTCTATGGAATTTGTCTGGATAAATCTTGCATAGTCCATGAAACGTTCCTTGACTAATTCCTGGACATAAGAATCAAACGGTGTCTCAATCTGTTTCTCAGGCTGACTGCTTACTTCTTTCTTCCAAACATTCTCATGCGACTCAACACATAATTCATCTAGCTCCATAAATGGTGTTTCTATTGATTTGCTAAAAGAGTCACTTCCTGAATCATAAGTATATGCTGAATTTGCTTTCAAGCGTCTTAACACATAATAAGCATCTTTTACGCCGTATGTTGTCCTTATGGTTTTAAGTGCAGCCGCTTTCCCCTGTGTATTGTAGATTTCAATCACTTTTGAATTCTCTACTTTATGTCGTGCCAATTTTTTCATCTCCTTTATATGTGGTTTCTCTATGTGAACACCCCTGGTGGTATTTTCAATTTTTATTAACTGGTACCGATATTTATAATCACCGGCACCAGAGACTTTTTTATAAGACTACGCTTGTTTCATCAATTCCATCTTTTAAGCGTCTTAGCATCTGACTATGTTCTTTTGATTCCATCGGATCTTTTCCGTTATACATCCGCTTTATATAAGCCTGATAACACGTATTGTCATAATAGCGACGAGCCAGGTTATCATAAATATCACTTTTCAGATTTTGTGCATCAATCGGTGAGAGATGTCTCAGTAATGCCTGCCGCCATCTGACCATCTCTTCTTCAAGACTTAAGATATCCTGAACAAGTGAATCGACCAGAAGATAACTTTCCACAAGATCCTGGCAGGATTCCGGGTAACAGTCCATCAAGCTGTAATCAGGTTCATCCTCATAATTTGGCTCGCTTGTATTCGTTTCATCATTCTGGAAAGAAAGTTCTTCCAATATGTTTTCAGCCGAAAGACTGTTATTATTTTTATTCTGCATGGTTCTGCTCCTTTTTCATTATATAATCATTTCCTTTGACACGGAAACTGTCACCAGTTATATTTATAACATGGTAGTGATGCATCAGCCGGTCTAAAATGGCAGTTGCTGCAAGCTGTCCGGTAAATACTTCGTCCCATCTGCCGAATGGAAGATTGGTCGTAATAATGAGGGAGCATTTTTCATATCGTTGGCGGATGATCTGAAAAAATATGCTCTCTCTTTCCCTATCCATTTTTAAATAGGATAATTCATCAATGATCAGAAGTTCAATTTTGGACAGTTTCTTTAATTCCTGTTTTAAAGTGCCTTTTTTCATGGAATCATAAAAATCATCCATCAGTTCTTTTGCATTACAAAAGAGCACCTTTTTTCATGCCTTGCAGGCATTTACACCAATCCCGGTCGCGATCATGCTTTTTCCTACTCCCGGAGGCCCGATAATAATAATGTTTTCTGCATGCTCCATAAAGGAAAGGGTTCCAAGATCTTTAATGTACTGATAATTCAATGTCGGATTGAATTCGTATTCGATTTCATCCAGCGTTTTTACATGATCAAAACCTGCCCGGATCATCAGTCTGTCCGATAATCGTTCTTTTCTTCCATGTACCTCGTTAGCAAGAAGCCGATGCAGGAAACTGAGATAGCCTTCTTTTGTCTCGACTGCCTCTGAAATGATATCTTCATAATTTTCACGGATATCCACAAGCTTTAATTTTCGGCACATTTCTTCGATTTCAGCTTTCGATACTTGTTTTGTATTTTTACTCATAAGTTCACTGTCTCCTGTACATTTTCATAATAGCTGCAGTCTCTGGTAAGCCCAATGTCAGACTGTTTCTCCAGCTCCTGTTGTAATGGTTTCCGTTCCCGGTGCAGTAATTCGTATCCTTGCTCCTTTACCATGGTCTTGAAGTCCTTGATCTCCACCTTATTCTGTTCAATCGCATGTCCCATCAGTGAATCTAAAGCTTCAAAACTGAAGGTATCTGCCATCTGAAGAATCTTTCTTGCGTGATGGGATGGCTGCTGGGTAACTTTAGCCAGTTCGTCAAGATAACGCTGGCCATTCTGAAAGAGCTCCGTGAATTCGCGTTTAATCTGTGGAATTGATTTTGTCACAACACGGATGTCTGAAAAATGTTCATCCTGCGTCTTTGTCTGGTGTTTTCCGTCTTGAACCAGCAATGTCTGGATCAGCTGTTCATCCATGGAATAAACAAGAATTCTAAAACCATAAATAATCCGAAACTTTACTTTGGTTCCTGCATGCTTTACAGGGAGACTATACTTATTCGTATTAATACTTATGTAGCTGTCAGGGCTGACAACTCTTTTGTCAAGGTTCGTATCCAAATATAATCTGTGTGAGGGAAGCGGCAGTAATACCGTTTTTTCTTCCTGTTCATAATGAAGATTCGGCACTCTTTTTGTTGTTCCATGGACTTCATCACACCATTGATCCATAAATTTCTTGGCTTCACGATTTAGATGTTCCATATCTGTGAAACGGTTTCCCTTTATGAATTGTCCTTCAATATACTGGTAAGGCTTCTCAATTTTTCCTTTGGTCCGGGGCCAGTAGCAGTTGCATGCATTCAGTTCTGTCCCGAGGTGTTTCGCAATCAGTAATGCTTTGGGATTATATTCAATTTCATCCTCTGTTTTTGGGTCATTTTTAATAACAAGTGCCGTTGGATTATCGATCAGGAGTTCTAATGTCACCCCACCCAGATCTTCAAACAGTTCATGGATCGCTTCATATATGGCATCTGCATCCGCTTTTAGGGAAAAGACAATCGCCTTTTTCCTTGATGCTGCAAGAATCATTGTAAAGCAGTAGACTTCTCTTTTTCTTGATCCGGTCCACATCTCATATGGTGACCAGTCAAACTGTGCCTGATCACCAACAGGAGTTTCTATTCGTTGCGATGCTTTATTTTCTCCAGAATAACTGCTTTCAGATAGTCTGTTCAGAAAAGTATAAACAGGTGTAATGCTTCCTTCATAACCCAGTTTTTTTAATTCCCTGAATATCCTTGTCCCATTGAAATCGTAATCCGGATTGAATCGCCATTGGATGATTTTGTCCGCATATACATCAACTTTGCATGGATAATCATTTCTTGCATAAACTGGTTCTTCATCCATAGCGAGAAGTTTGTATACAGTAGTTCTCGACATTTCAAGATCTCTTGCAATTTCAGCGACCTTCTTGTTTTTCTTGTGGAGCTTATGCACCGCAGCCCAATCCTGCAAATTTTTCACTTCCTTTTTCACCACCTTTCGTTTTTTGCATACGAAAGAATGGTACCTGATGTAATGGAAGTGTTCAATTCTATCTGTGAAATTTTATCTTGGCTCAGATCATCACGACTCTCAAGACCTCTAAAAAGTGTCCAGGTTTCCTTGTGAATCACTGTTCGTTTTTAATTATAAATCAACACCCCGTTGTGGAATACATTAAAGCGTAAAAATATTAGCCAATATGAGTTGATTAAAGATTATGGCTTTAGCACCGGAACACTGGATTCATTGCGTAAGAATAAAAGTATTACATTAAATACCCTGCATGATATTTGTATAATGCTGGATTGTAATATTGATGAGATTGTAGAATTTATAAAGGAAAAATAATAATGGCTGTTCAAGAATCAAAAAAATCTTGTTCAGCCAATTATTTTTACCCCTCTTAGAAATCAAATCCAAAAAGTCTTCCTTCACTATTATCTGCATCACTTAATCTTACCGCAATATTATCTTCATGAAGCAAATATTTTTCCTCTTCTGGAATTTCACTACTTAAACAAGTCATGATATATTGAATATTAAACTCTTCTGATATACTTTTAACTAATTCTAAATATTTCTTTTGCTTTCTCGGGTCAAGTGATTCTAGACATCCATCATGATAAATCATTCTATAAAATGATTTATTCGCATAATTCTTGATAATAGCCAAATCAAAACACGCACATAATATTTTTCTATAAGTATGACCTAAACTCTGTGCAGTCTCCTCATTATCAACATTAACAAATTTTGCACTAAAATCCACATTCCCATTTCCATTAATTGGTAAGGATAGTATGGCACTTTGACTCAATATTTCTTCAACATAATCATGAAAATCTTTTCTAATACTTTTATAAATATCTGTAGAATTTTCAATCTGGTCACTCAAATCTGTAGCTTCACTTGCTAAATCCTTATTTATAGAATTTATCTGTTTTTGAATGCCTTTAACATTATCTATTGATTCTAGTTCAATATAATGGCGTTCCAACTCCCTTTCAACAGATATTAAATCATCCCTATATTTATTATATTTATCAAATGTGTTGGTCTCTGTCAAACTTCCCAGAAGTTCGCTTCTTTTATCATTTAACTCTTTGAGCTTTTTATCATATGTAACCTTTTTATCCTGCTTTTCTTCAAATGATTTTTGCAAATATTTGATTCGCTCACTGGAAACTCTTCTATTAAACTCAAGCAAATCTTTATAATCTTTCTTTAGCTCCTCTTTAAAAAATATATTAACTTCTTTATAAATTTGCAATATTTCATCTAAATTATATTCTACCTTTTCATCAAGTGATTCTTTAATCTGTTGGATTTCATATTCTAAATTAAATCTTTTAGTATTTATATTTGCTATATTCTTTTCGATATTCTCAACTGTTTCTTTGCTAATGTCAGTTTCCTTATTGTAAAAATCAAATCTGTCAAGCCATGTCTTTATTTTATCTCTTTGTTCCTTCTTTATTTCAATCATCCCGTGGATTTTGTCTATATCCCCAGCATCAATTTCAAACTCTCTTTTTACGTCTTCTACTAGTTTTTCTTTAGCTGCCAAATCATCTTCTAATTCATATTTTCTTATCATATGCTCACTAGAAAAACCTAAAAGTTCAAATAAACAGGGTTTCCAAAAAACATCTTTACCTTTATGTTTTTGCAGTTTGAAAACGTCTTTATAATCATCTTGATTCCGCAAAAAATAACCGGAAGTTTTTCTATATCCTTCATTTTTTAGAATATTAAAATTCAACGCATCTTCTATAATTTTCTTAGGATTTCTATCTGGTTCATTACTCATTAGAGGAATATCTTCATAATCCCACTCATAGCATTCACGAAAATTTTGATCTCTACCTGAATGGAATTTAAGTGAAATTTTTGTGTTAGGATTGGTTCTCCTTCTAATGGTTAAATATTTTCCTGAATTAAGTTCAATCTCCAAATAAAACACATGATTTTGGAATTCTTTTTTTTTCAAAAAACTATCCTTATCGAGTGATTTTAAGAGCATGTAATCAATAATATATATTAATGTACTCTTTCCTAAATTATGAGAATCTCTATTTAAATCATCTATGTTTGTAATTTCGCCTAGGACAATATTAAAATTGCGGTTAAAACTAACCGTTTTAAAACGGCTATCATTACAATATAATTTACTTAATTTCATTTTACCAACTCCAATACATCGTTATGCGAAGAATACTCAATTTTACCTAATAAATACAAGAAATTCAATGCGTTTTGGAATTCGTATTTACTATTGTCTCCATGTATTCTTTTTACATGATTCAATACCTCAATATAATAACTGATACCATTCTTTAATAAAATCTCTATTATTGATGCAGATATATTTACAACACAAACATTAAAATCCAAATATTTGTCTGGCTTTAACATATTATTCCCTCTTTCCAATATCACAATTCCAATACATATAGTTTATAAACACTATAAACACATCAATATTTTGCACAACACTTGATTCTTGATTAGACACTATATTATTCAAAATTTCATCTAATACTTCCTCAAAATATTCAAATCTTTTTCTCAATACACTTATCCTAAAGTTTAATTGTGTAGCTGTCTTTCTATATAGTTTCATATATTTTTTATTTTGAGGTGCTTTTAAAAAGAGGTCTATTTTCCTAAAATATGTTAAATATTCTTTGCAGATAGTTTGAAAATAATCTTCTGATAAATTATTCAAACAATTTTTTTCCGGTTTTTCAATCAATTCCAATTCCGATAAAATAATATCTGACTCTGGATCCTCAATACCGTCTATGTATTCCTCGAACTTCCTCAGCACTTCACAGATATCGCCTTCGTAAAATCGAATTACATTCGGTTGATAATCTTGAAAATAATTATGTACAACAGCAACATCTCCTTGAGCCTGTATATTTCCATTGCCATTTCCAATTTTTTGCCCTTTTGCTAACATTCTATTCCTTCCATTCCTTAGTTTTTATGTCAACATTTCCTCCAGCCTGTATATTGTTATTCCCTTTTTGAATACTCTGATTAGAATTAACATTCTTTCCACTTGTATTATTTTGACTATTTTTACCTTTTTTATTTATATAAAAGGCAATGCTTGAAACCCCTATTAATGCAACAATAACCGTAACTACCAGTCCAATCACTTCACTTAATTCCATAGCTACTTACCTCCTATCTTCTAAAATTCATCTAATATCTCTAGTATATTTCCAAAATAATGTAAAGTCAATTAAATTCCTTTCATTTTGATTTCATATCTGATCGAAATGTGATAATGTCCTATTAGACGGTTTTTGATTTTGTCCCAAAACCGAAAATATAGTATACTAGCTTCTTTAGACTATTACTTTAAGGAGCATATACACATGAGAAAGGTT
>Ga0153940_1000207_pt1 | contig 34524 bp, 29 predicted proteins | sample TSNJ024MetaG_FD_104736 | JGI IMG/M metagenome (GOLD analysis project Ga0153940, IMG submission 104736) | Attine ant fungus gardens microbial communities from New Jersey, USA - TSNJ024 MetaG | ecosystem: Host-associated > Fungi > Mycelium > Unclassified | place: USA: New Jersey, Brendan T. Byrne... | reverse complement strand
TCATAATCTGCTGCAGAGCAGGGAAGAAGGATTGGAAAGAAGTCAGACCCAGACCTATCTTTGGGATGGAAATGCTGCGAGTGTGTATACGCAGGCTGCACATACAGCAGGAAGCATTGACGAGGACTTGAATATACGTCATGCTTACTATTTGCAGGATGATTTAGGAAGCCCGACCCGTTTGCTGGATAGGGATGGAGCGGTAAAGGAAACCTATGGTTATCATGAATTTGGACAGGATCTATATCAGAACCAGAGGAATTTCCAGCCCTTTGGATATACAGGCTACCAAATGGATAATATAGCAGGAACTTATCATGCTCAGGCGCGGGAATACCGGCCGGAAGCCGGCAGATTTATGAGTGCAGATATTGTGAAAGGCTTTACCCACATACCTCTGACAATGAATTCGTATGCATATTCTTTTAGTGCTCCCTTGGATTATGTGGATTTAGATGGTTTATGGCCAAAGATACCAAACTGGGGAAAAATCGCAATCGGGGTGGGAGCTATCGCCGTAGGCGTGGCAGTTACGGTTGCGACTGGAGGTGCTGCTGCACCAGCGATACTTCCTATGATAGGTGCAGGATTGAAGACAGCGGCAATTGTTGGGGGCGTTTCTGCTGCTACAAGTGCAGGGATAACAGCAGTCTCTTCAGCTATTTCTAAAGATGATTTTAAAACGGGAGCAAAGAAAACATTACAGGCTGCATGGGATGGGTTCGCTGATGGATTTATGGTAGGAGGAATTACGTTTGGTACTTCTTCAGTTCTTCATCCTCTTCTATCAAAATCAGAGGGTTTGAAAATAATTAAAACACCTAAAGAGCGATACGGAAGATTAACATTTGGATATGGCGCTGATCAAGGAGGATTTACCTTAGCAAATATTGCAAATAAGAAGGGTAAGTCTCTTGGAAGATTAGATTTTGATTTTTTCAATTATTTTCATTTCCATTATGGAGCTACAAACAAATTAATGAAACTCCATCGAACAGGAATTTTTGAACCAATTTTAGGTGGAATTGCAGGGTTCTTTTCGAAACTTTTTGGTAATAACAAGGATGGTGATGATAAAAATGTTTGTGAACATGAATGATAATGTAATTCTCTATAAAAAGATTGGAAATGTCTACCATTTTGAAGTCAGAGGATTTGATGAAGAAAAGAGTGCAGACAGAAACTTTTTATTAGATTTAATTAAGTATATATCTTCGGATAAAAATGTTTTTATAGGCTTTTCCATGGGGGGATTCAATGCATTTGAAGAAGAATCCATATTGGATTCAGTTAAAAATCCTAACAGACGTTATAGCGGTCGATTAAACATTAATTTTAGTAAATTTAAGATAACTGAAAAAATATTTGAAAATGGGAGTACTACTTTTTATATTTTTAATAATTCAATTAAATGGGAGGAATTTTTAAAAATGAAAAATCCCTCTCATGCCAGGTTAATTACAACAAAAAGATTACTAGCAACTGTTACTTTATATGATTTGGGTAGTCCAACCATAATTCTTAGCCAGGATTGTGATAGTGAACTAAAATACATTTTAGAACAATTTCGCTGTCAAGGTTATTCAATCCAAAAGCGTCGTTTTTTTAATTGAGGCTCAACTTCATATTCATTTAATAAACCAGATAATCTTTTGTTTTGTAATGGCGGGATGTGTGTCTAAAAGCGGGATTATATCAAGTCAGAAAAGATAAGACATGCAGAAATTAAATTGGTGATAATATTAAATATAGTATCAACAATTCGGTAGATTAGCATTCAAACGATACTTCTGACCGGAGATGAAAAACATGCGTGAAAAGAATAAAATATTTAGAAGCGGGTGTTATAAAAGGAGAACTTTTAACATACCCGCTTCTGATTATAATGATACAGACGGAAGATTACTCAAATTATTATTCTCAGTACCATCCGGCAAAGACTTCAAATATTCGGAACCATTTCGGTTGGATACCCCAACGCCTTTAATATCACCGTGCTTTGCCATCTCTACACCTTGCTCTTTATCAACAACGTTGCCGTTGGAAAGCTGATAACCGGTAACCTTTCCATGTTCTTTCACCAGGCCGGTAATTTCTTTCGCGTCGGCGTTAGGTGTTGGTACTTCATCCAAAGCACGCATAGGGAGCGGCGTAGAATTCGCACTTTCTTCTTCGGAAACGATTTCTTCCAGTACATTAATAAGATCCTGCATACTATTCAACGTTACATCGCGCTCCAAAATTGTATTTTTCAGGCCGACAGATAAAGTTTCAAATTGAGATTGTATAAAAGGACTTACATAAGACATTTTTTACCTCCTTTGTTTGGAAAATTTAATACTAGTATGGACAGTTTTAAACGGAAAATGCGTGTTAATTAATAGAAAGTTTTATGTGTTGATTGACAAAAAAAGTTATAATTGGTAGAATGGTTCACAGAGAATAAGATAAGATTACCAGGAGGACAAAGTATATGAAACAAAGAGTATTATCCATATTAGTAGATAACACTTCTGGTGTACTGAGCCGTGTGGCAGGATTGTTCAGCCGCCGCGGATACAATATTGACAGTTTAACTGTTGGTGTAACGGCGGATCCTAAATTTTCCCGCATGACCGTAGTATGCAGCGGAGATGACCTGGTTTTAGAGCAGATCACCAGACAGCTTGAGAAGTTGGTGGATGTCCGTGACATTAAAGTGTTAAAATCGGGTGAACGTGTCAATCGTGAGCTGATTCTGGTGAAAGTGCGTGCTGATGCAGTCCAGAGAAAGGGAGTTATTCAGATTGTTGATGTTTTCCGTGCGAAAATCGTTGATATCAGCAAAGAATCCCTGATCATCGAGTTAACCGGCGGACCGAATAAATTATCTGCATTCTTGGAACTGCTGGAAGGATACGAGATACTGGAACTTGCCAGAACGGGACTTACAGGACTTTCCAGAGGAGTCAGTGACGTTCGTTACCTATAGGTCAGATAGAGGATAAACCCCTAATGAATAAATATTAATAATTAACCAGGAGGAAAAGAAATGGCAGCAAAAATTTATTATCAAGAAGATTGTAACCTTGCATTATTGGAAGGTAAGACAATTGCAGTAATTGGATACGGAAGTCAGGGACATGCACATGCTCTAAATGCAAAAGAATCCGGATGTAATGTAATTATCGGTTTGTATGAAGGAAGCAGATCCTGGGCGAAAGCAGAAGCACAGGGTTTTGAAGTATATACTGCAGCTGAGGCAGCAAAGAAAGCGGATATCATTATGATCCTGATCAATGATGAGAAGCAGGCAGCAATGTATGATGAATCTATCGCTCCGAACCTGGAAGAAGGTAACATGCTGATGTTTGCACATGGTTTTGCGATTCATTTTGGACAAATTACAGCGCCAAAGGGTGTAGATGTAACAATGATCGCACCAAAAGGACCTGGGCATACGGTACGCGGCCAGTATCAGGAAGGAAAAGGTGTTCCTTGTCTGGTAGCTGTTCATCAGGATGAATCCGGAAAAGCAAAAGACAAAGCATTGGCTTATGCATTAGCAATCGGCGGTGCAAGAGCAGGTGTTCTGGAGACAACTTTCAGAGAAGAAACCGAAACCGATCTTTTCGGTGAGCAGGCAGTACTTTGTGGTGGTGTGTGTGCACTGATGAAAGCCGGATTTGAAACTTTAGTAGAAGCCGGATATGAGCCGGAAAGTGCATACTTTGAATGTATTCATGAGATGAAGCTGATTGTAGACCTGATTTTCCAAAGCGGTTTCGCAGGAATGAGATATTCTATCTCTAATACAGCAGAGTACGGTGATTACATTACCGGACCAAAGATTATTACAGACGATACTAAAAAAGCGATGAAGCAAGTTTTAAAAGACATCCAGGATGGTGTATTTGCACGCAACTGGTTACAGGAAAACCAGGTAAAATGCCCGAACTTCAATGCTATGAGAAAACACGAATCACAGCATCAGTTAGAAGAAGTTGGTGCCGAGTTAAGAAAGCTGTACAGCTGGAATAACGAGAATAAATTACTGGATAACTAAGAATTACCGAATAGCACAAAAAACGTCCTGGGCATTACACCAGTGGCTTAGCCACAATGCCAGGGCGTTTTTTGACCATTTTTATACGATGCCTGCCAGCTCTTATCCCCTGCCTCTGCAGGCGGCGGGATAAGAGCAGATAAGTCCCCGGATTGCCGAATTCATAAATATCATAAAGAAAAGTAAGCGATAAAGTCATTCAGTAAAGGGGAGGAAAATCGGCTGCTGTAAGACAGTCCGATTTCTCGTTGGGGAATCGGAGCGGATAATGGAACCTCGGTCAGAAGCCCTTGATCCAATTCTGTTTGAACAAATTCCCGAATAACACATGCGATCCCCAGACCAATTTTCGCAAAATCAATCAGCAGGTCCATACTGGTAATCTCCAAAAGGTTATTCATCTGAAGCTCAGCCCGGTTCAGATGGGCATCAATATACTGGCGTGAAAGATTATCCTGATCCAGCATCATAAAGGTTGCACTGGAAAGAGGATTTAAATCTTCGTAATCCGTGCGGAGTTTTAAGTTATCCAGATAGGAAGGGCTGGCAACGAAAATATCATGGATATTACCCAGTGAATAAAAAGTAAGATGCTCTTCACTAATGGGTCTGCCGATCAATCCGATATCGATTTTACCCTTTTCCAGAAGCTGCTGTGTATAGGAAGAGGACTGACACTCAATCGAGATTCGGATATGAGGGTAATCCGATACAAAGCGGGTCAGGCAGGGGATTAATTTGTATTTACAAAGGGTTGAGCTAGTGCCGATTTTCAGATGTCCCATTCCAAGTTCGTGATATTTTTTTATGCGTTCTTCACCGAATGTAATCGACTCAAAAGCAGTTTTTACATGCTGATAGAGAAGTTCGCCTTCTTCCGTTAAAGTAACCCCACGTGAACTGCGGAGAAACAAAATAGTATCCAAAGCTTCCTCCAGCTTACGGATAGACTTGCTGATGGCAGGCTGGCTGATATAAAGCTCATCTGCTGCACGGGAAATGTTGCCGATAGTAGCTACGGTATAAAAGATTCTATATTGAGCCAGAGTCTGTTCCACATTCAAACCTCCTTATATAACTAGAATTCATGTCAAATATTCATAATATATATTTCTATTATACCAGAACTTATGATAGAATAACAGCAGATGAAGAACAAGAAGAAAAAGGAGGTTATCTTCATGGGAATGACAATGACACAGAAAATTCTGGCGGATCATGCCGGACTTGATTATGTAGAAGCAGGTCAGTTAATTGAAGCAGATCTGGACTTGGTGTTAGGAAATGATATTACGTCACCGGTTGCAATTCATGAAATGGATAAGATGAAGGTGGATACGGTATTCCACAAGGATAAAGTAGCACTGGTCATGGATCATTTTATACCAAACAAAGATATTAAGTCTGCAGAACACTGCAAATGTGTACGTGAGTTTGCCTGCAGCCATGATATCACCAATTACTTTGATGTAGGAGAGATGGGAATTGAGCATGCCCTTCTGCCGGAAAAAGGATTAACAGTTGCCGGTGATGTGATTATCGGGGCGGATTCTCATACTTGTACTTATGGTGCCTTAGGTGCATTTTCAACGGGTGTGGGCAGTACCGATATGGCAGCTGGCATGGCAACCGGAAAAGCATGGTTTAAAGTTCCATCAGCCATTAAATTCAATATCGTAGGAAAGCCATCCAAATGGGTGAGCGGCAAAGATGTGATTCTTCATATTATCGGTATGATTGGTGTGGATGGTGCTCGTTATATGTCGATGGAGTTCTATGGTGAAGGGCTTAAGAACCTGACTATGGATGACCGTTTTACCATTGCGAACATGGCAATCGAAGCCGGCGGTAAGAATGGTATCTTCCCGGTGGATGAATTAGCTGAGGCATATATGAAAGAACACTCCAAACGGGAATATAAGATCTATGAAGCGGATGCAGATGCTGTGTATGATGAAGAATACACCATTGACTTAAGTACTTTAAAGCCAACCATTGCATTCCCTCATCTTCCGGAAAATACCAAGACGATTGATGAGATTAAGGAAGAGGTTGTGGTTGACCAGTCTGTAATTGGTTCCTGTACCAATGGAAGGATTGATGACCTTCGCATAGCAGCTGAGATTTTAAAAGATAAAAAGGTAAAAAAAGGCGTACGCTGTATCGTAATTCCGGCTACCCAGGCGATTTATCTGCAGGCCATGGAAGAAGGGCTGCTGAAAATATTTATCGAAGCAGGTGCAGTAGTCAGTACACCTACCTGCGGACCTTGTCTGGGTGGATACATGGGCATCCTGGCTGAGGGAGAACGTTGTATTTCCACCACCAACCGTAACTTTGTCGGAAGGATGGGACACGTAAAATCCGAAGTATACCTGGCCAGCCCGGCGGTAGCGGCAGCAAGTGCTGTAACCGGCAAGATTTCCGTACCGGATGAATTAGGATTATAGGAGGAGAGAAGCATGAAAGCAAATGGAAGCGTTTTTAAATATGGCGACAATGTGGATACCGATGTGATCATTCCGGCTCGTTATCTGAATTCCTCAGATCCGGCGGAGCTTGCAACACACTGTATGGAAGACATTGATAAAGATTTTATAAAAAATGTAAAGAAGGGCGACATCATTGTTGCCGATAAGAATTTTGGCTGTGGTTCTTCTCGTGAACATGCACCGATTGCTATTAAAGCAGCAGGCATAAGCTGTGTTATCGCAGAAACCTTTGCCCGGATATTCTACCGCAACGCCATTAATATCGGGTTGCCGATCATTGAATGTCCGGAAGCAGCAAAAGGAATTGAAGCTGGTGATGAAGTTGAGATAGATTTTGACAGCGGTGTGATTACGAATAAGACTAAGGGAACTTCCTTTAAAGGACAGCCATTCCCGGAATTCATGCAAAAGATTATCGAAGCAGAAGGTCTGGTAAATTACATTAACAGGAAAAAATAAGGATGCCTTTTTGCTCATGAATACATCCATGAAGGGCAAAGCAAGAAATTTGATTACAGGCAGCAGACATTATGTTTGCTGTGCCTGTAATCTTTGCTGTAACAAATTCATCTAAGCGAGAGGAGTATCTGGAACATGGATATTATTTTAAGAGAATTTATTAAAAAAGATCTTCCGCAGATGCGAATGATATGGAACGAAGTAGTCGAAGATGGAATTGCCTTTCCCCAAATGGAACTACTGTCTGAAGAAGAGGCAGAGGATTTCTTTGGACAGCAGTCTTACAATGGAGTGGCTGTGGATGCGGAAACGAAAGAATTGGTGGGATTTTATGTTCTCCATCCGAATAATGTAGGGCGGTGTGAGCATATAGCTAACGGCAGCTATGCCGTTAAAAGATCTGCCAGGGGAATGCATGTTGGCGAGAGGTTAGTTGGTGACAGTCTGCGAAGGGCCAAAGAAATCGGTTTTCATATACTGCAGTTCAATGCAGTGGTGCGGACAAATTACAGTGCAATTTATTTATATGAAAAGCTTGGTTTTACAAAATTAGGAGTAATCCCGCGGGGGTTTTTGATGAAAGATGGGAAGTATGAGGATATCATTCTCTTTTATAAGACGTTGTAGTGTCGAAGTTGATATTCCCTCTGAATGTTTGCGTAAAGCACCTATCTCCCTACAGCGGCTGGGTTTGCCTTGTTTATCTCATTCTGCCAGACGAGCAAACATAGACAAAATAAGACTTGACAGGCATAAAATCGTATTATATAATTTATGTGACCATATTCGCAATATAGTCACGAAAGGGAGAGCCTAATGCCAAGATTTACTGATAAAGAGCGTGAAGAAATCCAACAGTTATTATTATCCGAGGGTGAGCGATTGTTTTCAGCGTTCGGATTGAAAAAATTGGTTGTAGATGATATTGCAAAAGCTGCTAACATATCAAAAGGTTCATTTTATAATTTTTATCAAAGTAAGGAGCATTTATTTATTGTTATACACTTTAAGCTCCAAGGTCAAGTATTTTCAGAAATAAATGATATAATTTGTGAAGAAAAGCTGCGGCCTAAAGAAATCGCCAGAAAAGTAATTCTACTATTATTAGATAAATTCAATCAATATCCTATTTTAAGAAATATGGATGTAAGTACATATTTCTATTTAAGACGCAAGCTGCCTGAAAACTTATTTAACGCTCATACTATAGATGACGAGGCATTTTTTCAATCATTATCAAAATATGGAGTTGTTTTCAAAAAGCCAATTTCTATAATAACAAAAGCATTACAAGCACTTTACGGAGTTTCGCGTGAATATTTAGATGATGATGATTATGTTAACATTATCAATATATTTATAGATGGAATCATAGAACAAGTGAATTAACAACAATTCTAATAGTTTGGTTGATATCAATTTATTGACCAAACTAATTTAGGGCCAACAAATGACCATGTAACGTATTAAGTCATAAAGATATTAGAAAGGAATAATGAAATGGATGATTTTAGAAACATGTATTTAGAAAATAATTCTCCCAACAAGATATACATTGATTATCATTACCAGAGCCTAAATGAAATGAACATTATTTTTTGCTGTACTCCGATTTGTTCGGTAATAGAGTTCCGGAAGTGTTATGAGCCATTTATACATTTTGGGTTCAATGTTTTTGCTATTGATTTTAGTGGTGTTGGGCAAAGCGATGGAGAAATGGAGCATTTTTCTGTTAATAGTGTTATGGACAATTTTGAATGTCTGGTTAAATATATACGTTCATTAAACGACCATCCGATTTTTATGTTTGGAGATACAGGTATAGGCGGTATCTTCGCACAATATTTTATTTCCATAACAAATGAAATATCTGCTTTTGCTCAATTTGGAAATGCTGTTTATAGAAATATGTCTCCTTTAAAATGCCCAAATTGGCTTGTAAATATCATATATCCAATATTGGGTGTTACATCAAGATTATTTCCTGCATTGAATGTACCATTTTCGATTCCAAAATATAGCGGCTATAACGAGGATAAAGACAATAATTTTTATGTGGAGCAGAAAAAGAGAAATCCTAAGATATTTCATGTTAACATAAACTTAATACAAGCCTTAATGTATATGCTTTGGGACAAGAAAAGCTCTATAAGAAGCAATATAGTCATCCCTACATTGGTATTCAAGACCTTGTATGATAGATATTTCAGTTCTGAATATTTTGATGAATATTATGAAAATCTAAAATGCATAAAAAAAATGATCGTGATTGAGGATGTACATAATAGTTACTTTTTTTACCCCGATTTATTTGCTCGAGAGGTTGCTGATTGGTATGTAGACAATGTAGACAAAAAAACAAAATTGGATGGCTGAACTGTAATGAACGGTAGTTACTGTTCACAGCTATGTGAATTTTCAAAAGTCCTGCTATTGCAATATGTGGGCTGCCAGCACACCACCACTCCTGGCACACAGCGGTTGGGTTTTGGTAGTTTGTAATTTAGCGAGATGATACCTTTGCGGCGTTTGTTATCAAAATACTATTCTCCTCAAAAAAATAGCCGGTTCGTTTATCTCATTTACATGTATCATCTAAAATGATAATCACCCCACTTGCTCGCACTTGCTTGAAAGTTAAAAAACAGTTGAAATTATGAAGTAATATTGCTATAATGAATTCTACCGGGGTATGGCGTAGCTTGGTAGCGCGCACGGCTGGGGGCCGTGAGGTCGCAGGTTCAAATCCTGTTGCCCCGACTTTAATTTTAAAAAGGGAGTCTGTAATTGTATGGGCTTCCTCTTTTTACTTTATAGGAAATGGAAAACCTGATAGGAGAGTTGGAATAAAAGATGAAAATGAGTAGTAAAACTATTAAAATTCTTGTAACTTGTGTTGTGGTTGCAGCTGTGGCGCTGATGGGTTGTGCAGCTGTAATGATGCAGAAAGCCAATGAAAAGGAAAAAGCTGCGGAAGAGATTATTAAGGCAACCGAAGAGCAGAATCAGACAGTAGATGGAGATACCGGGAAATATGCTGGAATAGCAACACCAACGCCAACACCAACACCGGAAGAGATTGATGTGGAAGCATTGAATGATGTGAAGTTTGAGGATGTAGATGACAACATTTACATCAATCGAGATGGAGTGAATATTCGCGAAGAGCCAACAAAAGATAGTGAAGTAGTAACAGTAGCCCCCATGGGGAAATTATATAAGCGTACCGGGAAAAGCGCAGAGTGGAGCCGGATTGAAGAAGAATCCGAAGAATATTATGTACATAATGATTTCATAACCGAGGAGCAGCCGGAAGGGTCCGAAACAGATGGAGATACTCCTGCGGATGCAGCAGAGAATGATACAACAGCTACAGGGACAAAGGGAAAGACGGTGATTATCGACCCGGGACATCAGGCTCATGGTGACAGCGCCCACGAACCAATTGGCCCAGGGGCATCCACCACCAAGCCAAGAGTCAGCTCCGGTACCTCAGGCAGTGTATCGGGATGGAACGAATATGAACTGAACTTGGCAGTATCCTTGAAGTTAAGGGATGAGCTGGTAAAACGAGGCTATACCGTGTATATGACCAGAGAAACCCATGATGTAAGTATAAGCAACAAAGAACGTGCTGAATTTGCCACCCAAAAAGGCGGCGATATTCTGGTTCGTATCCATGCAAATGGTTCTGATGACAGTTCCGTCAGCGGAGCGCTATGTATGGCTCCATCAAGCTCAAATCAATTTCTGGCGTCAAACTTGATAACAGAAAGCCAAAGACTTTCAAAATGTGTCATCGATCAGTATGTAGCCGCCACCGGATTCAATGATCAGGGCGTGTATATAACCGATGAGATGAGTGGAATTAACTGGAGTACCATGCCGGTTACCATTGTGGAAATGGGATTCATGACCAATGCATCCGATGATGCCAATATGGCAGATCCGGCAATGGAAGCAAAAATGGTTCAGGGTATTTCCGATGGTATTGATGACTATTTTAAATAATAACACTCTTTTCGTACATCTTTTAAAAAAATCATTACCACCAGCTTAGCTGGTGGTTTGCTCTGCGGCTATAAGCCGCTGTTCCCGGCTTGCCTCTAAAGAGGCTTCGAAAAAGCTTTGCCAGCTGCCCTATATCCCCATTATCCTAAAGGATTGCTATAACTTTAATTCATAATTAATTTATAGATACGTCTAGAAATCCACATTTTGCTTTACTGTAACTTTTCATCATGCTGCATGTGTGCTAAACTATTCTTATCCATTTGGATACCTCCTCTGATATTGTGCGGTTGGCGAACCTTATTATATCTCTGGAGGTTTCTTGCTTGAAGCTAAAGCTATTTGGGGACACACCTGCATAGCAGGTGGTTTATTTTCATTGCGATACAATAAGCGGCCCATGGGATTGCTTACGCAAGCAATCCCATGCCCTTTGGCCCCGTCCGTCACCTTCAGGAATAGTTTTTTAATTTGCTATTGACAAAGAATAATTTCAATGTTACCCTATTTATAGTTAAATAAGAAAATGCAATGACGAGGAATAGTACATTTGTTTTTGAATACAGAAAGCTGTTGGTTGATGCGAAACAGTAGATAAATCAAGTAGAACTCACCTCTGAGCGGCTGTCCGAAATTCATAGAAGAGTAGACACAGACGGAACCCAACCGTTATCTAGGGAGGATATCGATGTAACATCCGTATCCCGTAAGTGTATGAATTTATATTCATAAAAGCAGAGTGGTACCGCGTAGGACATTAGCAGTCTTTCGTCTCTTGTTAGTAATAACATAGGAGCGAGAGGCTTTTTTTATTGCTTTCGGAAACCCGGTTCGCGAACGGGAATCCGTTCCTGCAGGAAAATACCTTAGTCAAAAGCTTTTCGAATTTAACAGAGGTATGATAACCATACCCCCAATAATATAAATTATAGTGAAAGAGGAGGAAATTAACATGATGAACAACAAAAAGTATAAGAGACAATACTTTTTACCACCGACAAAATGCATGAAATGGGCGGAAAAAGAGTATATAGATAAGGCACCTACCTGGTGCAGCGTAGACTTACGTGATGGCAATCAGGCATTGGTAATCCCTATGAGCCTGGATCAGAAAGTAGAATTCTTTAAAATTTTAGTTGAAATTGGTTTTAAAGAAATTGAAGTAGGTTTCCCGGCAGCGTCAGATACTGAGTATATTTTTCTGCGTACCTTGATCGAACAGAATTTAATTCCCGATGACGTAACTATTCAGGTATTGACTCAGGCGAGAGAACATATTATTCGTAAAACCTTTGACGCGTTAAAAGGTGCAAAGCAGGCAGTCGTACATGTATATAACTCCGTATCCTTGGCACAAAGAGAGCAGGTGTTCCGCAAGTCGAAAGAAGAAGTCAAAAGGATTGCAGTTGAAGGTGCCAAGTTATTAAAAGAACTGGCAGAAGAAACAGAAGGTAACTTCCGATTTGAATATAGCCCGGAAAGTTTTACCGGTGCAGAGGTGGACTATTCGTTAGACGTATGCAATGCCGTTCTGGATGTATGGCAGCCAACCCCTGAGAAGAAAGCAATTATCAATCTGCCCGTAACGGTGGAGCTTTCCATGCCTCACGTATATGCCAGCCAGATTGAGTACATGTCAGAGAACATGAAGTACCGTGAAAACGTAGTTCTTTCTTTACATCCTCATAATGACCGTGGCTGTGGTGTGGCAGACTCTGAGATGGGACTGTTGGCTGGCGCCGACCGAATCGAAGGAACCCTGTTCGGGAATGGGGAAAGAACCGGTAATGTTGATATCGTTACATTGGCCATGAATATGTATATGCAGGGAGTTGATCCGGAACTGGATTTCAGTAACATGCCAAAAATCTGTGAAAAATACCAGCAGTATACCGGTATGGCAATCCCGGAAAGAAGCCCATACAGCGGAGCATTAGTATTTGCAGCATTCTCCGGTTCCCACCAGGATGCTATTGCCAAAGGCATGAAATGGATAGAAGAGAAGCATCCGGATAATTGGACCGTACCATATCTGCCCATTGATCCTACTGATGTAGGCAGAAATTACGAGGCGGATGTTATCCGTATCAACAGCCAGTCCGGTAAAGGTGGTGTGGGTTATATTCTGGAAACAAAATTTGGCTTATGTCTGCCGGCTAAGATGCGTGAAGCCATGGGATACGCAGCGAAAGAGGTCTCTGACTATACCCACAGCGAATTATTGCCAGATGAAATCTTCACAATATTCAAAGAAAAATTTGAAGATATTACAGCCCCATATTCCATCAACGAAGTACACTTCCAGCAGGTGACTGGCGGAATCACCACTCAGGTAACTTCGACTTATGAAGGAAAGACCATTATCACAGAAGCCGCTGGGAATGGACGTCTGAATGCAGTCAGCAATGCATTGAAAAAGGCATATGGACTGACATACAACTTGGTTACTTATCAGGAGCATGCATTAGAGCAGAGCTCAAGTTCCAAAGCCATTGCCTATGTGGGAATCAGTGACCCCGATGGAAAACTGGCTTGGGGCGCTTCCGTGGATCCTGATATTATCCGGGCGTCGATTGACGCATTGGTTGCAGCGATTAATAATCTGTTCGCAGAAGCCTAAAAAACCAATATTTACAAGCATTGGAAGAAAAAGCAACAGTAAATTACCGAAAGAGGTAGGAAATCCCGTCAGGGTAGATTCCTGCCTCTTTTTGCTTTGTAGGAAATTGCGCCCTATAAAACAAAAATACCTCCGGAGGATGCACACTCGTGCGCAAGGAAGATGTCGCTATCGCGGCCGCGCTCGGCGCAAGAGTCTGGCATTCTTTTACAAGACCGCGGTTGTGGCTATTATACAAAGGTTGATGTTTGAATTTGTTAATAACGGCTAATTGACATATGTGGAATTAAAAAGTATAATTAAATAAATTGAACCGATTCAAATATTTGGAGGACTCAATGAAAATTACGGTAAAAGAACTTGCAAAACTGTCCGGTTATTCTGTTGGAACAGTATCGATGGCACTGAATAACAACCCCAAGATCAATGAAAAAACAAGGAAAAAAATCCAGCAGCTGATAAAAGAGTATGATTATACGATTTCACAGTCAGCGCGCAGACTGAGTACACAAAGGAGCGGAATTATAGGTGTCCTTACGACAAATAACAATAACCCGTTTTTTTCCGATTTGGCGTTTGAATTGAATAACTGCATTTCCAGCACAGAATATACGATGCTTTTGGGATTCTCTAATGATGATCGAAAACTGGAAGAAAAATTTATCCGGATGATGGTCGCCAATGAAGTTGAAGGGCTGATTATTGTTCCTATGGACGAACAACAGAAGGGGGAACAGATTTCTTATCTACAGGCCAGAAATATACCTGTAGTCATGGCTACATCGACATATCGCGGCATTTCTGCGGATTCTGTAATGACTGATCTGGAATATGGCGAGTTTATCCTGGTCGATCATCTGCTAAAAACAGGTCGCAGACGTATAGCCTTTATTAATGGTTCCCTGCAGGTAGTGCATTTCGATATGAGAGAAAAAGGATATCTGCAAGCACATGAGATTAATTCCGTTTCGGTTGATCAGGGACTGTTATTTGAGAGCCATCTGAATTTTTCCAGTGGTTATGATATAACAGATCGGGTATTAGAGGCACATCCGGATGCGATTATTACTGCAAACGATTTTCTTGCATTTGGTGTAATGAATCGGCTTCTGGAACTTGGTATTGATGTGCCGGGCAGTATTGCCGTAGCCGGATATGATGATATTTTTCTTTCCAAACTGTCGTACAAGCCACTGACGACTGTCCGTCAGCCGGTTGCTCAGATTGCCTCCGAATCCTTACGGCTTCTGATAAATCAGATCAATAGCAAAAAGGAGGGAAACGAATTAGTGGAAAATAATATTTATCTGGAGCCGGAATTGGTTCTGCGGTCAACAACACCGTAGTAAGTGGAAAGTATTTTTGGTCATAAATTGAACCGATTCAAACGTTGAAATTTCCTTTTTGGTTTTGATTGAGGGAGGAATCAGAATGTAAGGAAAGTATTTTTTTAGCCTAATATTTGAACCGTTTCAAATCCTGAAAGATATACCTATTTGTCTTTCGGTTTAACCTTATTCATATATTGCATTCAGATTGGATAGAAATTATACATTGTGTAAAACATATAGGCAATCATAGAATTCAAAGGTGAAATTCTGTTCTAACAATTAAGCAACAAGATGGATATGGACATGGCTGGCTGCCGTGTACCTTAACCATAAATACATTTTAATAATAGAAAAGGAGAAAAAGGATGAAGAAGTTGCAGAAATTGGTAGTCGCTATTTTAACGTGTGCGATGGTCGGTGGGCTGATTGGCTGCGGATCAGCTTCAAATGAAGCAAAGGGATCAGCATCAGAAGTATCCCCAGAGGCTGAGTCTGGCGAACAGTCCCAGACTCAGGAAGGTGGAGAAAAACTTAAGGTTGGCTATACTGCATACACGCTGGTAAATGCATATTTCACGGAAGTATGCAAGGGTGTGCAGGACAGATGCGATGAGCTTGGGTTTGACCTTACCATCCATGACGGACAAAACGATGTCAGCAGGCAGATCGAAGCAATCGAGAACTTTATCGCACAGGGCATGGACATCGTCATTGTCAGCCCATACGATGCAGCAGCTTTTGATGACGTACTGAAGAAGGCGCATGATGCTGGGATTATCGTCATCAACGGCAATCAGGAATGCACAGGATACAAGGATGCATTCATAACTGTTCCGGAATATGAGTATGGTTATACGATCGGTGTCGAAGCAGGAAAATGGATTGCAGACAAGTTAGATGGAAAAGCTGAAGTCGCTGTCCTGGATGCTCCTGAACTGGAAGCCGTTATCCAGCGTGCGAATGGAATCATTGACGGTATCCATGAGTATGCACCGGACGCGGAAATCGTTGCGCAGCAGGCGGCAATCGAAGCGGAAAAGGGCATGGCAGCTATGGAGACAGCATTCCAGGCACATCCGGATATTCAGGTTGTTGTAGGTGTAAATGATGCGGGCGCGCTGGGCGCCTACGAAGCCGTGATGGCTGCCGGCAAAGCTAGCGATACCTTCTTTGTAGGCGGTTGCGATGCTACGGAAGAAGCATTGAAGAACATCAGTGACGGAACGATTTACAGGGCGACAGTTGACAGTGCACCTTATGAGACCGGCAAACTTTTTGTCGATACTGCGCTGAAAGTTCAGGAGAGCGGTTCGATCGAAGATACAATTGCTGCGTCCATGAAGATTGTAAACACCGATAATGTTGGAGATTATGCGAAGTAAAAACGGTTGCTTTGCCCGGAACCATGGACGGCAGGATACCGTCCGTGACCGGGCAAATTTAAGGAGAGTCTGATGAGTGATAAAATACTCGAACTAAAGAATATCACAATGGAGTTCCCTGGTGTAAAAGCACTGGATAATGTCTCATTTGACCTGAGAAAGGGAGAAGTCCACGCTCTGGTTGGTGAAAACGGAGCAGGAAAATCGACACTGATCAAAATACTGACTGGTGTGAACAGGCAAACCAGCGGAGATTTCTATTATGAGGGAAAACTGGTTGAAAATGTATCACCAGCTAAATCAATGAAAATGGGAATTTATGCGATTTATCAGGAGTTCAATCTGCTTCCGTCTATGACGGTTGCTGAAAATATCTTCTTTGGACAGGAAATAGAACAGCATCATTGTTTACAGATACGGGAAATGAAACGAAAATGCCGGGAGATCACAGATCAGATCGGTGTAGATCTGGATCCGGGGGCAAAGATCAGCAGTCTCAGTGTTGCGCATCAGCAGATCGTTGAAATTGCCAGAACGTTATACCGGGATATAAAAGTCCTGATCATGGATGAACCGACTGCTCCGCTTACAGAGAGTGAGATCAACATACTGTTCAATATCATAAAAAAACTGCGGGAAAGAGGAGTGTCCATCATTTACATATCCCATCGGATGGATGAGATTTATGAACTGGCAGACCGGGCGACTGTTCTGCGAGACGGACAATATATCCAGACATCTGAGGTATGCACTATCTCAAAAGCGAAACTGATTCGACTGATGGTTGGCCGGGAACTGGGAAATCAGTATCCGGAGAAAAGATGTGAAATGGGCGATGTTCTGCTGAAAGTCGACGATCTTACAAATGAGTGGGTGCATGGGGCTTCTTTTGAACTCCGCAAGGGGGAGATCCTGGGCATTGCAGGCATGGTTGGTTCCGGCAGAACCGAAATGGTACGTGCATTGTATGGAGCTGATCCAATTGAAAAGGGTGAAATTACGCTGCGAGGGAAAAGGGTGAAGAACCGCAGTCCACAGGAGGCCATCAGAAACGGAATCGGACTGCTCCCGGAGGACAGGAGGAGCCAGGGGCTGTTTCTGCAGCAATCGATAAAATCGAACGTTAGCTTCTGCAATCTGGATGCCGTATCAGGAAGGGTTGTCGTGAACCGGAAGCAGGAGACGGAGTTATGCAGAAGTTTGTCAAAGAAACTGGCGGTTAAGATGTCATCTATTCAGCAGAAAGCGGTCTTCCTTTCAGGAGGAAATCAGCAGAAGGTTGTTTTAGCAAAATGGCTGGCGACATACTGTGACATATTGATTTTTGATGAACCGACACGCGGTATTGATGTAGGGGCTAAAAAAGAAATCTATGAGCTTATGAGGCAGCTGACGGACGAAGGCAAATCCATCATCATGATATCATCGGAGATGCCTGAATTAATTGGCATGTCGGATAGGATTCTGGTCATACGCGAATCGGAGATCGTTGGAGAAATCACAGAGATAAAACAGATGACGCAGGAAAATATACTGAAGCTTGCAATCAGATAAAGGAGTGTGACATGAAAGAAAAGAAGATTTTGATTGGAGCAATACTCAGCAAATATGCGATTTACTTTATTCTGCTCCTGATGATCATTGTTTTTTCCGTTCTGAGCAGTTCCTTCTTTGTATCGGAGAACATCATTAATGTGCTGCGCCAGGTGGCCATCATGGGCATCTGTTCGGCGGGAATGACATTTGTGATTCTGACGGGCGGAATCGATCTGTCCGTGGGAGCTGTTATAGGAGTGGCAGCCATTGTTACGGCTAAATTGATGGTCGCAGGTATCCATCCTGTTGTCGCCTGTCTGATCACGCTGGTGATTGGCATGGCTATTGGTATGGTAAACGCGGTTTTCATAGTTGATATCCGTCTGCCGGCGTTGATTGTAACACTTGGAACCATGACGGCGCTGCGGGGCGTATGTTATATCCTGACAGGTGGGATTCCAGTTTATGGATTCACTGAAAGCTTCAAAATCATTGGTCAGGGCTATCTGTGGAAGATACCGATACCGGTCATTATTATGACGGTCGTTTTCATCATTGGAATATTTATTCTGAATTATACCAAGTATGGACGGCGGGTATATGGCAGGGGTAACAGCGAAGAAGTTACCAGGTTATCTGGTGTCAACGTGCGCAGGATTGGATATTCGGTTTATCTTATTAGTGCATTTCTCTCTTCAATCGCTGGTATCGTCATGCTCTCACGTGTTAACAGCGCACAACCGAATGCCGGAGATAATTATGAGATGGACGTAATTACGAGTGTTGTTATCGGCGGTGTCAGTATCAATGGAGGCGCGGGAAAACTCGAATCGGTTATCATCGGTGTTCTTATCATCGGTGTGCTAAGGAATGGAATGGTTATGCTGAATATCAGCGAATATTATCAATGGGTTGTCAAGGGAGTGGTACTGCTGTTGGCCGTGAGCTACGACAAACTGATGTCACGTAAGGAAAACAAGAATTAATGGAGGCATACTATGAAACGTTCAGAAATTAATAAAATCATGCGAGATGCAGTTGGATTTGCCGAAGAGCATGGATTCAAACTCCCACCGTTTGTGACATGGTCGCCGGAAGACTGGAAAACAAAAGGAGCAGAGTACGATGAAGTACGAAAATGCATGTTGGGCTGGGATATTACGGATTATGGTAAGGGAGATTTCCGTAAGGCAGGTCTGCTGATGTTGACGATTCGGAATGGTTCCTTGGACCAAGCGAAGGGAAAGACTTATGCGGAGAAAATGCTCATTGTAGAAGAATGTCAGATTACTCCATATCATTTTCACTGGAATAAAACGGAGGATATTATTAACCGTGGCGGAGGTATTCTCTGTATTCAGCTGTATAATTCGACCGAAGATGGAAAGTTTGCGGATACCAACGTAACAGTCTCGAAGGACGGACGGAAATATACTGTATCAGCGGGCAGCATTGTTGAAGTTATGCCGGGTGAAAGCATTACACTGACAACGGGACTGTATCATCAGTTCTGGGGAAAAGACGGTTGCGGAAAGATACTGGTCGGTGAGATTTCCAAGATTAACGATGACAATGTCGACAATCGGTTCTACGAAAATATTGAGAGATTCCCTGAAATAGAAGAAGATGAAGGACCACTTTATTTACTGTTCTCTGAATATCCGGATGCAGTCTGTGAGGCGGAATATTATGAAAAAAAGAATTGATATCCTATGTTATGGCGCGCCGCTGGTTGAGATTATGAGAAAAAGGATCGACCAGCCGCTGGATCAAGTGTTTGATTTTATTGGCCCGTTTCCTTCTGGTGATACAGCAATCATGATTGATGAAGCTTCGAAGATGGGTGCAGATGCAGCACTTGTAGGTGTTGTGGGAAAGGATGATTTCGGGGCATGCATACTGAAGAGGCTGGAATCAGACGGTGTAAATATCTCAGGGATACGCGTAAGTCCGGATCACTGTACAGCAGTTGCCTTTGTATCCTATCAGGATAATGGAGGCAGAAAGTTTATATTTACAGTGCCGGATTCCGCAGCAAGCAAGCTGGGAATTGAAGATGTATCTATAGATGATCTGCAGCGGACGCGCTGGCTGCATATATCCGGTTTTCCTCTTTGCCTAAGTCAGTCAGCAAGAGAAGCCGTGGATTTCGCATTGGATCATATTCCGGAACAGACACAGGTAAGTTTTGATCCCAATCTGAGATTTGATATTTCCAAGAATCCGGAACTTTTGAAACTGGTCGAGAAAATCATGCACAGATGTAATTATTTTCTGCCCAGTGAAACAGAAGCTGCATATCTGACGGGAATGCAGACGGATGAAGAGGGATGTCAGTATCTGGCAGGGCAGGGAAAAATCGTTGTTCAGAAGAGAGGAAAAGCGGGTTGTATCGTATATACGCCGCAAGAAAGGATAACTGTTCCATCGTATAAAACGCAAGAGCTTGATCCGACAGGAGCCGGCGACACTTTCTGCGGTGCATTGCTGGCAGAACTGTGTCACGGAAGCTCGGCTTTAGAGGCTGCCAGAATAGCAAATGCTGCCGGAGCCTTGGCAGTCAGAAAGAAAGGCCCTATGGAAGGAACGGCAACAAGAGAAGAAGTGCTGTCATTTATGAAAAAAAGTGAAAAGGAGGTTCAATAAGATGATGACACATAAGCAGAGAATGTTGAATGCATACAAAAATTTACTTACAGATGTAGTACCTGCTGCGCCGGAATTTTGGTTTTTTTATCCTGCAAAAGTAATGAAATACAAATTGGACGATTTTCAGAGGGAAATTCCTCTCTGGAAAGGACTGCTGGAATGCTTCAGAGCTTTTGACTGTGAAGGATGGGGGTGTGTTGGACCGGAAATCCTCAATGAGCATGTCAAAGTGACTTCTGAGTATAAAACATTAGATGAACAAAGAAGCCGCGATACGCAGACGATTACCGTCGGAGGGAAGGAATTTATCCGAACCAGTGTATACAGCAAAACCCAGCCGTTCTGGCCGGAAAAATTTCCGATTAAAAATAATCCGGATGATATCAAGTTGTTCTTCGATGCGAATGTCAATGACGATGTAAGCTTTGATTTTTCAGAGGCTAGCCGCGCATATGAAGAAATAGGCGAAGACTATCTTTGTGAATTTGATCTTGGTTTCTCTTTCTTTGATTACTTTGTTCAGTTCATGGGATTCCAGCCTGCTGTATATTATTTCATGGAGGAAGAGGAAGAGGTTCTCGATGATATGCTGCAGAGATATACGGAGTTCCAGAAACGGCTGCTGCAAAAAGCGGTGGAATCAACAAAATTCGAATCTTATTTCATCGGATGCGATTCTTCTTGTAATTCGCTGTTTGGGCCAACCATGTGGAGAAGATGGGATAAACCATATCAGATGGAAATTGTAAAAGAAGCACACAGACTGGATAAATTGGTACACGCTCATAATCATGGAAAAATCAAGGATACCATTTTGGATCTTGTACAGATTGGATACGACTGTGTGTGTCCTTTCGAGCGTCCGCCGGGAGATCTGGTTGGTAAAGAGGGATTGGTTATTGCACGTGACGGATTGCAGGATAAGGTGACTTTTAACGGAAACGTGCACACGATCAAAATGATGATCAATGGCACACCGGAAGACGTCAGAGCACAAGTGCGCGAAATTAAGGAAGTATTCAAAGGCAGTAACCGTCTGATCATAGGAACCGGAGACCAAGTCGGTTGGGAAACACCGGAAGAGAACCTGTATGCAATGATTGATGAAGCTCACAAACGCTGATTTTCGGAACAGCGAATGGAAAAGGTTAAATTCAGATTGATAGTGAAAATCAGGGAGGTGTGAATGATGCTGCACCCATTGCGTCAAATGATGCAACGCAGAAAAAAAGGAGAGTTATGTGGAATACCATCATACTGTACTGCAAATGAACTTGTGATTGAGGCGATTTTGGAACACGCTAAGATGATGGGGAAACCTATTTTGATTGAAGCTACTGCAAATCAGGTGAATCAGTTTGATGGATATACTGGAATGAAACCCCAGGATTTTGTGAATTTTATAAAAGAAATCGCTGCTGAAGTTGGTCTGGATGAACATCTGATAATTCTCGCCGGCGATCACCTTGGTCCTTTGGCTTGGGCAGGGGAATCAGCTGATAGCGCTATGGAGAAAGCGAAGGAGTTAGTTCGACTCTTTGTATTAGCTGGTTTTACAAAAATCCATCTGGATACCAGTATGAAATTAGGAGGCGATGCAGCAGATGAACCGCTGCTGACAGCGGTAATCGCACAGCGAGGAGCAGATTTATATAAAGTTTGTATAGATGCATATGAAGAATTGAAATGCAATAAACCTGATGCGGTGCGCCCTGTGTTTGTTATTGGAAGTGAGGTTCCGATACCGGGAGGTGCTCAGGAAGAAGAGACAGGAATTTGTGTCACAAAGCCGGAAGATTTTGAGGATACGGTTAATACATATAAGAAAATCTTTGAAGCTAACGGGTTACCTAATGCTTGGAACGATGTAATTGCAGTGGTTGTTCACCCTGGGGTAGAATTCGGTGATGCGCAGGTGTTTTTGTATGATCGGGAAGAGGCTTTGGAACTCTGCAGTAAGCTGAAGGAATATCCCGAGATTGTATTCGAAGGGCATTCCACAGATTATCAGACTCGAGAGTGTTTAAAAGCAATGGTAGAAGATGGAGTTGCTATATTGAAAGTAGGACCTGCACTGACCTTTGGTTTGCGAGAAGCCTTATTTGCATTGAGTCTGATAGAAAAGGAATTGATACCTCAACAAGAGCAGGCTGGATTTATAGAGGTATTGGAACACGTTATGACCGAGCAGCCAGGGAATTGGCAGAAACATTATCATGGGACGGATAAGGAAAAGGTATTTGCGAGAAAATATAGTTTTTCTGATCGGTCACGTTATTATATGGGTGAAAGAAAAGTGACTGATGCCATTGAGAAATTATTTTATAACCTTTCTGCTGTTGAGATACCAATTAATATTCTGCAGCAGTATATGCCGATTCAATATGAAAAAGTAATCAGAAATAAGTTAACATTGTCGCCCAAAGAGTTGGCAAAAGATGGAGTTTTGAATATTGTGCTGGACTATGAATATGCTACGGAATGATTAAGCAAATGTTAATGTTTGTGCCAAGATTGAAGACCTGAAAACGCCGCTGACTGTCGGTCATTGCTCGATAGACGGTGGCGTTTTTTGTAATAAAGATAGGGCTCACGGTATTTTGAATTATGTAAAGTCAGGACAGAATGTTACTGATCACGAAGTGAACAGTAACCGTTTTTATACTAATTTTCAGAAATGGGATATAGCACACTTTGCTAAATCTGCTGGTAATGATATAATACGAAAAGCGAATGCTGTTAGATAAGAATACGATGACAGAGTTAGTATACTGCAAATATTTCAAAGCAGAGGATGTAAAATGAAGATCGCAAATAAAAGTATTTTAATTGTTGAAGATGACCGGGGGCTGAATCAGGGGATTGAATTGTCGCTCAAAAATCCCGGATATCAGTTTTACTGTGCTTACACATTGGTGGAGGCGCGGAAACTCCTGAAGCTGCATAGGATTGATTTAGTGCTGCTGGACATTAATCTGCCGGATGGAAGCGGATATGATTTATTAAAAGAAATTCGGCAGCAATCGCAGATTCCGGTGATTATGCTGACAGCAAATGATATGGAAATTGATGAAGTAATGGGTTTTCAGTTAGGAGCAGATGATTATATTACCAAACCATTCAGCCTGATGGTACTGCGGGCAAGGGTGGAGCGGGTATTGCAAAGGGTTGTGCCGGTGGAAACGAATACTTATGAGAACGGGATATATCAATTTACTTTTTTTGAAATGCATTTTTATGTAAACGAGAAAGAAATATTTCTAAGTAAAACAGAACAGAAGCTGCTGCACCTGTTGGTGAAAAATGAAGGTCAGATTTTGAAAAGAGAACTGCTGGTTGATCGGATCTGGACGGATGGTTCGGAATATGTGGATGAGAATGCCCTATCTGTTACAGTTAACAGGCTGCGGAAGAAACTGGAGGCAGATGGTATAAAGAGTCCGATCCAGACGGTATATGGAATCGGATATCTATGGGAGAATTGATGATGATAAGATTTGGTGTGGGAAAAACAATGAAGCGGCTGGATGCAATGCTGACCGAAGCGATAGAGGGCAGTTTTTGCGAAGAAAATTATGATGAAACCCGGTTGTCAAGATTGGAATCCAAATGGAAGCAGTATCTTGCTGCCACCAAAATGTCAATGGAGCAATCCGGGAAGGAGCGGCAAAATATTAAGGAGCTGGTATCGGATATTTCCCATCAGACCAAAACACCGCTTGCCAACATTGTGCTTTATTCTGAGCTTTTGAAAGAACAGCTTAAAGATTCTGAGGAGAATCAGCTGGTCAACCAGATCCATGCTGAAACACAGAAGCTGGAATTTTTAATTCAATCGCTGATAAAAATGTCGCGGCTGGAAACGAACATGCTTGAAGTTCAACCCCAAAAGCAGCCGGTGGCACCTCTGGTCGAAGATGCGGTTAATGAGCTAAAGCAGAAGGCGAAAGAGAAGGTAATTCGGATTAAATATCTGCAAGATGGCTGTGCAAAAGCAGAATATGACCGCAAGTGGACGGCAGAAGCGCTTAATAATATTCTGGATAACGCGGTGAAATATTCACCTGTGGGAAGTACGATAACGGTACAGGTAAAAGAATTCGAAATGTATGTGTGCATTTTAGTTGCTGATGAGGGGATTGGGATTACTGAAGAAGAACGGGCTCAGATTTTCAGACGTTTTTACCGGAGCAGCCAGGTACAGCAGGAGGAGGGTTTGGGCATCGGTTTGTATCTGGCAAGGGAGATACTGCGCCGGGAGGGCGGATATATTAAGGTTCAGTCGCGCTTGGAAAAGGGCAGCTGTTTTGGGATCTATCTGCCGAAAGAGAGAAGGGATAAATTCTTTCCAAACTGTTAGATTTCCGAAAGAAGCTGGTAAGATTTCTGCGTTACAGTAATCAATATAGAGGAGGACGCAGATATGCACATATTAGAAACCAAACAATTAAAAAAATACTATGGAGACACTGAGATACAGGTAAAAGCTCTTGACGGCGTCAGTCTGCAGGTGGAGCAGGGCGAATTTGTCTCAGTTGTAGGTACATCCGGAAGCGGAAAATCAACGCTGCTTCATATGCTGGGCGGGTTAGACCGACCTACATCCGGCCAGGTATTTGTTGATGGTAAAGATATCTTCAAACTCAAAGATGAAGAATTGACGATTTTCAGAAGAAGAAAAATTGGATTTGTATTTCAGCACTATAATCTGGTGTCGGTATTAAATGTTTATGAAAATATTCTCCTGCCGATTGAACTGGATGGAAACCAAGCTGACCGGAATTTTATCGATAATGTGATCCAAATGCTGGGGCTGGAAGATAAACGGTACAGCCTGCCCTCCCAGCTTTCCGGGGGACAACAGCAAAGGGTGGCGATTGCCCGGGCAGTTGCTTCAAAACCGGCTATTATTCTGGCCGATGAGCCAACGGGGAATCTGGATTCCGGCACCAGCCAGGATGTTTTAAGCCTGCTGAAGGTAACCAGCGAACGGTTCCGGCAGACTATCGTCATGATTACTCATAATGAAGAGATTGCCCAGCTGGCTGACCGGATTATCAGAATCGAGGATGGCAGGATTAAAGGCGGTGAGCGTCATGCGTAAAGTGAAGAACCAAAAAGCAGTCAGACGGATGGCATATAAAAGCATGAAAGCAAACCGTACCAGAAACCTGATCGCATTGCTTTCGATTATGCTGACAGCGATGCTTTTCACCTCAGTATTTACTATCGGTTCAGGTGCGGTGGAGAGTTTTCAGCGGCAGACGATGAGACAGTCGGGCAGTGACTGGCATGGAAGCATCAAGGATATTACACCTCAGCTATATGAACAATTAAGCAGTCATCCGCTGATTAAAGAGAGTTCAAATGCCATGCTGATGGCAGAAGAAATAAGAAATCATGAATTTCTAAAGAGGCATGTGGAAATCTGGTATTATCCCAAACAGCATTACGATCATCATTTTATTGAGATCATTAATGGCAGGGTGCCCAAAGCAGCAGATGAAATCCTGCTGGATGAGGTTTCCCTGGAACTTCTGGGAATGGCGCCGCAGGCGGGACAAGAAGTTACTCTCGAATTGTTGATCAAACAGAATGATCAGGAGACCATCAAGAGAACTTTTCGGGTATCCGGTGTCACCAAGTCGGACCCGGTTATGAATGTTGGATTTGCAATTGTCTCGGACAGCTATTTACAGGCGTATGAAAGTGATCTGAATTACACTTACCCGGAGGATTATTCCAGAGTTGGTGCAGTTCGGATGGATGTGAATTTTTCCAATTCAATGCAGATTCAAGATAAGCTGAATCAGGTGATCACTGAGAATGGATATTCTGTTTCAGAGGATTCGCCCGACTTTATTGCAAGCAATGCAAACTGGGCATACATTTCTGATGGTCTGGGGTCTGATCCGGTAACTACCGGTTTACTGATCGGGGCACTGCTGTTGATCATGCTGACCGGTTACTTAATTATCTATAATGTTTTTCACATTTCGGTGATTCGTGATATTCGGTATTACGGATTGCTGAAAACAATTGGAACAACCGGACGGCAGGTGAAAAAAATTCTTAAAATCCAGGCGCTGCTGCTGGCAGCGGCGGGCATACCCATGGGATTGATTGTTGGATTTCTGGCCGGAAAAGCGATTCTGCCGGCAATTATGGCCCGAACAGTATTCACTGGAGAACAACCGGTCGTTTCTTTAAACCCGCTGATTTTTATCGGGGCAGCTGTCTTTACGCTGGTAACAGTCTTTATTTCCGTAATGCGGCCAGCCCAGATTGCGGCGCGGACATCACCGGTTGAAGCAGTTCGTTATACCGAGGAATCGAATAAAAAGAGCAAAAAAACAACGGATGGCGGAAAAGTACGACGAATGGCTTTTTCTAATCTGGAAAGAAATAAAGGGAGGACTGTATTAGTAGTAATATCACTTTCTTTGTCTATCATACTGCTCAACAGCGTATTTACCCTGACTAATTCATTTGATATGAATAAATTTCTGAGTAAGTTTGCAACGACCGATTTTTTGATTGCTAATGCTGTGTATTTCGGGCAGGATCACTACTGGGGCCTTTCTAATGAAACGATTGCTGAAGAAAACCTGACGGAATCTTTTGTTCAGGCCTGTGAAGAGCTGGACGGTTTTCAGCAGGGCAGCCGTATCTATTTATCCCAAATGGCGGGGATAAGTAAGAATTCGTGGGAGGTTCCGGAATATATTCCAAAGAACCAAGCAGGAGAATACGGCTTTCTCTGGAGCGGGGAATTAGTACCGTTCAGTGAATGGGATGATGACAGCTACCGGATTACTTTGTATGGAGTTGATGATTATCTGATTGAGAAGATGGAGGTTTGGAAGGGCGAGAAAGATCCGGAGGTGATACGGGAAAAACTGCATTCTGGTAAGTATGTTTTGGGTGTCGTTGATGTTGATGATAATGGGTTTGCCATAGAGGAAACGTTAAAGCATCAGCCGGGAGACAAGATTGTTTTGACCTATGGCGAGAATGAACAGTGTGAAATGGAAATCTTAACAATTATAAAAAATAATTATTCCGGTATGACTAACCGTATGAGTGGGGATTTTGCATATTATACAACCTCAGATGTATTCAAAGAGATGATGCCGGAACAGTTTTTGATGAGCTATGGATTTGATGTCCGGGATGATCAGGAAGAAAGTATTAATGCTTTTCTGGAGGACTACACCCAGAATCAGGAACCGCTGATGCATTATGAGTCCAGAAAAATGATGCAGGATGAGTACGCCGGCTTAAAGAACTTGTTTTTACTGGTGGGCGGAGCACTTAGCGCGGTAATCGGATTAATCGGAATCCTGAATTTTATTAATTGCATCCTGACCAGCATTGTTACAAGGAGAAAGGAATTTGCTATGATGGAAGCAATCGGAATGACCGGCAAACAGCTGACAGGTATGCTGATTACGGAAGGACTGTACTATGTGCTTATGACAATCATATTCTCTTTGCTGTTCGGCAGTCTGCTGTCATTAACCGGAGTCCGGGCGCTGTCTGGTGGAATCTGGTTCTTGAATTATCGGTTTGTGGCTGCCCCGATGCTGGTAATCTTTCCGTTTTTAGTGGTACTGGGCATTCTTATTCCGGTGCTGGCGCTTAGAGTCCATCAAAAGGATAGTGTGGTGGAACGGCTGCACATCAGTGAATAATCTGTTATGTGAATGAAAGGGACCGGGCTGCTGCACGAAAAATCGTGTAGCAGCAATTGCAGGAAGCGCAGTATCTGTAAGAATAGAGCTTATAGTTTGTGTATCGCTGCTCCAAAACAATCCAAGGCGGCTTCACGCAGCATTTCGGAGAGTGTAGGATGAGCTATTATCAGCTTCTCCCATTGCGGCAAGGTCATTTTGCATGCTACGGCAACTGTGGCAACGGATACCAACTCCGGTGCGCCATCTCCCAGTAAGTGAACGCCTAGTGTTTCCGTTGTTTTCCGGTCGGCAACTACGAGGATCATTCCTGTTGCGCCTTCTGCAAGTGCCATGCCGTTTGCCGCGTAGCTAAAACTGCCGGTCGTGACTTCATAACCCGCTTCTATTGCTTTTTGCGAAGTCATTCCTACGGCTGCATAGCTGGGCAGTGTGTAGATACAGCGCGGCATGGCGGTAAGGTCAAGCTTTTTATCCGCTCCCAGTATGTTATGTACAGCGCATTCACCTTCTGCATATGCTGCATGCGCCAACTGGTATCCACCGATGACATCACCGATGGCATAGACATGAGGAAGGGAGGTTTGCATATGCTCATCAACAATGATCTCACCCTTTTGGTTGATCTCTATCGCTAATTTTTCTACGTCAATTCCCTGAAGGTTAGGCTTTCTGCCGGCAGCTGCCAACACTGCATCCGCCTGGACCGCATGTTGTTCACCGGCTTCTGAGTATTGTAATTCCAGACCGTCTTGTGTCTTTTTGATATTCGTTACGTTTACTCCGGTGGTAATCCTGATACTACGTTTCCTAAGTGCTGCAGTCAATAAATTTACCAGCTTTTTTTCTTCGCCGGGAAATAGCTCATCCTGCATCTCTACTACAGTTACTGCGGTTCCGAAGGCCTGATAGGCGCTTGCAAGTTCCATGCCGATGACACCGCCGCCGATAATCGCCATACGCGCGGGTGGGCTTTCCAGCGTCAGCGCCCTGGTGCTGTCGATAGCGTATTCCGCACCAGGAAGCGGGAGAGTGACAGCCTGAGAGCCAGTCGCGATGATTACGTCTTTCGCCCGATACTCTATCCCGTTACAAATCACGACACATGCAGATTTAAGCTCTGCAAGCCCCTGAACCACATTCACTTTATGAGCTTTCAAAAGGGATGCCAGGTCGTCTGCCAGCTTTCTGACAATCCGGGTTTTACCTTCCTGTATTTTTTTAAAGCTAAACAGCCCGGCATCTTTGAATATCCCCTGCTCTGTTAAGGCAATGATTTTTTCCATCGTTTTGCCTTTATCCAGCAAGTATTTTGTTGGGATGCATCCGGTATTCAAGCAGGTTCCACCCAAACTCTTGATTTCGAACAGCACGACTTTCTTATTCTTTTTAGCTGCAGTAACCGCACTGACATATCCCCCTGGGCCGCCCCCGATTACTATCAGATCATATATTTCAGCCATTTTTGCTCCTTTCCGTTCAGCAAAACAGCAACGCGGGTACTTCGAGAAGTTGTTTCAACTCATTCAGGAACTGTGCTCCATAAGCACCATCTATTACTCTGTGGTCAAATGAAGCCGTTATTGTCATGATGGGTGCAATTTTCGTGTTGCCATCGTGAACAATATGCTTTTCCTGCACACTGCCTAACGCAAGTATACATACTTCAGGCGGGTTAATAATCGCTGTAAAATGCTGAACGGGATACATTCCCATGTTTGACAGTGTGATTGTACCGCCGGTTGTTTCGGAGGAAGACAGCTTTCCTGCACGCGCTTTAGCTATCTTATCCGATGTTTCCCGGGCGATCTGCAGAATTCCCAGCCTCTCCACGCCGGCAATGACAGGAACAATCAAACCACTGTTCAAAGATACGGCAAGACCTATATTCACATTGCTGTACTGGCGCACTGCAGTAGCTGTCCACGCTGCGTTGATGTTAGGGTAGTTTCTGACGGCCATACCAATGGATTTCATGATGATATCATTATATCCGACCTTCACGTGATTCTGCCGGGCATTGATTGCCGTTCTAAATTCGATACAGGCGGTCATATCCACCTCCATCATTACCTGATAAGAGGGAATGTTTTGTGTGCTTTCAAGCATCCGCCGGGCAATGGTGCGACGCATCGAGGAGTGTGGCACATCAATGTATGCGGTATGCGGGGTTGTTTCTGTGCCGGTGTGCCGCATAGCTGCAGGTGCCGCCTTAAGATCTGCCTGCTTTATCGTCCTCATTCCCGTATCTTTTGCAAAGGCAATCAAGTCAATGCCATTTTCCCTAGCATATTTCTTTGCATTGGGCATTACCTTAATGTCGCTGGTTTGTATTGTCGACCCTAGTGGTGCAACTTCGGCAGACGTGTTCTTTTGCATGATAGGCCTGTATTCATCATTCGTTGCCATCTGGATTGTATCTGCCCCCATTGTCTGAGCTGTATCTGTCATCATTGGCTGAACGGTATCTGATATCGTTACTGTTTTTGTGAGGTTTTTTTTGTAGTTTTTCAGGTCTTCATCGTTTCCGATCAGTGCCAGAACCTTGCCGGCGGATGCAGTTTCTCCTTGCGGCACAAGGATGTCAATCACAATTCCTGCGGCAAAGCTTTCCACCGCAAGTACTGTTTTATCCGTTTCCACATCCAATAAGAGATCACCGCGTTTTACCCGATCCCCTTTTTTGACGTGCCACTGGGCGACCAGCGCTTGATCTGTCGTTTGCCCGCCGGCCGGCATCGTAATTCTTTTGATCATTGTGTTGCCTCCGTTCTTTACTGGTTTGCAAGGTCAACAATCGCCTGGTAAATGCGTTCTTTTGACGGTATCACAAAATTTTCCAGATTGGGTGCGAACGGGATTGGCGTATCTGGTGTTGCGATACGCATGACCGGAGCGTCCAAGTCATAAATGCACTTTTCCGCAAAATGTGCAGAAAGCTGCGCACCCCATCCATTCGTGTACACATCCTCATGCACGATCAGAAGCTTCCCTGTTTTCTTAACGGAAGTCTCCATCGTTTGATAGTCGAAGGGGACCAGAGAACGGGGGTCGATCACTTCACAACTGATGCCGTTTTTTTCTGCCAAGGCTGCTGCTTCCTGTGCCCGGTAGCTCATCAGCAGATTGGCGACAATTGTTAAATCTGTCCCCTTCCGACGAATGGCTGCCTTCCCAAATTCTACTGTATAGTCAGTTTCCGGCACTTCACCGGAAGTCTGCAGGGCATCTTTTTCTTTGCGGCTGCCGCCGTACAGCAATTTGTGCTCAAATACAACCACCGGATTATCGTCACGTATTGCCTGTTTTATCATGCCTTTTGCATCATAGGGGGTGGAGGGGCAAATCACCTTCAACCCGGGCACATGTGTAAAGAATCCTTCAAAGCTCTGCGCGTGCTGTGCACCGCGGTTTGTTGCTCCGCAAGGCGCGCGCATAACCATTGGTACTTTTATGGTCCCGCCCGACATATAGCACATTTTGGCGGCTTGGTTTACGAGCTGATCCATCATGCAAAACAGGAAGTCACCATATTGCAGGTCTGCCACGGGGCGCATACCAGTCATTGCGGCTCCCACCGCAACCCCGGAAATTAAGATTTCAGAAATGGGCGTATTAATCACCCGTTCCGGTCCAAATTCTTTTGTAAGACCTCTTGTTACCGTAAATGCGCCCCCCATACCGCCTTCGATATCAACATCTTCACCAAGGCAGAAGATAGTCTCATCTGCGTGCATTTCTTCCATAATGCCCGTCCGCAGGGCATCTGCAATTCCTATTAACGCCATTATATCTGTCCCCCTTTCCAAAAGATATCCAATAAAGCAGAGCTTTCCGGAGGCTCGTCCGCATTCTGTGCATATTCCACAGCCGCCTCCACTTCCTGCTCGATCCGGTTGTCTATCGCATCCAGGGTTTTTTCTGTGGAAACATCATTTTTAAGCAGATAGTCGCGAAAGAGCATCAGCGGATCCCTGGCAAACCACAGATCTTGTTCTTTGGATGGTCGGTATCCACAAGCGTCATTCCTGGAATGCCCGACACGCCGGTAAGTCTTCAGCTCTATCACAGTGGGCCCTTTGCCCGAGCGAGCGCGCTTGATTGCCCGAGCAGCAGCTGCATTGACAGCCAGCACATCATTACCGTCCGCAATCTCACTTTCCATGCCATATGCGCATGCGCGGTCAGCAGCAGGATTGTCAATATTAGTCGTCATTTTGATAGAGGTCGTCGCGGAGTACAAATTGTTTTCGCATACATAAATAACAGGAAGTTTCCACACTGCAGCGGCATTCAGTGATTCATGGAAAGCACCTTCGTTGGTAGCACCATCACCCATAAAGCAAACGACAACTTGATTAGTTTTCTGCAGCTTACAGGAGAGTGCAATACCAGCGGCAATAGGAAGATTCCCCCCAACGATTGCGTTAGATGGAATCACACCCACATTGATATCACCGGTATGCATTGCACCGCCTTTGCCATGGCAGCAGCCTTCTTCCTTTCCAAACATTTCACACATCATAGACTGCAGTGTCACACCCTTTGCCAGGCAATGACCAGCTGGTCTGTGGGTTGATGCGACGTAATCATCCGTTTTCAGATCATACAGCATGCCGACGGCACAGGCCTCCTGCCCCGTGGACTGGTGGATACTTCCCGGCATAATGCCTTCCAGGAACAGAAAGTATATGCATTCTTCGTACTTTCGGATCAAGGACATTCTTTCATACATACCCAGCAATTTCTTTTTGCTATGCTCTAATTTCAAGATTTTCTACTCCCTTCAGACTTGTGGTTAATTTGTTAAAAAATGAACAATATAATTGCGCTTTCTTTAATCATAATATCAATGTCCAAGGCCGTTTGTCAACAAAAGTAGTTATAAATCGAACAAATAAATGTTTAAAATCAAACAAATGGTAAATAAACAAAAATAATAGATGCATAGGCGCCAAAAATAAAGCGGCAACAATAAAAAAATCGCCTAAACCAGGTTAGCGCTCGGGCGATTTGTAATAAGATATTTGGCTTGCAGGCTATGCCTGTTTGTTAAAATGGCTGACGATTTCACCACTGGGAACGTCTGCGATGATCACTTCTTTTCCAAGGGCAACAAGGTTTTCGATATCTTTCTTTGGGGTGGAGATATCTGTCACGATAGTATCTATTTTCTTCAAAGGCGTTGCAATACACAGGGAATTGGCACCGAACTTTGTATGATCCACGCAAAGCACAATTTTGCGGGCAAGGGACGCAAGGAACTGCTTAGGTGGGATCAGGGTAAGTGTATGCTCATAAGCGCCGTTGGGAATCCGGAAAGATTTTGTGGACAGGATCGCAATGTCGGCGCTAAGCCCGTCTACTGAATCCACGGAAAGGTCATTGATGGTGGAATGTGTTTTTTGGTGCACGCTGCCGCCTACCTGAATGATTTGGGCGTTAGGGTTGTTTCCTATTTCGAACGAGCAATACAGGCTTGTTGTTATGATCGTCATGGGGAAATTGGCTGGGAGCTGATTTACGACGGCGCGGGCTGAAGTGCCGGCATCCACACAGATTATATCACCGCTCTTGATCAACGAAGAAGCGGCTTTCCCAACGGCAATTACCTCATCACGCAATGCTGCTGTCGGCATACTGAAATGTTCCATGATCTGCACGGGAAATTCTTGCCCATGCAGAATGGCGCCGCCGGGAAGGCGCTTGATCAGATGTGCGGATTCCAAGTATGCTAAATCCCTGCGGATTGTCATCTCGGAACAGCCCAATTTTTCTGAAATTTCTTTTACGGTCAAATATGGCGAATGTTCAAATTCGGCCATAATTCTTTCTTGTCGCACATTTTTTTGCATGTTGTAACACTCCTATTCGTATACTATGTGCCACAATTATAACCTGATTGAACAAACAATGCAACGTTTTGATTACAAAATGTGGAAGTTAGTTTATTTTTTTTCATATAATTGTTTTTGAAAAGTATAAAATGTTATAAAATGAACAAAAAGATGATTTAACATGTTGACGAATAAACAAATAGTGAATATAATTAAACTTGTAGTAGGGGGTGACTATAGACAGAATGTACAAATTACAAAAAAGTTCACTTGAAGCATCTTTGTTGTGCAGATAGCGGTATTAATGTTCTAGAAGCAAGTAAAATTACAGATGATTGTAGAGTGGGTTCGGAAACCAATATTTTCCAAGTGTCATTCTGAGCGCAGCGAAGAATCTTATACACTAAAAGTTTACGAAATTCCAGAGGTGAGATTCTTCGCTTACGCTCAGAATGACAGTGATAATGC
>Ga0153940_1000204_pt1 | contig 34816 bp, 24 predicted proteins | sample TSNJ024MetaG_FD_104736 | JGI IMG/M metagenome (GOLD analysis project Ga0153940, IMG submission 104736) | Attine ant fungus gardens microbial communities from New Jersey, USA - TSNJ024 MetaG | ecosystem: Host-associated > Fungi > Mycelium > Unclassified | place: USA: New Jersey, Brendan T. Byrne... | reverse complement strand
CGGCGGCGTACAGCTCGCCGGTTTCCGCGACCGCGAAATACGCATCTGGCTCAAAACCGAGAGCCTCGAAGCCTACGGCCTGACAGCGAAGGACGTCAAGAACGCGGTCTACAACAAGCACGTCGAGCTGCCCGCCGGGCGCATCGAGACCGGCACGCGCGAGTACGGCATCCGCCTCGAGGGCGAGTATGCCTCCGTCGCGGAGCTGTCTTACGTCCCCGTCGCCTATCGAGGCGGCGCGATCGTGCGTTTGCGCGACATCGCGAGGATAGAGGACGATTTTGAGGACAAGCGCAGCCAGTCGCTGTACGAGGGCAAGCCGACGATAATGGTGCAGGTTCGCAAGCAGAAGGGCGCAAACGAGGTCGCGCTCTCCCGCCTTGTGCGCGAGCGCCTTGTCGGGCTGGGCGAGAACGCGCCGCCGGGCGTCAGCCTGGTCGTCGTTATGGACTCCGCTCAGTTTATTATGAGATCGATGCGCGGCGTTTCGGGCGACGTTATCCTCTCGGTCATCCTGACCTCGGTGATCATGCTGGTCTTCCTGCGAACCTTCCGCGCCACAGCCGTGGCGGTTGTCACAATACCAGTCTGCCTGCTTGGCAGCCTCTCGGTACTCTACTGGATGGGCGTGACTATCAACAACATGTCGATGATGGGCATCTCGCTCGCTGTCGGCATGGTCGTCGACGCGACGAGCGTCGTCATGGAGAACATCACGCGGCACCGTGAGATGGGTAAGACGGCGTTCCGCGCGTCGGGCGACGGCACCTCCGAGGTCGGCTTGGCGGTTATCGCGGGCGCGGCGACGACGATCGCGGTCTTCGCGCCGGTCGCCTTTATGGGCGGGATGATGGGGAGGTTTTTCAAGGCGTTCGGAATCACCGTCACGATGACCATCGCCATCTCACTGCTGCTGTCGGTGACGCTGACCCCGTTCCTCTGCTCGCGCATGTTGGGACGCTTGCGCCACGGGCGTCTCGAGCGCGCGCTCGAACGCCCGTTCGTCTGGCTTGAGCGCAAATACCGCGCCGCGCTGTTATTCTCGGTCACGCACCGCAAGACGATCGTGGCAGCCGCGCTGTCGCTGTTCGCCTTTGGCATATGGATAGCCACGACGCTCGGCACGGAGTTCTTCCCGAACGAGGATCAGGGGCGGCTGCGCGTGCAGTTCGAGCTGCCCGCGGACACGTCGCTCGAGATCACGGAGAGCGTCATGAAAGAAATGGTTGACCTGGTCCAGAGCGATCCGCGCGTGGCGTACACCTACGGCGTCGCGGGCAGCGGGGCGGGCGAGGAGGTCTACAAGGGGACGCTCAACATCGAGCTGATCGACCGAAACCTCCGCGAACGGGCCGGTGTTATCATGACGCAGCTGCGGCGCGAGCTGTCGGTTTACCGCGACGCCGATATAAAGATGGGGACATGGGGCGGTTCGGACATAACGCTCGTAATACAAGGCCCGACCAGCGAGTCTCTGGCGGAGATCGGCGACCAGATAAAACGTGATCTGGCCGAGACCGACCGCGGGCTGGTCGACATCACCACCGACCTGCAAATGAACAAACCCAGAATTAACCTCGCGCTCAACCGCGCGCTGGCCGACGACCTGAACGTCAACATCCGCGAACTTTCCGACGAGCTCATGGCGTGGTTCGGCGGCACTAACAGCGGTTCGTTCAACGACGGAGGCTATCGCTACGACATACGAATCCGGGCCGAGGAGGGCGGGCGCGACGACCCGTCCAAGGTGCTCAAAACGCTTACGCGGACCGAGAGCGGGCAGCTCGTCCGCGTGGAGAGCCTCGTCACCAGCTCACTCGGCATGGCGCCAAACGTAATCAAGCGCCACAACCGCCAGCGTTCGCTCCAGATCGGCGCTAACGTCGAAGGCATCTCGCCCGGCGAGGGAATCACCATCCTCGAAGAAGTCTTCCGCAAATACGCGCCCCAGGACGGCACCTACAGCATGGTTCCCACGGGCGACTCGGAGAACATGAAGGAGAGCTTTCACTACATGTCCATTGCGCTGGCGTTTGCCATCACGCTGGTGTATATGGTGATGGCGATTCAGTTCGAGTCGTTCCTGCACCCGTTCACGGTCATGTTCTCATTGCCGCTCATGACCGTCGGCTCGTTTGGGCTGCTCGCCGCCGCGGGGCTGCGGCTTAACGTCATGAGCTTCATGGGCATTATTCTCCTGGTCGGCGTGGTTGTGAACAACGCGATTCTGCTAGTGGACTTCATCAACCAGCGGCGCGCGGAGGGCAGAAGCCGCCTCGACGCGGTGCTCGAGTCCGGCCCCATGCGCCTGCGGGCGATCCTGATGACGACCGTCTCGACGATGATCGGCACGCTGCCCGTCGCGCTTGCCCTCTCGGAGGGCGGCGAGGTGCGTCAGCCGATGTCCGTGGCGGTCATCGGCGGGCTGTTTACCTCGACGCTGCTGACGCTCTTCGTAATCCCCGTCCTCTACCTGATCTTTGACGAAATGAAAGACCTCGTGACGGGCAAAATCAACAGGTTGCGGGCATACATGCGCCTTGGCGCGAAGACGAACGCCGCAAGCGGAAAGGGGAGGGCGTAGGGTATGAACATCAAGGCGAAAATTATTCTCGCGGCGGCGCTGCTGCTCCTGCTCCCGAAGCCGGCTCCCGCCGACGGGTTATCACTTGACATAAAAGAAGCGATCGAGCTGACGCTGGCAAACAACGCCGAACTGCTCTCGCTTCGCCAGGAAGCGGTGAAGGCGCGCGCTTTTAAGATTCAGGCGGACGGTACGCTCACGCCCGAGGTAGGCGTCAGCGCCTACGCGGACGTCCAGCGCGAGATTCAGACCAACGACGGAACGTATCGCGACGACAGCTCCGGCGTGACGGCAAGCCTGGCGCAGACGATCTACTCCGGAGGGCGCGACGCGGCTCTGCGCCGCCAGTCGCCGCAGGTTCGCACTATCGCCGAGCTTGCGCTGGCGGACGGGGAGAACCGCGCCGCGGGGGAGCTGTTCGCGCGCTTTTATAACGTCCTTCTGCAAGAGCACCGAGTTATGACGGAGGAAGCGGCGATTCGCACGTCGGAGCTGCATCTGCGGGAGGTGACGAGGATGAGCGAGCTGGGGCTGGCAAACCGCCTCGAGGTCATCCGAGCGGACCAGCAGCTCGCCGCAAACCGCGCGGATCTGAGCGCGGCTCGCGGGCTGTACCGCTCGGCGCAAATCTCGCTCATGAACTATATTGCGATCCCACCCTCCGGTATGCGCCCCGTGAAGGGCGATCTGCGATCACTTTCCGCGGAGGGCGGCAGGGATTCGTCGCTCGCGCTTGCCATGCGCAGCCGCGCCGACCTTGCGCGCCTCGAGCAGCAGCTGGGCTATCAGAAAAACCAAATCGAGATCGAACGCGCGGGACTGCGCCCGAAGGCCGTGATCGGAGCGCAGGCGGGCTACCTCGACCCCTACCGCGGCAGCGACCGCGGCGAGGACACATGGCGGGCGGAGCTGACCATCACTGTTCCGATCTTAGACCGAGGCTCGGCGCGGGGGAACATCCTGCGCGAGCAAGCCGTCCTGGAGCAGGATAAAATCGCGTTCACGCAGAAGGAGCTGGACATCCGCTCGGGCGTGGAGACAGCGTGGACGGAGCTTGAGGCTACGCTCGAGCGCCTGGGCTCGACCGAGCGCGCCCTCCTTCTCGCCGAGGAGACGCTGCGCCTCGCGGAGGTGGGTTATCAGGAGGGAGTAACGCCGCAGCTCGACCTGCTCGCCGCGCAATCGTCCCTGACGGACAGCCGTCTAGCGCACTTGAGCGCCATTTATAACAACATGCTGGCCGTCGTCGCGCTGAAGGTGACGGAGGGCGATATCTTGAGCTGGGCCAAAGGAAGGGAATTTTAGCGATGAAGATACAAAAACCGGGCAAGGCCGTGTTGTTCATCGCGGCGCTCGCCGTAATCGCCGCGTCATTCGCCCTCACGCAAAAGACGCGCTCGAACGCTAAGCCGCAGCAGAGCGCGGACTCGCCTCCCGCCTTCGTGCGAGTGCAAACGGTGACGGCGGACAGGACTGTCCGCGACAGCATTGTGCAGAACATGTCGATCGAGGCGGTCAACCGCGTCCGCATGACCCCCCGCGTCTCGGGGCGGCTCGAGCGGCTGCACGTCAAGCAGGGCGACCGCGTGAAAAAAGGACAGCTCGTCGCGACGCTCGAGCACGAACAACAGAACGCCCTGATCGGCGCGACGGAGGCGTCTCTCGCCTCGGCGAGGGCGGATACCGAGCGCGCCCGCGCCGAGATGATGAACGCGAAAACCAACCTCGACCGCTATCGCCGCCTGGTAGAGGAGGGCTTCAGCACACAGCAGCAGTTCGATACGATCGATACGGCTTACTCCAGCGCCCGCGCCGCCCACGCCGCAGCTGCGGCGAAGGAGCGCCAGGCGCTTGCCGAGCTCGAGCGCGTCCGCCAGGCGCGCATGGACTATATAATGCTCGCGCCGATGGACGGCACGGTGCTGAGCGACTACGCGCTCGCGCCGGGCGCGATGATCTCTCCGTCGTCTCCGATTGCGGACGTCGCCGACCTGCGGAAGCTCAAGGCGACCTTGCGTGTTCCGGAGCTCAAGATCTTCGCGATCAAGCCGGGAATGCCGGTGATCCTCCTCTTCGACGCCCTGCCGACGGAAGAATTCGAGGGCGCTGTGACGCGCATCGACCCCTACGTCGACCCCGCCACGCGCACGAGCGCGGTAGAGATCGAGCTGGACAACGCCTCGACCGGCAACCGCCTTCGTCCGGGCATGTTCGGCCAGGCCTACATAGTTGAGCGCGAATTCATAAACGCGGTTCTTCTTCCGCAGAGCGCGCTGCTCGGTGAAGAGGGCTCGCGCTACGTCTTCATCGCGGAGGACGGCACGGCAAAAGAACGCAAGGTCACCCCAGGCCTGTACCAAGGCAACGATGTGCAAATCACCGAAGGCCTCGCCATCGGCGAAGAAGTCATCATCTTCGGCGGCACCAACCTAAAAGACGGCGAGAAGGTTACAACGCAAGGCAAGTGACCGCCGTCCTGTTCAACTGGGTTGTCTTTATAGTGATGATCTTTATACCGACGCTGCTGATTCGGTGTATCGAGCGCAAGAGACGCGAGAAGCGTTAGGCGGCGATGCAGCGTTTCACGATTTATCTTCTGGCGTTCGGCGGCTATACGCTCGCGCTGCTGCTGCTCACGGGGCAGACATTCGGGTGGAACGAGACGCGCAAGACGTTCTACCTGGGCGGGCGGCGCACGGGCTTCGTAATGTCGCTCGCGACGTTCTGCGCCACGTGGATCAGCGCCGCGTCGCTGGTAGGCTTTACGGTCTGGATGATCGCGGACGGCTATGTCGCGTTCTCCGGCTCGGTCTTCGGCTGGCTGTTCGGGCTGACGCCGCTGCCCTTTCTCGTCTACCGCCTGCGGCGGAGCAAGGCGATCTCGCTGCCGCAGTGGGTGGCGGACGAATACGGCGACAAGCGGCTGCGCAGGTTCTGCGGAGGCGCGATGATCTTCGCCTACTCCTTCTACCTCGTCATCCAGTTCCGAACCTTCGGCGAGGTTGCCTCACATATGCTGCATATCCCGCACGGCTTGTACGCCGCCGCGCTCGTCTATCTCTTCGTGCTTTACACGACCTTCGGCGGTTATCCCGCCGTCGTGCGCAGCGACGCGCTCAACCTTCTGCTGGCCATAGCCGGAGCGACGCTGGCGGCGGTCTCAGCGGCGTGGGTTTACGGCTCGCCGATAGGCGCGCATATCCGGCTCGCGCGGAGCGCGCCGGAGCTGCTGCGTTCGTGGGGATCCGCGGGCGATATACCCGTTGTGCTGTCGCTCTCACTGGCATGGGGGCTGGGCGTCTCGTGTAACCCGCAGTATGCCGTGCGCGTCATGGCGGCACGGACGGCCCGCGACGCGAGGCGGATGCTTGCGGCGGCACCGTTCGTCCTCGGGTGGTTCTACTTCTGTCTCGTCTGCCTGGGCGCGGTCTGCATGGCTTACTCCTCTCTGCCGCGAGGGGAAGTGATATCTTTCCCTGTTTATTTTGAAAACGCTCTGCCGATGTGGGGTTCTCTGCCGCTGCTTGTCGCGGTGCTTGCCTCCGCCGTCAGCACGGCTAACTCGCAGTTGCTGCTCGCCGCTTGTTCGCTCTGTCACGACATCATCATGCCCGAGCGCGGCAGCGCGGACCCGTTCGGGGAGGACGCGTTTCTCTTCGGCAATCGCCTCGCCATCGTGGGTATCGCCTCGTTTTCTCTCGTGATCAGCCAGTTGGTCGACCTGCCGGGCATTCTTGCCATCGGGCGCATCAGTTGGTCGATCATCGCGATTTGTTTTCTCTTTCCGCTCTATCTGCCCTCTCGCGCGGCGCGGCGCGTCAAAAACGGGCGCGGCGTGTATCCGCTGCTCTTGTGCTCGCTCGCCGCGCACGTGTTTTTGGCCCTTCGGACGCCCCTCTCGTGGGAGATGTCGATGCTGGCCGTGCTCTGCGCGCAGGGCCTGGGGTGGCTTCTGCTGCTGCGGGCCGAGGGGGAGGGCAGCGCGTGAAGGCGATCCGCCTTGAGACGCTGCTCAAGTGGATATTGCTAGGCCTTGCGCTCTGCCTGGCGTTATTTATTCTCGGAACGCGCTTCTATCAGGGCTATGAGGCTGTCTCAAGGGAGGCCCGCGCGCAGCTCGACGCGCTGGGGCCGGTGTTGGCCGCCTCTCGTCTGCCGGAGGCGATGATACCTTTGAAGAACATGAGCTATTGGAAGCTCGCGCGCGAGGACGACCCGCGCGGGGTGTTGATCTCCCTGGGCGGCGGAACAAACCTCACGCTCTCCCTTGACCGCAGGCTTATTTTCGACGCGCTCTTTGAAGAAAACCGTTCGCTGTTGGTGCTGGCGATGATCGTGCTGCTGGCGGCGGTTGAGATCGCGACGCTGCTGGCGTACAGCGTGACGCGGCCTCTCCGGCGGCTGGCGTGGGGCTTTGCCCAGCTTTCGAAGGGGCGCTCCGTTCGTCTGCCCGCCGTCACGATGACCGCGCGCGAGTTATCGCTGCTCACCGCCGAGTTCAACGAGATGGCGGAGCAGATCGACAGATGGCGCGAGGCGCAGCAAGGACTCGCGCGCATTGACAGGATGGCGGCGCTGGGAGTGATGGCTTCCTCAATCGCGCACGAGATACGCAATCCGCTGGCGTCGATGACAATTCACCTCGATCTCCTGCGCGGCGAGATGGACGAGAGCGACCCGCGCATGGAGCGCATCGACGTCTTTGACGCGGAGTTGGCGCGCCTGGGGCGCACGATCGACCGCTTTCTCGTGTTTGCGAAGGGCGGCAGCCATCATCGCGAGCGCGTGCGCGCGGGAGAGCTGATCGAGTGGTGCGCGAGGATTGTCGGCGGTTCGGCGCGCGAGCGCGGAGTCGAAGTGCGGGTGAGCGCGGACGACGGCGGAGAGGGGCTGCTCTGCGCGCCCGACGAGCTGCGCCAGCTCCTGCTCAACCTAGCGCTTAACGCTATAATGGTTATGACGGATGGCGGCAAGCTCACGCTGCGGGCGGAAAAGCGGGAGGGCCGCGTCGATTTCTCCGTGGAGGATACGGGCGGCGGCGTGCCCGATAGCCTGCGCGAGCGCATATTCGACCCGTTTTTCACCACGCGGGCTGACGGAGCGGGGTTGGGGCTTGCCATATCGCGGCGTATCGCCGAGGACCACGGCGGCACACTCGAGCTCGAGAGCCCCGTTAGGAGCCGCGACGGCATCGAACGCGCGGGCAGCCGCTTCATCGCGAAGATCCCCGAAGAACCGGGACGGCGCACCTCGCGGCGGCAGGGCGAAGAGAACCGGGGAGGCGACGGCTTATGAACCTTTGGATCACAGACGACGAAATACATTTTTCAAGAGGGCTGGCGCAGGCCTTTACTAAGGACGGCTTTGAGGTGAGGTGCTTTTCCACGCTGGGGGCGCTGCGCGGCGCGCTCGAAAAGGAAGCGCCGGATATCGTGCTGCTCGACCAGCGCCTCCCCGACGGGCACGGCGTTGACGAGATTTCGAATATCCTGCGGGCCTCACCCGACGCGCGGGTGATTATGATGACGGCGTTCGGCGAGGCGTCGCTGATCGTGAAGGCGATCCGGCAAGGAGCGTTCAACTACCTGGACAAACCTTTCCCGCTGGACGCCGCGCGGCGAATGGCCGAACAGGCGCGCGAATCGCTCCGTCTGCTGGCGCAATCCCGCAGTTTGGCGCGCGGCCCCGTTCCGATGATCGGGTCGTCGCCGGCGATGCTTGCGCTCGGCAAGACGCTGAATCGGCTCGGCGGACAGAGCGAGCTGACCATTCTGTTGCAGGGCGAGAGCGGCTCTGGCAAGGAGGTCGTGGCGCGCGCGGCGCATCGGCTTCTAGGCTCGGGCGCGAAGGGCGGCTTCATACCCGTCAACTGCGCCGCCATCCCCGAGGCGCTGCTCGAGGCGGAGCTGTTCGGATACCGAAAAGGCGCTTTCACGGGCGCGGCGAGCGACCGCGCCGGTCTGATCGAGCTTGCCAACGAGGGGACGCTCTTCCTGGACGAGATCGGCGACATGCCGATGAACCTCCAAAGCAAGCTGCTGCGCTTCCTCGACGGGCGGACCGTGCGGCCCCTCGGCGCTTCCGCGGAGCGCGCGGTCAAGCTCAACATCGTCTGCGCCACGTCGCAGAACCTCAAGAAGAAAACCGCGGACGGCTCGTTCCGCAAGGATCTCTTCTACCGCATCTCTGTCCTGCCGTTGTACGTGCCTCCCTTGCGCGAGCGGGAGCGCGACGCGCTTGAGCTGGCGGGTTATTTTCTCGAGTATTTCGCCTCACGCCGCGGGCGAAAGCCAAAGAGCCTCTCCGAAGAGGTCGAGTCGCTCTTCCTCAGTTATCCCTGGCCGGGGAACGTGCGCGAGCTCAAGAATCTCATCGAGCACCTGACGCTGCTCTCCGACCCCGAAGCGCCGCGGGTTTTGCTCAAGGACATCCCCGAGCACCTGCTCGAAGAAGCGAGTGAGGCGGACGAAGTACATAAGCCTAACCGCCCGGACGGAGTGTCCGCCGCGCCCGGCGGCCTGGTGGAACGCCTCGAAGCCTTCGAACGCTCCTGCCTGTTGGACGCGCTCGAGTCCGCGAACGGCAACCGCGGCGTGGCCGCCGAGGCGCTCGGGATCTCCCGCTTCTCCCTCCTTCGCAGACTGCAGCGGCACGGTTTGGCGTGAGGGCGGCGCGGAAACGCGCGCCCGTGCCCGGGTAACCACAAGCCCCGAATAACCTCGCCCGGTTCCTCAATACTCTCCCCCAAAAAACAAAAATTCTTTTTCTCGGAAACGCTTGACAATAAACAGGAGTCGATGTATGGTTCAAGTGACAAGAAAATTTTATCACGATAATAATTTTTTAACATAACGGCCAACCCAAAGGGGAGGTGCCTTTCATGTCGCCTGAGGAAAAAGTCAGATCCTATCTTCCGCTGATCGATTTTCTCGCGGAGGTCGTAGGCCCGTTCTCCGAGGTCGTTCTTCACGACGTGCGCGACAAGGAGCATTCACTGGTCGCTATCCGCAATGGCCAGCTCTCCGGTCGTGAGGTCGGAGCGCCGATGACGGATTTCGCTTCGCGGATACTTGAGCGGGGCGAGCACAACGGGAAAAACTTCATCACCAACTACCTGGGCAAAGCGGGCAGCTCGGGTAAATTTCTGAAATCCTCCACCTATTTCATTCGAGACGACGACGGCACAATTATAGGAATGCTCGGCATCAACACCGATCTATCGCCTTACTGGGAGGTTCAGCGCGTCATGGAGCATTTCCTCTCCGTTGACGACGCTATCAGCATCGGCGGGAAGTCCGGCGCTGACGCGTCGGAGAAACGCGCTTCAATCGGGGACATGGTGCAAGACTTGATCACCGGCGAGCTGGACGCTCTTGATGTCGACCCCGCGCGCTTGACGTTCGAGGAGAAAAAAGAAGTCGTCGAGGCGCTTAACGACAAAGGCGTCTTTCTGCTCAAAGGGACGATCTCCGAGGTGGCGCAGAGGCTGGATGTATCCGAACAGACAATTTACAGGTATCTCAAAAAGTTCTGAGGAGGAATTATTAATGCCGGAGCCGAACGGAAAAATTCTCTGGGCGTCTAACGAGGACACTGATTATTTCCGGAAGCCGGAGGCGAGCGTCAGCGCCTTCGGGCCGGAGGAGATGGAGTCGGCGCGGGGGTTTCACGCGACCATTCCGGGATATGAGCCGACGCCGCTGCGCAGGCTTGACGAGCTCGCGAGGCTTCTGGGAGTTAAGGCTGTTTATTTGAAGGACGAATCATACCGCTTCGGGCTCAACGCCTTTAAGGTGCTGGGCGGCTCATACGCGATAGCGAAATACCTCGCCGCTCGGCTGGGGATGAGCATCACGGAGCTTCCCTACGACGTCCTAACGAGCGAAGAGACTCGCGCCCGGTTGGGCGAGGTAACCTTCGCCACCACGACGGACGGCAACCACGGGCGCGGCGTGGCATGGACTGCGCGGGTGCTGAGGCAAAACGCGGTCGTCTACATGCCCAAGGGCTCTTCAAAGCGGCGTTTTGACGCGATCGCCGCGGAGGGCGCGAAGGTGACGATACGCGACTGCAACTACGACGACTCGGTGCGCCTCACTGCGGAGGAAGCTTCGGAAAAAGGCTGGGTGATCGTGCAGGATACCGCGTGGGAGGGTTACGAGGACATCCCGCTCCGGATTATGCAGGGCTACGGCACAATGGCGCTCGAGGCGCTCGAGCAGCTCCGCGCGGCGGGCGGAAGCGACCCGACGCACGTGTTCATTCAGGCGGGCGTGGGCTCGCTCGCTGGCATGGTACAGGGCTTCTTCAAGGCTCATTTTCCCGAAAATTCTCCGCGCGTGGTCGTGGCGGAGGCCGGTAAGGCGGACTGCTTCTATCGCTCGCGCTTAGCCGGCGACGGCAAGCCTCGGGCGGTGACCGGCGACTTGGACACGCTGATGGCCGGGCTTGCGTGCGGCGAGGCAAACACGATCGCGTTTGATATCCTGCGCGACTACGCCTCGGCGTTCGTATCCTGCCCGGACTATGTGGCGGCGCGGGGTATGCGGGTGCTGGGCAACCCCTTGAAAGGCGACCCCTTCATCTGTTCGGGTGAATCCGGCGCGGTGACGGCGGGGCTTTTGACCTTTATCGCGAGGGACGGCAAGCTCGCGCCGCTGCGCGACGCGCTGGGCTTGGGCGAGGATTCGACGGTCATGCTGTTCAGCACTGAGGGAGACACCGACCCGGAGCGCTATCGCAGCGTGGTCTGGGACGGAGAATTTCCAACCGCGGGCTTGATGGATTAAACGAGGCAAGCGATATAGCGAGGAGGGACGCAGAATGCTTTTGATCGGCAACGGAGCGGTAGTCACGCGCGACGAGGGAAACCCGTTTCTGGCGGACGGCTGTGTGGCCGTCCGCGGCAAGACGATCGCCGAGGTCGGGCGCACGGCGGAGACGCGCGAAAAATACCCCGGCGCGCGCTTCATCGACGCGAGAGGCGGCGTCATCATGCCGGGCTTCATCAACGCGCACATGCACTATTACAGCGCGTTCTCGCGAGGCTTTGGCGGCAAGGGCGACGTCCCTCCCGCGGAAAATTTCGCGCAAGTGCTCGAGCGCCTCTGGTGGCGGCTGGACAAGGCTTTGACGCTCGAGGCTTCGTACTACAGCGCCCTAGTCTGTATGATCGATTGCATAAAAAACGGCACGACCACTGTGATAGACCACCACGCCAGCCCCTACGCGGTGACCGGCAGCCTCTTTCGCATCGCGGACGCCGCCCGCGAGACGGGCGTGCGGAGCTGCCTCTCGTATGAGGTCTCGGACCGCGACGGCGAAGAAATCATGCGCGAGGGCGTTCGCGAGAATATCGACTTTATCAAATACGCGTCGGAAAAAGACGACGACCTGTTGGCGGGCATGTTCGGCCTTCACGCGTCGATGACGCTGTCTGACGAAACGCTCGGGCTTTGCGCAAGCGAGATGTCGGGCAGGCCCGCCGGTTATCACGTCCACGTGGCGGAGGGTCCCGGAGACGAGCCGGATTCGGAAGAAAAATACGGCAAGCGGATTATCGAGCGCTTCCGCGATTTCGGCGTCACAGGAGACCGTTCAATCGCGGTTCACTGCATACACGTCAACGCGGCGGAGAAAGAGATCCTGCGCGAGAGCGGCACGGCGGTGGTTCATAACCCCGAGTCGAACATGGGCAACGCGGTCGGCTGCAGTCCCGTGCTGGACATGTTCGGAAGGGGCATCCTGCTCGGGTTGGGCACGGACGGCTACGTCAGCGACATGCTCCAGTCTTACAAGATGGCGAACGCGCTGCACAAACACGCGAACGGTCATCCGAACTGCGCGTGGGGCGAGCTGCCGGCGATGCTCTTCGAAAACAACGCCGTTATCGCCGAACGCTGTTTCGGAACGCCGATCGGACGCCTCGCGCCCGGTTACTCGGCGGACGTGATTGTATCCGACTATCTGCCACCGACGGAGCTGTCGGACAAGAATATAAACGGGCATCTGCTCTTCGGTGCCAGCGGACGGAGCGTTACGGCGACCGTCGCTCGCGGCGCTGTCCTGATGGAAAACAGAAGCGTGCTTTGTGCAGACGAGGCGGAGACCGCCGCGAAGGCTCGCGAGACCGCGAAAAAAGTTTGGGAGAGATTCTAGGGGAGTTGAAAAAATGTCCGCACATATGAGGCCGCAGTCGTTTACGAAACTGGTCAACCGGATTTTGCGCGAGTACAAGGAGAACGGCTCTATCTTCGGGATTCACGAGACGCTCTTTTACGAGCCGCGGAAGGACGCGCCCTACGCGTCCGAACTGTTCGGCTGCAAGCTGGGAACGCCGATCGGGCCCGCCGCGGGGCCGAACACGCAGCTGACGCAGAACATCATCGCGAGCTGGCTTTCGGGCGCGCGCTTTATAGAGCTCAAAACAGTCCAGATCATGGACGAGCTCGAGATCGGACGCCCCTGTATCGACATGGAGGACGAAGGCTATAACGCGGAGTGGTCTCAGGAGCTGAAGCTGGAGGACTCCGTCCGCGAATACGTCAAGGCATGGATGCTGCTGCCGGTGATTCGCCGTCTGCTCGGGTGGGAACTGCCGGAGGGTGAGGACACGATCTTCAATCTGAGCGTCGGATATAACCTCGAGGGCATCCTTGAGCCGCGGATGCAGAGGTTCATCGGCACGATGCTCGACGCTTCCGAGCTGATTGCCGAGTATCGCGCCGAGCTTGAGAAGAGCTTCCCCAGATTCGCGGATGTGGAGGTTCCGAGCGCGCTCACCAATAACTGCACGCTCTCGACGATGCACGGCTGCCCGCCCGACGAGATCGGGCGCATAGCCAAGTATCTGCTGGAGGAGCGCGGGTTCCACCTCACCGTCAAGCTCAACCCCACGCTGATGGGCCCTGATTTCGTGCGCGGGACGCTTAACGGCACGCTGGGCTATAAAGATATAGACATACCCGATCCTGTCTTCGAACACGATCTTAAATATCCGCAGGCGCTTGAGATCATACGAATGATGAAGGCGTCTAGCGAAAACCACAGCCGCTTCTTCGGCGTCAAACTGAGCAACACGCTTGCCATGCGCAACTATCGCGGCGTCATGCCGGGCGAGGAGATGTATATGTCCGGCAGGTCTCTTTATCCGATCACCGTCAACCTCTGGAACAAATTAAACAAGGATTTTGACGGCAATTTGAATGTTTCCTGTTCGGCGGGCGCTGACGCGCTGAACATAGCGGGCTTCTTTGCCTGCGGAGCGCTCACCGTCACAATGGCTTCGGATATCTTGAAGCCGGGCGGCAGCGCGAGATTTGCGCAGTGCGCCGAAAACCTCGAGGCGGAGATGCGCGCCGTCGGCGCGCACAGCCCGGCGGAGTTCGCGCGCGGCAAGGACGCGTCTCTCGAGCGCGCGGCGGAGGAATCCCTAAAGGACGACAGATACAAGAAGAGTTATTTCCCCGGTCCGCCGAAGGTTTCTTCGCCGCTGGGGCTGTTCGACTGCGTTACCGCGCCCTGCGCGGAGCAGTGCGCCGTTTGTCAGGACGTCCCCGCTTACGCGCTGCAGATAGCGCGCGGAGACTACGACGGGGCGCTGCGGACGATTCTCGCGAAGAACCCGCTGCCGGGGTTGACCGGGCACGTCTGCACGCACCTCTGCGAGACGCGCTGCACGAGGGCAGACTACGACGAGCCGGTAGCCATCCGTTCGCTGAAGCGTTTTGCCGCGTCGCGCGGCAAGGCCGAGGCCGCCGCTGTCGGCGTCGAAGACGCGCGCAAGGTTGCGATAATCGGCGCGGGCCCGTCCGGCCTGGCGGCCGCGTCCGTGCTGGCGCGGGGCGGCTGTAAGGTGACGATCTTCGAGGCGCGTGAGCGCGCTGGGGGCATGATGGCGCTCGCGCCCGCCTTCCGTCTGCCGCGCGAGGTTCTGGACGAGGACGTTGCGCGCATTGAGGCGCTGGGCGTGGAGATCAAGACGAACACGAGGATCGCCGAGCCCGCGGAAAACCTGCTCGACGTGGGTTTCGACGCGGTGTACACAGCTTGCGGCTTCCCCGGCGACGCGCCGCTTGGCGTGCCGGGCGACGACGCGCCGGGCGTGTGGACAGCGCTTGACTTGCTGGGGCGCGTCAGCCGCGGAGAGAAACCCGATCTGGGCAAAAAGGCGCTGGTCGTCGGCGGCGGCAACACGGCGATGGACGCCTCGCGGACGGCGCAGCGCCTCACGGGCAGCCCCGTGACGGTTGTGTATCGCCGGACGAGGGAGGAAATGCCCGCGGTCCCGGAAGAGCGCGAGCTGCTCTTCGAGGAAGGCAATTGGCTGGAAGAACTTGCCGCGCCTGTCCGCGTCGTGCTTAAGGACGGCAAGGCGGCGGGTTTGGAGTGCGCGCGCACTAAGCTCGGAGAGCCGGACGCGAGCGGCAGACGCCGCCCCGTGCCGACGGGCGAGTTCTTCACGATCGAGGCGGACGCAATCGTTGCGGCAATCGGACAGCGCGCCGACGTCACGCTCTTTACGGGCGGCAAGATTCAGCTCGGCAAAAACGGCGCGGTGAAGACAGCTCCGAGCGGGCGCACGTCGCGGTGCGGCGTGTACGCGGGCGGCGACGCCGTGACAGGCCCGTCGATTGTTATTGCCGCCTGCGCGGACGGTATGAGGGCGGGCGAGTCAATCCTGCGCGAGTTCGGGATCGGCTTGCCGAAGGAAGATGGGCTTCCGCTTCCGACCGCGGGCGAGCTGGACGAAATCCGCACCGCGCGCGCGCGCAAGACGGCGCGCCACCACGAGCGGCGACTGCCCGCCGCGGCGCGCCGCGGTTTCGAACCGGTTGAGCGCACGTTTGGCGAAGAAGAGGCGCGCGCCGAGGCGAAGCGCTGCCTCCAGTGCGCGTCGGTCTGCGGCAAGTGCGTCGAGGTCTGCCCCAACCGCGCGAATTACAGCTATACAATCACGCCCGTGACGGCGACATGCGCGCTGCTTGAGGCGAAGGGCGGGCTTCTCGCGGCGACCGGCTCGGAGAAAATCGAGATCGCGCAGAGCGCGCAGATCGTCCACATCGACGACTTCTGCAACGAGTGCGGCAACTGCGCCGCGTTCTGCGTACACGAAGGCAAGCCGTATCTCGAGAAACCGCGCCTTTGCTTGAACAGCGAGGACTTCGAGGCGCAGGGCGACAACGTATTCCTCATCGAGGACGACGCTATTTTCCGCCGCGAGGGCGGAAACACCGAGAAGCTCACGGTTTTGGACCGAGGTTATATATACGAAAACGACAAGGTTTGGGTGCGGATGGATAAGGGCTACACAGTCCGCGGCGCGCGTTTGAAGGGCCCCATGGAGGGTGTTCTGTCGCTGCGCAGCGCCGTGGAGATGTCTGTGCTGCACCGGGGCGTGAGCGGCTCGCTCTCCTGGCTTGTCGAGGGGGCAATAATATGAAGTGAAATACCGTTCGCCCATTGGAGACGCGCGGCTCAAAAAAACGAAAAATTTGAACGCGTCCGGGTTATGTATCTTTGGCGAGGAGGCTTGACGTGCTGGATTTTGCGAAGATCAATGAACTGGCGAAGAAATACGAGCCTGATATGACGAAATTCCTGCGCGATATGATCGCGATTCCGAGCGAGAGCTGCGGCGAAGAAAAGGTCGTGCTCCGTATTAAAGAGGAGATGGAGAAGGTCGGTTTCGACAAGGTTGAGATCGATCCGATGGGGAATATCCTGGGCTATGTGGGCAGCGGCAAGCGCCTGATAGCGATGGACGCGCACATCGACACGGTGGGCGTGGGCAACCGCGGCAACTGGACGTTCGATCCGTACAAGGGCTTCGAGGACGGCGAGCGGATCGGCGGCAGGGGCGCGAGCGACCAGGAGGGCGGCATGGCGTCCATGGTCTACGCGGGCAGGATCATCAAGGATCTCGGCCTCGATGGCGATTACACGCTCGTGGTGGTCGGTTCCGTTCAAGAAGAGGACTGCGACGGACTCTGCTGGCAGTATATCATCAAAGAAGGCGGCTTGCGCCCGGAGTTCGTGGTCAGCACCGAGCCCACCGACGGCGGCATCTACCGCGGGCAGAGAGGGCGCATGGAGATATACGTCTCCACGAAGGGCGTCAGCTGCCACGGTTCTGCGCCGGAGCGCGGCGACAACGCTATCTACAAGATGGCGCCGATCTTAAACGACCTTAAAGAGCTTCACCCCACGCTCAAGGACGACGCGTTCCTCGGCAAGGGCAGCCTCACCGTGTCGGAGATTTTCTTCTCCTCGCCCTCGCGCTGCGCGGTGGCGGACGGGTGCAAGATCTCCATCGACCGCCGTCTCACCGGGGGCGAGACTGGCGAGTACGCGCTCGGGCAAATTCGCGCGCTGCCCTCGGTGAAGGCTTCGGGCGCGGAGGTTGGCATGTACACATACGACCGCCCGTCCTACACGGGGCTTGTCTATCCAACGGACTGCTATTTCCCGACGTGGGTGATCGAAGAAGACCATCCCGTCTGCGAGACCTTGATGGACGCGTATGAGAGCCTGTTCGGCAAGCGCGCGCGCCTCGACAAGTGGACGTTCTCGACCAACGGCGTGGCGATCATGGGCATGCACGGCATCCCCTGCATCGGCTTCGGCCCCGGTCACGAGGACCAGGCGCACGCGCCGGACGAAATGACATGGAAGGCCGAGCTCGTCGCTTGCGCCGCGATGTACGCCGCTATCCCGACCATCTACGCGGAGAAGTACGCGGACAAGATGCCCGAAAACACGGCGAACTCGGCTTAACCATAAAGAAGGAGGATTATTATGCAGACGGTATTCAGAGGCAGGCACTTCATCGACGTGGAGGACTTCACGAGAGAAGAAGTGGAGACGATGATCGAGGTCTCTTTCGACCTCAAATCCAAGTTCGCGCAGGGCGTGCCCACGCCGTATCTTCGCGACAAGAGCATGTTCCTGATGTTTTTCGAGCAGTCGACGCGCACCCGCAACTCGATGGAGGCGGGCTTCGCGCAGCTGGGAGGGCACGCGGGCTTCCTTGACAGCAGCAGTATGCAGATAGCGCACGGAGAGTCGGCGAAGGATACGGCGATCATCCTCTCGCGCTTCGGGCACGGCATCGCGTGCCGCTACTGCAACTGGGGCTACGGCAACAAGTACCTCAACGAGATGGCCAAGTGGTCGTCCGTTCCGGTCATGAACCTCCAGTGCGACCTGTATCACCCGTTCCAGGCGCTGGCGGATCTCATGACTATGAAAGAGAAGTTCGACGGCAATCTGAAGCGGCTTAAGGTCTCCATCATCTGGGCATACGCCGAGAGCCACAAGAAGCCGATCTCCGTCCCCGTGTCGCAGGCGCTGCTGTTCCCGCGCTACGGCATGGACGTGACGCTGGCGCACCCCAAGGGCTGGGAGCTGCCCGATTGGGTCATCGCGAAGGCGAAGGAGAACGCTGATCGTTACGGCGGAACCCTCACCGTCACCGACGATGAAGCCGAGGCGTACCGCGGCGCGCACATTGTTATCCCGAAGAACTGGGGCAACTGGGTCAACGACCAGACCGGCAACGCCCCCGCGGGCTCGGTGAAGGTTGTCGACGATAAGCTGATGGCTAACCGCTCGTGGAAATGCACCGAGGAAAAGATCGCCGCCGCCGACCGCGACGTCATATACATGCACGCGCTTCCGGCGGACCGCAACAACGAGGTGGAGGATTCGGTCATCGACGGGCCGCACTCCGTGGTGTACGACGCGGCGGAGAACCGCTTGCACACCGCGAAGGCCGTGATGACGCTCTTAATGAACGGTAAGTAGGTCTCGGCACTCGAAAGGAGAAATACTCTTGAGCAAGACAGGGGATTACAACGACCGCAAGAATTTAATCTATCAGCTCGACGGGCGTCCGCCGCTCGCCGTCGCCTTCCCTCTCGGGCTGCAGCATGTACTCGCCATGTTTACGTCTAACCTTGCGCCCTGCTTTATTCTTGCCGGCGTCGTCGGACTCGACACCGCCGGAAAGATCATCATGGTTCAATGCGCCATGCTCATATCCGGAGTGACGACTTTCTTGCAGCTCTACCCGCTCGCCGTATTCGGGAAAAAATCGGGCCTGCCGCGTATCGGCGCGGAGCTGCCAATCGTCATGGGCACTTCGTTCGCCTTCGTTCCCACATCAATCACGGTGGGGGCGATGTACGGCCTCCCCGGTGTTCTGGGAGGGGCGCTCGCGGGCAGCGTGGTCGAATTTGTAATGGGCTTCTTCATTCGCCCGCTCAAGAAATTTTTCCCCCCGCTCGTGATCGGGGCTGTGTTGGTCGCAATCGGCATCAACCTGCTCAAAGCCGGGACCAACTATTGGGCGGGGGGCGTAGGCAGCCCGGCCTACGGCGCGCCGAGCAACATGATCCTCGGGTTTATCGTGTTCATTGCGGTCGTCCTCTGCCAGCGTTTCGGCAAGGGCATGTTCCAGGTCTCCTCACTGCTGATCGGCATACTGGTCGGCTACGTCGCGGCGTTCTTCATGGGTATGCTCAAGTTCGACGCGTTCTTTACGGCGGCGTGGTACGAGGTCCCGATGCCGTTCCGCTTCGGTTACGAGTTCCACTTGGACGCGATTCTCAGCTTCGCCGCGCTCTACATCGTCTCGGGCCTCGAAACAATAGGCAACACCTCCGGCATCACAGTCGCGGCTTTTGACCGCGAGGCCACTGTCAAGGAGACCAGCGGCGCGATTCTGGCCGACTCCTTCGGATCGATGCTGGCGTCGGTGTTCAACACGCTGCCGAACACGGCCTTCGGGCAGAACGCGGGAATCGTCGCCATGACGCGCGTCGTCAACCGTTTCTGCCTCGCGACCGGCGCTGCGGTATTGGTGGTTGCGGGTTTCATCCCCAAGATCGGCGCGCTCTTCACGATCATGCCCAACCCGGTTCTTGGCGGCGCGGTCATCAGCGTGTTCGCGATGATCACGATCAACGGCATAAAGCTGATCGCCAAATCCGGTTTCAGCCAGCGCAACATCACGGTTCTATGCATCACATTCGCGATCGGCATGGGATTGGGGACGGGCCCCAAGGAATTGCTCGCGCAAATGCCGAACATCATTCAGTATCTGCTGAAAGACTCGGTCGTATCGGTCTGCATAATAGGCATCATCACAAACATTATCTTCCCGCCCGACCCAACGCAGCACGCGGTCGCGCTGGAAGTCGAATAACCGCCTCGCGCGGGGGGAGGGAACGGCATGGCACTTGTCTTAACGGGCGGAATCGTAGCCTGTCCGGACGGCGAACACCGCTGCGACGTGCGAATCGAAGGAGAGAAGATCGCCGCGCTGGGTTTTGACGTAGCCCGCCCGGACGACGAGCTCACAGACGTCTCCGGATGTTATGTCCTGCCGGGCGGAGTGGACGCGCACACCCACTTCGACCTCCCCCTGGGCGACGGAACGCGCACGGCGGACGGCTTCGCCACGGGTACGCGCGCGGCTGTCGCGGGCGGCACGACTACGATTCTCGACTACGCGACGCAGTTCCGCGGAGAGGCTTTGAAGGACGCGCTAGGGAACTGGCACGCGCTCGCGCGCGGCAACTGCAGCTGCGACTATGGTTTTCATATGGGCATAACGGACTGGAATCGCGCCGCTCGGTGCGAGATGCCGGAGATTGCGGAAGAAGGCGTGACGTCCTTCAAGATGTACATGGCCTACAAGGGAACGCTTCAGGTCGACGACGCGGCGATCTACTCCGCGCTGACGACGCTGAGGCAGGTCGGCGGGCTGCTATGCGTACACTGCGAAAACGGCGACGTGATCAGCGAGCGCGCGAACGCAATGACCCGGTACGCCGGCGCTTTTCCGGCGAGCCACGCGCAGTCGCGCCCCCCTGAGACGGAGACCGAGGCGGTTGAGCGGCTGCTCTTCATGGCGAAGCTCGCGGCGGCTCCCGCCTATGTGGTACACGTGAGCGCCGCGCCCTCGATGGAGCGAATAATCCTCGCGAAAGCAGACGGCGCGCGCGTCTACGCCGAAACATGCCCGCAGTATCTCTTTCTCCATGAGGGCTGTTACAGCGGCGACGGTTTCGAGGCGGCAAAGTATATCTGCGCGCCGCCCCTCCGCAAAAAAGACAATTGGAAAGGGTTGTGGGACGCGCTGCGCGGCGGCCTCGCGGACGTGGTCGCGACCGATCACTGCTCGTTTAACTTCGTCGGGCAGAAGGATCGCGGACTGAGTGACTTCACTAAAATCCCCGGCGGCTTGCCGGGCGTCGAGCACCGCATGCTGCTGATGTACGGCGCGGTCGCCGATGGGCGTATATCGCTGCGGCGGATGACCTCGCTCTGTTCCGCAAACCCGGCGAAGATATTCGGCCTGTATCCGCGAAAGGGCGTCGTCGCGCCGGGGAGCGACGCGGATCTGACCATTCTCGACCCGAGCGGCGAGACGGTGATATCCGCCGCGACGCAGCGCCAGAACGTCGATTACACGCCCTACGAGGGTTTCCGCGTGCGGGGCGTCATCCGCTCGGTCTATCTGCGAGGAACACTGCTTTACACGAACGGAGGCTTTATCGCGGACGAACCCCTCGGGCGCTTCATTAAACGAGGACCGTCCGGCGCGTGAGGGAGGCATAACGATGTACATGCTGGATCTGAACGGAGAGACTCGCGGCGCGGGCGCGGACGGCAGCGTCAATCTGCTCGAGTGGCTGCGCGAGACAGCGCGGCTGACGTCGGCGAAAAACGGCTGCGCGGAGGGCGCTTGCGGCGCTTGCATGATATTGGCGGACGGCAAACCGATTCGGGCTTGCCTGCTGACGATCGAAAAGGCCGCCGGACGGAAGCTCGTTACGCTCGAGGGTTTCTCCGAGCGCGAGAAGGACGTCTACGGCCACGCGTTCGCCCGCACGGGCGCGGTGCAGTGCGGCTTCTGCATTCCCGGCATGGTGGTGAGCGCGAAGGGCCTGCTTGACGCCAACCCGAACCCCACGCGTTCGGAGATCAAGACGGCGCTGCGCGGCAACATCTGCCGCTGCACAGGTTACCAAAAGATCGAGGAAGCTATTGAGCTCTCGGCGAAGATGCTGCGCGAGGGTACGGCCCCTCCGCCCTTTGAAGACCGCGTATTTCGCGTCGGCGAGCGTATGCCGCGCGTCGACGCGCGCGCCAAGACGCTTGGCGAGGGTGAGTTCGCGGAGGATATGATCATGCCCGGGATGCTCTTCGGCTCGGCGCTCCGCACCCCGGCGCCGCGGGCGTTTATCAGGAGCATCGACACGAGCGCGGCCAAGGCGATCCCCGGCGTCGCGGCGGTACTGACGGCGGAGGATGTCCCGGGCGAACGGTATCAGGGGCACCTCAAGCACGACTGGCCCGTGATGATCGCGCCCGGCGAGGAGAGCCGTTATATCGGCGACGCCGTCGCGCTCGTGGCGGCGGAGGACAAAAAAACCCTGCGCATGGCGCTCGCGGCGATCAAGGTCGATTACGAAGAGCGCACGCCGGTTCTCACGGTTGACGACGCCCTCGCGGAGGGCGCGCCCAAGCTTCACCCCGATGGCAACCGCCTCTCGGCGGGTGCCGTGGTGCTGCGAGGCGACGCGGACGAAGCTCTGCGCCGCTCGGCACATGTAATCCGCGAGACGTTTTATTCCCCGGCTGTCGAGCACGCCTTCATGGAGCCCGAGACCGCCCTCGCCTGCGTTGACGAAGACGGCACGCTGGTGGCCTTTACGGCGGGGCAGAATGTCTACGACGACATGCACGGCATCGCCGGTATGCTCGGGCTCACCGAGCGTCAGGTGCGCGTCATCGGCAAGCTTGTCGGGGGCGGCTTCGGCGGCAAGGAAGACCTATCGGTGCAGCACCACGCGGCGCTGCTCGCGTGGCATGCGAAGAGGCCCGTGCGCGTCACGCTCACGCGGGACGAGAGCATCCGCGTTCATCCGAAGCGCCACCCGATGGAAATGGATTACACGCTTGGAGCGGACGCCGAAGGACGCCTGACGGCGTTTCGCATCCGCATCAAGGCTGACACGGGGGCGTACGCCTCGCTCGGCGGCCCTGTCCTTCAACGCGCCTGCACTCACGCCACGGGCCCCTACCGTGTTCCAAACGTCGATATCGAGGGGGTAGGCGCGTTCACCAACAATCCGCCGAGCGGCGCGTTCCGGGGCTTCGGCGTCACGCAGTCGGCCTTCGCGGTCGAGCAGATGATGAACCTGCTCGCGGAAGCGGTCGGCGTCTCATACTGGGAGATTCGCGACCGCAACGCGATCGAGCCCGGCGACGTCATGGGCAACGGCCAGATCGCCGACCCCGACACGGGGATTCGCGAGACGCTGCGCGCGGCGAAGCCGTTCTTCGAGTCGAGCCCCTATGCGGGAATCGCCTGCGGGATGAAAAACAGCGGGCTGGGCGTCGGAGTGAACGACGTCGGGCGCGTGCGTCTCGAAGTCCTCGGCGGCGCGATTCGGATTTTCACCGGCGCGGCATGTATGGGGCAGGGCCTGGCCAGTACGTTGATTCAGATTGCCAGCCACACGACGAATCTGCCGATCTCCAAAATCTCCTGCGCCGCCCCGGATACATGGACCACGCCTGACAGCGGCACGTCGACCGCGTCGCGCCAGACGCTCTTCACCGGCGAAGCTCTGCGCAAGTGCTGCGCCGAGTTCTTGTCCGAGCTGGAGGCGTCGGGAGGAGACATCGTAAAGCTGGACGGGCGGCAATACTATCACGAGTTCGCCTCGCCCACCGACCCGATGGGCTCGGACAAGCCGAACCCCCGCAGCCACGTGGCCTACGGCTACGCGACGCAAGTCTGTATTTTGAGCGAAGACGGCAAAATCGAGCGCTTCATCGGCTGTCACGACGTCGGGCAAGTGATCAATCCGATCAACGTGGAGGGACAGATCGAGGGAGGCGCGGCGATGGGCTTCGGCTACGCGCTGACCGAGGATCTGCGCCTCGAGGGCGGCGTCCCGAAGGCGAAACTCGGCACGCTGGGCCTCTGGCGCGCGACGGAGATGCCGCCGGTCGAGAGCGTGATCATCCGCAAGGACGATGCGGACCTCGGCGCACACGCCTACGGCGCGAAGGGTGTCGGCGAAATCGTCCTCATCCCCCCCGCCCCCGCGATCGCCCTGGCGTACCGCCGCTGGAACGGCGTCTTCAGCCGCTCCCTGCCTCTCGAGGGCACGCCCTACAGCCGCAAAAAACCCGCTGCAAAATAACACAAATAAGCGAAGCAATCCGCCGCTGTCATTATGCGCGGATTGCTTCGCTACTAACGGTATTCTTCTTTGAATAAAAAATACATGGTCAAGGAGTACATCAAGGGAGTAGATGTTAAGCATAAAACATCGACGGGAGAGAGGGCAGTACCGACCATCCAAAGCGAGAGTATCAACACCAGAAAAGAGAACAGGAGCGGCAATATATTCAAGCTTCCCCACCAAGCCCGTAACAATTTTTTCTCCGGAAGATTTATCAAAAGATACATGTTTACCGAATGAAGGACAACAATAAGCAGCATTATTATGATTGGGATCTGTGCTGCCAGCCTCATCATCGCCGGAGTAAATGTCTTATCGCCCGCCATTTTTTCGGACACAAACGCCGAGAAGTTTCCGCGCTGCAATTTAATTATCGCAGTAAATCCCAGCAGAAGAAAAATTGCATTTCCAACGACGCACGCATATCTCAAATATCGCCGCATCAAGTCATCCTCCATTTCGGCTAACTTCGCTGATTTGAATGTTCTGTATATCCGAGCTTTGATAAATTGAATTGTAACAATATAAAAAATATTATTCAAGTCATGGCAGCGTTGTCTACGCCGGTACCGCGCGGGGGTGGTTGTCGTTTTCTTAGTTTGCGGGTCTCACGAGCGCAGGTTGCGCGCGCACATTTTACGCGCGTTGTTGGTGCCGCCGGGGTATTTTATGTGCCGGATCTCTCCGTTGTGCGGGTCGATCAGGCGAATCCATTCGAGTCCGTTCAGAAAACAGTGTCCTTGTTCGTCCTCATAGCTGGGGGTGTCGGCGCAGTGGCCGTAGAGATTGTAGCGGGCCGGGTGTTCGGACAAGCCCTCGGCATAGTGCGAGACGCGGAACGGCTCGCCCATGAAGGTCATCTCCCGCGCGCCCTCGCAGACGACGCAGCCGGGCGCCGGGTGGGGCAGCAAGGCCTTCTCGTCGTGGTTGCCGAGGGTGATTACGACTGTGCGGTGCGGGGCTTGGAGGATGTCCAATAATTTCTTTGCCGCGGCGCGGTAACGCTCGTGTTCGCCGGGATAGAGCTCGAGCTTGATGTCGTCCGCGAGGTCGCCCGTGTGTACGACCACGGAGGGATTGACGCGCTTCAGGAGGCGCGAGAGGTAGCTGTATATGCCCGAAGGCGTGTCGGAGATGTGCAGAACCTTACCGCGCCCGTCAAGCCGCTCGGGCTGCCAGCCCGCCGCGACCAACCCCCGATCCGCGAGCTCGCCGAGCGAGTTCCGAAAACCGCGGGGGTCAAAGCATTGTTTTAATTTTCTCAGAATCACCTCATAGTCCGACGGTCGTTTTTTCATATCATATATAATCTCGTACTTTCAGGTTTATTTATTATTCAGTCCGATCTTTTCGATTTGGGTATCCATGCGCAGCAACACGCTCTTTGCCACGGCGGGCAGCTTGTCCAGCAGGCGTTTGCGGTACATCAGGCCGATCTCGTCGCGCGGCATCGGATGTATTTTGCGCTCGGACGCCCAGCTGATCTTCTTGCCGCCGTGATAGACGTCGAAGTCCGCTACTCGTCTGCCCGCGTCGTCGTACTCAAGCCCCATTGCGGCCATCTTAATCTCGCGCGGCGGCAGCGGCGTGAGCGTCTTAACCTGATAGACGTCGGACTTGCGCAGCCCCACCGTGTACTCGGGCTCCCAGCTCTCGCTGATGACGATCCCCATATCAAGTCCCTGTATCACTGTGAGCAGCCGCTGGTAGTGGAGGTTGAACTGGTCCATCGCGTCGAAGATGGTGATCTGGACTTCGTTCCAGTCGGGGCTGCCGAGCGCGATGTTCAAATACTCCTGCGCCCTCGCGCGAAGGAAGGTCAGCAGCTGTCCGAAGGGCTTGTCGATCAGAAGGGCGCGCTTGTGGAAGTCGTCGATCTTCACCAGCTGGTTAAGCGGCGAGGAGGTAAAGTTGACCAGCACCGACGGCTCGTCGAGATTTTGCAGGAGGCCGCCGCGCAGAGCCTCCTGCGCCTTGAAGTCAAGCGCGATGCGGTCGATCGCCTTGTCCATGTTTCCCATGAGGCGCATGACGATATTCGGCGGCGATACGCGTATGCGCTGAATCTTGTCCGTCAGCTGACGGTTGATGAGGCCGCAGAGGATGGCGGTCGGGGCGACGGTCGTCTGAAACGTCCGAATCGTATCCGAGCATTCGGAGGAGAAGAAGATCAGCGTGTCGCCCTCACCCGCGAAGTTGTAAGACTCGATGGGCGGCGTCGTCCTCGTGTACGAAAAACGTTCGATCGCGGCGATCAGATCGCCGCAGCCGTCATGCGCGCTGATAGTGAGAATGGTGGCTCCGGTTCTGACCAAAGAAAGCATGGCGTCACCTCAGTCGATGTAGTTTACCACATCCGCGCGCCTCTTTGCCGCGAGCGGGAGCGTTTTCGCGGGGAAGCCCAGGCAGAGGCAGGCGTAGACGTCGTACTCGGGCGGGACTCCCAGCTCGGTGAGCAGCGCCCGGAACTTCGGGACGTTCGTGACGACGCTCGGCTGGTTGATCCAGCATGAACCGAGTCCGAGCGCGTACGCGGCGAGCATCATATTGCCCGCGGCGAGCGTGCAGTCGTTGACGGAGAGCGAGCGCGAGCGGTCGCCCGAGATGATGATGAAGACGGGCGCGCCGTAGTTGACGGTGTATGTCGGTTCTGAGACGAACTTCGCGAGGAAATCGGGCACGCCTTCGGCGGAGGCCGCGGCCTTCAGCGTCTCCGTGACGCGCGTGATGCGCTCGGCGTTTTGGATGACGGTGAAGTGCCAGGGCTGTGTGTTCATCGACGACGGCGCGTGCGCGCCCGCCTTAACGATCAGCTCCAGCGTGTCGAGCGGCACGGGCTTGTCCAGGTATTCGCGCACACTGCGTCTTTCGATCATTCCGTTGATGAGATTACTCATAAAAGCCGCCTCCCGGTAGGTTATGATATGGCTAAGCGGATATGGCGCTTTTTGTCCGCGCGCCGTGAAGTAATAATACTCATAATAAACGAAATGCGCTAGTACGCGTTCGGAGGGTTTTTAATGAACTGGCACAGCGAGCCGTTGGAAGCAGTCGAGAAGGAGCTTGCCGCCGAACTCTCGTCGGGGCTGACCGAGGAGGAGGCGAGAGCGAGGCTGGGAGAGTACGGCCCCAACAAGCTCTCCGAGAAGCCTTCGCGGACCTTCCCGCAGAGGTTTATCGCGCAGATGAAGGACGTCATGATTGTCATCCTGCTCGCGGCGACAGCGGTATCCCTCGCCGTGAACCTCTACCACGTGCGGCGGGGTGAGCCGGCCGAGTGGATTGAGCCGATTGCGATTATATTGATCGTCCTGATCAACGCATTTCTCGGCGTGACGCAGGAGAGCCGCGCGGAAGCGGCGCTCGAGGCATTGAAGAAAATGACCATGCCGCTCGCGAAGGTGCGGCGCGGCGGAACGGTGAAGACCGCGGCGGCCCCGGAGTTGGTCCCCGGCGACGTCATACTGCTCGAGGCGGGCGACGTCGTGCCCGCGGACGCGCGGGTGGCGGAGGGCGCGTCGCTCAAGAGCGACGAATCCGCGCTGACCGGCGAGTCTGTTCCCGCCGAAAAGAGCGCGGGGGCGGTCTTCCCGGAGGACGCGCCGCTTGGCGACCGCGCCAACATGCTCTACGCAGGCTGCTTCATAACCTACGGCAGAGGAACCGCTCTTGTCACGGCGACGGGCATGTCCACGGAGATGGGCAAGATCGCCGCGCTCTTGGAGGGCGAGGCCGAGACGGGAACACCTCTGCAGCTCAAGCTCGCGCGGCTGGGCAAAGTTTTGGGTTTCGCCGCGCTTTCGATCTGCGCCATGATTTTCGCCATCGGCGTTATTGCCAAGCTTCCGATGATGAATATGTTCATGACATCCGTCACGCTTGCGGTCGCCGCGATTCCGGAGGGATTGCCCGCGATAGTCACGATCGTGCTCGCTGTCGGTGTCCGGCGCATGGTGGCGCGGCGGGCGATCATCCGCAGGCTGCCGGCGGTGGAAACCCTCGGCGGCACGTCCGTGATCTGTTCGGACAAGACGGGCACGCTGACGCAGAACCGCATGACGCTCGTCCGCCTATGGGCGGAAGGACGCTTTTTCTCGCTAGGCGAAGAGCGCGGCGGTGAAATTTCGGGCGAGGCGAGACGCCTGACGGCGATGGGGGCTCTTTGCTCGGACGGCGTGGTGGAGACGCGAGACGGGCAAGAGCATCACATCGGCGACCCGACGGAGACCGCTATTGTCGCGGCGGCGATGAAGCTCGGCGAGCGGAAAGAAGATCTCGAGCGCGATTTTCCACGCGTCCGCGAGATACCGTTTGACTCCGACCGCAAGCTGATGACCACGGTTAACCGCGAGGAGGACGTATATCTGGTGATCGTGAAGGGCGCGCCGGAGGAGGTCTTCTCGCGCTGCGCCGCGGGCGACGTAGGAGCCGCGGCACGGGCGAACGAAGAGATGAGCGCGGAGGCGCTGCGCGTCCTCGCCGTGGGCATAAAAGAGATTAGCGCCCCGCCCGAGGAATTCGAGCCGGACGAGCTGGAAAGCGGGCTGACGCTGCTTGGGCTGGTGGGTATGATCGACCCTCCGCGGCAGGAAGTCATGGAGTCGATTCGCGAGTGTGACCGCGCGGGCATCCGAACGGTCATGATCACAGGCGACCACGTTGCGACGGCATCCGCGATCGCGCGCGGGCTGGGTATCCTGCGCGAGGGCGCGGAGGCGCTTACGGGCGCGGAACTGTCGGCGCTCTCCGACGAAGAGCTCGAGGTAAACATAGACCGCTATCGCGTCTACGCGCGCGTCTCTCCGTCCGACAAAATCCGCATAGTCAAGGCGTGGCAGAAGCAGGGCCGGGTCGTCGCCATGACGGGCGACGGCGTAAACGACGCGCCCGCACTGAAGGCGGCGGATATCGGCGTGGCTATGGGCGTCAGCGGGACGGACGTGGCAAAGGGCGCGGCGGACATGGTCCTCGCGGACGACAACTTCGCGACAATTGTCGAGGCCGTCAGGGAAGGACGCGGCATCTATGACAATATCCGCAAGGCGGTTCGCTTCCTGCTGTCGTGTAACATGGGCGAGATCATAACGGTATTTTTCGCGATGCTGCTCTGGAAGGAGTCGCCGTTATTGCCCATCCAGCTTCTATGGATAAACCTGGTGACCGACAGCTTCCCCGCGCTCGCTCTCGGCATGGAGCGCGCGGAACCCGACATAATGAACCGCGGGCCGCGCGGCAAGGGCGAAAGCCTCTTCTCCGGCGGCGTCGGCGCGGCGACGGTTTTTCAGGGCATGATGTTCGGGGTGCTGACGCTGTTTGCTTATTACATTGGCTCGCGCGCGGCTCCGGGAAACGCCGGCACCCCGCTGGGGAAGACGATGGCGTTTGCCGTGCTGGCATTCTCGCAGCTCGCGCACGCCATGAACGTGCGGTCGACGCACTCCCTCTTCAAGATCGGGTTTTTCAGCAACCCGCACATGATAGCGGCCTGCGCGTTTTCGCTGCTGCTCATGCTGACGGCGCTCTCCGCGCCGTTCCTCCGCGGCGCGTTTGGAATCGTCCAAATGAACGGTTTTGAGCTGGCGGTCGTCGCGGGGCTTTCGCTCGCGCCTCTTGCCTTAGTTGAGATCGGAAAGGCGTTCGGAAGCCGCAGGCATTGACAACCGCCTCGCCTGAAGATATTGTTGCCGCAGTTAACGAAATAACGCGGCATAACAGGGAGGGTGGCGCATTTGTTCAACGCTGCCGCATTTTTCTCGTATATTTTTGTGAGCGCCTTCACGCCGGGGCCGAATAACTTCATGGCGATGTCGAACGCGAGCCGTTTTGGGTTCAAGGGTTCTTTTCGCTTCTGCCTGGGGGTGTTCGCGGGCATATGCGTCGTGATGGCGTCCTGCGCGGTTTTCAGCGCCGCGCTCTTTCAGCTGATACCGAAGATCGAGCCGTTCATGCGCGTGGCGGGCGCGGCGTATCTCTGTCGGCTGGCATGGTCGGTATACCGTGACAAGGGCGGTTGCGGCGGCGGCGAGGGCTCCGGGACGTCGTCGTTTTTCACGGGCGCGGCGATGCAGTTCGTCAACGTCAAGCTGATGCTGTACGGCGTCACGGCAATCTCCGCCTTCGTCCTGCCCTATAATCGCTCGCCTGCCGCCCTCGCTTTCTTTGCGATGATTCTCTCGCTCATGGGGTTTGTCGGCACATGTTGCTGGGCGCTCTTCGGCTCCGCCTTCCAAAAGCTCTTTGCCGTCCACGCCAAGACGCTGAATATCGCTATGTCTCTTCTTCTCTTATACTGCGCCGCCTCGGTGCTTATGAGGTAAGAGGGCGGCGCGTATAAAATTTAGATATCAAGCCGTGAGTCGATAGCGTCCGCTTTCGCGCCGAGCGCTTCAAATCCTGTTTGCAGTTTGTCGAATTTGGCGCCTAATTTCCGTTGCATCTCTTCTTGTTTGGTGTAGAGGGCGTCAAATCCGATTTGAACCGCGTCGTGCTTGTCGTTGAGGATGTTGAGTTCTTTCTGCGCGGCGCTTTGTTTGACGATAAGAACGTCAAATTCTCTCTGAAACGCTTCCTGCGTGACGCCCAACGCGTCGAGCCCCAGTTGCAGCGCGTCCTGTTTGTCCTCGATAACATCGAGCCTTGCCTGCGTCGCGTCCAGCTTGGCATTGATGGGTTGGATTGCTTCCTGTATAAGCGCCAACAATTCAGTTCGTTCTGCGATATTCACGATTCTCACTCCCAAGGGTTTTTGTGTATGGATAGTGTAAGGTATTTGTTGAGCGCTTTCAATGGCTGTTTCGTATCGGAGAATTCTGTGAATTCCGGCTACCGCTCATTTCATATTGTCGGTTTACACAAATTTCGGCAGTATGACGGCTTGCGGCGTCAAGCGCGGTCCGCGGGCGTCATTTCGCCGTAACGGGCGCACTCAAAAAAACGGGGCCGTCTTTCGACAGCCCCGTTATGCGTTACGCTAAAATATTGCTATTGTGCATGCTCCGCCACGGTGTACATATTATTCGCGGTGGCGATACCCATGAGGGCCAATAGGTGATCGCCCACGTAAGACCGGTCATCGTAAGGTGCGTGGTAGAGCGATGTAATGCTGTTTTCCTGGGAGGCCGAGACATTGATGATGACCGGCATACCCTCATCCATCCATGCGGCAACGTCGGTCCTCGGCCTCCCCACGTAGTTGTCGTTGCTTGAGCGCGTAGCCGGAGTACTCATGGTAATTGCAGCGTCGGGGCTGAAGCCGGTACCGTACTGGCCCCATGGGTGATGCCTGCCCTGGTTTGAGTCCAGGAGGAGACCGACAAACGGTTGCATTTTGGTTGACATACTGGTTGAAAGGGCGATGTTGCCGATTCCCCTACCAAAGACGGAGTCGGTGTGGAACACGGCCTTAACCTTCTCCTTGCCACGAGCCGCAAACCACGCGGCTGCGGTTTTTGCGCCGTTCATGCCTGATTCTTCCGCGCCGTCGAGGATAAAAACAAGGCTGCGCCTGGGTCGCTTCCCATCGGCTGCCATCTGGGCGGCGTAGCGTGCGGCAATCATATTCCCCGTGCTGCCGCCTCCGTTATCGGCGGCCCCGGCGCACATATACGGACCGGCGAAGCCGCAGTGGTCGAAATGGGACATGTAAATTACGTACTCATCGGGGAATTCGCTTCCTCTTACCGCGCCCACCACATTCCTGCCTTTGGCGTTCGCGTTGGTCTCCGCGACAGTGCTGATTTCGATCTCGATTTGATCGTCGAAGTTGAAGGAATTCGTCGCGATGGATGCGTCGTAGTTTTTATCATAGTCGCCATCAGTAGTCGCACCCACGGTACTGTTGGGGCCTCTGAAAAGGTCCTGCGTAGCCTGGTAAAGGAATTGCGCGTAGTCGCGAACCTGCCCGTTCCCATCACCGAAATCCTTCATTGGAATATCGCGTGACGCGCCGTTGCCGCCTGCCGCCGGTCGCTGAACCGCTTCCGCGCGGGCAATAAGATCCATAAGCGTGTGTTTTGCGCCGATGGAATCCGACTCAATCTCAAGCTGTTTCGCGAAAAGGTCGTTTAACAACCTGCTATCGCCGGTGCCATTGCTGTAAGTGGTTTCACTAAGTTCGCCGGTTGTTGTATTGCGGCCGATACTCCCCACCATGGCAATTTGAAACACATTATTGCCAACAGGCGGCTGGTAACGAATATTTGGGTTGACGACCATCTGATTGTAGAGCACGCCTGCGGCATTCCGCTGCCTGGCGACGCCAATTTTAACATAGTGTTCGTCGTGACGTATCCAGTCGTTGCCAACGGTATATTTGTACTCATCAGGCAGAAGCGCGACGCCCAAAAAGTCGACCGGTCGGTAATCCAGGTTGCTTAAAACATTGGGTGTGGCATTTCTGAAGATCACAACACGACCTGTAACGTCCAGAGGTGTTTTGTCAGGAGCGTCACTGGCAGGGTCGTCCCCGGAGTTCCACTTCAGACCCACATACTCATTAAAATCGTTACGGTACACGGTTGCCTGGTTGATATGGGAAAATTCTTCGTTGGCATAGGTATTGGCGGCAGTCGCGTCAATACCGTAGCCCAGGAAAGTCACTTTGCCTCTGACCGTTCCGGTGTTGGTGCCATGGGCCGACAGAACATCCTTAACAAATCGATCGTCGATATAGTCGCCATTTGCGGTAGATTTCCAGACATGACCGTCGACTAAAATGCTGATTGTCGGTGATTTTTCGACGGGCATGCTGTAAGAAATGCTAAAGTTCTGGAAGTAGCTGCCGTCCAGCGGTTCAAGCCCCCAGTTCTTAAAGTTAGCTGCGGCCCAGATGGCGGCGCGTTCATAACCGATATCCCCGGTCATCCTGCCCCGGAAATCCGCAGTGGTCATCTGATCCAGCAACAACGAGGCTTGCTTTATCCAAGCCAATTTTTCGGTTGCCGTCCAGTTATCCGGATCGGCAGGCAGGATCGCGCCCGGTACATTTACTATCGGATAGGGGGTTTGGAGATCGGAGGAACCTCCGTCGCTTCCGCCGCTTCCGCCGCAACCGCCGCCCACTACCCCTAAGAACCCAACCAGCGCTAGAACAACGATTGTTCTGAACAGCTTTTCCATCTTCATTCTTATGACCATTCCTTTCGCATAGCCCGGTGCTTTTGCGATAGCGCAAAAGCACACTACAAAAGCATGAAGAGGCGCGTGGGGCCGGATTCCGCCGGCTGAATTTTTATGTGTGCCGCCCGCCCGTGTTATCACCACCTCGCAACCTGAAATCCGGAACTTATAAGTTTGAACCAGTCTGCACTCGAGGCGATAGTCTGATATTTTTGTAATAGCACACATGCAAAGTGGTGGAAATGATAGATATGTGTCCGAATAATTTTGTTCCGGACATTTACGTTGGCTGAATAGGACAATAGCAGAATGTGACCGGTGCGGCGGGCTGTGTGCTCAGACAGGGGGCGCTGCCTGCGCGGCGATTTTTTCGCGTGCCGAGTGCGGATGCTTGCCGTGTGCGGGCGCGGCAAACTGCGTCGGTATGGTATGATCGCAAATGTTCAATAGCTGATTTGGGTTTAACAAATAAAGGCATATAAAAATATTCATATGCTTCTTTCCTGTTGGTCCGTGATCGAGGGTGAATCCCAATGGAACTACGGCAAATTAATTAATTTATCATGTATTTGCATATTATATCTATTACTAATTTCTATTTAATAATATTATTCATAATGCGAATAAAATTTGACTTATGGGACACATTCTGCTTGTGTCCAGTTCACGCAGGATAATTCATCGCGCGTTTTGAATAGAATAACAGCGGGCGAACGCTGTTCGCCCGTACTAATAATGCGCAGTTTGACACAACACATGTCGGCGCGCGGGATTGCAATTCTTTTTGCCCTTGCCCCTTCTTGTCTTTGTGAGTCCCCATAATTCCTGATTTTTCGCCTTCGTTATCCCTGGATTGCTTCGCTTCGCTCGCAAAGACAGGAAGGGGCAAGAACAAAAAACACTAAGATACGAACCCCCGCGAATCACGCACGGGACACTCGCTGTACGTATCCGGGCGGGAGATTTAGTCGCGCATTGCCTCGAGCGCCTCTTGCAGGGCATCAAGCAAGGCCTTGCGCTTTTCCTTCTCGGGCATTTCCGCTGGCAGGGAGTCGGGGCGTATTGGGTCCCCGAAGATGACGGTGATCTTGCGCGGGCGGGGGAGAAGGTAGTGCGGCGGATAGGCGTCCCACGTGCCCTCGAGCCATATGGGGATGATCGGCGCTCCGGTCTTGAGCGCCACGAGGGCCGTGCCGCCCTCGAGCGGCTGCAGCTTGCCGTCGAGCGTCCGCTGGCCCTCCGGGAAGATCAGTACGCTGCGGCCTTCCTCGATGAAGCCGATCACCTGACGCAGCAGGCCCGCCGCGCTGTTTTTGTTCTCGGGAGAGACCGGCACCGCGCCGAGCGCGCGGATCAGCGCGCCGAAGATCGGGACGCGGAATAATCCATCCCACGCCACGAAGCGAAGCCGCTGCGGGAAAACCGTGCCGACGAGAGGCGGGTCGAGGTAGCTCGCGTGATTTGCGGCGAGGATGACCGTGCCGCGCCGCGTCGAAGCGAGCGCGCGTTTTAGCTCGTCCATGCGCCTGACGGACACGCGGTGATAGATCAAAAAATAAATTCGGAATACGAACTGAGCCAGTCTGTAAAACATCCAGCAACACTCCACTTGAGCAATATCTTAGGACGACACGCGGCGGATTGCCTGCGCGAAATGGCGTACCCCGTATACTACACTAAAATGGCTTGTTGTGATATTCTGTTGGAGAGGGCAACTCCGGATTGTATATAGGGATCTTCTCAAAACGCGACCTATCGGCCTAAAAATGTTAAACTATCTCTGATACCTAGATGCCGGAAGATTTGAGGGGATTCTCTATGGGACAGGCAGGACTTTTCGATTTCGAGG
>Ga0153940_1000203_pt1 | contig 34863 bp, 24 predicted proteins | sample TSNJ024MetaG_FD_104736 | JGI IMG/M metagenome (GOLD analysis project Ga0153940, IMG submission 104736) | Attine ant fungus gardens microbial communities from New Jersey, USA - TSNJ024 MetaG | ecosystem: Host-associated > Fungi > Mycelium > Unclassified | place: USA: New Jersey, Brendan T. Byrne... | reverse complement strand
GATATCGCCCCCAGCACCACCACACGCATTAACTCTTTCCTGCTCAATGTCACTAGCTCCTGTCTCATAAGTGACATTTTCTCAGATGGATTATGGGTGACATTATCACAGACGGATAACACATTGCGGGGCGCGGGGCTTGTCAAAATCGGAATAAATGATACAATTGGACTAACGAGGCCCCGGCTTCATAGGGTGTAGCCTGACCTGAGGTGGGACTCAGGTCAGGGCAGAAAAATCACCCTTGCCTGAGAAACTCCAAAGCGAGACGGATTAAGAGCTCCGTGATGAGGATCACCCATTTCGGGAGATCCTCTTTCACTTTATCAAGAAGCTCATCCCGGAACGAACGCGGGACGTCACTCTTCTCTCTCTTGCTCTTTTCTCTGCTCACCGAGATCACCCCCTTTACCGCGGAATACTACAAAGGGGCGTCTCCTCAAGCGCCCCATAATTGCCTCCGGGGCCTCGATGGTGATTATAACAGGCTTTATGCTGCTTCGCCAGTGCTTGTGAAAATACCCAAAAATGAAAGTTTGGCGGACGCTCGGCTTGAGAGGATGCTTCACTGTCACGTTTTGTAAACGCACTATCCGAACAACAGACGACAAAGCGCCCTTAGCACCGCCGTCTCCGCGGCTCATACATGCGGAGGCGGCGTGTTTTATATTTTTTGTCCTGCTGCCTTAAGAAATATCCCGGTTGCGGATATGTTCTTTGATCTCGTCGAGAGATACGCGGGTGAGGTCGCCTCTGGGCAGAGTCGCCAGGATGTTCCAGGACATGTCGAGCGAGAGGCCGATCTCGCGGTCCTCGTCCTTTCCCTGTTTAAGAAATTTATTCTCAAACAGCTCGCCGAACGCCAGAGACAGCCTGTCGTCGCGCGAAAGCTCGTCCTCGCCGACAACGCCCGCGAGGGAACGGACATCCTGCACGCGGCTGTACGACGCGAACAGCTGGCTCGCCACGCCCGGGTGGTCGTCGCGGGTGAAGCCCTTGCCTATGCCGTCCTTCATGAGGCGCGAGAGGCTGGTCAGCACGTCGATCGGCGGGTACACGCCCTTGCCGTCGAGGTCGCGGCTCAAGACGATTTGGCCCTCGGTGATAAAACCCGTGAGGTCGGGGATCGGGTGCGTGATGTCGTCGTTGGGCATCGTCAGGATCGGAAGCTGCGTCACGCTGCCCCCCATGCCCCGCACGACGCCCGCGCGCTCGTAGAGCGACGCCAGGTCGCTGTACAGGTACGCGGGATAACCCTTGCGGCTGGGCACCTCGCCCGCCGCGACGCCAAGCTCGCGAATCGCCTCGCAGTAGTTGGTCATGTCAGTGATGATGACCAGCACGTGCATGCCCAGCTCGTAAGCCATGTACTCCGCCGCGGAGAGCGCGATGCGCGGCGTGGCGATACGCTCGATCACGGGGTCGTCCGCGAGGTTGAGGAACGTGACGACGTTGTTCGTGCGCCCGCGCTCGGACAGCTCGCGCGTCAAAAACGCCGCGTCGTCGTGCTTGATGCCTATGCCGGCGAAGACGACCGCGAAGTTCTCCGCGCCCATCAGGCGCGACTGCGAGGCGATCTGAACGGCAAGCTGGTTATGCGGCAGCCCGTTGCCGGAGAAGATCGGCAGCTTCTGCCCGCGAATCAGCGTCGTCAGCGTGTCGATCGCCGAGATACCGGTGTGAATGTAGTCTTTGGGGTATTTGCGCGCCATGGGGTTAAGCGGCATGCCGTTGACGTCGGCGCGCTTGCCTCCGAAGACAGGGCCGCAGCCGTCCGCCGGCTCGCCCAGCCCGTTGAACGTGCGCCCGATGATCGAGGGCGCGAGGCGCACCTCCAGCGGGCGTCCCAGGAAACGCACGCGCGTGTCGCTCGGAATCAGCTCGCTCGTGCCCGCGAAGACCTGCACCAGCGCTGCGCGCTCGGATATCTGCACCACGCGCCCGCGCCGCGGAAGCCCGTCCTGCCCTCGGACGTCCACCAGCTCGCCGTACGCGGCGTCGCTGGGGTTCTCGACCAGGATAAACGGCCCGTTGATCTGTTTTACACCGATATATTCGGCCTTTGGCATTATCGGCTGCCTCCCTGCTGTTCGCGGGTACGCTCCGCGCCCACGCGGTTGAGGTGATTGTCCAGTTTTTTGCGCGCGCGCTCGAACGACGATACGTCGCCCGCGTCGAGCTCGCGCAGGTGCGTGATGTCCTCCACGGCCGAGCTCTCGCGTATCAGCGAGATCGGCACGCCCTGGCGCACCAGCTCAAGCCCGCGGTCGTAGAAGCGCAAAATGATATCCAAAATCGCAAAGCCCTTCGCGGGCGGCGAGTACGAGTCCGGGCCGAACGCCGCCTGCTGAAGGTAGCCGTTTTTCACCAAAAAGGCCGTGTACGCCAAAAGCCGCTGGTCGTCGGGCAGCACATCCTCGCCGACCAATCGCACAACCTGCTGGATTTTTTCGTCCTCGCGCAGAATCGCGCGCGCCTTCTCGCGCAGCTCGCCCCAGCGGGCGTCCACGTTAGAGCGGAACCAATCCTCGACCTCTTCGGCATATTCGCTGTACGAGTCGAGCCACGATATTGCCGGGAAGTGCCGCGCGTTGGCGAGGTTCTTGTCCAACCCCCAGAAGCAGCGGATAAACCGCTTGGTATGCCGCGTAACAGGCTCGGTGAAGTCGCCGCCCGGCGGCGAGACAGCGCCGATGATCGAAATGCTGCCGCTCTCGCCGTTCTGCGTGACCACACGCCCCGCGCGCTCGTAAAAGCCCGCCAGGCGCGACGGCAGATAGGCGGGAAAACCCTCTTCGGCGGGAATTTCCTCAAGACGCCCCGATATCTCGCGCAGAGCCTCCGCCCAGCGCGAGGTCGAGTCCGCCATCAGCGCAACGTCGTATCCCATGTCGCGGAAATATTCGGCTATCGTGATACCCGTGTAGATCGATGCCTCGCGCGCCGCGACGGGCATGTTCGATGTGTTCGCGATCAGAATCGTGCGCTCCATCAGCGGACGCCCCGAGCGGGGATCCTCCAGCTTGGGGAACTGTTCGAGCACGTCGGTCATCTCGTTGCCGCGCTCGCCGCAGCCAATGTAGACGACAACCTGCGCGTCGCTCCACTTGGCGAGCTGATGCTGCGTGACCGTCTTGCCGGTGCCGAATCCGCCCGGAATGGCGGCGGTCCCGCCCTTGGCGATCGGAAACAGCCCGTCGATGACGCGCTGGCCGGTGACGAGCGGCTCACAGGGCAGCAGCCTCTCGCGGTAGGGGCGCGGCGTGCGCACAGCCCACCGCTGGACGAGCGGGACGTCGACCGATCTCCCGAGCGGCGTGCGCACGCGCGCGACCGCGCCCGAGGACACGATTTTGCCCTCAGGGACCACCCGGAGAACCTCGCCCTCGACGTCCGGCGGGCAGATCACGCGGTGCTCGAGCAAGCCCGTCTCTTGAATCGTCGCCAAGAGCGCGCCGGGGGAAATCATGTCGCCCGCGCTGACCGTCGGGACAATATCCCACGCGCGGCTAGGGTCGATCATCGGCACCTCCGTGCCGGGGGCTATGAATATTCCCGCGCTGTCGAGAAGCGCCGAAAGCGGCCGGCCTATGCCGTCGAAGAAGCCTCCGACCAGCCCCGGCCCGAGCGAAATCGACAAAGACTCTCCGGTGCCTGAGATCGCCTCGCCGACCCGCATCCCCTGAGTCTCCTCGTATACCTGAACAGTCGCCTCGTCGCCATCCATGCTGATTATCTCGCCCAACAGGCGTTTGTCGCCCACCGAGACCATCTCGCGCATGGCAAAGTGTTTCATGCCGGAGGCTTTGATGACCGGACCGTTGATCTTCGCGACCCTGCCGTTTTTCCGGTTTTCCATCATTTCCGCCTCCTCATTAGAGCAGAGCCAGGAGCCGGTCCGCCAACAGATCCCCTGCCTCCTGCGCGCGCGTCTGCCAATCCTCGTCCGCCCGGCGTCTGTCATCCTCGGAGCAAACCCAGCAGCCGCCGAGTATCGGGGCCGGTTCGGGGTCAAAAGATATGCGCGCGTCCGGCGTTTTGGCTTGGACCGCCTTGCATACGCGCTCGCCCAGCGCCGCGTCGATCGCCGCGAGGCGCAGCTTCACCGGGCCCGCGTCCGCGAGCTTGCGAATGCCGGATGAGGCCAGCCCCGTCAGGATATCGCAATAGTCGTTCCGTTCGCGCAGGCGGATCATTTCGTCCAAAAACCGCTTCATCGCGTCCTGAAGCAGGCGGTTCTGCTGGCGCAGCGCTTCGGTCGTCTTCTCACGCTCCGCTGAGAGGAGCTGGCGACGGTGAATATCCTCCGCGCGCGAACGCGCGTCCGACAGCACCAGCGCGGCTTCTCGCTCCAGTTTCTCGGTTTCCTTGAGCAGCCACGCCTCGGCCTCCCGCCTCGCGTCGGACGCGAGCGCGGAACGCTTGTCGTTGGCCTGTTCGAGAATGATGTTCTGCAACGCCGCTATTTTCTCGTTGGACACTTCATTGGTCCCGCTCATTCCATCTTCACCCCGATTGCTTCCTTCACGTACTTGGTCAAAAAGTCCGCGTCCCGGCCTGTTCCGTGGCGATCGGGAATCTCCACCACGATCGGCAGCTCGTTCCGTTCGCGCAGCGTCCTCATCAAATCCGGAATCAACGCCGCCGCCTTCTCCGTCACAACCAGGATAGCGACGTCGTCCATGCCAAGGGCTTCGTTCACCGCGGCGGCAGTCTCCTCAAGGCCGTGAGCAACCACGCCCTCGATGCCGGCGAGCCGCAGGCCGACCTGTGTATCGTGGTTATCGCTGATCAGGAACGCCCGCATACCACGCGTCCGTCCTTATCCCAGCTTCGTGTATACCAGCATGGAGATTACGATGCCGTAGATGGCGACGCCCTCCGCAAGGCCCACGTAGAGCAGCGTGATGCCCAGCATCTCCGGCTTTTCTCCGACCAAGCCAAGCGCCGCGGAGCCGACGCTGCCCACCGCGACGCCCGCGCCGATGCAAGCCAGCCCTGTGGCGAGCGCCATACCTATGAAGCCCAGCCCGCTCGCCGCCGCAGCGGACGCCGCGGGAGCCGCCGCGGCCGTGTCAGCCGCCGAAGCGGGGCTGCGCAGCAACGTCAGCAGCGCTCCGGTCAACAGCAAGCCGAACGAAACGGCGGTGATTCCGACGAACATCTTCCGGCTGCCGCGATATCCTCTCTTCGCCATCAGGTATCCCGTACCGGCTGTTGCGAGAACCGCGGAAGCGCTGAGAACCAATCCAATCATCAGGGTCATCTCCTCAAATCTCGAAAATTAATTTACACATGATAGACACAACCATTCGCAATATCAAATATTTCTTTAATTGTCGCAATCTCTTGAATACTCGGCTTATTCCGCCGCGCATCCGCCCTAACCCTTCTGGAAGGTCTTCTCCTTCTTCCACGCGACGGGACGGAAGACGTTGCCGCCGCCTTTGTAGAACTTGCTGAAGAACTCGTAGTATTCAAGGCGCAGGGTCTGGATAAATACGATCAATCCCTCCAGCCCGACTATCAGCAGGTTGCCCGCGATCAAAAGCGTCCACTCGAGGAATATGCCGATTGGGCTGCCGACGCCTCCGACGCTGCCGAGCATGTTCGAGATCGTCAGCACCGCCAGCGATAGGGCCACGTGATTCAGCGCGAACGCGGCCAGGCGGACGAAGGACATGGTGTTCGAGAAGAAGTTGAGCAAATTATGAAACACCTCGAAGACCTGCAGCACCGCGGATTCTTTCTCCGCCCCGCGCTGCTTGAGCAGCACGCGCGCCAAAGTGTCGCGGAAGAGCGATATCAAGAGCAGAGCGATTATCGCGAGCCAAATATAATCAACCTTGAAGGGCAGCGGCACGTCGGCGGCGGTGACGTAAATCGCTCCCGCCGCGCCCCAGTAGACGAACAGTCCGGCCAGCCCCTGGCCGTCGAAGAGCATTCGGCCGAAGTCCCTCTCGCGGTAACGCACGATCATGTTCAAAATCATGCCGAAGCTGATCATGGCAAAGCCCATGACGATAGCCACGGCGAAGAGCGTGCCGGTCTCGTGCATCGGCGAGAGCCACAGCGCCGGTATGACGTCCTCGCGCCCCATGACGCTGCCGTAGAGGACTCCGAATACAACCGAGCTGACCGAAGCGCACTTCATGACATAGGCCAGCGAGCCGCTCAGGATATGTTTTTTCTGCATCCAGAGCGCGCCCAAAAACAGCAGGATTCCATGTCCGATATCGCCGAACATGAAGCCGAAGAAGAGGATAAACGTGACCGCCACAAAGGGCGACGGATCCACTTCCCCGTAAGACGGCACGCTGTAGAGCGCGACCACGTCCTGAAAGGCGCGCACGAGGCGGTTGTTCTTGAGCATCGTCGGGATGCGCACGCCCGTGTACGGCATGTCCTTCACAGACTCGGCGATGATCGACGTGCGCGGTGCTTCCTTCTCGATAATGTCCTTGACGGAGGCGTATGTATCCTCCGGGATCCAGCCCGACAGCACGTACATGCCGCTGACCTCGCCGCGCCCCTTGCAGAGGTCGTAGACGCGCTGCATGGTGTAAAGGCGCGAGTAGAGCTTCTCGAACTCGGCGCGGTTGCCCTTGAGGATGTTCTCGGCGGCTTCCTCCAGCCCTCTGATGGATTTTTCGTGCAGCGCGATACCGCGCTTGATCTGTCCCAGCGGGTCTTCGCGCGAAAGCTTGTTAGCGATCTCCTCCAGCGAAAACGCCTTGAAGTAGACCGTATCAAGCAGCTTCCGCGCGCCCTCTTCATAGCCGGGAACGGTGATCACGAGGATCCAGACGTTCTCGCGCGTGCGGGACAGCTCAACCGCCAAAATGGGCGCGTCCTCCGAGGACTCGGTGAGGCGCGTAAAGTTGTCGATCGACACCCGTCCGAAGCGGGGTATGGCGAACGCGGCCTCCGCCAGCTCGCGCGGCGACATGCCGAGGCTCGTCAGCGCCTCGACGCAGCTACGCGTCGCCTCGAGGCGTTCGAGCTCGTCAAGCAGGGCGTTGCGACGCTTGCTCCACGTCTCCAGCTTCCCTGCCGTGCTTTCGACCGTCCGCCGCGCGGCAAAGAGATTGAAGTCCTTGTCGAGCGATATCGGCTCGGGGTCGGGCAGGCGCTCGCCGGCGACCTTCCAGATGTTGGACATCTTGCTCAGGAGCTCGTCATACGGATTATCCGTCTCGGTGGTCACCCTTGAGCGCAGGCTTCGGTCGTTCACCAAAAAATCAATTGCCAGCGGCTGAAAACCGCCCGTCAGCACCATGTGCCGGGCGACGGGCTCCATCTCATCGTGAGGCCCGATCATGGTCAGAGCCGCCATCTTCATGACTGCCATTCCGCGTCACCTCCCGCGAGAATCTCTTTGATCAGGTACGCGGCCGCGTGTTTCCGGTCGTAACCGTAGCGCACATCTTCGATGATGCGGATCAGATCCTCGATTTCGTACTGTTTGATTACAAAATAGCTCATCGCCGTGTGGAAACCCGGCGCGCCGTGCGAGTATACGCGCAGCGCCTGCGCCATGAGGCGGCGCTTGATGTTGCGCTCCATCGCCAGCTGGGGCTCGTCCTGCGTCAGCGATCCGGTCAAAACGGACGCATAGTCGGGGAAACGCTCCTCCAGCATCCCTGCCAGAGCCTCGTAGGTTCGGGCCCGGGCCGCCTCGCGCAGAAATTTGATCGTGATCCTGTACCGCGCCGGCAGCAGGCGGTTCAGCGTCTCCTCGGGCGTCATATTGTAGAAGACAAGCGACCGATAGAGGATATAGATGTTGAGCAGGTCGATTCTCGTGCCGAAGATCGGCATCAGGGCCTCGCGCTCGCGCGGCTCGAGCTTCTTCATCCAGCGGTAGAGCAGCATCTCGACGAAAGAATCGCAGGCCATCTCCAGCGGGAAGAGCGTCTTCTCCTCGCCCGTGCCGAGCCGCTTGAGCGGGTCTGACAGCGCGCGCCCGTAGGGCGAGGGGCGCAGAGCCTCCGCGAGCTCCGTGAAATTTCTCGCCGCGAGCAGGTTGTCGTAGGCGACCTTCGTCCCCGGAATGGTATAAAGCCTCCGCCGCAGCGCCTCGCGATCCGTGCGCCCGGCGGCGATATTGCGGAAAATGCTCTTTAAGTTCTCCGCTTCATACAAAGAGATCCACGCGCGGAAAAACCCGTCGCGCGGGTTGCTGAAGTGAATCAAAAATGTCTTCGCCTGCGCCAGCAGGTTCATCTTGATCGCGGCCTCCAGGTCGTAGCGGCGCACCTCCTGAGGAAGCAGGGCGATTTGGCCGCGATAGGCCTCCTTCGCGCGCAGCTTGGCCGCGATCTCGGCGACCGTATCGCTGCCCAGGAGCATCCAGTAGTCGCTCTCCGTGAGCAGGCGGCTGTAGAGAACGCGGGCTTTCACCCCCAGAGACAGGCATTCGCCGAGCGACGCGTATGACAAGCTATACGCCTCCCGTCAGGATTCGTTCGGCGGTCTCCGTCACCACCGAGCCGACCACGGCGTCAATGTTGTCGTCAAAACGCCGCGAGATGCGCTCGCGCTCTTCCTTGCCCAGATCCAGAATTTGACGCGCCTCGGTCTGAGCAGCGGAGAGCGCGTTCTCCATGACGCTTTTGGCTTGTTCGCGCGCGGCGTTCATGCGGTTTTCACGCTCCGCGGTGAAGTTGTCCTGCGTGGCTCTGAGCAGGCTCGCGGACTCGTTCTTCGCTTCCTCGACGATTCGTTTGGCCTCGCTCTCCGCGCCGAGCAGCACGGCCAAAACCTCCTGCAATGCACTCATTGCTTTCCCCTCCCGGCCGCCTTACGCGGCGCTGTCCTTACTCTCGCGGTTGCCTTTGGCGATCTTCATTCGCACGAAGTCTTCGCGGTCGCCCTCTTCGAGCACGTCCTCGATGAACGCGGCTTCGGATTTGTTCTGCGGGATGACGACCTTCTCCAGCGCGTTGACGCGCCTGTGCGTCTTGCGTATCTGCACCGCGAGGCGGTAGACGCTCGTCTCCACCATCGCGAGCTGCAAAATCAAAAGCAGCGCCTTATGAACGGAGACATAGGCGTCGTCCATGGCGCTCGTCGAGCCATGGAACGAATAGCTGGGGCGGACCGTCAACGACAGCTCGTCGATCTCCGGTATCTCAACGCCCATGACCGACCGCAGGCGCACCACAAGCCCATCCGCGATCGGAACAGACCTCGCTATGTCCTCGACCGTGTCGATGCCCAGAGAGATATTCGCCTTCTGCAGCGTGCCGTAGGCGTTTTCAAAGACCTTGGGCACGTCCTTTTGCACGATCTTGGCGACGTCGATGTGCTTGACCAGCTCCATCATCAGAACCTGGCGCTTTTGCTCGAGAAGATCGTGCCCGTTCTGAGCCTGCGCCATGGATTTTTGCAGCTTTACCAGATTTCCCCTGGTTGGCGCCAGCCTCTTGACCATACAGATCCCCCTTCGCGAAATTTGCGTTATAATGATTAATATCGCTTTCGCTCAAGGCGCAGGCGACATGTTAGATTCTAAACCCCAACCCTTCATAATTACAAGGGGTTTCCGGATGAAGACAACACAGAAATTATTTTAACTCAGGAGGTTTTCCCCGCATGTTCTATTTGTTTATCAGCGGCATGGAGTTATCCAAAGTGCCGGGGCTTTCCGCCGCCGGCGCGAACCCCGAGGCGGTGCCGCTAACCGCTCCCGCCGATTCGGACGTAGTACAGTTCGGCTTCCCCCGCGTAATCGACTTCTTCCCCATGGATCCGCAGGGACACCCGTCGCCCGCCATCATCACCCGCGCGGCGGCGCTGGAGGCAAATATTCCCGTCTGCGTGATACGCGCGGGCTCATACATACCGCCCGGCCCTCCTTACGTCGAGACGGGCGCGGCGTTCGGGCTTGACCCGCGCTTCGGCAAGGCCGTGCCGGAGGCTCTTGAGGTCTTTGAGATGTCCGCTCACCTCGCGCAAAACCTCGAGCGCGAAAACAGGCCGATCATGATCGCCGAGACAGTCCCCGGCGGGACGACGTCAGCGCTGCTCGTCCTTCGCGCGCTCGGCTACGACGGAGAGATGGTCTCCTCCGCCGGCCCGCGTAACCCGATCGATCTCAAGGAACAAATATGGGAGGAAGTCCGCGCCCGTTTGGGGGATAACCTCGCCGCGCTCGCGGACGACCCGATAAACGCCGTCGCCGAGCTCGGCGACCCGATGCAGGCTTCGGTACTCGGCTTCCTCACGGGGCTGTCCGAGACCTGCCCCGGCGAGGCAAGGCGAGCCGTTACGCTGGCCGGCGGCACGCAGATGCTGGCGGTGGCGGCCCTCTACCGGAGATATCGCGAGCTCAACCCCGGCGGGCTCGGCGTGGATCTGGACATCGCGACAACCTGCTATGTGGCCGCGGACCCCAGCTCTTCATTTTCGTCGCTGGCTGCAAAGCTGGGGCTGCCGGCTAGCGTCGCGCGGCTTGACTTCAGCGCCTCTCCGCACAAAGGGCTGCGCGACTACGAAGAAGGCTTCGTCAAAGAAGGCGTCGGCGCGGGAGGCGCGGTCGTCTACGCCGAGCGCATGGGCGTGCCGGTCGAACGTATCATTGAGAGGACGAACGCGCTTTACAGCGAATTTTGCGGCAAATCGGAGAATTGACACGGTGACGAGATTAGAGGCGCGCGAACGCAGAAACCCTCTCTGGGGCTACTTCGGGCTGTCCCTTGCGTTGCTGGGCGCGATGCTGTACGGGCTGCGCTCGGGCGACGTGGGGATGGAACTCGCGGATGTGGCGCGCATGTTGGCGGCGGGGCCGCGAGCGGACGTCAGCGACTCATTTTTGCACACCGTCATCTGGCAAATTCGCCTGCCGCGCGTCTTGGCCTCCGCAGCCGCTGGGGCGGCGCTGTCCGCCTGCGGAGTGATCTTCCAGGGCGTTCTGCGTAATCCTCTCGCCGAGCCGTACACGCTGGGCGTGGCGTCCGGGGGCGCGTTCGGCGCGGCCTGCGCAATCACCGCGGGGCTGCCTTGGGTCACATCCGCCGCGTTCATCGGCGCGATGTCCGCGCTCTTCCTCGTCTGGACGCTGGGACAGCGCGAAGGCGAGACCGACATCGCGCGCATCGTCCTGGCCGGCGTCGCGGTCAGCAGCATTTTGGGCGCTGGACTCACGCTGATTAAATCCCTGGCCGGTGATAAAGTCGCGCTGATCGTCATTTGGCTGATGGGCAGCTTTTCGGCGGCAAGCTGGCGCGACTTGCTTCCGCTCAGCCTTGCGCTCTGCGTCGTCCTCACTGTATCCCTCACGCACGTTAAAGAACTGGATATCATGGCGTCCGGCGCGTCCGGCCTTGCGCTCGGCATGGACGACGCGCGCAAACGCCCGTTTTTGCTGTCCGCGGCGTCGCTGGCGGTGGCCTTCGTGGTCAGCCGCTTCGGAGTGATCGGGTTCGTGGGGCTGGTCGTTCCGCACCTGCTGCGGCTGATCTTCGGCCCGCCGCACATCCGCCTCCTGCCGCTCTCCATGCTGGGAGGCGCGGCGTTGCTGTGCGCGGCGGACACCCTCGCCAAAAACTTGAATGAGCTGCCCGTCGGCGTCCTGACCGTCCTGATCGGCGGGCCGGTGTTCTGCGTCCTGCTTTGGAACCGCAGATAACCTTATTAAAAGAAGAGATGAGAAGCACGAAAGGGCATAATATGAATACCGACAAAATCAGCCTAAGCGTCCAAAATCTGTCGGTTCGCCTCCGCGGCAAGGACATTCTTCGCGGAGACGGGCTCTCGTTCTCGCTTCGCGAGGGCGAAATCGCGGGGCTGCTCGGCCCCAACGGCAGCGGCAAGAGCACGTTGCTGCGCGCTATAACGGGCCTTGTCCCGCGCGGCGGGGGCGTGGTCCGCTTCGGGGATGAAGCGCCCGGGCGTTTCCCGAACCCCCGCGAACGCGCCCTGCTCTGCGCCTACGTCGCGCAGAACGAGCAGTTCACCGCCGCCTACACCGTGATCGAGAGCGTTATGATGGGCCGCTATCCGCACATCTCCCGCTTTGGCTCGTACCGGGCGGCGGACTACGAGCTTGCCTCGGACGCGCTGAAGCGGGTCGATCTCGGAGGCTTCGAAAACCGCCGCGTAACCGCGCTGTCCGGCGGAGAAGCCGCGCGCGTGGTGATAGCCCGCGCGCTGGCGCAGGCCACGCCGGTGCTGCTGCTGGACGAACCCACGGCGGCGCTCGATCCGCGTCACGCGATGATGGTCTCGCGCCTGCTTCGCGATCTGGCGTCAGAGGGCAAGGCGATCCTCGTAGCAATGCACGAGGTGAACCTGGCGCTCGGCTGCACGGACCGAATTTTATTTCTGCGCGGGGGAAGATTGGTCAGCGACACCGCCGCGGACGCCGTCGATGAGAAATTGCTGCGGTCCGTCTATGGTATTTCCTGGGAAATATGGAAGCTCGGAAGCTCGGGGCGCAGGTTCGTCCTCCCCATTGAGGAAGAGGCCGCGGAGTAATCCGCGCCTGCGCCCGGGCGTTTGTCAGAAGCTTAATATACCCTTAATCGCCTGCTCCAGCACCTGACCGCCGACCTGCCCCGCAGCGTCTCCGTTCTGCCCGCTGCCGGAGCTGCCCGGCCCAACGGGGAACTCGAGGTTGATCCGTATCTTCTCGGGATCCTTCTCCTTGGAGTTAGTCGGGTCGGCGAGGCCTTCCGGCATAAGATCCACCTTCTGGGGACGCGAGACCACCACGTTTTCAAACCGCATCGATCCGGGCGCGCCCTTGACCCGGAGGCTGACGTCGCGGAACTCATTCCGCGAAAGCCCCGATATCGCTCCGCCGAGAAAGTCTTGCAGCAGTGTCTCCTTATTGTCGATCGCCGCGGTCATCAGCCCCTGAACCGCGCCGGCGAAGGTATTCAGGGCGCGGACGTTGACGTTCCCCACACAGGCGAGCGCGACGGACTTGTCCGCCATGGCCAGGCTGCCGTCGATCATGATATATTTGAACACCGGGTCGCCCTTGGGCGCGGCAACACGGCTGCCGGGCAGCAGGTAGAGCGTCTTGCCGTCGATGTTAAACGAGCCGAGCGCGGATTTAAACCGCAGCGGCCGCCCGCCGATTATCTTCGACACCGCCGCCGCTCCGCGGAAGCCGCTGATTTCGCCGTTCGTCACCTCGAAACTGCCCTCCGCGTCCTGCATACTGGTGCGGCGCGAATCGCCGCCGAAGCGTAATTTAAAATCCGTCTTGCCCGTTATCATCCCGCCCATATCCGGCATCACGTCGGGCAGAGCCTTACCCAAATCCGCGCTTGTGACCTCCGCGCGTCCGCCCCAGCGCCGCGCGCTGAGGTTCGCCGCCATCTGCATGGCCACGTCGCCCGTGTAAGCCTTCGCGGTCGATTCTTCAATCATAAAAAAGCCTTCGGTGACGACAAAGGGCGCGCGGATTTTCGTGAGCTTCAAGCCCATGGCCTCGAGGTACGGGACATACAGCGTCCCTCTGCCCTCCAGCGAGCCGATCGAGCCGCCTCCCTCGAAGTCGAAGTCGAGTGTGCCTTTGATCGCTCTCCGAGTCTCATCGTCAAGCGAAAAGGTCAGGCTTCGGATGTCCACGCTGCGCCCCTTAGCTTTAAGCGAACCGCTCCAGGATTCCTCGCCGCGCGACAGGCCGCCGCTCGCCTCAATGCGCCCGCGCCCGACTATCGCGTCCACCGTCGGCAGATTGACCGCGTTTTTGCCGCCGCTCACGTTAGTAAAGCGGACTCGCGGCAAGAAGAGTCCGAACGCGCGCACGCCGACAATGCTCCCTGCCGCCTTGAAGGATGGGTCAGAGGCAAAACCCGAGACGTCCGCGCTCGCGACGACCAGTCCCTGATAACCGTGCGCGGCGGGCGAGAACACCCTCGACAATTGCCCTATGTCCACGCTGGCCGCGTCAAGGCGCAGATCCAGGGTTGGCCCGCCGCCTTCCGCGCCCTTGCGGCGCATGACGTTTCGAATCCACCCGTCCACGTGCAGATACCCCAGGCCGAATTTGGCAACCACGTTTGCGACCCTGAAATCCTCACCGGTGAACTCGACGCCGCCCGTCAGCTCGGCCATATCCGCGTGGTGCATCGCTAATCCCGATTTGTGCAGGAACGCGCTCGCCTGCGGCTTGCCGTCCGCGCCGCTCCAAACGCGCGCGTCGCCGTTCAAGCTGCCGCTCATATTGATGGATGCGGGCAGCGCGTCGCGCAAGCCCTGTATATCCGTGGGGTCAATGTCTTGGAACAAGCCTTTTATCTCGTAGGCAAGCGGCGAACGCTCCTGCGCGAGCGTCACCGTACCGCCGCCCGCAAGGCTGCCCCTGCCGAGGCGCATGTTGATCTTCGAGAAAAGTATCTCGGGAGGCGTAACCCGGCCCTCCATCGAGACGTCCGTGACGGCGGCGAGGCTGCCCGCGCTCAGGCTCGGAATCGTCAGGCTGAAGTCCGCGGCGGGCGCCTTCGTGTCGCCCCGCAGCGCCCAGTTGCCCGAGACAACGCCGCGGACGTCGTTCTCCTTGACGGCGGGCGCGATCGCGCCGAGCGAGGCCAGATCGAGGCGCGACAGCTTGCCCGCGAAATCAAGCTTCCGCGTCTTGGAGGAAGCGTCTATATTCGACACGCCCTCCGCGGTGATCTCCGCGCCATTCCAGAGTGCTCGCCCGCGTTCTAAGGCTAAACTTTCTTTTGTATAAGCAAACTCCGCGCTCACATTTGACAAATGATAGCTATTTTGGACAGATAGCTTTGGAAAAGCAACATTGCCTCTGTACGACAAATTATCGGCGGGGCCTTCTATCCGCGCCGACGCGACGCCGACGCCCGAGGGCTGCTGTTTTGCGACGTCCGGAAATTGCTTGCTCAGCGACGCGAGAGAGAGCGGCGAGATATGCGCGTCCATCGCGACACGGTTAGGCGCGGACAGCCCTATGTCGCCGCTGCCCGTCAGCGCGGAATCCAGCCAGCGCCCGGCGAAGGACACGAACAGCGCCTGCCCTCCGCGCAAGTCGGCGCGCCCCGAAAGCTCGCTGATCGCTATGTCGCCTATGGCAAGCGACGGAATCTCGGCGTAAACAGGCCCCTCAAGCGCCGTAACAGGTCCGGAGATGTCCATAGAGGCATAGCGCACGACCGCGGGGAACTGCTCAAGGAAGCCGAACTCCGGCACCATTTTCTTGGTGTCGAGCTCTCTCGCCTCAAAGCGCAGCGCCAAGCGGGGAGAAGCGCCCGCCCGGAGGATAATATCGGCGTCTCCGGCCGCCTCTCCGCCGAAGAGCTTCGCCGACGCGTCCGAGAGCCGAACTCTGCTTCCGTCGTAATCCAGCTTCATCGCAAGTCCCTCAAAGGGCAGACGCCATACTTTTCCGCCCGGCGACTCAACCTCGCCGCGCACGGCAAGCTTATCGGGCTTTGTGGCCGTCACCTTGCCGGAGTACACGCCGCTCAGCCCGGCCTTATCTATAAAGGAAAACAGCTCGGACATCACCTCCGCGTTCAGGTTCGTGAAGTCGCAATTAACAGACAGATCGGGCGACAAAACGCCCTTTACGTCCGCCTTCTGCCCGGCCCATTCGACGACGCCATCCACGCGGGCCTCTCCGTTATCTTCCTTATTATATGATCCGCGGACGGTCATCGGCTTTTCGCGAAACGCGCCGCGCGCGCTCAGCGTGTAACGGCCCTCGCCGATTCTGACCGAGCCTCGCGCTATCACCGCCGAACCCCATTGCGTATGGAGATTTGCCGCGTCGAGGATCACACGGTCGACCGCGGGCGCTTCGGACGGAGCGTCGATTTTCGTCTCGGGGAGGTGTTCGAGAATTGTCTCGTAGGTCGCGTCGAGATCCGAGAGGGTGAGGGATGCCAGCTTCGGCTTCCCCGTCAATAACGAGCGAAACGACAGACGCATCCGAACGCGCGAGGCGGCGGCAATCGTCTCACCGCCGTGCGTCACGACGGCGTCCTGCCCGCTCACGCCTGTTATGGGGTTGCCTTCGAGTGACGAAACGTTCAGCTCATACCCGCCCGCCTTCATAAACGCGTCCTGCACCCGAGAGAAGATCAGCTCGGGGTAAAATGTCCGCGCGCTAAGCAGCGCAAATGCCAAAGCCAAGGCCGCCAGCAAGATGCCGGCTGCGATTAAAGCAAGGCGAAATTTAATATTCTTGAACATGGCCAACCTCCAACCCAATACTGTTCCGCTCTTGAGCACGTCATAAACTTATATCCCCTTTGAGGCTTTTTTGCAAGTGCTTAGGGGATTACAAGCGGAAAATCAGACGAAATCAGTAAAAATCACACCCTCCGCAAGGGGCTCGCGATCTGCATGGGTTAAATTTCGAAATTCAACGTAGTTTTATTAAGCATTAATGTTGCAATTACACAAATCGAAGAACAGTCCGCTTGCCCCGGTGAGCGCTTGCGGATATAATTCGTTCGTACCGGCATGTTTGGGAGGTGCCTTTATGAAAATATGCGCGATAGCGAACCAGAAAGGCGGAGTGGGCAAAACATCCACCTGCATCAATTTTTCGGCGGCGCTGGGGATGTCAGGCAAAAAAGTCCTTCTTGCCGACATGGACCCCCAGGCGAACAGCACCAGCGGACTTGGGCTAAACCGCCGCGACGAAGGGGCGAGCATCTACGAGCTTTTGATCGACAACACGCCTCTTGAAGAATGCGTGCGGGCGACGTCATGGACGGGAGTCTCCGCCATCCCGGCGACGATCGACCTCGCGGGCGCGGAGGTCGAGCTGGTCTCCGCCATGAGCCGCGAGACCCGCCTCCGCAAGGCGCTTGAGGCGGCGAGCGGCTTTGACTATGTCATTATCGACTGTCCGCCGTCGCTCGGCCTTTTGACGCTTAACTCTCTTGTGGCGGCGGACTCGTTCATCATTCCCGTGCAGTGCGAATACTACGCGCTCGAAGGCCTGACGCAGCTCTTGAACACGATCGAGCTCGTGCGTAGCCATCTCAACGCGCAACTTGCCCTGGACGGCTTTTTGCTCACCATGTTCGACGCGCGCACACGCCTCTCGAAGGACGTCGCCGACGAAGTGCGGCGACAGTTCCCCGATCAAACGTTCGAAACGCATATCCCGCGCAATGTTCGTATCAGCGAAGCGCCAAGCCACGGCATGCCCGTCCAGTACTACGACGAAAACAGCCCCGGCGCGATCGCGTACAACAATTTCACCAAGGAGGTCCTGGGCAAATGGCAAAGATCAGAGGGCTAGGAAAGGGGCTCGCCTCCCTTATCCCCACAGCGGCAACGACGGAACCTCTCATTCCCGAAGAAATCACGGAGACCGAACAGGAAACGCTACCCGAGGAGGCTCCCGGCGAGTTCGCGCCCATTGATCGCTTGCTCCCCAACCCCTATCAGCCCCGTAAGCAGATCGATCGAGACAGCCTCTCCAACCTCGCGGCCTCAATCAGCGAGCACGGTGTTATTCAACCTGTATTAGTACGGCGCGTAGAGTCAGGTTATCAAATTGTCGCCGGAGAGCGCCGATGGCGCGCCGCGCGGGTTGCCGGCCTGGAGGAGATACCGATTCGCGTGATGGAAATCGGCGACGAACAGGCGAGAGAACTCGCTTTGGTCGAAAATCTTCAGCGCGAGGATTTAACCCCGATAGAAACAGCCCGCGGGCTGCAAGAGTTGATAACACACCTCGGCTTGACGCATGAGGACGCGGCGCGCAAAATCGGCCTCAGCCGAGTCGCCGTCACAAATAAACTGCGCCTGTTGCAGCTCCCGCCTCAAGTCCACGACCTGCTCGAGCGCGGCATATTAAGCGAGGGGCACGCGCGCGCCCTGCTCGCGCTTCCCGATGAGAGCAAGATACTCGATGCCGCGATTACAGCGTCCGAAAAGAGCCTCAACGTCCGTCAATTAGAGGAGCTTGTGCGCAATCAAAGCAACCAAGCGAAAATGGACGCGGTCTTCCCCGCCAAGCCCGACAACGACTTCGAGATTCCTCACGAGATCGAAGACCTCTGCCGCAGCCACAAGCTGACCATCCGTGTTGGCGGAGGCCGCAAGGGTATGGGCTTGATGATACGCGGCCTCAAACGCTGGCAGGTTCAGCTTATCCTCGAACACATCGACAAGCACCGGGAAGAGATATTCCCTGCCGAATAAGAAGGAGTGAACATATTGGACGTCATTCGCGCCCCCTGGAGAATGAGCTATATCAATTCGGCCTCGCGCCCGCCGGAGGAGGAGGGTATGCCGCAGTGCTTTATCTGCGCTTATATCGCGGAGGCAAACGACGCGGAGAACCTCGTCGTAGCGCGCGGCGCGCACTCCTTCGTTCTCATGAATCGTTATCCCTACAGCACCGGACACCTGATGATCGCCCCTTATCGCCACACCGCGGATTTCACGGCATTGCTTCCCGAAGAGTACGGCGAGATATTTTCATTTGCCCAGACTGCCGTCACCGCGCTCGGGACGTGCATGAAGCCCGAAGGCTACAACATCGGCCTCAACCTGGGACGTGTCGCGGGCGCGGGCCTCGACACGCACATCCACATGCACATCGTTCCGCGCTGGAACGGCGACACGAATTTCATGTCCGTCACCGCCGAGACAAAGGTTTTGCCGCAAGCGCTTTCCGAAACGTACAATCAATTGCTCGAAGTATGGCCGACAACGAAACAATCCTGAAGCCGGGCCAATATTTCACAATCGCGCGCGCCCACGACGCGGAGCTCACGCTCCACCGCTCGCGTTTTATCGCGTCTCTTCGCAAAGCAAGCAACCGCGAGGAAGCCGACGCGGCCCTCCGAAGCATAACCGAGCTTTATCCGAAAGCGACCCACTACTGTTGGGCGTATCGCTTTGACGACAATCCGCCGATCGAACACGCATCCGACGCGGGCGAACCATCAGGGACGGCTGGACGTCCAATCCTCGGCGCTCTCAAAAAATATTCCCTGGGAAATATCATCGCGGTCGTCACGCGATATTACGGAGGAGTTAAACTCGGCGTAAAAGGACTCATCGCCGCGTATCGAGACACAACGCTGCTTGCAATCGAATCCGCAGAAATCATCACAGCGGAGCCGTTATTTTCTTTAACATTCACCTGCTCGTATGACCTCTACAATATTCTTTTGGCAAAGCTCGAGCGAGCGGGAATCGATCAGCAAAAACTCGACGCGCAATTCGCCGAGCATATCAGCGGCGAAACTCTCATCCCTCAATCGCTGCTTGCCCTCGTCCAAGAACAGTTGGAGACGGTCGCCTCGCATTCGCCGCAATTCCGATACGAGATCAAGCCTCCCGCATAACATTTATACGTTTCACGTGAAACATAAATATTGACGCGCCGTCAGTCGACGCATCGTCCGAAACATCACACCCATGTTTCACGTGAAACACAAGTGAAAGATTCGCGCCCGCATTCAAAGACGCGCTCTCGCAATCACAAAAAAACAAGTCAGCGTGGCCAACACCATAATCAGCACAGCACCTCCTGTCTTCGCGAGCGAAGCGCGGCGATCCAGGGTGACAAAGAAGAAAACGCACCAAGCACGCGACCCACTGCGAAGAGAGCGCGGCAAACCCGTCCATGTTGCATATCCCCTCCGTCATATATCGCGTGGTTTGCTGATTTTCATCGTTGTCACCCCTGGATTGCTTCGCTTTGCTCGCAAAGACAGGGACGTTGCGTTAGCCTTGCCGCTTGATTAAATACGCAAACGCGCGTCAAGCTTATCTTGGATTAACTAGGGCGTCCGCGACGCCGGAAAGCAGCTTTGATTATTTACCGGGAAATAATAAATAGGGGGTGTTTCACGTGAAACATATAGATTGACGCGCCGTCAACCCGACACGACCCCCCAAACATCGCGCCCATGTTTCACGTGAAACACGGGTGAAGAATTCACACCCGCATTCAAAGACGAACTCTCGCAATCACAAAAAAACAAGCCCATGAATACGTCTCTCGTTGTTGCGTAAAAAGGCAGAGCGAGCAATTAACAAAGCTAGGACTTATCAGAAATCCCTAACCCAACGCCGCGCCTTCTGTCTTCGCGAGAAACCAAGACCAAGCATTTGCCCTCGTCACAGTGGACAACACCATAATCAGCACAGCACCCCTTGTCTTCGCGAGCGAAGCGCGGCGATCCAGAATGCCAAAGAAGAAAACACACAAACCTCGCGACTCGCGGCGAAGAGAACGCGGTAAACCGTCCGTGTTGCATACTCTCTCCGTCATATATCGCGTGGTTTGCTGATTTTCATCGTTCTCACCCCCTGGATTGCTTCGCTTCGCTCGCAAAGACAGAGGACACGGCGTTGGGCTTGGTGTTGTCCATGGTTACGAAAAACCGAGGGCTGACACGCTCACAAAGACGAAGGCACGGCGTTGATTGTGAGTGTTGTTCACGGTGACGAAAATCCGAGGGCCGACACGCTCACAAAATCCGCTTTGCTCACAAAGACGGGAGGGTGCGGCGTTGGGTCCGCGACACAGGAAGGCAGCTTTTATTATTTACCGGGAAATAACGGGAGAGGGGATGTTTCACGTGAAACATCCCCTCGGGTGGTCAGTTGCCGAAATTATTGAGGATTTCAGGTTCGGTTATTTCCGGCGGGTCGCTTTCGACCGGAGAGATTACTACAAACGAAACAGTGTCGCTTTGTTCGTTTGCAAGAAGAGTCAGTTCATGAAGGCCCGGCGTAACATCAATAAAACGCGATTCGCCCGGTTTGCTGCGATCGATAAACTTGCCGTCCAAATACCAAAAATGCTCGCCTTCCGCCTCGGCGGAGATAAACAGGCGAATTTTATCCTCTCCTTGAGGAAGGAAAAATTTGCTTCCCTTGGCCGGGCGGATAATGCGGGCGTCTGCTTCCACGGTTGGTTCCTGTTCGGTTGTATCGCGCATCTGTGCCCATTGCTTCAATTCCTCCGGCCAAACTATTGTGACGTGTCCGTCTTGTTGGCGGTGAACGCGACAGATTTTTTGATCGGAGATTTCTTTGATCGCGTAATCTTCCCGAATGTGAGGACAGATCACCGAGGGCAGCGCGCCTGAGAGCGCGCACACTTCCCGCGTGTAGATATTCTCCGGAATGGGGAACGATTCGTTGCGAGTGTTCTTCAGCTCGCGGAATACTCGAAGCAGCGTCGGCGCGGCGAGATCAAGTCCGACCAGTTCGGCGTGCGATTTGCCCGACGGATTTCCAAACCATACGGCAACGGTCGTCGACTTCGTAGCCCCGACCGTCCACGCGTCGCGCGAGCCGTATGAGGTGCCTGTCTTGAAGGCGACGGAGACGCCCTCCTGTCCGAAAATTTCGCGATAAAGAGGGACAAGGCGGCGTTCATCCTTCAAGACGTCCATCGTGAGAAACGCGGCTTCCGGGGAAAAGACCCGCCGCTCGGAAGCGCGGGCTGCCTTAGTCCATCGCAGGGGCTTGAACTTCCCTTCGTCCGCCAGCGCGGCGTATCCCGCGGCAAGCTGTGACAGCGTCACTTCACAGCCGCCTAATACAAGCGAGTCGGCGTAGAAGTCCGCGGCCTTGTTGATATACGTGAATCCAAGATTTTCGTATATGCCAAGCATGGCCTCATATCCTACTTCACGGAGAACGCGGACAGCGGGGGCGTTGAGCGAAAGCGCCAGGGCCAGGCGCGTGCTTACGGGGCCGCGATATGTGCGGTCGTAGTTGCGCGGCGCGTTGCCCGCGAAGGCGATCGGCGTGTCGGCAACGAGTGTGGCTGGCGTTCTTTTGCCCTCGGCAAATGACGCGGCGTAGACAAACGGCTTTAGCGTAGAACCCGGTGAGCGCGGCGCGTCGGCGCAGTCAACCTCCGAGCCGGCCAACCTGGAACCATAGCGTGCGTTGCCGACGTAGGCGGTCGCATTGCGGGTCGCGTTGTCGACGATGATCGCCGATGCCGTGATCTCTTCGGGCAACGAGCTCAGCGCGTGTTCGAGATTGCGCTCGAGCATGAGCTGCATTGAGGGGTCGATCGTCGTGCGCACCGCTGTCCCCTCCGCGGCTTCGCGCATCGCGCGGCGCGCGGCCAGCGGCGCACGTCCGGGCATGGAGTAGCGCGTTGGTTTGACGGGTTCGAGAACGGCTTTCGCGTGAGACTCGGCGGAGATGACAGCGTTCGCCTCAAGCCGGGCAAGAATCCGGTCGCGCATGTTCTTCGCCCTTGTCGGATAACGGTCGGGACGAAAACGCGACGGCGCGCGGAGGGCACCGATCAAAACCGCGCTTTCTCCCAGCGAAAGGGCGGCGGCGGGTTTGTTGAAGTATGCGAGGGAGGCGGCTTCGATGCCTCGGAGGTTGCCGCCAAACGGGGCGCGGTTTAAATACAGCTCGAGGATCTCATCCTTCGACGCCTTCCCCTCGAGCTGCCACGCCCTCCAGAATTCCGCCAGCTTGGTGAGGAACGTGCGCGGGCGCGGAATGGCAATACGTATAACCTGCGTTGTGATAGTGGAAGCGCCGGAGGTCACGCGGCCCGCCTTGAGGTTTTGCCGGGCCGCGCGGCCCAGCGCCAAAATATCCACGCCGCCGTGGCTGTAAAAACGCTTGTCCTCGATCCCGACAGCCACAATGGGCGTCCACTTGCCCATTCGATCGAGAGATACCGGGATACACCACTCTTCCTTCGCCGACATCTCGGCGTACATTAATCCGCCAGCCGAGTCGTAAGCCCTCGTTGACGCGGCGTAGGTCATAACCTCGCGCGGCAACGGACGGTAAAAGGCTCCCACCAACGAGAACAGCGCGCAGAGGAAAACCGCGGCGACAATCAAAAGCCGCTTTGGTTTCCCGTAAACATTTTTGATCTTGTCGCTAAATTTCTTGAACATCTTTTACCTCTTCATCTGGATAACTGTAATCTTTCCGCTTTCTGTGACGCTGCGGATACCGGGCGAATACATCCCCTCCGCGGAGACCGGAGGCAGAGCGAAGACTCCGGGGGTTACGGCGCGCATCGTGAAGCTCCAAAGCAGCGGCTTCCGCAGGTTATCATGGAAGAGCAGCAGGCGGTCGTCGCGCATCTCCTCGCGGACGCCGATAAAACGACCCGAGCCCTCCGTGTCGTCAGCAGGGTTTATCAGCCGCGGGTTCTCGATCTCCAGCCCGCCCGCCAGCGGCATACTGACGACGAGGTTGGAAACGGGCGCTCCCAGTGGAGTTATGGTGAGCGTTCCTATTATTTTAGCGCCCTTGACGACAGGCTTGTCCGGCTTAAGCTCTTTTCCCTCCGCGTCGGTCAGGCGAAGCCTTACGCTCACGCCCACATCCTCGGGCGTCGGCGCTTCGAGCGGTACGCCGTCGACGCTCCAGGATACGAAGCCCCGCCCGTCGCCGCCATTGGTCAGCTTAAGCGCGTTCAACCCGGCGGGAATGACCCCGCTCGCTACCTCGGCGTCGCCTGCCGCGCGCAGGATAGCGGGAGACGCGGTGAACTTGGCCTTCCCCTTCTCCTTATTAAAAGAGAAATAACGTCCCAGCGAAGAGAGCGCGAACGACGCCTCCTGTGTGGTCACGCGCGGCGTGGCGCGAAGCGCGGTCAAGAGCTCGCGCGCCGCCGCGGCTGCGGGAGCCGAGGCCGGGTCTATTTCGTTCCACGCCGTCAGGAAGATCGCCAGGGTGCGCAGGTTCGAGTCGAGGTTGACGCCCTCGCGTTCCGACGGCTTGTAAGATTTCGCCGACGGAGCGTTGTCCGAGAGCAGCGCCCTCGAGGTTGGCTTCTCGCCCGCGCGCGCGTACGCCGCCGCCAGCATCATCCGCCCGGAGGGCGAAAGGCTCGCGATGTTATCCTTAAGATAGCTCATCCAGGAGAGAGGAGGCGCTTCCTTGCCGAGGTTCAGGACGTAACAGGCGTAGGCGCGGAGGCTCAGCTCGGCGGAGAAACGCGTTTCGTCGCGCGCGTCAGGCGCTATTGTTATCAGCCGGCGCAGATATTCGCGGGCAAACCGCAGCATATCGCCGGGCAGCGCGATTCCCTCCGCTTCGCACATCGTCAGAAAGTGCGCCGTGTAGACGCTGTGCCACTCAAAGTGGGAATCTCCGCTCTCGGCGTAGCCGCCGGGCCAAGATGCAAAGCTGCCGTCGCTCTTTTGCAGCGCCTGAATGCGGCGCAGGCGGCCCGAGAGCGCGGCGGATATCTGCGCGGTCGTGGCCAGCGCCGGGTCGTATTGCTTCACCAGGCCCGGCTGCGCCAGCAGCGCCCAGCCGGAGGACACCGTCTGCTCAAGGCAGTGGTATGGGTAATCTACCAGGAAACGCGCCGCGTCGCCGATCTGCACCGACGGCAGTCCCGACGCGGTGATCGTCCCTCTGCGAGTACCCGCCATCCAACCCCCCGGCAGCTCGACGCTTTGCGTCTTCCCGGGCTCGACGACAAACATGCCCGTCTTGGAGACGCGGGGATACGGCGGCCTTATGGGCAGCTCGATCTTCTGCGCGCTCGACGTACCCGCGCAGCCGGTCGTCAGCGTCACGCGCGCGACGCCCGACGCCTTCCCGACGGCAATTTCAACCGGAATGACCGCGCTTCCCGCGTCGCCGGGCTTTAGCGTAACGCGCCCCTTCGGAGCTTTCACAGTCAGAAGAGCGTTTGCTTCTATATTATATGTAACCTCCCGCGAGGCGGCGGTTTTGTTGAACAACTGCAGCTGCGCCGTGAAGACGTCGCCCGGCGCGGCTGCCCTCGGAAGAGAGAACTCGGTCACCACGTCGCGCGCGATGGTAAAGCTTTTGTCATAAGCCCCGAACGCGCCGGAAGACGCAGCGACGACCATAAGACGAGCCCGCCCCGCAAACTCCGGCACCGTGAAGGAGAATTTCGCTCTGCCGCTTGAGTCGGTCTTGACGCGATCCATGAGCGTGAGAACCTTGAAGCGCTCCGCGCGCACGGGGGAGAACGCGCCTCCGCCCTTCGTCATCGCCGCCATGTCCGCGGCCTCGCCGCCGCCCGCTTTCAGGGTCTTCGGCGGCCCGGCGTCAATCGGCAGCAGCAGGTCGTAGATGTCGTAAGCACGAATGCCAAGCGCCCGCCGCGACGTGAAATGCCGGAAGGGGTCGGGGCAGGCAAACCGAGTCAGCTCGAGTACGCCGTCGTCAACGAGCATCAACGACACCTCGCCGGCGACGCCCTTGCCCGAGGCGTCCCTCAGTTGGACGGTGAAGTCGTTTTTCGCGGCGGGTTTGATTGACGCCGGGTGAGACACGCTCACATCAAGCTTTTTCGGCGCGCAGTCCACGCTGAGTGGAACTACTCCTATAGCCCGATGCGGCGTCCATTCTTCCTCGGCGACCGCGGGCCGCACGAGCTGCGCGCTCACCCAGGCGTTCGGCGACATGGCCTCCGTGACAACGAAGGAGAACTCCGCGCTGCCGTCAGACGCCGCCTTCACCGAGCTGTGGACGACGCGGTCCGCCTCCACCGTCAGCAGCACGCTGCCGCCAAACGTGCCGCGGACGCGGGCCTTGGCGGTATCGCCCGTTTTATACCCGTCCTTGTCCAGCGATACTTTTAACGTGCCCGGCAGAGCGGCTTCGCTCGACTCGAACGACCATGACGAATCCCGGACGTAAAACCTCTGCGACGCGACGGCGTCAAGCTTGTCGTCACCGACGGCAACCAGATACTCGCCCCCGGAGTCGAATTTGACCGCGAGCTCGGCAACGCCGTTCTTGAAGGTAATCTTATATTCACGCTCCGGGATAAACTCCTCCCGCATCTCCGCGGACATTGAGCCGTTTACGCTCCCGATCTGCGGCTGCCGGATAACTTTATATACAGCCACACCGATCTCCTTGAGGCTCGTGTAGGGTTTTCCGTCTTTCGAATTGACCGCCCCGACCCGGAAGGCGTAGCTCGCACCGCTGCGAATCGCCCCGGCGGGGCGTTTGATCCCCAGCATCACCTTTGACGGATAGCAGGGGACTCTCACTGTGTCGTACACCCATCTGCCGCCCTCTTCCATCACGCCCGCGCGAAGGGCGATGTCCGCCATCGACGGAAGGCGCAGCGCGCGCACCTCAAAGTCAATCTCCGCGCCGCCCTCTGGCGAGAGCGCGCCGTCGCCGATGCTGATCGATTCGGTCTCGAATTCGCGGCGGTTGTCGCTGAAGTCATAACCCGCCCAATCTTTGTGGGAGTATTTCCGGGGAATAATCGTCATCTCCGCCTCATACGGCAGTCCGTCCGACGGCGTGCCGAACAGATAGGCCGATTCGACGGACAGCTTGCCCTTGCCCGCGGACAAAAACACCTTCGGGGTCGCCTTGGCTTTGACGCTGATACGCGGCGGCGCGAAGTCCTCCACCGAGAAGCGGGCGTGTCCCAGCGAGGCGTTGTCTCCGGGAATGCGGACGTCCGCCGTCCATACGCCCGACGGCGCGGCGTCCGGTATCTCGACTTGTATCGCCGCCATGCCCATCGCGGACAGCATCGGCGTGAAGATCTTCCACTCGCGCCCGTGCGGCGTGATTATCTTAATCTGAACGGGGAACGGTTGTTTTATCGCGAGATTTTCGTCGCGGAGCAGGACCTCCACGGGCACGGTCTCGCCGGGGCGGAAGACGCCGCGCGGAGTGTAACAGAACGCCTGATAGCCATTGCCCGCGTAGGGCATCCCCGAGAGGTCGAGCTCCGAGTCGTCGCGGAGGTTTCGGTCGAAGCGCAGCACGGCGGTATCGCCGCCGCTGTGCAGTGTCACGAAGTCCGGCTGCAGGTGCCCCGGCCACTTCTTATTGCCCTCGAAGAGCCATACGCCCTCTTGATTCGTCTTGCCCGACGCCAATGGCTGGTTGCTGCTCGACCAGATCGTAACGTCCACGCCGCCCATGGGTTTCCCCGAAGAAATGGAAGAGGCCCATACCAGCGCCCCGCTCGGCCCCAGACGAATGGATCCGGCGATGTCCGTGATGTTGATTACGTGCGTGACTCCCTCCCAATAACCGGCTCGCGTGGCCTGAATCAGGAAGAGGCCCCTGCGCCCGGCGGCAGCCCCGCGCAGGTCGATCGCGCGCTTGGTCGTCTCATTGAGAGGCCCTCCGACGGAGTACGTCTCGTCCAGCACCGACTCGGCAAGGCCCTCGGGATAATACGGCCATCCTCCGCTCATCGCGACGGTGACGTTGTTGTCGTAGACGCGCCCCACGCGCACCCGCAGTTTTTCGATATTCACGGTGTTGATCGGGATCAGCAGGCGGCCTCCCGCCGGTGAGAGGAAGCGGCCCTGCGACGCCAGCTCAACCTGCGGCTCGACGTCACGCACGATAAACGAACGCTCCCAGTCCTCGGGCAGCGTCTCGCCGTTCGCGGCGGGCAGACCCTTGCGGAGCTTCACGGTCACGCGGTCGCGCGGCCCGAACGAGCCGCGGATGCGCATGACGTTGCCCCACGCGCTTTGCAGCGATATTTTTTTCGAGCCCGAGATACTGATGAAGGAGGCGGCTTTCGCGATGTCAAGCGGCGCGGAGGTTTCGAACTCCAGATAACTCCCGCGGGTGTCGCTTGCCGTCTCGGCCCTTTGGACGGCCAGCGAGAGGTCGCGCTCGACCTTGAACGACGCCTTTCGCTCAAGCCCCAGCGTCCCCGAGTCCGCGGTCATGCCCTTCTCAACGCTGATTGTGACGGGCGTGCCGTCTTGCGCTTCAACACGGATTCGGATTTGCTCCGAGAGCATATTCCCGTCGATGACGAAAGGCGCTCTCTCGCCTCCGGCGTCCTCGACGGTCAAAAAACCGTTCAGCCTGGAGGTCTTGACCGGCGCGGAGAAGTCCAGCGCGTAGGTGACGAAGCCCGAAGAGCCGTCGAAATTAACCTGCCGCGCTCCTTTAAACGCCAGCGGCGCGGTCTTCATCTCAAAGGTTCGCTTCCCCGAGAGCTTGTTGCCGTCTGTGTCGGTCAGGTTTTTGTCCACCGTGACCGTGTACGCCGTCGTCTGTGCCAGGCCTCCGCTGCGGGGAGTATAAACAAAGGTCCTCGCGTCAATCCACACGCCGCGTCCGGGGAGGCGGGGGGATATAATGATCGGCGCTTTTTCTCCGCCAACCTCGTGCCCGATGTCGGCTTCGCCGACCACGTTGCTTGAGAACTCCACTCGCAGCTCCGTCGGACCTTCGACGAGTCCCTGCGGTGTGAAACGCTTGACCGAAAACGCCCCGGACTGTGCCAGAGCCGCTAAAAGCAGAGCTATCGCGACGAGCGCGGCTGCCGGTATAATTATTTTATTTCTTCCCGGCGGTAGTGACGGTATACGCATACTGAACACGCTCCTTTGCGAATGCGAATTAGGTTATTGGCACGGATTGATTCACGCGTTTCGGGCAACGATTCAGAGTATATGTATAACTGGTGAACTCATCACCCTGTCAATCGGGAGAACGCGGCGCCTCGTAGTGGTCGCCCATGAGCTTTTTCCAATCCACGCCGGACTCGAGCAGGTTCGGGCAGGTCGAGTCGGGATAGAACCAGTGCCTCCCCAGCCCCATCAGCACCTGCCACCAGTCGTGGATGTCCGGCGTAACGATCTGCCCCTCCGCGCCGATTCGCCGCAGTTCGCGGTAGAGCAGGGCGATCATTTGATTTTCGTCGAGGCACGCCGTCGTCTTGCCGAAGAACTCTACTATATAAAAGAAGGAACACGCGCCGAGCTGAAAAAGCACGTCGCGCCACTTTTCGGGCACGCGCGCCGTACGCGCCAGGGTGATGGTTTTCTTGCTCCCCGCCGATTTATGGTTCACGACGAACAGGATTTTGTCCGCGTCGATGTGACGCAGCTCATCGTATTTCTTGATCAGCTCGTCCGCCAGCGGCTTCATGCGGTTGTTGCATATTTCATAGTCGAACTCGTGAGCGGATTCCATTCTCTATCAAGACCCCTTTCCAGTGGGTTTCATTATACAACAAACAGCGTAATGCAAAGTCATATGATCAGCATTAATCAACAAGCGCTTACGCATTTACGTTATTTTTTCACGCCCCCACACGCGACATGCCGCCAGCATCCGCAGTCGGTGATCGCAACGCGTCACGCGCGGTCGCGGCGCACGGCGGACCGATGTGATGCTCATACAAGCGCAGGGGCAAACAGCGGGTTTGGTGGTGCGGGCTTGACGCACGGCGCGTCCCTACATGCCGCCGTCGCTGCGTTAACGTGGTTCGGATTCCGCCGACACGCCCGCCTTCGGGTTCCCGTTGCCGTGAACAACACCATAATCAACGCAGTACCCCCCCTGTCTTTGTGAGGAACCAAAGCCGAGCTTTCGCCCCCGTCACCGTGGACAATACCAAGCCCAACGCCGTACCCCCCTGTCTTCGCGAGCGAACCAAAGCCAAGCATTCGCCCCCGTCACCGTGGGCAACACCCACAATCAACGCCGTACCCCTGTCTTTGCGAGCGAACCAGAGCCAAGCATTCGCCCTAGGCACCGTGGGCAACACCCACAATCAACGCCGTCCCCCCTGTCTTTGCGAGCGAAGCGAAGCAATCCAGGGGGGACAACGATGAAAATCAGTAAACCACGCGATATATGACGGAGAGACTGCGCAGCATGGACGGATCCGGCGCGGTCTCTTCGATGCGGGCCGCGTGGTTTGGATATTTTCTTCTTTGTCATCCTGGATTGCTTCGCTTCGCTCGCAAAGACAGGGGGTGCGGCACTGATTGTGGGTGTTGTTCGTGGTGACGGAAACCCGAGGGCCGACACGCCAATGAAACACGAACCACGCTAAACCCATGTCAAAACCAATTGTAGGGGCGGCACACTCGCAAAGACGAGGGGATACGGCGTTGTGAAGAACCAAAGCCTAGCATTTGCCCTCGTCACCGTGGACAACACCCACAATCAACGCCACACCCCCCTGTCTTTGCGAGCAAAGCGAAGCAATCCAGGGGTGACAACGATGAAAATCCGTAAGCCACGCGATATATGATGGAGAGAATGCGCAGCATAGACGGGTCTGGCGCGGTCTCTTCGATGCGGGCCGCGTGGCTTGAACGTTTTCTTCTTTGTCATCCTGGATCGCCACGCTTCGCTCGCGAAGACAGGGGGTGCGGCGTTGATGGGGGGTGCGGCGTTGGTTGATGGCGGCCTGCAACATGGCATATGAGCAACCCGCGACACGGCATTTTTACCCCTCAAGAATGGCAATTTGCGTATGAGGTTATTGATTATTGCTGACCTTTCTATTGTCCTTTATCCCGGCCACCTCCCTTTTTCACCGAACCATTCCGTCGGCGTTTCACCAAGGGGGCGCGCGGATGCTTGCTTTCTCTTTTTCCGTGGTTATAATGACTTCAACATCATATGTAAAGTACGCAGTATGCATTAGGAGGGAAGCGGCATGAGAGGCGATAGCGCGGAAAAGGCGGCTCAGGCCGGGACGGTCGAATCGATGGACTGTCTGGTGACGATCACCGCGGCGCAAGGCGAGCGCGCCGTCGAGATCAGCGGCAGCAGCGCCGGGCGCTTCCGCACAGCGATGGAAAAGCGCGTCTTGGAAACACTGGACGCGCTGGGCGCGCCCGCGGTGAGGGTGTCCGTACAGGACAACGGCGCCGCGGACGTCGTGCTGGGGGCGCGGGTCGAGGCGGCATACCGCCGTTTTGAAGGGGGATGCGCAAAATGAGGCGCACGATGCTCTACCTCCCGGGCAACAACCCGAACATGCTCACGCGCGGACACCTTTTCGGCTCGGACGGGCTTATTCTGGATCTTGAGGACGCCGTCTCCGCGTCGGAGAAGGACTGCGCGCGCGTGCTCGTGCGCGAGGTCCTGAAGCGCGGCGGCTTCGGGCCGCTGGAGGTGACGGTGCGCATCAACGGGTTGGACACCCCCTTTTGGCGGCTCGACCTCGCGGAGGTCGTGCCCGCCGGGGCCGCGGGCATCCGCGTTCCCAAGGTGGACAGCCCGCAGACGGTGCGCGACCTCGACGAAGAGCTCTCCGCCGTTGAAGCGGCGGCAGGCCTGCCGGTCGGACAGACCGCGGTCTTCTGTCTGCTCGAAACAGCTCTCGGGCTTTGGAACGCCTACGACATCGCGAAGGCTTCTCCTCGCGTCGCCGCAATTATCCCCGGCGGGGAAGACCTCACCGCGGACTTGCGCACCGGCCGCAGCGACGAGGGTACCGAGCTGGAGTGGGCGCGGCGAATGCTGATCGTGGCCGCGCGCGCGGCGGGCGTGGACGCGCTCGACACCGTCTATCCGCGCGTCGCCGACGACGAGGGGCTGCGACGCGAGGCGGCGTTCGTCAAGCAGCTCGGTTTTGACGGCAAAAGCGTCATCCACCCCAATCAAATATCCATCATCCACGAGGTCTACACGCCGACCGAAAAGGAAATCGAGACGGCGAAGAAGATCACCGCCGCCGCCAAAGAAGCGGCGGACCGCGGGCTGGGCGCTGTGTCGGTCGACGGGCGCATGGTCGACGCTCCGGTGGTGAGGCGCGCGGAGTACACGCTTATGCGCGCCGGTCTTGCAGGGGAGGCGAAATAAATGGCGCTTAACGCCGTGGGTCGTGAGATTCCCGATTATATAGAAGGCTACGGAAGCACCGCGGGTAAATTATTCGACGGAGCGTTCGCGCGAAAACCGGAGGGCTGCCGCGACGGAGGGCGTCTCCGCGCGTCCGGGCCGGGCAAGGGCAAGCTGCTGGCAAGCATCGACGACGCAATTGCCGCGTCCGGCCTTAAGAGCGGCATGACAATCTCGTTCCATCACCATCTGCGCAACGGCGACTATCTTGTCGGCCAAGTGATCGAGGCATGCGCCCGCATGGGCATCCGCGATCTGACGATCTTCCCCACCGCGCTCTTCGGCGTGCATCGGGCAATTATTCCGCACATCCAAAGCGGCGTGGTGCGGCGCATCATGGGCTCGGTCAACGGCCCGATAGGTCAGCTGGTGTCCTCCGGAGGCCTCGAGGTGCCGGTGGTGCTGCGCAGCCACGGAGGCAGGCCGCGCGCGGTCGTCTCGGGCGACGTGCATATTGACGTGGCCTTCATCGCCTCGCCCTCGGCGGACGCGGGGGGCAACATCTCCGGACGGGCGGGCGGCAGGTCGGACTGCGGCTCGATCGGATACGCCTTCACCGACGCGCAGTACGCCGACTGCGTCGTCGCGGTGACGGACAACCTTATACCGTACCCAATCTCTCCGATATCAATCCCCGGCTGTTACGTCGATTTCGTGGTGCAAACAGAGAGCATCGGCGACCCCGCGGGCATCGTCTCGGGCACGACGCGCGTCACGCGCGACCCGCTGCGCCTCCTGATCGCCCGCCACGCGTCAGGCTTGATCGAGGCGTCGCCTTATTTTAAGAACGGAATATCGTTTCAGACGGGCGCGGGCGGCATTCCCCTGGCCGTGACCGCGTTCATGAAGGACGCGATGAAGCGCCGAGGCGTGCGCGGCAGCTTCGGGCTGGGCGGCATCACCGGTTACTTCGTAGACCTGCTGAACGAGGGCCTGGTCGAGAAGCTGATGGACGTGCAGTCGTTTGACCTGGACGCGGTTAAGTCAATCGCCCGCGACCCGCGCCACATCGAGATATCCGCCGACTGGTACGCGAACCCCTGGAACTGCGGCGCGGCGGTGAACATGCTCGACGTGGTCATTTTGGGCGCGACGGAGCTGGACGCGGATTTCAACGCCAACGTCAACACCGAGGCCGACGGCGCGCTGCTGCACGGCATCGGCGGGCACCAGGACACCGCCGCGGGCGCGAAGCTGACGATCATCGCGCAACCCCTCCAGCGCGGGCGCATCCCCTGCGTGGTCGAGCGCGTACACGCCGTCACCACGCCCGGCGAGGTGGTAGACGCGCTGGTGACCGAGTTCGGCGTCACCGTTAATCCGCGCCGCGCCGACCTGATCAGCGCCTGCAAGGAGGCGGGCAACGTGCCTCTCGTGCCGATCGACGAGCTGCTCTCCCGCGCCCGCGAGATGAGCGGCCCGATGGACCCGGTCGGGCAGGCGGACCGTATCGTCGGCGTGATCGAGTGGCGCGACGGCACCGTCATCGACGTGGTGCGGCAGCTGGCCTAGGGCAAACGCCCTTCATTTTTACGCTTTACGCGGCGGCGGCGAACAAGCAACAGCGCCGCCGCCCCCAAGACCGCGAGCCCTCCCGCGCCGCTCGCGCAACTGACGGACGCGCCCGAACCCCAGCCGTCCCAATACCTCACGTATACATAGCACTCGGCGTTTTTGCCGTTGTTCGTCGTCGCGGTGATGTACGCACTGCCGCCCCGTTTAGCAAAAACCCATCCGTTTGCATCTACCGAGGCCACCCTCGAGCTGCTGCTGCCCCATGTCACTGCTTTATTGTCTGCGTTGTCGGGCTTAACAGTCGCGATCAGCCAGATACTTTCTCCTTCCCACAACCGCACACTCGAGAAATTCAGCGTCACGCTTTCGACATCAACCGCCTCCGCGGGAACGAGCGAAATAACCGACGCCGACATGACAGCCGCAGCAACGGCACAAAACCGCAATATTCCCCGCCTCAACCCAACCACCCCTTCCCGACATATACGAATTATCCCGCGCGATTTATGATTTATAAAGATTATACAAAAACCGCGCCGTTTGGGGAGGGTTGTCTGTGGGATTTTGAGAGGCAAAAACGCCCGCGGGGTGTTTTCCGTCGCCGCGGGCGTTTGTGTTTCGTTTATCGTGTTCGGTTACGGTTCGCGGTTACGACCGGCGAGCCCCGCGCCTCCCGCGCCGCGCCAGAGCAAGTCCCGCCGCGACAAGCCCGCCCAATACGCCGAAACCGCCGCCGAATACCCCGCAGATGTGGGGGTGACCTGCGCTGCCCTCGGAGTCCCCGTATGCGTCAACGGTTATCCTGACCGGAGCTCCGGCGATGACGATGTCTCCGCTCGCCGTGCCGACCATTGTACGCACAAGATATTCGCCCGGCGCAAGGTCCGTGATTTCATTGCCCGTACAGATTATCCAGCTTTGACCGCCGTCTTTGCTGTACTCCATATTTGTGTCCGTTCCGGTGATTTGGCCATCGTTATTGGCGGAGGTTGTGCAGCCTACGCCGACAAGGTTCGTCGGCGCGCCGGGCGTAGTAAAGCCCGTCAGTTTGATCGGTGTGCAGGCGAAATCTGTTTCATTGTCGTCTTTGATTTCTTCCACGAATATTTTCAGCGTATCGCTCGCGGTGAAATCGTCCGGCACGGTGACGTCGGTTGCACCCGTTGCGCCGACATTTTCAAGCAGCTTGCCGTAATACCTCACCTTTCCGCTGTTCTCCTGCACGATTGCGGAGAGCGTTTTGCCCGTTGTCGCTCCCGTGTAATCAAATCTAATCGTTCTGCCGCTTACAGACTGTATCAACACACTCCCCAAACTAAGCACGTCGTCCGAAACCGTCAGTTTTACCGCGCCGGTCGTCGGCGCTGTCGCGCCGACGAGGCCGCTCCCTGCGGTCGCGGCCGATTTGCCGCCTACGGCGGCAGATGTAAAGATGACAGATGACAGATTCAGATTAAAAGCGGGACGGACGGCGAGCAAATCTATGACATCGAAGGTGCCACCGCGACCATCCACTTTGACACCATCCGCGATATCAGGGACGCTAGGAGAGCGCAGCCACCAACGCGCGCTGTACTCAAGTACATTTCGACTTGAACCGGGAACACTCAAATATTCACCCAAGCTCAACGGCCAGACGTACTGATCGGCAAGCTCTTCGTTGTAATCGCCGGAGACTACTTCTTTCAATCGCCGGGAGTTGATCAGCCCTCGTTCGCCGAGCGTGAAATCGCCGGACACGCCTTTCATCGCCGTGTGTAAGTCACTGCCTTCATATTTGCCGCTAAACGGGTCGCGAGAATCAAACGGCGT
>Ga0153940_1000201_pt1 | contig 34981 bp, 31 predicted proteins | sample TSNJ024MetaG_FD_104736 | JGI IMG/M metagenome (GOLD analysis project Ga0153940, IMG submission 104736) | Attine ant fungus gardens microbial communities from New Jersey, USA - TSNJ024 MetaG | ecosystem: Host-associated > Fungi > Mycelium > Unclassified | place: USA: New Jersey, Brendan T. Byrne... | reverse complement strand
TCATAACCACATCCTTTCAAACCAGCAGATAACGATGGTCTATTTGTTATGTCCAAAATCAGTCCAAAACAAATCTAAAAAATTCTCAAATTTCCTATTGACTTTTTATTTGCAGGCTATTTTTGTTTTAATCCCATACTGTTTACCGGCATATCCATCAGCTCTTTCAGTTCTTCATCCAGTTTCATAACTGTAAGAGTAGCTCCCATCATTTCCAAAGAGGTGAAATAATTTCCTACATAGGAATTATATACCTTTATACCTTTATCGGCAAGCAGCCTCTCGATTTCATCGTATAATACATAAAGCTCCATCACGGGAGTCGCACCAAGCCCTGATACCAGTACCATTACTTCGTCTCCTGCCACAAATGGATAATCCGGCACTACTACATCTACCATTCTCTTTGCCATCTTATCCGCTGTTTCTAATTCACATATCTCAATTCCCGGCTCACCATGATGTCCTATTCCGACTTCCATCGTACCCTCTTTGATTTCAAAATTAGGATGGCCTACAGCCGGAAGAGTACAAGGCGTCAAACCAATTCCGACCGAACGTGTATGATCAATCGCCTTCTGAGCTGCCGTTATTACTTCATCCAGAGTACCGCCTTTTGCAGCTTTTGCACCTCCTGCTTTCCACATGAGCACTTCACCCGCTACACCGCGGCGTTTTTCCCTCTGATCCTTCGGTGCCGACGCCACATCATCATTGGCCACAACTGTCTTTACCGTAATTCCGGCTTTTTTTGCCATTTTTACAGCCATTTTTACATTCATGTTATCGCCGGAATAGTTACCGTACAGACACGCTACTCCCTGACCCTGATCCACTGCTTTACATGCATCCAGAAAAGCTGCTGCTGTTGGTGAAGAGCAGATTTCTCCTACTGCTGCCGCGTCACAGAGATTTTCTCCTACATACCCAATAAATGCAGGCTTATGGCCCGAGCCGCCGCCGGTCACCACTCCTACCTTCCCCTCTGGAATGTTCTTAGCTTTCACCACTCTGGGATTTTCTGTTTTTTCCACAATGTCAGAATGCACCTTCAAAAATCCTTGAAGCATTTCATCTACGACCTGATCCGGATCATTTAATATACGCTGCATTTACATATTCTCCTTTCATCAAACATACTATACTATTCGCGGATACGTTCGCCTGTCACAAGATCAAACAGATGGGTTTTCTCACCGCGGACTTCAAGTTTAATAATATCTCCGGCTTTATAGCGGGTTTCCTCTTCTGTTATAAGCATCAGAAGAATATCTCCTACATGAATACCAATCCGCCTCTCATCTCCCAGATTTTCAAAGGTTGCCACCTTTTCCGGGGTTCCCTTCGAATCTGCATTTCCAATCAATACATCCATAGGCCTTACACCCACCTTACACCGGAATCCGTCTTTTACCACCTTACTATATCTTTGCGGAACCTGGATTTTCAGATCGCTTCCTTCAAAAGTGAAAAAGAAGTTCTCTTCTTCACTTTTTATCGTAGTCTCCAGTATATTCATCGGCGGTTCACCAATGAAAGAGGCAACAAATTCATTCACCGGATCATCATACACTTCTGCCGGGGTTCCGAACTGCTGAAGCACACCAAAATCTATAATTGCAATTTTATCAGCCAGAGACATCGCTTCCAGTTGATCGTGAGTTACATATACCGTAGTACATTTAATCTCATTGATCAGCCGCTTAATCTCCGTACGCATAGCCTGCCGCATTTTTCCGTCCAGATGTGACAGCGGTTCATCCATCAGCAGAAGTTCAGGGCGCCTGATAATGGCACGTGCAATATTCACACGCTGCTTCTGCCCTCCCGAAAGCTTTACAGGCATTTTATCAAGCAGTTCTTCTACCTGCAGCAAGGGTGCTATTTCTCTGACTCTCTTATCGATTTCTTCTTTGGTAACTCCTTTTGCTTTCAGATTAAAAGCGATATTATCGTACACATTCAAAGGTGGATACATTGCATAATCTTCAAAGGCAAGCCCGATGTGACGATCTTTCGGATGAACATTATTAACCAGATTCTCACCAATATATACTTCTCCCTTTGTAATATCCTCCAGTCCTGCCGTCATTCGCAGAGTAGTGGTCTTTCCACAACCGGAAGGTCCCAGCAGAGCAATGAACTCACCCTGCTGACATTCCAGACTCAAATTATTCACTGCATAGTCATTGGGTTTTTGGTTTTTCTTTTTTTTACCTGAATTTTCATATCGTTTATACAGATTTTTTATTGTCAGTCCTGCCATCTCCTACTCCTCCTGCTCTTTTTCTAAAGCCAGAATACCAGCCTCATTATATCTGCTGATGTACTCCTTGGTTTCAGCGTGGAAAAACAAGGAATGTTCCAACAGGAAATTCACATAAATATCCTGATCCAGCTTCAATGTCACTCCATTTGGAGCAATCATGCGAATCTGCAGATTTTTATACTGTGCTATTATGACCGATTTGTTTCCGATACTTTCATAGCTGTATACCGTACATTTCAGGAATCCCTCCATCGGCTCAAACGAATATTTCACATGCTGCGGACGCAGTCCCAAGTCTACCTTCTCACTCTCGCTGTCTTCCAGCTTTTTAAATAGTTCTTCTTCTGCAGGAAGCTGATACTCAGCTACTCCTTCATCTAACGTAAAGAAATAGTCATTTTCTTTCTTTTTCAAAGTCCCGGGTATTAAATTAATCTCAGGATCACCCATAAGCTGTGCCACAAATTCATTGCACGGCATGTAATAAATAGCATCTCCTGTACCGATCTGTACAATTTCTCCATGATCTACAATAGCGATCCGGTCGCCAAGGGACATAGCTTCCATAAAATCATGAGTTACATAAATACTGGTGGTTTCAAAATTTGCCTGGATCTCTTTTAATTCTGTACGCATAGCATTTCTCAGCTTTGCATCAAGATGAGCCAGCGGTTCATCCATCAGAAAGACATTTGGTTCACGGACAAGTGCTCTGCCTAAGGCCACACGTTGTTTTTGTCCATTGGACAGCTGACTGGGAAGACGCTCCAGCAGATAGTCTATCTTCATCATCTTCGCAACACGATCAACTGCTTTTTTAATCGTTTCTTCATCCTTCTTATACAACGGACTGCGCAATGGAGAAGCAATATTATCATAAACATTCATATGCGGATACAAAGCATAGTTTTCAAATACCATTGCCGTATTCCGGTGCGCCGGATCTATCTGATTCACTACCTCGCCGCCGATCTTGACAACGCCCTCCTCCGGAATCTGTATTCCTGCAATATTATTCAGCATGGTCGTTTTTCCGGCACCTGCCGGTCCGAATAATATAAAAAATTCCTTATCTTTTACATCCAGATCAATGCCATTGAGAGCAGTCACATTGCCAAATTTCTTTGTTACTTTTTCCAATTGTATTCTAGCCATTTTTCCACCTACCCTTTCACAGCACCAAAGCTTAATCCACGCACCAGATGCTTCTGAATACATAATGCAAAGATAACCGCCGGGAGTGCTGAAACAGTTGCCGCCACAGCCATTTGCCCGTAGTGAACAGAATCCGATGCAAGATACTTGGTTGCTGCAACTGTAATTGGCTGAACGCTTGTTCCCGACAACATCAATGGGAACGTAAAGCTGTTCCATGCAAAAATAAATGCCAGAAGTGCTGCCGCCACCAGTCCTGGTTTGATCAGGGGCAGGAGCATTTTAAAAAATATCTGCCACCATGAATAACCATCTACCTGTGCCGCATGCTCAATCTCAACTGAAATATCCTCAAAATAACCCCTTACAACCCAGATCAGAAGAGGCATACTGATCAATTGATATACCCAGATCAAACCAAAATAGGTATCGTAAATTCCCAGTTTCTGATAAATCATAAACAACGGTAATACAACCAATATCTCCGGTGCAAATTTAAAAGAAAGTATCTGAAATGCAATATCTTCTTTCTTCTTGAAATCATATCGTGCCAATGCATAAGCTGCCGGAACTCCGGCCAGAATCGATACGATAACCGCACCACCTGCTACGATAATACTGTCAATAAAATATTTCACATAGTCTGATTTAAACAACACCTCATTATAATTATCTAATGTGGGTGTGAAAATAAAAGTTGTGGTAAACATCTGACTATCTGCCTTAAAGGTAAGAATAACCATCCACACTAGTGGAAACAGTGCAAATATTGCATATATCACCAATAATCCATTCTGTAAAATGGCACTAAGCCTTCCTTTACTCTTATTCATGCGCTTTTTCTTCCTTTCTGCCTATTTTAATTATTGTTTTGTTAATCTTTACCCAGTGCCTGTTTCTGTGCGGCACGCTGCCTCTTAACAATCTGTTTTGCGACTATGTTAATAAACAACCATAGTACCAGAATATAGGGTAGTGCAGCTCCGAATTTCTGGAACTGGAATCCGGTTTGATAAGCAGTCAGTGAGAGATTCATTAACGTATTCCCCGGTCCGCCTTTCGTCAGTGCAAAAATAATAGCATATTCCTGCAATGCTGCCATAAGCCGGAATAATAAAGCGATATACAGACTTGGTTTCAACATTGGCAGGGTCAGATTACGGAAGGTAAATAATGCACTTCCACCATCAATCTTAGCAGATTCAAAGGGTGATTTCGGTAAAGACTGCAGACCTGCAAGTGCAAGTAAGATAACAAAAGCTGTGTTTACCCACACATCAATCATTACTGCCGTTAGAAGAGCCGTAGACGGACTGGCTGCCCACGGGAAATTATATACCCCAACCACATTTAAAAGTTTTTCCACAATGCCTACCGAATTATTGAGCATCAGCTGCCATACAATTGTAGCGATAACCGGCGCAATCATTAATGGGAACACCAGTACTACTTTCAGAATCTTAGTAAACCGGTTATTATTATTATTCAGCAGAATCGCTATCCCAAGCCCCAGCGCCATTTCAACCACAGTAGTAAAAAATGCGTATTTCAAGGTCACCCAAACCGCATGCCAGAATTCAGAACTTTTCACAATCGTGATCCAGTTTTTCAGGCCGATAAAAGAATATGTAGGCAACCTGAAAGAATAGCTGGTCAGGGAAAAGTAAATGGCCATTGCAAAAGGAATCAAAATCCCTATCGTTATAAATAGCGCAGGAGTTACGATCAGGTATGGTCTCGCTCTCGTTTTAAATGGGACCGTATTGATATCACCTGCATTTTTATTTGCTGTTTTACTTTCTTTTTTCATCCGAATTTCCTCCTTAAGCCCGGATAGTAACAACGCAAGGAGGGGCAAACTGTCCCTCCCTGCCTTAAACCTTTATTTAATAATGATTATGAAGTTAAAGTTACTCTACTTCTAAGTCCGATACTATATCGGTCAGTTTATCGGACAATTGCTTCATAGCTTCTTCAGTTGATGAGTACTTATCACTTGTAACTAAGTCCTGCAGAGTAGCAGCCCACTCTGTTGTACATTCAAAGAAATATGGCTGAGGTGTAAACTGAATCGTCGCATTCGGAAGCAGTACTTCAATGGATTCCAAATATCCGTCCGCCTGACCAACTACAGCTTTATACTCTTCGCTTTCACCGACCGACTTTCTCGGTGTATCCGGGCTGTTTCCTTCCGTTCCTGCATACAGCATATATTCAGGACCTGTGAAATACTGCAGGAAATACCACGCCGCATCTTTATTCTGAGAATCTGCATTCATAGCCATAGACCAGATCCAGATATTTGCTGCCATATCATCTTCTGTTTTTCCTTCTGGAAGCGGTATTGTCGACCATGCGATATTACCTGACTCTGCTGATCCGCCTTCTACATTCTGAAAATAACCATTACAGGTAGCATCAAATAACATTGCTGCCTGACCTGCTCCTAAATCAGCACCAGCCTGATACCAGGTATATGTAGACCATTGTGAAGAACTTGATTCCTTAATCAGCTGTACCCAGTAATCAGTCATAGCAATAGATTCCTCAGAATCCAGCTGGCATACTAATTTTCCATCAACGACTTCAAAGTCCTTTCCGCCCCATGTCGAGAACAAGGACATATATCCGGGATGAATTGTTGCCCAGTTACGGGTTCCTCTAAGTGCAATACCATAAGAATTCGCTCCGTTAAACTGCATCAAAGATTTTGAAGTTTCCAGAAGTTCATCGGTAGTAGTCGGAACTTCGATATTATTTTCTTCAAAAATCCGTTTGTTATATGCCAGATTATTCAGTTCCCATCCCATCGGAACAGCCCACTGTGAGCCTTCGCCTACTGCATGACCCGGTACCATATCCCAGCGGAGTGCACCGATAACGCCATCATAGAAATCATCAAAATTATAATCCGGACTTGTTTTACTTGCATCACTGATGTAGCTGTCCAGTGGTTCAATGTAACCTGCCGGTGCATATTCCCACACCTGATAAGCTCCGGTCATGAACACATCCGGATTACCGGAACGGCTGCTGAGAGATGTATTCAACTTATCAAAGTAGTTTTCTTCCGGTGTGGAAGAATACTCAACTTTAATTCCGGTTAATTCCTCAAATTCATCTATTTTGGAAATAACCGCCTTTGAATAGTTATGCTCATTGAACATAACATTTAAAGTTGTACCCTCATGAGCTTTCCAGTCAAAATCTTCCGCGTTTCCCGTACTTTCGGTGTTGTCTGCTTCGGTAGAGTTGTCTGCTCCTCCTCCGCATCCAACTACCATTCCTGCTACCATTACTACCGCCAGCAAGACACTGATCATTCTTTTCTTCATACTTTTAATTCCTCCCTTTCTTTCATTGTTTTGTGCAAATTGTTAAATTTATTATATTATTTAAAATTACTTTTGTCAATAATAATTACATTTTTCATATTTTGTTATATTGTTATACAAATGTCATATCAACTTTCTTTTTATTTTCCGCAATTTTTAGATGATTTGTCACATAAACTTAATTTTGTTGAAAACCTTACATTTTTCGTGTATTATTTAGCTTAGTATCTAAAAAAACACAGAATATAGTAGGAGGTTTCTCTTTGAATTTTTTTGAATATGACAGTAAGTTAACGAAATTTGCAAATCTTTTGTTCGACCTTACCATCCTGAATATTCTCTGGCTGGTTTTCAGCATTCCTGTCATCACTATGGGCGCAGCAACCGCTGCGGGGTACAGCACTGCCGGGAAACGCATGGAAGGAAATAAAAAGATATACCGGAACTTTCTCTCTGCTTTTAAACAATATTTCAGGCAATCCACGCTTTTATGGATTCCTTTTCTTTTATTGACCGCCGCATTTTACTTTGGCTATTCATTTTTAAAAACCGTATCTGTTCCGGCAGGAGACATCCTGCTGGTTATTTCCGTACTGCTTTTTACCACCTTGCTTTTTATCATTCTATGGGCATTTCCCGTAATGACGACCTTTAAGGGAACAACAGGAGAGGTGCTGTTTAACGCTCTCATCTTCTCTTTTATGTATACCCCGCTTAGTCTGGCCGCTATCGTGCTTTATTTCGCTGCCGCTTATCTGTTCCTAAGATATACGACCGCAAAACTTTTCTGCATATTATTCGGCCATGCGCTGATAGTGTATTGTAATCTGACCTTATTTAAGATTGCTTTCAAAAAATATCTGCCTGAATAATCATTTACTCAAAACTGAAACGCAACTTTAAAATCACCGTATTTTCCGGTTGCATATTCGAATGCTTTCTCCCACTCTTCTAAAGCGAACAGGCTGGTTACCACTCCGTCCGTCTTAATATTTCCGTTCACCATGTTTTCAATTACAAACGGATATGCGTAGGGACTTAAATGTGCTCCGAGAATATCAAGCTCTTTCCGGTCTCCGATAATCGACCAGTCTACACTCGTCTCGGAAGAAAATACACTGAACTCCACAAAACGACCTAATTTGCGAATAATAGTGAGCCCCTGAATGACACTTGAAGGATGTCCGGTAGCTTCAATATACACATCACAGCCGTATCCTTCTGTAAGATCTTTTATTTCTTTATCCAGATCACATTTTCCCGGATTAAATACTAAATCTGCCCCGAATTCCTTCGCTTTCTCCAAACGCTCATCCTGCATATCCAGTACAATTAATAACTTGGGATTTTTCATCCGGGCATAAGTAACCATACCAAGTCCTAAAGTTCCGGCTCCCGAAATCACCACAACATCTTCATTGGTCATATTCGCACGGTCAACTGCATGCTTAGAACAACCATATGGCTCTACCAGAAGGGCCTGTTCAATGGTCATCTCTTCCGGAACTCTACTGATAACACTCGTCTTTGGGTATCTTACATATTCTGCCATTCCCCCATTTGTATGGGCCTGAAATCCCAGCATGTCATGAGGCTGACACATCCAATAATGTCCATCTTTACAAAACCGGCATTTACCGCAGGGAACAATCTGATCAGCAATGAGACGTTCACCCAGTTCATAGCCCTCTACATTTTCACCCAGTTCAACAATTCTACCAAAAAATTCGTGGCCCGGAATAAAGGGAGGTTTTACCCATGACGGCTGGGTATCATCACCCCAGAACATAGCCGCTCCATGGCTGCACTTAAGATCTCCTGCACAAATGCCGCATCCCTCCGTCTTGATAATGATATCGTCCGGCCCGCATTCCGGTGTCGGATATTCCGGTTCAAACCGGTATTCCTCTTTTGAATAAGCAACTAACGCTTTCATAGTTTTGGGGGTACTTCCTCTGTTTGCCATAATTTTTTCCACCTTTCTTTTTTCACTTTATTTACACTTCAAACTGTCCCCAGACAGTATCAAGCGCCTGACTCACCGCCGCATATTTCTTATATTTATTCTGATATATTTTCTGCCTGACCGGATTCGGATATACACGCTCCGATACATGTACCATATATTCTGCTGCCTCAATATAATCTTTATATACTCCGGCTGCGATCGCTGCGGCCATACCACATCCCAAAGCTCCCAGTTCTTTTGCTTCTACCGTTTCTATCGGAATACCCAGCACATCAGCAAATATCTGAACCCATACCTTGGAATTTACTGCCCCTCCCGCCATCCGGATCGCTTCCGGCGGCTTTCTGGACAGCAGGAGCTTATTAATATGGGTCTTATGTGAATAAGCCACACCTTCATAAATAGCACGAATAATATGCGCAGTATCATGATACGTAGTCAGTCCGACAAAAGCCCCTTTACCGAGCGGATGCGCATTCGATCCATATAAAAACGGGAGGAAATAAACATCACTTTCCTCAGGTTCCACACTATCAACCATTTTATTTATGGTCTCATAAAGCTCCTTTCCTTCCCCCATTTCTTCCTTATTTAAAAAATGCTTTAAAAACCATTCCAGATTACCCGAGGACGTTGCACTGCATTCCTCCACCAGATAATAACCCGGCATAGCAAACAGTGAATTCATAGCAACGCTTCCATCCATTACAGGATGCTCTGAAATATATTCATTGATACTCCAAGTTCCGGCAATGGTACACATCTCTTTTGATGATGTCACATTCACTGCCACTGCACATGCGTCGATATCAAACATTCCTCCGGCGACCGGAGTTCCTACTAAAAGTCCGGTCATATCCGATGCTTCTTTGGTGATTTTCCCGCATAAATCATATGAATACTTTATTGGCGGGATCTTCTCGTATGTCTCTGGAATCCCCAGTTTTTCCAACATTTCTTTATCAACTTTGGCATTCTTCACATCCATAAGGCCTGATCCCGAAATATCTGTTGCTTCACTGTAAGCTTCACCGGTCAGCCGGAATCTTATATAGTCCTTTACCGAAAATATGTATTGGATATTGTCGTACACTTTCCGATTATTATCCTTAAACCAGGCAAGCAGCGACACCTGCTGACAGGCCATCAATTCCTGGCAAAGTTGATCGTGCAGTTCTTTATGCACGCCGGTTTCCTTCCATTTCTTTGGATATTTCCAGGCCCGGCTGTCTGTTGAAATAATTCCATTATAAGCCGGTTTATCATCCTTTCCCCACATATACAGACCTTTTCCGTGTCCACAGACAGCAATCCCCAGTATATCCTCAGCCATGATTCCCGCTTTCTCTATTACACTGCGGATACATTCACAATTTGCCTGCCACGCTTCTTCCATGCTTCGTTCAGTATATCCGGATCTGGGATTGATTACCTGAGTCTGCTTTCCGGCAACTGCAATTTCTCTTCCCCGAAGGTCAAATACCGCTGCCTTAGTTGCGGTTCCGCCATTATCAAGCCCGATAACATAATCTCCCATTTACGCTTTCCTTTCTGCATGTTTTTCCTTACAGTCTCTGTTCGGCTATCTTAAACTGCTCATCCAGGAACTTTCGGTTACTTCTTACTATTTTCATCCAGTTTTTTTCATTTGTATGCCAAAATTCAGCTACATAGCGGCGCACTCCCTGCCTGTATAATTGTGCTATGGCAGATGGGAAATCTACCTTCCCGGTTCCATAGGCCACTTCTCGGAATTTTCCCGGCACTGTTTCTTTCAAATGAGCTGCTGCAATGTGTCCGGTTCCGGTTCGTACGTCCGCCGCTACATCTTTCGTCGCATTGCTGATATTTCCAATATCCGGATACACCTGTAAATAGGGTGAATTGACACGGCGTACGCTGTACATGGCTTTTTCCACTGTATTCATAAAATCATTTTCCATGGTTTCCAGAGCCAGCATTACTCCGTGAGCTGCTGCAAATTTAGTACCCTCATCCAGGTTTCGGTAAAATCTCTCTTTCGTTGATTCATCACTGCTTTCTTCATAGTAGCAGTCATATCCCTGTACTTGGATGATACGGATTCCCATTTTCTTTGCAAACAGGATTCCTTTTACTAACAGTTCTTTTGCTTCCACTTCCCATTTTTCGCTGCCCAGGGGGTATTTTCTTTGTGCGCTGAAACAGATAGTCTCTATCTGCAATCCAACCTTCTGTTGTATTTCAGCTAATTTTTGAACCTGATCATCGTTCCATTCCAGCCGGGACATACGCTTCTCGGTCTCATCAATGCTTAGTTCCAGATAATCATATCCGGCATCCTTCGCAGCATTTAATCTTTCTTCCCATGTGAGATGCTCGGGAAGCGCTTTTTCATATATCCCGATTCGATAACTTTCATCAAAGATCATTTTCTCACCTCCTGTCTGTTATTTTGTTTGATTTGTCCACTCATTCTTATCTTCCAGATGATTTTTTAACAATTTTGCACATATTTTAAATTACATTTATCATTTTAAATTACTTTTGTCACCCTGTCAAATAAATTTTGAAATCCTTCCGGAAAACCTTCCAAAGCATATCAATGGAATAATAATTATAAAAAGCAAAAAAAATTATCTATAATAGATAATTTTTAGTCGATTTCATATCGATATAGGGGGTATGCACACAAGCAGAATCAATTTCTCTCTATCACTCTCGGCAGACAGCAAGCTGACCATATCCGTCGACAGCATATTGCCGGTCTACAACCCGGACTGGCACGATTTTATCCGAAATAGTGTTCTGTAGGGCTGATACCTTGCCGCTCGCCAAACACAACGAGCGATGAAAAAGAATAGGGACGCAGTAAAAAAGAAACGACAGCTCCTCCAACTGTCTGCTTATCGGGGTTTCCGTGCATAGACGGATATCCAATTCTGCAGAACCGATATGCGTCTGATTTTATATTTATTACATACTTCTTTTAAGGTATGATTGGTTGTCAGATATAGATCAACTGCCTCTTTTTTCAACTCTTTGGAATACCTGTTGTTATTTGGTCTGCGGCACAGCCCTTCTTCTCCAAACATCAGATATGCATTTACCCACTTTTCCACACTGGAATGATGTACTCCGTATTGCTCCCCAAGCTGGCGCAGCGAATATCGCTTATCCAGAAATCCCCTCACTGCTTTCATCCGATCTTCCGGAGCTGTTTTTTTGATCGTTAATCTACTTTCCATAAATCACACTTCCTTCTTCGCATTTTTATTTCATAAGTTTGATTATTTCTTTGATAGTCTCTATGACCGCTTCGTCTTCTCTTTGCTTTTTTCTGTACAAAATGATACCGGCAATTACTGCCGCAATCATCAAACCTACCACCGGAATGATAATGAAATACCGCCAGCCGGGTGTCGTATCCGTCTCCTCCAACACTATCACCGCAGCGTCTCCGGCATCTTTATTGACAAAACCGTCTTCATTTATAACAAAATCTTTTTCCCATTGCCACTTTGTCCCTCCCATGGTTAGCTCCATCTGCAAGGTATATTCTCCCGTTTTGATCTTCTTTCCGGAAGATGGTACAGAGAGCTCATAATCAAAATTTGCCGGAATCTCTGCATTTTCTTCTCTGACTTCAAAAAAAACTTCTTTTTTCCCTTTCCGACGGATCACGGCATCTATATTTACTTTATCCGCAGATATGGTGGTTCCATTTTGTATGATGACATTTATTTTATTTTCATAATCTTGCGCTAAGATATCCTTCAGCACGAGATTCGGGGTAAGGGAACTTTCGCCTGTCTTTAAAAACAATGGTACGACACAAGAAAATGCAGCCGGTTCTGTCTCCCGAAGCCAGTCCCCCAGATCATTTCTGATAACCTCCGCCTGACCCGGAATATCGGAATCTATCCCAAGAAGCTCTGAATCCTTTCGTTGCTCTCCTTCTGTCTCAGCCGCCTTGGACTGGTCTGAATTCATTAGAAATGCAATCCCTCCTGCTATCGGAACATCCATTCCTCCGGCAGGCATGTCTACAGTGAATTGAAACAGATAGGACTTATTAGCCGGAATTATTATTTCCCGGTTACCGGTTATATATTCTGAAAGCGTCTTCGCATTATTCTCCATCTGATCCCCGGGGCCAATATATTCTATTGCCCCCTCCAGACCCGCAACTGCCGTATAAAATACCGCATATACGGTCACGTCATTATCCGTATTATTTCTGACTTCTGCTTCTATAATCTGCTTACGGGATGGTTCCACCGTCAGATCATAATAGTTATTATCTGTTGTAATCGGCGTAATGATATAGTCTGCTTCTGAAGCCCTCACACTGCAGAGCAATGTGCACCACATGGCCAGACAGACAATACCTGTACTTAATATTCTAACCCAGACCCTTCTCTTCATTCTCCACTTCCTCAACATTGCTTTGCTGACTGCTAATTGATTTAAAAAGCTCTTTATACAAAGGCGGTGGCCTTTTCCCTGACAGAACTCAGTGCTCTGTCGGCATTTTCATATTGATCCAACAACTGTTTGCAGAACTCCTCTATCGATTTCTTTTCCATTTCAACACGCTTGCACCAGTTCTGGTACACTTCCATCTCCTGATTATATTTTACCCTCAGATTCAGTAGTTTAATCATTTCCTGCTCTGCTTCAATATGGGCATTATCAATGATGTTCTGTCCCTCTCTGCGGGCTTCGCGTAAAATCCCTCCGATTTCCTGTGTATAACTGTAAGATTCCAGACCTTGCGATACATCGCTTTCCTTAAGCGCTTCTAATTCTCTTTCTTTCCCTTCAATTTCCTGCATCATGGAGTAAATTCTTTGTTCCTTTTCCATAATCATCTTCTCCTGTTCTTTTAATTTTCCCTGCATCTCTACAGATGCCGGGGAGTCTTTCCTGTCATCCTCTGTCTTTCTTGTATTTTCAAGATTTCGCAGAATACCGCTGTAAAACTCCTCTTTTTGTGCGATCTCCAACTGTTTCTCTTCATTTTCTCTTGTCAATTCCCGGATCTCATCAGTTCTCTTTTGAAGCTCCTCCCTCAGTTCGAGCATTTCATCCGCACGGCTCTCCAGCTCTTTTTGTAAACTTTCTGAAAATGTGCCGGTCTGCTGTAATCCTTTCCTTTCTTCTTTCAGCATATCGACTTGTTGCTGCAGCCTTATTGCCTGATCTTTATATAGATTTAGTTCTTCAATTAGTTCTCTGGCTTTTTTATCTGATGCTGCTGCCATGCTTTCAATTTCCCGATTGAGAACTTCGTTTTCTTTCTTGAGTGTCTGCGCCAGTTCTTCGTCCCTTTTCAATGCTTCAATCCTTTTGCTCTGCGCTTTATTTTCGCCCTGAAGGCCGTCTACCATGTCTTTGTAGTGCATCAGGTCGGCAACCCGCTCCCTCTGCTTTTTTATTTCCGCCTCTTTTTCGTCGTCTGTTGATTTGCGGGAATCCAGTTCTTTACATGCGGATTTTAGCATTTCAATTTCGTTTTGCTGCTCCTCAAGTGTTTCCTTCTGTCTGCTAAGTTCCTGTTCAGAATATGCGCCATACATCTTGAGCAATTCCTGGATATGGACATATACGTCGACTTTATCATATCCACCGATGTTGCTTTTCTTAATTTCCATGTTATCTACATAATCTACAATAGCTTCCCTTGTGATTACATTGTTTTGTATCTGGTTCATCTTCTTCCTCCTGGTTTTTTGGCTCATTCACACTGCCTTTTTGTGGATTGATTTAAATATCCTTTATAATGAGTTTTTTTAAATTCTTTCTTATTTTCAGCATTCTTTTATATCTGTACACCATAATTCCAGACATTAAAGCGATGACCAGAATAGCTGCAAATAACCAAAAATATCCTGTTTTTTCCTCATATACTCTCGTTTCACCCGAGTAAAGGTTGCCCGATTCTACAGTGAAATCCTTTTCCCAGTTCCACTCTTTTTCTGCAGTCCTGGCAGTCATATGTAATGTAAACTCACCATCATTTAATGTATTTCCACCAAGATCAACGGAAAAATCAAAATTGGAATTCGGCGCCATCCTCATATTCTCTTTCGCTTCCTGATATAATGTTCCTTTCGTATTTATCCGGGTAATCCGTGCTTCAATCTCCAGATCATTTACATATGCCGCCATTATATTCTGAATATTTGCATTAACTGCATAAGCATCCTCTGCCTCATCATAAGACAGATCATTTAATACCAGCTCCGGCTGTACTTCTTTTCCATCTTCCCGCAATACAATCCCTACGACATAAGAATAGACATTCTGGATGGCCAGACTGGCCTCTTTGTCTTCCGGTTCTGTTTCTCCGGTTCCGGCCAATCGAAAAATAATTCCTCCGGCTAAAATTCCTTCGTATTTCTCATCCGGCATCCTGATATCTAACTCAAGCACTACCATTTCATTTGCCGATACAACAATCCGGTTGTCACAGGTTACAATTTCATCCATCTGATAGGACAGAGTCTCATCCGACAGAATATCATTTCTCCCATATTCGATGACCCCATTTTTATTTGTTGCCGCAGAATGTATCTGCGTCTCAACCTCAAGTTTACGATCTGTCAGATTCCATATCTCTACTTCTACCATCTGTTTCTGTGATGGCTCCATCTTCAGATCAAAGTATGTATTATCCTGATCCACCTGATTATCCGGTATGACAGCTTTTACGGAAAATTCCAGTCCGGGTGCTTCCTCAGCTGCTTCTGCAGATATTGGAATGCACAGCCACATCCCTATACATATCATGCTAAAAAATTTAAAATAACGGATATTTTTCATTCCAATTCTTCGCTTTCATTACTTTTGTCACTGATCTTCAGTAGCTTATTCCCCGCCCACACCAGCAGGGCTGCCAGAACTCCCGCTCCGATGAGCCATATCCATAACCGGAATATTCCGGTTTTACTCTGATTGACCGTCAGATATCGAAAAACCTCCAGATACTCATTTTCTTGCCCGCTATCTTCATATTGACTGGTATCAATCAATGTTCCCCTTACCATCAACCGGTAATCGATTCCTATTCCTGTCTGATCACAGGTAATCAATGTGATTGTCGGGATTTTTGTATCTTCCAGTACTTCCACATCATTTTGGTGGATAATCTCGATTTCGGTCACTTCGTAAGTATATAACTCGGTTTTATCTGTCAACTGTATCCAGTCCCCCAGTTCAACTTCCAACAGGGGACCAAACAGCAAAGAGGTATCTCTCATATGATGGCCGGCCAGGCAATAGTTTCCCTGACCCATGATCTGTTCGTTTTTCATCGTGCCGACACCTGAGATCAGGCTGGCCTTGGTAGTTCCGTTAAAGATTGGCTGGTACAACCCTACAGACGCTATCGCGACTGCCCCTATTACCTGTTCCCTGTCAATATCCGAAACATTTTGAAGAATGCTCGTCAGATCCTGAAATGCAATGTCTTCTTCTACCACCGTACCATCAAGCCGGGCCTGAAGCGTATTTCCCGCAAGTTGCGATGCAGTATAATTTTCCAGAAGATAACGGTCGCTTACCACTTCTACAATGATACCTTCTAAAAGCGGAGATAAAAGAAGAACAATGCCGATAAATAATAGCAAAAACAGTAATACTCTTGTCCAATATTCTTTTATTTTATCCTTCACGGCCTTCTCCTTATGCAGTTTTTATCCTATCCCTTTGATTCTTGTAATGATTTCCGTAATGATTTCTTTCAGGCGCATTTTCTGGTTCTTTTTCCGTTTCCTGTGCAGAACCAGGAAAAAAATCACCAGCACAATCAGCACAATGCCGGCACCGGCTGCCACATAGATCCACAATTTACTTCTTTCGATGGAAACGTCCGTTTCGTTAAATGCTTTTGCCTCATCGGCAGTGATGACAAATTCCCGTTCAAAACTCCATGAGTCTTCGGCACTTGTAACCTCCATGGTGAGGACATAAGTTCCTGCTTCAAAAGGTTCTCCATCTAAAGGGATGAAATAATTAAAATTGGAATTGGGGGCCATCTCCATCTGTTCTTTACTCAGCGAATATAAGACCTCTTCTTCCCCTTTTCTTTTTACCTGAGCATCTGCACTCATCTCCGTCGCATAGGCCGGCTGGAAATTCTGAAGGTTCGCACTAATCACATTTCTCCAATTATTCTGTGCCGCACTCACCTCATTTAACTGAAGGTTGGGTGCAATTTCCGTATCATTTACCCGCATCAGCAGCGCGATTACATAGCTGTACTCATTGATGATGGCCACACCGGATTCCTCATCCACCTCTTCATCCACCTCATCGACGATCTCCTGAAAATTAATGCCGCCTGCCAGTATACCGTCAAAAGATACCGATGGCATCAGAACCTTCACATCTACTGTATAGGTTCCTCCGGCAGGTACAACGATGCGCCCCTCAGTACTAACCAGATCCTCCATTTTATACAGCAGGCTGTCATCGGCTTCCACATTGGGATTGACATTATACTCCGTAGTTCCGTTGAAATTTGTGCTTGCCGTCGCAACGCTTACGGCGATAGTTTTGTCTTCTTCGCTGTAGTTGACGACCTCAATCGCAAGCGTCTGCTCCTCTCCCGGTGCCATCTTCAGGTCGAAATAAGCCTGCGTTTCATCCCTTTGGTTGCCTTGCATAATCGGATTTACACCATAATCCAAGGAATTGCCCCCGGAAGCTTCTGTCTTTATGCCATTTCCATTCAAGAAAAGGATGCCCGCACACAGCAAAAGTCCTTTTATACCCCAATGGCATTTCTTCTTCTTTTTCATTTTAAATTGTCCCTCTCTAGTCTGGTAGTATTTTGCCTGTACAAAGTTCTCCGAAAAGAAGGCAGCTAACATCCCATCTATGAAAAGAATGTTAGCCCCCTTCCTGTTTCTAAGCATCTTTGCTTTCAGCCGTCTCTATTTACGGAGTAGCACCAAGCGTCCACTGAATCGTTGCTTTATACGTAGTTTTATAAATCTGTGTATCTGCAGGAATCTCAAGTTCTACGCTCTCGTTTGCTGTCAAAGCGCCGCCGTCTCTGTCCGTATTGCCAAATCTGACCGCCGACACACCCATACCTTCATTAACTGCTGCTGATGCAAGATAAAGTATACTACCACCACTTTGAGCATCATAAACTAAATCGCCGCTCCATGTGGTTCCGGGAGCCGTGGTTCCTGCCTGTGCTTTCGCAGCTACATTTTTCAATTTAATTTTGGCACCAGTTAAAGTATTGGTTCCATCCGAAAACTGACTAGTCATTTTAGCCGATAAGCGCCAGCCGGCACCTATACCTCTAACATCCGTCACCTGCGCATAATATGGTACTGCTTCATCTAACGTCTGGTCTTTCGGAAGCTCCGCATTGTACTTCTTATTCTCTGTACCGGCCGTAATCTGTTGTGTTCCAAAATCAAATGCCGGAACGACATCTAATCTGAGAGATCCCTTATTATCGGTTACAACCTCCTTACCATCCGGTTCTATTTCCTTATCCGGATCTTCCGGATCCACCGGGGGTGTTACTGTACCACCGCCTGTGTCAAAGGTGATCTTATTCTCCGATACACTTATATCAGTGTCGGCTGACCAAACACCCATTGCACTGCTAAGCATCATTGTTGCTGCTAAAGCAAATGCTGTTGCTGCTGCTAATTTTTTACTGCTTTTCATTTTTCTTTCCTCCTAAATTTCTCAGGTATTTATGTGAATTTTCTTTACACATACTTACTATGTGCCATAATCCCCGGCTCAATCCGACAGCGGCACATTGCCTCTCTGAAGCCTGTATCCTCTATGCTTTTCTGCACTCCACCAACAAACGAGAATCAACACTGCACAGCCCGCTGCCGGCAGAACCATACTGGCCTCCTGTCCGGTCTGGGGAAGGCTCGTCTTACTCACCGCCGGCTTGCTTCCTTTCAATGTTCCCGCGTCTTGCGGCTCTTCCGGGTAGCGGTCTTCAAACGTGATTCCTGCACCGCTTTCAACCGAACGGTCATCTGTATATACTGTCAATGTACCAGCCATTATGTACAGGAAAACGACACAAAAGATTCCTGTTAATTTCCTCATTGCATCCTCCTTTTAAGGCACATCACTGAGTACCCAGTTTACGACTGCAGTATAGCTGCCCGTTTTCACGTTTCCGGCGGAAGCTTTTACAAACAAGCCGTTCCCGCTGCCTCCTATTGTCCACTGATCGTATATATTGAACGTATCAGAGGCATTGGTATGACGCCATACGTTCACTGCGCTATTGACTATTACCGTTTCTGTGCCATTATAACAATAAACCAGATCAACAGCTAAGACATCGCTTCCTCCGTCAAGGGTAAAAGGCTGCTGTAACTGGGCAGTAAGTTCCCATTCATTCCTGTAAGCCCGGCTGTCTTCTACTTTCAATTCCATAGCGCCCGCCGGATAAGCTTTTTCACCCGGAGATATGGCATTATTTCCGTAAGAAATCTCCGGCGAAACCGTCAGCTCCAATACGCCATAATAGACGACATCCAATTCCAGCCGGCCCTTAAAGAGGGCATCGTGAAACGCATAATCTGCAGAAGGATTCTCATTACCGTCATTGACAAAGATTCCGTTATACACCAGTTTACCGAGATCATAGGAGGTCAGATCGGCCGCATTTTGCACCTTATCATTCAGTGCAACTGCGATGCGGTCTCCTTCTGCCAGCGCACCCGGTAACGTAATACTCCATGCTCCGCCTGTATCTACAGTTCCGGTCGCCCATAATGTCCCATTCTTATAAAGACAGACGGTTGCTCCGGCCTCTCCACCGGTTCCTTTGAGCGTATCTACCCGTGTTGTCAAATCTCCGTTATACATCCGGACACTCTCGTCCAGATCATCCACGGTCAGAGCAGTCGGCGGCGTAACATCACGTGTAGTTACATCTGCTGCCTGCAGATCATCGCTGGTACTGGTATGCACCCGGTTCGAAGTAGAATCTGCAGAACCGCGCCAGGCCCCGATCACTTCCACCGTCTGTCCGGCTTCTATAAATGCCCCATCCGGCACTGCGATCACAATGATACCAGCCCGTTCAGGTTCCCCATATACACTGAGTCCATTACTGCTGCCGTCACCGGCTGCTCCGACGGTCGTTCCCTGAGCCGTATAGGCTATGCTTCCATCGGCATTCTTTACCTGCACACTCACATATACTTCATCCATCCAGGTATCTCTTTGCCCATCCGAACCTACCGGAACATACGCGTGTCCATAGATGTATTTATCCGCATTGGTCGGAACACGCAATTCATCCACCACAGCCGCCGCATTATTGGCGCTCATTCTGGAGTACGCCTGTGCCCCTGTGCTGCCATAAGATGTTGCTGAATCATTGAATTCACCCGGTACATTTGTATAAGAAATCGTATCAAAATACCGGGCTGACAGAGTATAGTCAAACAACGACCAGGTTTTGGTCGGATCCCCATTCAGGTTAGAACCTCTGGACCAAACCGATAAATCTGAATTAACAGCGGTAAATGTAGAACTCGTATCCCCTGATGAAACACAATATCCACCCCGGGTAGTGCCACTGCCAACACGATTATTTCTGATATCAAAATACAACGGGTTATCCAGCGTAAAGGTTAGAAAACCATCACAACCGATTGTTCCATAACTATAACTTGATGTCATCCCGCTCACTTTAAAAATAGTACCGTTTGACGCACTGACATATGTACTGCTTCGTGATGCACCGACACCATATATCGCCGGACCAGAATCTGCCTGAATATCTATTTCACTTTTATATCCATCTACATAAAAAGTATTAGTTTCACCCGCCTTGGTGCTGGTATACAGAATTCCCTGATTATGATTATCACTGTTCCCGTTTTGTGCAGTTCCGGTTCCATAATTACGGACCTCAAATTTTCCTCCGTTGGTTACATTGATAGCATTATTTCCGCCATATAACCGGACAGCAGGTGCATCACCACCCAATTTAAGAAGGTTCACTTCCGCATTATCAATATTAAAGGTCTGCCCGCCACTAAATCTGAAGTTCAGTGTCGCCCCCAGTTTATAAGTTCCTCCGTCTTGAACCGCATTAATTTTCGCACCATTTTTGACGTTAAAAACATTTCCGTCCCCCAGAAATTGGATACAGCTGTTTACTGTATGATGAACATTAATCTCCGCACCATCTGTTAAGGTAAAGACACAATTATTTCCACCTACACGCATAGCCGCTCCATCGTCCGCCGTATGAGTGCTGGCACTGTCAACATTGAGCTGAGTACCGGCACCGCTGATATTAATTATTGAAGTTGTAGAGGGATTACTCTCATAGTCTCCGGTTAATTCCACCGCGCTCTTAGTACGGCTTGCCACGTTCATAACCGCTCCGCCGGTCATCTCCATAACCGTATCAACATAAGTACGGTAGCCCACTCCCACATCCGCATAAATATCCAGTAAAGAGCCTTCTACCATAGTCATCCTTGTAATGGCACCAAATATACCGGAAGAATAATAGGCTGTCAGATTAGGAGATTCACCACTGCTTGTACCATTATTATCAATCTCCAGAGTTGCATTTTTCCTTATATGTAATTCACCACCTGTAATACGCAGTGCCGCATTTGCCACGCCTGCAGATACCATTTTTAATGCTGCTCCTTCAGCCATTTCAAAATTTTTGACATAAAAATGATATGCGAACCCAGTTAAGGATAAATTATTCTCTATTCCATAAACGGTTACGGACGCATTGTCTGCGGTAATCAGCCCGGCCAGATTTCCGGTTCCGGTTCTGACATTCTCCAGCATAATATTCCAGTTATTGCTTGCGGCAGTATTAACCTGGTTGAAAATAGGCGTCCCCGGCGTTTCTGTCTTAATCAGATAAACATTACTGAGAATTAAATTTGCACTCCCTGTTGGCGCTCCAAGGATAATACCGTTTGAAGCGAAACCGCCGCTGCCGAAGTTAATCGTATAGCCATTTCCAGCAATTGTCAGATCGCGGGCGATCGTTCCCGGATTGTAGCTTATGGCAGTCCCGGGTCTTGTCAGATCGTTCCGTACATCAATCACAGATACTCCTGTATTCCCCAAAGCGGCAACAAATTCATCCCAGGTAGTAACAGATGCTGTTGTCCCAAACGTAGAAATTCCATTTGCCTGCGGTGGTACGGCTATTTTCTGCTCCGCTGAACCTGCATCCGGATCCTGTTCTGCAGCACTGTCTGAATTGGTATCCTGAGTATCAACTGCTTCTTCCGCAGAACCTGAACCTGCATCTGTATCTTTTTCGTTTATCTCATCAGCCGCACCTACATATATAATTGATACACCACATGCACTTGTACATGAATACACAATACAAATAGCCAGAATTAACAAACTCCGAAAAGTACTCTTTCTTTTTCCTGATCTCTTTTTTTCATCCTGCAACAATTTTCACCTCCTCCATAAAATATTTTATATATTAACGCCTCATAAGACATTAATAACTGAATACATATCATAATGCATAAAACATAATCTTTTTTATCATGCTATAATATAATCACCTAATTCTTATCATCATTTATCTAAAATAATAATTTTTATAAAAGTGATAGATATGCTAAATAAATATTAAAAATCTGACTATTGCTTAATTTTCATGTAATAGTCCTATTTTTTGCAGATCATATAAATATATGACACACTTTATAAGGATAAATAACCTTCTATAAACTCTCTGGCATCCCCGACATAACCATAATCAGCTATGTTAAAAACAGGAGAAGTTTCATCTGTATTTATGGCGATGCAGAGCTTTGTATCCTTAATTCCTTCGGTATGCTGTATCGCCCCTGATACGCCGATGGAAATACAGATCCGCGGCCTGATCGTAAAACCGGTCTGGCCAATCTGGTGTTCAAATGCAATCAGCCCCACATCTGCAAGCGGTCGCGTCCCACCGATGGCCGCACCGATCTCTTTTGCAAATGCTTTCAGCAATTTGAGACTTTCTTCGTCCTCCACACCCCTTCCGCCTACAACCACCGTTTCTGCCGAAAGGATACTGTCCGCCCGGACCGCAGCCGGCTTCACCGCAGTTACCCCGATCCGGGAAGGGGGAAAACTGATATCATCCATATGGATAACTTTTACATCGCTATTATCTTCAATAGCAATGGGTTTGTAAACACCTGGCCGTATTGTCATCATCTGAGGATAACGGCCTTCTTTCGTCACAATGGTCACAAACACATTTTCCCCGTAAGACGGCTTATTCTGTCTGATGACATAAGAGCCGTCTTCTCTTTTGCCCACTTTTAATTCGGTACAATCTGCCGTCAGTCCGCATTCTAATTTTGCAGCCACTCTGGAAAAGAGAGAACGACCGATCACTGTCGCCGGAATCAGGACACCGGAAGGTGTAATGCTCTTAAGCATCTCAGCAATCACCTGGCTATTGGCATCATCCTGAAACAGGCTGTCTTTCTCTGTATTATAAACATACACCTCATCTATTCCCAGTCGTTTCAACTGTTCTATGAGCGGTTGGCTTTCCGCGGCAAGCAGAATCACCTGAATCTTCTCTCCGGTGATTTCCTTTATCTCATGGGCCGCTGAAGACAGTTCCGCAACAGAAGGGTCCAAAATATTATTATAATGTTCTGCAAATAAGCAAATTCCACTGGCCATCAATCTCTTCCCTCCTCTTTCTGAATCAATGCTTTGATTTCTCTGGCTGCTTCTTCCGGTGTTCCGGAGATGAATTTCGCTTTTTTCTTAGACTCCGGTTCAAAAGAATCAATTACTTCGGTGGGCGAACCTGCCAATCCGGTCTCATGAGGTGGAAATTTCAAATCCTCATTGGTATAAACCGCCAACGGTTTAGACTTGGCTGCACGCTTCGTCCGCAGCGTTGCCAGTCTGGGAATATTAGCCCCAAAACAAACAGTCAGCAGGGCAGGCAGAGAAGTCTGCAGACAGAACTGATTTCCCTGATACTTTTTAATCGCTTTCAACTTATCAACAGCTTCTTCCTCGTAATCCACCTGATGAATCTCTGAGATATGCGGAATTTGCAGATATTCTGAAACCATGGCTCCCACCTGTCCGGTCGCACCGTCCGAAGACAGCGCACCACCCAGGATCAGATCAAATTCACCATAATGTTTAATACCGGCCGCCAGTACTTTTGCGGTTGCAATCGTATCACCGCCGGCAAAGCAGCGGTCAGTAATCAGACAGCTGTCGTCACATCCCATTGCTATTGCGTTTCGCAGCGATTTCTCCGCATCCGGAGGTCCCATTGTAAATACTGTGACCTGTCCGCCGGTCTGCTCTTTTAATATCAATGCCGCTTCGATCGCATTCAAATCTGCGGGATTAATCATCCCTTCAGAATTAGCACGGATCAGGGCATGGGTGTCCGGGTCAACGGAAACATCATTGGAAACCGGTACATGTTTTATCAATGCAGCTATTTTCATACTGTCTCCTCTCTCTATTCGCTATTTCAAAAGACGCTTAAAAGCCCAGTCCTCCAGAAGCGGTGTACTTTCACCTTTCATAATCAGCTTGGCAAGATCTCTGCTCACCGCCGGCGCCTCTATCACCCCATTGCCGCCGTATCCGGTTGCCAGAATATATCCTTCGACCGGTGTTTCTCCCAGAATCGGAAGGAAATCCTTAGGCTCTGCCCGGTATGACAGCCAGGATGATACCAGTCCGCTGTCAACGATACCCGGCACCCGCATTTCCAACTGATCTAATAAGAAATCAATAAAATAATCGTCCGTGCCGCCTGTTGCCGGTAGTTTGTCCGGATTCCACTGTCCTGCATGCATTGGATTATTCAGATCCATAGAAAGGTGGGATTTGCAGATAAAGATATTATCCCCCGCCCGCAATGCATAAAAGGCCGGATATTTCAATACCGGAAAGGTATAATCAAGCTTTTTACCCGGAGGGCTTAAAAAGAAAGCTTCTGCCTTGGTATGCCACAGCGGAACTTCCAAATCTACCAACTCTCCTGTAAAGCGGCTCCATGGTCCGGTACAGTCCACTACATAATCAAAATCATATTCTTCCCCTTCACTGGTAGTAAGCCCCTTAATCTTCTTATCTACCACTTTTACAGCAGTTACCTTCACACCGGTTTTAACCGCTCCGCCATTCTTTTGGAGTTTCTTGGAATATGTATTCGATATCATCGTTCCGTCAAAATAACCGTCATCCTGAGTATAACCCGCTCCCAGAATATTCTCGGTTGAAATATCCGGTAATATTTCTTTGATCCGATCCATATCAGTGATATAGTCCCCGGTATAGCCGGCTGCTTTAGTCAGGGCGATACCGGTCTTTATCACCGACTCTACCTCCTCATCGGTAGCAACCACCAAAGTCCCCGTTTTATCAAACCCGGCGGATCCTTTTTCTTCTTTCTCCATTTTCAGATAAGACTCAAATCCGTAAAACCTTACATCCCAGTATCTGTTATTCAGCGAATCATCAAATAAACAAACGGTCCCTGCTGATTTCGCGGTCGAGGCTCCGCCGATCGTATCCTTTTCAAACACGACCACTTCTGCATTGTCATACAGACTTAAATGATATCCCAGACATGTTCCTGAAATCCCTCCCCCGATAATACCAATGCGTTTCTTTTCCATATTCTTTCCATCCTTTCATCTTTTTTAATATTGTAAAGCGGATATTTGCAATCCGCTTTGCTGCCTGCTCATAATAAATTTATGTGGTCCATTTCTTTTACTGCTTCCAGCAGTACATTCAACCCTCTTTTTATATCTTCCGCTTCGGTAAATTCATGTCTTGAATGGCTGATTCCATTTATACTGGGCACGAAGATCATTCCGGTCGGGAACACTTCGGCCATCACAATCGAGTCATGAAATGCTCCGCTGGGCATCTTCAAATAAGGAATCCCCCGGCGTTTTACCGCCCTTTCAATTCCCCCGGCCACCCAGTCGGTCATCGGACCCGGCCGGTGATAAGATAATTTCTTAAACCTACAGGTACAGCCGTTCCTCCCACATGCTTTTTCAATGCTGCTTTTCGACCGCTCTTCAAGCAGCCGGATCAGCTGTTCATCCTGATCGCGTATTTCGAGGCTGAATGTACAGGAGCCGGGAATCACATTAACAGAATTCGGCTCAACCCTGATACTGCCGACCGTTGCCACTGTAAATTCATTTCCGTATTGGTTCACCAGTTCCGGCAGTTTCCCGATAAAATCTGCCGTAGCTGCCAAAGCATCCCGCCGGTCCGGCATGGCTGTACTGCCTGAATGGTTGGCCTCTCCCGCTACCTGTACCTCCACACGGCTCACACCGGCAATGCTTGTCACCACACCAATGGGCATTTGACTCTTATAAAGCCTTGCTCCCTGTTCAATATGAAGCTCCAGAAAGCAATGGAGGGAATCGGCTTTCCGCTTTGCCTTATATATCTTTTCAAGCGATATTCCGTAAGGCTTCATTACCGCCTTCCTGGTCTCTCCATATATATCCGGGTCGGATTCACTGATACCCAGATCTTTTCCGCATATTGCACTGCTGCCGAACAAGCCGCTGCCAAAGCGGAACCCTTCTTCGTCGGTAAAAACAATCACTTCAATAGAATGTCTGGGCTTGACACCATTTTTTATAAACGTCTCACAAATTGCGAGTCCGGCCATACAGCCCAGAACACCATCATACTTCCCGCCATCGGGAACCGTATCCAGGTGTGAGCCGATTGCAATTGCCGGTAAACTGCTGTCTTCTCCTTCCATTCTCGCAATGATATTGCCGGCTTCATCAACCCCCGGCTCAATACCGAGTTCTTTAAAATAGCCGATAAATTTATCCCGTCCTTTTTGATCCGCCTGCGAAAAGGCCATCCTGGTATGACTGCCGTCATCCTGCAGCCCGCATTCATACAGCTCTTCAATTCGATCAATTATAGTTTTTATTTCTATTTCCATCTCTTTACACCTTCATTTTTACTTCATTATAGATATTTCTTTAACGGATAACAACGGTACAAACAGCAAAAAAAAGTACGGGAAATTATCCATATTGGATAATCTCCCGCGTTTTTAGATTTGATTTTTATTATAATTTTCAATCATTTTATAGACCACCAGGCCAATTCGAACCGCCAGCACTTCATTAGGATTATCAAAATCCATTCCTGTCAGTCTCCCGATCTTTTCCACACGGTAAGCAGCTGTTTTATAATGGATAAATAAATCCTGAGCTGTTTTCGTAAGATTCTGATTGTGGTCCAGATAAGTTTTCAAGGTGATCAGCAAGTCTTTCCGCTGAGGCTTCTTATAATAATACAGCTTTTTTAGCGTATCCGGAATATACTCCAAAAATTGTTTCGGTTCATTCAGCTCACACAAAAGCTTAAATATCCCCAAGTCGGAAAACATCATAATCTGCCGGGAATCCGCTTCTGATATGTCACCGGCAATATCCACAAGCATCAGCGCATCACTGGCTTCTTTAAAACCGGCGGAAATGTTTTCAATTCCTTTTACAGCCTTACTGACCCCTGCCTTTACTTTCAAGTATTTATTATATTGGGATATCTGGTTTTGAACCTTTTCAATGATCTGCTTTATCTTATTTCTATACTCATCTTCCTTTTGGTCTTGATGTAGTTCCTCAATAATAATTAATTTATCCAGATCAACACAAATTTTAGTTTTCCGGAATATATGAGTAACAGCATCATTCAAAATGTCTGTATATGATATTTTCGGATTCTCTTCACGATTAAAGTTTTTTTCAACACTGGTACTCATAACCACAATTCTGTAAACGCCATCTAAAGACATATCCAGGAGCTTTACGTTTTTTTGTAATTCAGCCTTTGAATAAACTTTTTTATTTAAAATATTATATAGGATATCATTCTGGAATTTCTTTTCCAGTTCATTAATCGCATGAAGCCTGGAGAATTCCTGCCGCAGAGCCGTAATCGCATTCTCAATCGCTATGTAGTCCATGGTATTAATCTCCGGATTTATTTCCGTAATCACCAGATATAGCTTTGCCCCATATGTCATCTCAAACAGCACCAGATACTGATTATATTGCTCATCACCCACCGCTTCGATTCTTACTTTTTGCTGCAGGTATGTATAATTGGAATAAAACCCGGGCTCACAAACGCTTGTATCATCACTGATACTGATCGTATCAATCTTTTCATCGGTCGTCCCGATACACACTTTATTGCAATTGAAAACCGCTGCCGGATTGCGGATCAATTTCGCCAAAACATCCAATATCTTTTCTACTCCCTGCTCAGAGGAGCGCTGGGAAAATGTCAATGCTGCAAAATTATCATGAGTTGTTCTAAAATACTTTAACATGGTTACTTCTTCATTAAAGAGCCTTTCCATGATATAACTCATAATATTCCGGAAAGAAATTTCAAACGGCACTTCAATTAATGGTATATTGTGCGACTCGGCAAATGCACTTAAGAGGATGATTTTCGTATCTGCATATTCAACATCTCTGCCGCGTTTTAACACTAAAGCACTGATTTTCTTTTTTGTCAGCTCATTGATATATCCTTCAAACTCTTCCACACTGCAATGCTTAAAGGCATACAGCCCTGTCAGCAGAACCTCTCCGCCATCAATAAACTTCACAATGTCCGGCGCCTCGATGATCGTGATCCCTTTTATTTCATTATCAAGCCCGGCGATTCCGCCGGTTACCTTTACATCTTTTAATATCTCTGTCTGTAATACCTCTCTTACAATCAGCCCCACCCGCCATCACCGCCTTCTCAATTTATACAACTATAACACAAAATTCTGTCTGATACTAAGTTTTTACCTTATAAAATCACATCCCGGTTGCAGTCTTTCGAATATATATAGCTGAGATCCTCTTCACGTCCCACCCCATAACAGGCCTGAGGACAATATGCATCCAGAAACATATAGTCTCCCGCCTTAACAGGAATCCACTCGTCGTCCACACGATACATGCCTTTACCGGATAAAAAATACATGCCGTGTTCCTGAATATGGGTTTCAATGTATCCATGTGACGCACCCAACCGGAACTTCAGGATATGCATATTCATATCAAAGCCCAGATTCGTAGCCGCCGGAAGCAGATCTTTGATATGGCAGTTTTCCATCCCCTCATAAGGAATCCACGGCATTTCTTTCGTATTTCCTATCACTGTATCCGCCTCATACCCTTCCGCTTTTTCATATCTGCGTTTATATAAGAATATCCTGGCGATCCGATTACTTATATTTTCAAAAGACACGGCAAGGTTATCCGGAGAGTAGAAATATCCTTCCCCGGTCAGCAATGCTTCTTCCTCATCGTTCTTTACCAGCAGTTCTCCTTCTATCACATATAAGAAGGTTTCGATTCCCGCTCCTCCCAGCGCCGGGCTCTTTCCCCCGGCTCCTACCGTCACAAGATAGTCGGCAAAAGATGCTCCCAGTGCCGGCGAACCCAGAATAGTAACATCACAATTCTCATATCCGGGAATACTGTTTTTCACCAATCCATCCGGCTCTAATAAAACATAGTTCTCTTTCTTCACAATGGACCGCGTCTGCAGTAAATCCTCCCGATACCCCGTTTGATTGTTTAAATAACTCACTGTAAATACCTCCTTTTTAATTTTTCAGTTATTCAGCACACCAGGCTTCCTGCGATATTTATCACAGGAAGCCTTTTATTTTTTAATATGCAAGTTTATATAATGTTGCCGCCAGTACATCAATTCCTTTTTTGAGATCTTCTAATTTTGTTTCTTCCGCAGGATTATGGCTGATTCCGTTAATACTCGGAACAAAGATCATCCCTGTCGGAATATGCGGCGCAATAATTTGAGAATCGTGGCCGGCACCGCTGTGCATTACCTTATAATCGATCTCTTCTTCGCAGCATGCTTCTTCAATTACTTTCATAACCTTTTCATCCATCGGTATCGGAGCCTCATCCATCCAGCGATCTACCCCGATGGTGCAGCCCATCTCTTCTGCAGCGCGCTTTATGCCGGATTCGATTTCTTCCGAAACGCGGCTCAGCACTTCCTGATCGGTATGTCTGCAGTCCATAGTAAAGAGCGCATCTCCCGGAACGACGTTGACAACATTAGGTTCCACCACTATTTTACCAAATGTCAGCACCATATTGTCAATACTTTTTACCTTTTCAATTGATGTATTTACTATTTTGGCAAATACCTGGATCACATCGCGCCGATACTTCATCATCGTAGTACCAGCATGATTCGCCTGGCCCTTTACCGTAATGTTATATCTTCTCTGTCCGGCAATCCCGTTAATAACTCCCAGAGAAATCTGCTCCATCTCCAAAGTATTTCCCTGTTCAATATGAAGTTCAATAAACGCTTTCACCTGTTCCATAGATGAGCGCTGTTCCTTCTTATAATCAAAGCCGCATTTACGCATTGCATCTTCAAAACGGACACCGTTTACGTCTGTAATCTCTGCCACCGCTTTATTATCTGCGATGCCCATCAGATTTTTACTTCCCCAAAATACGGTCGGAAACCGGCTTCCCTCTTCCTCCGCCATAGAAACAACCTGAAGTGTCTTTTTTGGTTTTCCATATGTTTCAGTCAAATATTTTACTGCCAGATATCCGCCGATAATACCCAGCTGTCCATCCAGATTTCCCCCATTTACAACTGTATCCACATGAGAACCGGTAGCAATTATTTCATCCGGGCTTTCGGTGCCGGTTATTTTCCCTGACAGGTTCCCCACTTCATCAAAATCAGCCGTCATTCCTATTTGCGCAAATTTGTCCTTTAGCTTGTTTTGACATGCAAGCCATTCTTCTGTATATAGAAGCCTTGACATCCCGCCGGAAGCATCCTGACCAAAAGCAGAAATACAGTCCATTATATTTATTATATCTTCTTTACTAATATCCATATACATCCTCTTTCATATTCTTTATATTTAGCTATACTCAACTGTCTTTTTATCATTGTAGACATCAATATCAAATTCTCCCAGCTTCTTTGATACCAACATTCCAATCATAACATCTACATCTACGTTCATTAATGTCCTGAACATTCCGGAGAACCAGTCTATGCCAAGAAGGATTGCGATACTCTCCAGGGGCAGCCCTAATGAGGTCGCTAAAAACGTGTATGTAATAACCATTCCTCCAGGTACCACAATCGTCCCCATACACATCAGACAGGACAGCACTACTGCCATTACCATCTGATATGGTGTCAGCACGACTCCCGTTGACTGACTCATGAAAAGGATTGCCAGAACATAACATTGAACTGCACCGCAGCTGTTCATCGACATCGTAATCGGCCCGGTAAAGTCAGCAACCTTTCTGCTGACTCCAAACTTGGTCACCGCATCTTCCATTTTAGTCGGGAGGCAGATCGCCGATGAGGTCGTTGTCAATGCCATCATTGACATTTTCGTGAATTTCTTCGGCATTTTAAGCGGACTCACTCCACAAAGAGCGGCCGTAAACGGTCCATACAGCAAAAATTGAATAACATCACCCACCAGCAGACAGCCAAGGAACTTGATCATCGGTATGATAACTTTGAATCCGGTTCCTCCGGCTGCATTCGCCAATAAGAAAAAGATCCCGATCGGAGCAATCTTCATAACAATCTTAATCATGTTCATTACGACACTATTTAAACCGACAATCCAATCCATAACCACTCTATTATTGCTGCTTCTGGTATACGCTCCGGCCGCCGCCCCGAACAGGACAGAAAATAAAATACACGGCACCATCGACGCCGTACTCATGGCCTCAAAAATATTGGTCGGAACAAATCCCAATAATGTATCCTGAATAGAAACTGAATCTACTGATTCTGTAATTTCAGCCGTATTGGCTATAGTAATACCTATCCCCGGCTTTACAAGTAATCCCAATATCATTCCGATTCCCGCTGATATCAGAGTGAATAAAATAATCCATTTAAAGGTATGGAATCCCATTTTCCCGGCACCTTTTCCATTGATATCACCAATCGCAGCAGCAACGGCAGTCATTACCAGCAATACTACCGACATTTGAATCAGACGGATAAATATATTCCCGATAAATGCCAGTTCCGTTGCCCATTCTCCTGTCAGAGAACCAAATACGATCCCTCCTATTGTTGCAATAAGTATCTGTACTGTCAGCGACGGCAATTTCCTTTTCTTCTTCTCACCCATAACTCCACTCCTTTGTCCATATTCCAGTTATATGCAACATTTTTCGATCCCGACCACTTCGTTTTTGCGCCATGTTCACCTCACTTTTCTTTTTTTGTAATCGTTGATCCTTAATACTTGATATCTATTATAGTGAAGAATTTAACATCTTTCTTCGGAATTTTCAGATAAAAAAACAAAAAAAATTATCTATAGTAGATAATTTTCAGTCGACCGCTATTATACACTTTTTAAGATTGAGCAAACCAAGCGGTTAAATAAAGACGTTTCCCATGCACAGGGCGGTGTGTTTTGCAGACCGCAAACACCGGCGGCAGTGAGCATTTCATCGATTGGGATTTTTCTGTCGCCTAGCCTATTCCTGTAGGCGATACTGAACAGCGACCTTAATTATTGATATAGGTATTAAATTTAAATCAAACGTTACATATTTAGAGGAATAGTTACTATATTTTTAGAAATCATTATAGTATTATAAGTGAATAATTATAAAGTTGGAGGAGAAAAATATTATGAAAAATTTTAAGATGATGTTAATTATGGTATTATTATGTTTTGCTTTTTCTATGAATATCTCTCTAGTAGCAGAGGCATCAGATACACCAGAGTTTCCTGAATGTGCAGAATATAATATCAGCGAAGGAGGAACTCAAAGTTTTGAACTCATAAATTCTAGTGGTGATGCAGTATATATTACAATTTCAAAAGAGTTTTCTATGCAAATTAGAAGCATATCTAATGGCACATATCAAATAACCTTTACATCTCCAGGAGCTTGGAAGGCGGGATATAAAATAGTTGTATCTGGTGATAAAATCAGTTCTGCATACTCACCGTATTACTCTACGATTACTGGTAGTATTACATCAAGTAAATTATACAAAGATAGCACGAAACAAGTTTCGTACCATTTGACATATAGAGTACAAGGTATATATATATCAACGGGTATAAGAAGTATAATATCAGGAAACAGCATAAAGGTATATGCTATTTAAGAATAATTAGGGAGGGGGATACAGACGCAGTATTGGATTGTCAATATGAGTCCAAGAAAACGTCCGCATCCCCGTCTCAATAATTATTGTATTAGCTCTGCATTACCTTGACTATATTGAAAAAAAAGATTGTTAACGATTATTACATTATTATATATACATATTAAAATACAAATAATACATAAAACTTTTACTAATAGATAGTTTTTCTTATTTCTTGTTTTAAGTAATAACCATGCATTCACTATTATACCTATTGGTGGTAGTATACATGATACTATTGATAAACTCATGAAAATAAGGACTTCGTTTGAGATGGCGGAGTTCTTTTTTTCAACATTATGTTCAATTGTATTGAGTAATTCGTTTGTTTTCGAAAAATCAGTTATTGATTCATTAAGTAATTCATCAATTGATATGTCATATAATTGACTTAATAATTTTAGATTGTCCAGGTCTGGAGTTGTCCAACCATTTTCCCATTTTGATATGGCTTGACGAGAAATATTTAATTGATCTGCAACATCTCCTTGTGAATATTGTTTTTCTAATCTGCATTTTTTGAGTTTTTCAGCTAACATCATTTTTTCTCCTATGTAAAACACTGGTTACTATAAATTAAACAATAGTTACTATTAAAATTCAAATAAAATATTATAATATAATTAAATATATCAAACGTTTGAAAAAATTTATACAAGTAACTTTTCAAGCTTTTACATTAATTCAAGAGCTTGATTTACACAACCAACTAATAAAACACAAAGGAGGACTTTATGAACAAAACAAGAAAAATAGGGTTAAATAAAATATTTTCTTTTTTATTAGCACTACTCATGATTATGTCTTTTTCAATGTCAGCATTTGCTGGTAATATACCACAAAATACCATCAGAGAAAAAGAAATTATTATTAACAATGGTGAAACGATTGAACTCGACTTGGTTGAAGTGGAAGAGGGGTACGAGGGAACTTATATTTTTGAAATCCCTAGTCAAACAAGAAGTAGTACGGACTCTGCAGAAATTACTTTTAAAGCAACAAAAAATAATACATATGGGATACCGCGCGCATATGATATAACTTATACTATTAAAGCAACTTCGCTTGTGAATGGAATCGCTGGCAATATCGTTATAAAAGACAATACTGCCCTATCTCCAGAGATACATTACGACGAACCTTATTCAAAAACCTTTGGTTCCACCAAGCTTTATTACGGCTCTGTAGGAATTTTTGTTTTTCCATCTACCGCAAAATCAGCACAACGTTTACAATTTACAAATTCGAAAATATATTTTCTTAATTATGGTTGGATTTCAGGGATGAACTTCCTTTATCAGTTTAATTTATAGGAGAAGTTTGAAAAATCAATTATCTAAAGATAGCAGTCTAAAGTACACTGGTAAACAGCAAGAATATTTGAATACACTAATAAATAAGTATCAAAAATATGTTCCCTTATTTTCTCCACAGACATCCACAAACATGTACAGCAAATTACTTGCTACATTTGACTGCAAAAAAAATATTGAAACTTTAAAGCATTATCAGCATGTTATGGACTTATTCAAAATGAATTGTGGAACAGACAAAAATATAATCAAAGGTTTGGAGCTATATTCTGATTCCAAATCAAAATTTTACTATTTGCATACATCTCTCAATCCTCAGATTAATGAGAAAATCTATTTTTTTATTGATTACTCATCAAAATTCTTTTGTAGCAACTGTGACATTTTAGAAACGGAAATGAGGATATATGCAGGAATTGAACCAAACGATGTAAAGAAAAAAAACGCAACATGCTTTGATTTCTTTCAATCCATTGATTCACTACTTAGATATCAGTACAATCTCAAACTAATATCACTTGGTTAAGGTGTATACTCTAAGGGGCTGTCGCACTAGCAATGCCGTCAACTTAAGGAATTTCTCAGGAAAAAGAATTTATTTGTGCTGGCCATCGCTACAAAAGCACAAAAAATGATATACTAAATAAGCCTGATATCAGCAGACCTCTGAATAAACTAT